>Ga0075458_10000703_pt1 | contig 10998 bp, 11 predicted proteins | sample DEB3_08_DNA_FD_77576 | JGI IMG/M metagenome (GOLD analysis project Ga0075458, IMG submission 77576) | Aqueous microbial communities from the Delaware River and Bay under freshwater to marine salinity gradient to study organic matter... | ecosystem: Environmental > Aquatic > Marine > Coastal ... | reverse complement strand
GATTGATTTTTAGATGGGCGAGTTTGATCTAGCAGGTACCAATATCAAATTTGAAAGCTCAGCTGATTTGTTTTCTCCCAAAAACCTCGACCGTGGCAGTGAGTTGCTGCTGAAATGTCTGGTCAATTCAGAATACAAGACGGCTCTTGATTGGGGTTGTGGCTGGGGAGCCATGGCGCTATGGCTAGCTAAGTACCGGCCCGATGCTAAGGTTACTGCAATCGATAGCGATATCGCGGCGATTAAGGCCGCAAATATCAATAAAGAGAGCAATGGCCTAGCTAACCTGAATATTATTGCCAGCCACGGCTTCTCGGAGCTGGAAGCTGAAGCTCGCTTTGATCTCATTGTTTCCAACCCACCGACCCACCGCGGCCGCGATGTGGTTGATGGGATGATAGCCCAGAGCCGGACACGGCTGAATCCAAACGGTAGGCTGGTCTTGGTGGTAGAAGCGCGCATCAAGCCTTGGGTTGCACGGCAGATGAAGGAAGTATTTGGCGATTATAAGATCTTGCAGCGTGGCCCAAAGCATGTCGTGCTGCTTGCCCAAAATTAGGCTATAATAGCCCTTATGGATGAAATCAAAAAATCAAAGAAAGCCGATAGCTTTTTCCGTAGGGAATTTTCAAACGACACTATCCAAAAAAGCGCGCATTTTACTTACCGCGACGGTTTCAGGCTAGGCTTTGGTTTCTTTATAGGCTTTATGCTTGGGCTTCTGATAGTCGCCACGATCGGGATATTTATCAGCAACCTCTTTAAGTTCCTATAATTGATTTTTACAGATATAAATTGTATAATTTGGAAGTTCCGTATCTTCATGGGGCTATAGCTCAGTTGGCTAGAGCGCTTGCATGGCATGCAAGAGGTCGGGAGTTCGAGTCTCCCTAGCTCCACCATTAAAAGGCGCTTTTTTGGCGCCTTTTAAAGTTTTGGGTATAATATAAAGCATGAGCTTTATTGTGATATTAACCCTGCTGATTTTGGGCGCATTTCTTTTTTGGTTTGGCTACGAGGTTGGATCTGGTAGGCACAAGCCCGACCCCGATGATCACTTTTTCCCGCTACTCGGACGCAATATCGATTATGTGATAGGCACGGCCGGCACTTTGATGTCGATTGGTATGTTTGTTTTGGCATTCGGGGTGTGGGCTGAACTGAGGGCCACCAACTACATTGCAGCCTTATTTGTGATAGCTGGTATCGCCAGGGCCTATCTTCCTCCAAAGCAGTTTGGGCCATCTTGGTACAGAAAGAAAACTGCCAAAAAACCAGCCCCAACTAAAAGCAAGAAACGCAAAAAGTAGTAATTTTTTGTGCTAAAATACACGCACAATGAAAAAGATTCCTAAAAAACTCATTGCCGCAAGACTTGCCAAAAAAGTCCAAAGGCTGCTAAATAAAAATGATATCAAGGTCATTATCGTTACTGGAAGCATCGGCAAGACCAGTACAAAAACCGCCATTGGCAAACTACTTAGCAATAAATTCCAGGTGAGATTTAGCGAGGATAGTTACAATACGGATATCGGCTTACCGCTAAGTTTCTTCGGGCTGAAAGCACCCTCACCGCTCTGGGATCCGATGGCGTGGCGCAGGGTCTTCCAGAAGATCGACTCAATATCGAAGCATTATCCTTACGAAATCGTAATCCTTGAAATGGCCGATGATGAGCTGGAGGACATGCTGAAACTCAACAAGCTGATCAAGCCATCGCTGGCGGTATTGACCTCGGCTGCCCCGGTTCACATGGAAAAGATGCTCAATATGCGCAAAGTCGTGCGGGACAATTGGAAAATTGCCAATTCCGCCGGTGAGGTTATATACAACGCCGATATCGCTGATTATCGCAAGCTAGCGAAGAATGGTAAAAAGTATTTCGGCTATGGTCTCAAAAACGGCAAAATTAGATTTAATGGTATTAAAAGGAAAAAAGACGGCCTGCTGTCGGCAAAAATATCTCTTCCCGGCGGATCGTATGAGATAAACTCCAAGCTGGTTGGTGAGCAAAACCTCGGCAGCTTGCTGGCCGCAGCTTGTGTTGCCCTGCGCTTTGGAATGACCGAAAAAGAAATCACCGCCGGATTATCAAGGATCAAGCCTGTGAATGGGCGCATGAACCTACTCAAGGGGATAGAAAACTCAAAGCTTATCGACGACAGCTACAATGCCAGCCCGCAGGCGGTTAAGGCAGCCCTTGGGGTATTGCAAGAAATCGAGGGCAAACGCAAATTTGCCGTGCTAGGAAACATGAACGAGCTTGGTGCTGAATCCCAGCCTGAGCATTATGGCGTAGGGCAGGCCGCTGCGAAGGTCGCCGATATGTTGATTGTTGTCGGCAAAGATGCTGAGACCTACACGGTGGCGGGAGCTAAGGCAGGCGGTATGAACCCTGACGACATCAAATTCTTCAAAACCCCTTATGAGATCGGACACTTCCTAAAGAGAATTATTGCAAAAGGTGATGTCGTGCTTATCAAAGGTTCGCAAAATGGAGTCTTCACAGAAGAAGTTACTAGGATTTTACTAGATCCATCACTCAACCCCAAAGATGTTTTGGTGCGGCAATCAAGGTCCTGGAAGCAAAAAAAGCGCAAAGCCTTCGGCCTGTAAGAGCGACTTATTGCTGGCACTTGATTCTCCGCTAGACTAAACAACATCTCAAAGGTTAAAATGTATTCTATGCCAAAGCTCAATTACCAGCGTTCCAAGGCTTATTTCAGAGGAAAATTCGTTGATTTTGATCAAGCCAATTTGAGCGTTGCAAGCTCACCTGTCCTTTATGGACTGAGTGTCTACACGGTCTTTAACGCCATTTGGGATAAAGATACTAAGCAGCTAAACATTTTTCGCCTTGAAGATCATTACCACCGGCTCTGTAACTCCGCAAAGATTATGGACTTTCAGGATTTTTCAAAAACCTGCAGCTACGCGGAGTTTAAAAAAATCATGCTCAAACTTTTGAGCATCAACAAGGTCCAAGAGGATGTGCTTGTGCGGGTAACACTTTTTGTGGATGAGCTAGTGGCCGGCACCAGGATCAACGGGCTCAAAAACTCGATGTCGGCCTATGTCTACCCGATCGGTGAGATTTTGCCCCGGGCGGGGATTGATGTCTGCGTCAGTAGCTGGACCAGGGCCTCGGACAACATGGTGCCGTCACGGGCCAAAGTCAACGGCCAGTATGTCAACGCTAGCCTGATCAAAAACGAAGCCTTGCGCAACGGCTACGATGAAGCGATAGTACTCGATAGTCTGGGGCATGTTACCGAAGGTACGGTCGCCAATGTCTTTTTGGTGCGAGACGGAATACTCATCACACCAGATCTTTCAAGCGATATCCTAGAGGGGATTACCCGCCGTAGTGTCACGGAAATCGCCGATTCACTCGGTATTGTTTGTGAGCAGCGCGTTGTTGACCGGACCGAGCTATATGTGGCCGACGAGGTTTTCATGTGTGGCAGCTCAGCACACATCATACCGGTATTGAGCATTGATAAAAGGATTGTTGGCAATGGCAAAATCGGCCCCATTACAGCTCAGCTAGCACAGAATTACAAGGAAGTTCAGTCTGGCCGCGTACCAAAATTTGCAAAATGGCTCACCAAAATGTAAACTTGGGCTATGATGAATCACAATCTCAACCTACTGCTCGACCTACTTCTGCCGCAGGCGGTTGGTATTTGTGCTGATTAGAAAAACACACATTAGGAAATAGCAACCGCCGCAAGGCGGTTTTTTTGTTGTTTGAAATCAGCCCACTGGTCCGTGGGCTGAAGAAAAGAATAAAAGGAGCAAAGTTGGTCAATACAAACCTTTGCGATGCTTGCGATGAGCAGGGTGCTGTTGATGCTTGGAGTGAGCCGGTGTCTGTTCAGGCCGAAAGTGGCATTGATTTCAACCCTCATCGCCCGCAGCCCGCATATAGCGATCAAATGCCAGATGGCAGATTGCCGTATGCCTAGAGCTTGGGGGTCGGTCCGCCTCGGGCGGACTGACCCTCGGGTACAAATTAAATTAATATTCACAATTTTGGTACAATTAATCATATGAACAAATACGATCCAATCAAAACGCAAAGCAAGTGGCAGAAAATATGGCGCGAAACTAAGCTATACAAGTCTCCAAAAGAGCCCAAGGACAAACTCTATAATTTGGTAATGTTTCCGTATCCATCGGGAAATCTGCACATCGGGCACTGGTATAATTTCGGCCCGGCCGATACCCTAGCCCGGCTTTCTAAGATGCAGGGCAAAGATGTGCTTGAGCCTTTTGGCTTTGATGCCTTTGGCTTGCCCGCCGAAAATGCCGCTATCAAAAGAGGATTGATGGCCGATGAATGGACGGTGGAAAATATTCGCAATATGAATGCCCAGATCGACCAAATCGGTGCAATGTATGATATGGATAAAACTATCGATACCAGTAGTTCTGAGTATTACAAATGGACTCAGTGGATGTTTTTGAAACTCTATCACGACGGCAAGGCCTTCCAAAAGGATGGTTTGGTCAACTGGTGCCCGAGCGATAAGACAGTGCTGGCAAACGAGCAGGTTGTCGATGGTTGTTGTGAGCGTTGTGGTACCAAGGTTGAGCGCAAAAATATGAAGCAGTGGTATTTTAAGACCACTGATTATGCCGAGCGTTTGCTTAATGATTTGCAGAAGATTGACTGGCCCGAGAGAATCAAGGAAATGCAAAGGAATTGGATCGGCAAAAGCGAGGGTGCGCAGATCGATTTTGCAATCGATGGCCAAAACCACAAATTGGAAGTCTACACCACCCGCCCCGACACGATATTTGGCGTGACCTTTATGGTGCTTTCGCCAGAGCATCCTTTGGCCCTTGAGCTAACTCGCGATGACAAGATGCCGGAAGTCAAGCAGTACATCGAGCAAGCAGGCTCCAAAACTGACATCCAAAGAATGGAGCAGAAAGAAAAAACAGGGGTTTTTTGCGGCAGCTATGCTGTCAACCCGGCCACCAACGAGCAGGTGCCGATTTGGATTAGCGATTATGTTTTGATGGGCTATGGTACGGGGGCGATTATGGCTGTCCCGGCACATGACGATAGGGACTTTGAGTTTGCCCAAAAGTATGGTTTGGAGATAAGGCAGGTTATTGATGAGCAGCAAAAACTGGTCAACTCCGGCAGTTTTGACGGCATGGCCAGCGATACGGCTAAAACCGAGATTACCAAATGGTTGCAGAAACAGGGTAGGGGCAAAAAGCAGATGCAATACCGCCTGCGCGATTGGTTGGTGAGCCGCCAACGCTATTGGGGCTGTCCGATCCCGATTATTCACTGTGAATCTTGCGGTGTGGTGCCGGTGCCGGAAAAAGACCTGCCAGTATTGCTACCGCTACAGCAAAAGTTTGGACCCGATGGCCGCAGCCCGCTGCTTGATCACCCCAACTTTACGCATGTCCAGTGCCCTGAGTGTAGCGGTGAGGCAAAGCGGGAGACCGATACGCTCGACACTTTCGTAGACAGCAGCTGGTATTTCTTGCGCTATCCCAATCCGCATTACGATGACGGGCCGTTTGATCCGGTTGAAGTCAAAAAGTGGTTGCCGGTGGATCGCTACATCGGCGGTGCCGAGCATGCCGTACTGCACCTACTCTATGCCCGCTTCTTTACGAAGTTTTTATACGACCAAGGCCATATTGATTTTGATGAACCCTTCAGCAAGCTAATAAACCAAGGCATGATCCTTGGCCCTGATGGCAATAAGATGAGCAAAAGCAAAGGCAATGTCGTCAACCCAGATGATTATGTCGATAAATATGGCAGTGATGCCGTGCGGATGTATTTGATGTTTATGGGGCCGTATAGCGATGGCGGGCCATGGGACACCAAACGCTTTGAAGGTACGAACCGTTTTATAAACAAAGCGTGGGAGCTCTTGACCAATCAGTATGATCAGAAAAACCAAGATTCTATCAAGGAGGCCGAGCTCGAATCTAGGCTGCATAAGACTATCAAAAAAGTCGGCGAGGATACTAGTGGGGTTAGATTCAACACCGCCATCTCGGCACTTATGGAGTTTGTAAACTACCTACAAAAGATCAAAAGCGATGGTAGCGTTTCGGCTGCCCAGTGGAAGCTCAGCTGCAATACATTTACTTTGTTGCTGGCGCCTTTTGCCCCGTTTATGTCTGAGGAGATATGGGAGCAGCTAGGGAATCCCGAGAGCGTGCATATGCAGGCCTGGCCCAAATATGATCCGAGCTTAGTCAAAGACGATGTCGTAACCGTTGTAATTCAAATCAATGGCAAGCTCAAGGGCGAATTCGTAATCGATGCTGAAAACTCCCACAATAAGGATGAGCTTGAGAGGCTGGCCCGTGAGCAGCTTGGTGCCAAACTCAGCGAGCTAGATATAACTAAGACCATAGTCGTTCCGGCCAAACTAGTCAACTTTGTCACTACCTAGGTTGCCAAAAAGCTAATTTTTTGCTAAAATACGTGGTGAAGATATGCCCTGTGCAATCTAGGATGCGAGATCTATATCAAGCATTCTAATCAAACTAAATACCTTTGATTTGAGCACTTTGCAGAAGCATTTTTGCTAATATCTTTCTAAGAAAAGGAGAAACAATGGCAGTACCTAAGAAACGCAGGACTTCATCTACCAGAGGTCAGCGTAGAAACCATGACAGCCTCAAGGCAGTCCGATTAGTAGTCGAAAAAAGCAGCGGTAAAGCTGTTCCCAGACGCCTGCACAAAGCAGCTTCTATGGGATTAGCAAGATCAAGAAAGGGGTAATATGGCTTCCAATCGGCATCTTTGTAGGATAATCGCACTTCAGAGTCTATATGAATACGACTTCAGAAACAGCCTCTCGATCAAGGATCTAAACACAGATTTAGACGAGATCCTGGAGCGTAACATTGCGGTTTATAAAGATGCGGTCGATGAATCCGAATTCATTACCGACCTTGCCAAAGGCACCCTCAAAAATCAAAAGAAAATCGATTCAATGATCGTGCCAGCCGCACCGGAGTGGCCCCTAGATCAGATAGCCAAGATGGACAGGGCGATCCTACGCATGAGCCTCTATGAGCTACTAGTCAAAAAAGATGTGCCACCAAAAGTGGCCATCAACGAGGCAGTTGAGCTAGCCAAAGAGTTTGGCGGCGACAACTCCAGCAAATTCGTAAACGGAGTGTTAGGAACAATATTTAGACAGAGTGAAGTATATGATCCCAAAGAAGACAAACGAGTCAACTCAGAACAACCTGAAAAAGAAGACTCCAAGACAACCCAAGAAAAATAAACGCGACAACAAAGCCAAGGCAATACGCGAGTATACTGCCGGAGGTGTTGTTTTTCGTATCAAAGAAGGTAAGCTCGAATTCCTTCTACTCCAAGATGTAAAGGGCCGCTGGAGCATACCCAAAGGCCATGTCGAAAGTGGCGAGACACTGGAGCAGACCGCCGTGCGCGAAATCGGTGAGGAAACCGGCCTATTTGGTATCAAGATTATCGATAAGCTTGATAAGATACACTTCTTTTACCGCATGAATGGTAAGCTGATTTTCATGACCACCTTTGTATTCTTGATGGAAGCAACCCAGCCCGATGAGGCCTTACAGCCCGAAAAATCGGAGGGGATTATCGATGTTAGTTGGTTTGATGAGCAGGCTGCCTTAAGAGCTATCGAATATAAGGCAACTAAAGTATTATTAGAAGAGGGGGCGAAAAGGATAAAGAAAGCTTATGGTATTCAATAAAGAACAAATCGAACAAATAATCGGTGTAACTTTCAAAAGTGAAGATCTGATCAAAACAGCCTGCACCCACCGCAGCTATCTCAATGAGCACCGCTCAACTGTAAAGGAACACAATGAGCGTTTGGAGTTTTTGGGTGATGCCGTATTGGAGCTGGCCGTGACCGACTTTTTGTACAGATCTTTTCCCAAGAAACCCGAAGGCGAGCTGACTAGCTGGAGAGCCGCGCTTGTAAAGACCGAAAGCCTAGCTGCGTTAGCCGACGAGCTGCAGGTCGGCCAGTTTCTTTTGATGAGCAGGGGCGAGGCCAAAAGCGGCGGACGCACCCGCATGGCCTTACTGGCAAATTTGGTGGAGGCAATTATCGGGGCGATTTATCTTGACCAAGGTTACCAAGTAGCAGCTACTTTTATTGAAAAAAATATCAACTCCAAGCTTGATGCGATTTTGAAGGCCGGGCTACACATCGATGCCAAGAGCCATTTCCAGGAAATAGCCCAGGAAAAAGAGGGTGTCACACCACACTACGAGGTTTTGTCAGAAACCGGCCCGGACCACGATAAGACTTTCGAAGTGGCGGTCTATTTAGGTAAGAAACTTTGGGGGAAGGGCAAGGGCAATAGCAAGCAGACTGCCCAGCAAGCCGCCGCCCAAGATGCTCTCAAGAACTATAAAGCTTGAGAAGTACAACCAGCCGTGCTTAAATTGAATTAGTTTGGAACCTCACATCTAGGAGGTGAGCATGGTTGCTGAAGTAATCATTATTTCGGGGACCTTTGCTCCCCCGTTTGGCATAAGGCAATACCCCTATTTTGCCCTCACGAATTTTTTTGAAAGCCGTGGGCACAAAGTCCATGTCGAGGGAATTCGCCTACTTGGGCTGGGACGCATCGAAAAGTCATTAGAAAAGATCGAAGAGCGTTATTTCAAAGGCAATGACAAGCGCTACATCTTAGTCGGCCACTCCCAAGGCGGCTTACTCGCACTTTCGTTGGCTGCCGAGTACGCCCATCGGGTGGATGCTGTCGAGATTCTTGGCACGCCGCTTTATGGCACTAGGATTGCCCCAGTGTGGTTGCCGTTGCCCCCGGCCGAAATTATGAATTATCGCAGTCGCTGGCTCAAGCAGCTGCGTGATCATCAAAGCTTGAATGTGCACAAGGTGCATTCTTACTTTTCGGCGGTGGATATCCTGGTGGTGCCGTGGTTTGCTTCGGTCGTCAAGGATGGCAACAACCACCTTTTGGTACCAAGCCAGCTGCAATCACCCGCATCCTTGGTAGGTAAAATCTTTTTGGGGGAGCGGATCAAGACCGTCGAGGTGATCCATGGTCTTGGTGGACACATCAAGATCGTAAGTCACCCGGCTGTGCTCTCAAGCTTAGCCAAACGCTACCGGCCGCTGCCAAGCCCAATCCTAAAATCCCCTGCGTAAGCAGGGGATTATTATTGGCTATCAGCCTAGCAAAGATAGTATAATTAGGGACATGAAAATTGCAATTCTTGGCTATGGCAGGGAAGGCCAATCAGCTTATCGGTATTGGAATAAACCCGAAAACGAGCTGGTAGTCCACGACAACAACTCCAAGCTCGAGCTGGAAGCCGGCATTCAAGCGGTGCTTGGCGCTGGGGCCTTTATAGACCTAGATAGCCATGGGTACGACCTTTTGGTCCGCAGCCCCGGGCTTAGGCTTGATTTTGATAAGATTAAAACGCCTATTACTACACTTACGAATGAGTTTATGAAGCAGTGCCCAGCCGAAATTATTGGGATCACAGGTACAAAAGGCAAGGGCACCACCTCGACATTGATATATGAAATCCTCACACTGGCAGGCTATAAGACTCACCTTTTGGGCAATATCGGCACACCGGCTCTCGACATCTTAAGCCAGATCAGAAAAGACGATTTGGTGGTTTATGAAATGTCGAGTTTTCAGCTGTTTGATATTACTTCCAGCCCGCATGTGGCAGTCTGCCTGGTGGTTACCGAAGACCACCTGGACTGGCATGCCAGCCTTGAGGAATACCATGAAGCCAAGGCCAACATCTTTAATTTTCAGAAGCCAGACGATGTGGCGGTTTATTTTATGGAAAATGAGGTCTCATCATCCCTGGCTTTAAATTCCAAAGCTGCCACCAAGTATGCCTATGGTACAAACGGCGAGGTCTATGTAAAAGACGACAAAATCATTGCTTTTGGACAGGAAGTGATCGATACCTCCGAAGTTGCGCTACCCGGACCGCACAACCTTGAGAACGCCTGCGCTGCAATATGTGCGGTTTGGTCTTACACCCAAGATCTAGAGGTTATTACTAAAGTACTTAAGACATTCACCGGCTTGCCGTACCACATTGAGCTTATCAAAGAAAAGGACGGGGTTCGGATTTACAACGACTCCTTTTCGACCAACCCGACGGCCGCTTCTGCCGCGGTCAAAAGCTTTGACGCCCCACTAATTATGTTTTTGGGAGGGGTCGATCGCGGTATTGATTTTGCCCCTGTTATCAACGCCCTCAAAGCAAGCAAGGTCAAACAAATAATCTGCTATGGTGAGGCTGGGCAGAGGATGCAAACCGAGCTGGCTGATGCCGGAATTAAGAATGCCAAGTTCCTTGCTTCCAAAGACTTCAAGTCAATTGTCCGGGCTGGCCTTGATCTGGCTAGGCCATCGGACATAGTGCTTTTCAGCCCGGCATGCGCGAGCCTAGATATGTTTGCCGATTATAAGAGCCGTGGTGATGTGTTCAATGCATTGGTCGAGGAGCTTTTCTAGTGCGCTACGGCAGTTTCGTCTTTGAGGATTATAGTTTTGATGAAGCCAAGCAAGAAGCTAGTTTGCGCTATAGCTTTGATGGTCAGCTCAGTTTTGAGGAAAAGATATCGTGGAATGTAGATAGTACAAATTACAATCCAGCAATTTTGGAACGGGCACTATTCGGTCTCTGGCTAATGTGTGGCGTGAGCTATTATAAGGCTTATGTACCGAGATCCATCATTATCAAAAAAGGCTCTCTCGATAAGTATCAAAAAGAATTTTTCGACCAAATCTACCTCAACGGCCTGGCGCAGTTTTTCTATACCAATCAAATCGATTGGAAAAATCTCATCGACTTTCCGTTTGATAAAGCCAAGCAGAAGCACGATAAACTAGCCTCACATGGCAGCGGCAGCTTGGTGGCAATTGGCGGTGGCAAAGATTCAATAGTGGCTGCGGAGTTCATGAACAGCCTTGGGGGTGAGTTTGATTGCTGGTCTG
>Ga0075458_10000696_pt1 | contig 11041 bp, 10 predicted proteins | sample DEB3_08_DNA_FD_77576 | JGI IMG/M metagenome (GOLD analysis project Ga0075458, IMG submission 77576) | Aqueous microbial communities from the Delaware River and Bay under freshwater to marine salinity gradient to study organic matter... | ecosystem: Environmental > Aquatic > Marine > Coastal ... | reverse complement strand
AGCTTGAACGTAGCTTGCTATAGTTCCATCAACTTCAGTCTTAGTGTAGTATTTACCACCAATGGTAGCTTGAACGTAGCTTGCTATAGTTCCATCAACTTCAGTCTTAGTGTAGTATTTTCCACCAATGGTAGCTTGAACGTAGCTTGCTATAGTTCCATCAACTTCAGTCTTAGTGTAGTATTTTCCACCAATGGTAGCTTGAACGTAGCTTGCTATAGTTCCATCAACTTGAGTTCTAGTGTAATAACTATCTAAAATAGTTCCTAAAGTTCCTACAGTTCCAGCAGGCCCTTGAGGTCCGGTAGGCCCTTGAGGTCCGGTAGGCCCTGTAGATCCGGTAGGTCCAGTAGGTCCAGTAGGTCCAGTAGATCCAGTAGGTCCAGTAGATCCTTTCGAACCAGTAGGTCCTGTTGGTCCGGTAGGTCCTGTTGGCCCAGTAGGTCCAATACCACCACCGCCACCGCCACCAACTACAGAAAAATCTACAGTTCCATCTTCAAGAGGAGTGATTTCTAAACTTTTATCACTAGAATATAATGATCTAAATGAAACAAATTGTGGGTCAGTTGACCAAAGTATAGAAACACCATCACCAACACTTCCTACACCAGTAATACCAGTAAAAGAAAAATTTCCAGCATTTAATCCATAAATATTAGTTGCACTAATACTTAAAGCAGAAACAGATCCTGCTAAGTATATGGAACTTGCTTCTGCAAGTCGCCTTACTTGCCCAGTATCATCGTAGTGGAAGATTACTGGGCGCGGTTTATCTCTTTCGCCGATGCCCATTTTTTAATTACTTATTAAAGTTGGGCTTTCCTTTTTTTTCTTTTTTACTTGGTGGAGGAGCTTCTTCTTCCTCTTCGTCACTCTCTTCTTCATCACTTGGAGCTTCATCCTCGCCGCCGCCATCACCCTCGGACTCAGCCTCCCCACCAAATTCAGAGCCTTCTTCTGATTCACCCTCTTCATCAGGATCAGAGAACTCGGCATCCATCATCTCACCATCTTCAGAGCCTTCACCCTCTTCACCTTCTAGGCCCATGTCAGTTTTAAGATCTGCAATTAGCATTTCTAGATTTTTTAAATTATCTATGAGTTCATCTTTCTCAACAAACTCAACCTCTCCATCTTCCCCTTCTTCCTCTTCCTCACCATCTTGCTGCATAGCATCTTCAGCAGAAACTTCTGATGCTGCATCTTCGGCATCCATAGCGGGAACTGGAGTGTGCTCACTTTCCATATCAGCCTCGTCTCCCATACCAGCCAAAGGTCCGCCATCAGTCTCATAATCTCCCTCACCATCTACAGGTTGTTGAGCCATTTGCATAGCTCCTTGGGGTAACTCACCTTTTTGAGCAGCCATATCAGTCGGCGCTCCACCCATAGCTGCACCACCCATGTTTGATTGAATCATTTTTAATACTTGACCAATCTTGCCAAGATCATCGGCAACCTTGTCAAAATTTAGATAACTCATTAAACTAGTTTCATTAATAATTGAAGTATATTCAGACTCCTCAAATACTTCATTTAAGAAATCGGTAACATCAATTGATTCTACACCAGATTTAATTTTTAATGATTCAGAGAATTCCTGTAAAGTTTTTCTGAGTAATGAATTCTTAGGACTAAGTTTAGCCAAAGATTCAAAAATTACAATTTGAGTTTTTATTAATGAGTTAAAAGTTGGCTCATCAGTAAGATTTTGAATATTTATTCCATATTTTTCATTTAATATAGTAAGTAGATGATTTTTTACTGGCTTCTTAAATTCAAATATCTTTGCTACAAATTCTTTAATATCATTACTTGATACCAAGTTACGTTCACTTAATAAATCTAAATTATTTTCAACTAAATAAGTTATTTGCTTTTTAGTTGACATAGCAAAGTAGGGTAGTTCACTAACTATCTCTGCAACCAATTGCATTACATTTTCATTGGATTCATAAATAAATGATGGTAATTTTTGAATTTTTTCATTAGTGACCCAGAGTTGATCAATATTATTTTTAGCTTCTAAGAATTCTTTTGCTATTAATTCTTGCTTGCAGAGATGGTCATATAAAGTATGATTTACATTGTTTGGAACTTGAAATTTAGTAGCTTCTGATAAATTTTGTAAAGTTATTTTGGGTATATTAAAAGATTTAGAAATAACAGAAGATAGTTTTATCGTATTACGTATTTCTGGGATATCAATAAAATTAGTTGATTCTTTTAGTAATTTAATTAAATCATTTTTAACTTCTTTAAGTCTTTCAAACTCTGGGCTTGAAATTATTTTTAAGTTTTCATTAAATTTTTCGCATTTATCTTGTAATCTTTTTTCAATTCTATCAAAATGAAGTCTGGACTCCCAAGAATTAAGAATAGATTCAAAGCTATCCCCAACCTTATCTAAGTCACTTTCAAGTATATCAGCAAGGAAATTACTTATCTTATTCTCAACTAATTTAGAATAAGTATCTTTATCCTTGAATACATTAGCGTCAACTACTTTAATATTAGTTAATTTTAATGCCGTTTTATCAAAATTACCTCTAACTACGTGCCCAGATTCAGTTAAATAAGTAACTGAATCGTTATCCACAGAGAATAACTCTACATTCTCTCTCAGAGATCTACCGAGGTAATCACCTAGTTTAACTAGGTTTAAAAAAGTTTTGTTACGTGATTCAAATAAGTTAGTTAGCATAATATAACCTTTACAAAAGTATCTAGGGATTTTTAATAATTAAATTTTATTTAATTCCTTTTCTAGCGATAATTCTTCAACAATTTTAATTGCTTCTTCACTTAAACCTTCAGATAACATTAGTTTTTTAAGTTCAGAATAATTAATATCCTCTTGTTGGGTAGGTGGAACATTCTCAGCACCCTCTTGACCACCAGCTTCCATGGGGCCAGGACCAGCCCCACCACCCATCGGAGGAGCCCCCATACCAGGAGCACCACCCATCCCAGGTTGTCCTCCCATTGGACTTCCTGGTGGCATACCCGCTGCAATAGCAGCCAGTATTGGATCTTGGGATTCCTCCTCCATCTTCTTCTTCAGATCTTCTATCTCTTGATCATTCATTTGATAATATTCTCTATAGATGTGTTCTATTGGGAATATATTTAAACCTTTAACTGCCTGAACTACTCTAGCTTTTTGCTCATCAATATCAAGCTGTCTCTTTGCAGACATATCAGAGGGCTCTGGTAGTTTAATTTTAAGTTTAGATACAGCAAGAGGTGGGAATCCTTTTATAAGTAAGTGCCTCTTAGCAATAGTCTCTAATCCTATTTGAATTGCCTCTTGAACTCTTAAAATAACTCTAGCAAATTTAACGTCTAATTGACTTAAATTAGCTTTACGTTCTGGAGATTGTTCTTTTTCAACAATATAATCCTTAGGAACTTTAAGAGTAGCTAATAGCTTATCTCTGAAGTATTTAACGTCATCTACTTCTCCAAGATTTTCAGCACCCTTTAGTGTATCAATCTTGGTTCCAGAACCTTTGCCATTCACAGCAACGAAGAAGTCTTCATCTTGGCTTAATGGATTAAATCTAGCATCAATCTCCCCAGTGGTTCTGTTAAAATACTTCTCTTTCTTAAATTTATTTTTTTGTTGTTCAATGTAATGTTCAGCTTTAGAGCTAGGTAAGTTTCCAATATCAATATAAAATATACGACGTTCAGGTGCGCGAGTTAATCTGTAAATTAACATCGCGTCTTCCATCATCTTTAATGATTTATAAATTGATCTTGCCGCAGCAGCAACTGATTTTCCATATGGGTAATAAGTTGGATCTGAAGTAAACATTCTAAAGTGAACAATTTGATTTTTATCAAGTGGCACTACAATTTTTTGATCCATCTTATTTCCGACTTTTCCAAAGATAGACCAATCAGCCCTTAATGGTATTTCTTGCAAAAAATCGGTCAATACACCGTATTCATTCTCAATCCTGTAGATGTAATTTGGATCAAGGACTTTAATTTTTTGAACTCCCTTTTTAATATCGTTAACATCTACAACAAGTTCAATAAAACAATCACCATATTTAATGGTGTTTCTTACTATATCCCAAATAAAATTTCTTAAAGATATATCTTCAAAAAACGTCATTAGTTCATCTTTAATGACATCCATCTCACTTTGAATTGCCCAGCTAGTTCCATCTAAGTTAGTTTGAGTTGAATCATCTGCATAAATATCAAAAGCCGCTCCAACTTCTGGGTAGTCATCCATGTCCTCAAACTCTTGGTATCTACGCTTTCTTTCTAGCTCATCCTCATTCATGGGGATGGCTTCTGTAGATCTAAAAGGAGATACAGAGCCTAATGGTTGGTTTCTTAATACAGTATCACCAGCTAAAGGGTGTGGCTCTGGAGGAACTATTCTTACATTATTTGTAGTCGGATCTAATAGTTCTCCCGGATCTTTTCTATTAGATAGAAATTTAGCAAAAAATCTACCAGTTCTTCCGATAGGATAATACCAAGAACCAAACCAGCTAGAGATACTACCTCTGCTTGGACTAAATTGAGTATAACCAGATTCGTTTAACTTAGTAGCCATTTAAGATCTTCTTCTTCAATTTTGCCGCCATTAGCTCTAACATAATATTTAGCTTTGCTTACAGGTAAAATAAATTTATCATCGTTAGGACGATGCTGTATCATAGGGGTATTCCCTCTTAATTCATTAAAACCGTGAACTGCGAAGGCTAAAGCCATAATTAAATCATCGTGACAATTAACATCTGCAGTATATCTACCCACTTCGTCGATAATAAAAGTTAATAATTCGTCTATTGTGCGTTCAGAATTAATTTTAATTTTATTTAATCTTATTGCCTCATCCATTTGAACAAGCATTTGACGCTTATTAGCGTCTGCTACCTGAATACCAGCCTCATGTTTATCATCCATAAAAAGGTTTTCATACTGTTCAACCTCTTTAATCTGATAAATTAAATTGTGACCAATTAAATTACGTTCTGGAATAATATAAGCAGTATTATATTCCCGAGCTATCTGGACTAACATATTAGCAAACTCATTAATAGGGGTGCGGTCAGATTTAAATTCCGCCACCTGTTCGCCGTTGTAAAGATTAATTACCTGAGCTACAGATGAGTCAAGACCACGACCAATAGAAGTATCCACGCCGATAATATAATCAAATCTCGGATCAGGTCCTTTCCAGACCCTGAGTCGGTTGTTGAATTTCGTCGAAAAGTTATCATTGACCTGTTCCTTAAGTTGTTTGAGTATCTCACCATCTATGAATGTATCTCCTGTTCCGAGGAATTCTGCCTCGTATTCTTGAAGCCACTCTTTATGACTGATAGCCCCGCGTGTAGTAGTCTCCCATTTGTCGATGTCAATTGGCGGATCTTGGGTTTTAAGTTTTTCATACATAAACTCGTAGCCAGCATGACGATGATATTGTGGGTGGTCCTTCCAATTAATATCAATAGCATGAAAAGTATTTTCCCCACGCCTAGCTCCAACATATTGTTTATGGAACCAATTACCAACACCATTAACGGTAGATAATGCAATTACTGAACCACCTGTTGAAATTATAGGGAAGGCTGCTGCCCATATAGTATCTATGTTCTCAATAAATGCAGCTTCGTCTAAAATTAATAAAGATCCAGCTACGGAACGACCAGATTGTTTACTGGAAGACTTAGATTTAATCTCAGAACCGTTATCAAATTTCATAGAGTGAGCAGAATCTTTAACTAACCCACGTTTCATCCATTGTGGAAGCTCATCATAAGCAGTTTTCATTCTTGATAATACTTCCATAGATGCATCATCATCTTTTGAAAGAATTACAACTTTAAAGTGATCGGTAAATATACACTTCCAAAGTGAGTAGGCAGCAACCAAAGTTGTGCACCCTGCCTGTCGAAACTTTCTTAATATATTAAATCTATTACTTTTAAACTCATTAACTAAGTTTTTTTGGAATGGATACAAATCAAACTTAACTAACCCAAATATAGGGTGAACTACTTTAATATAGTTTGAGATAAAATATACTGGGTCTGAAGAACATTTTTTAAGTTCTTTTAATTTTTTTGCATCAGATAAAATTTCCATTCTATTATATCCTTATATGATATATGCTATTATATGTAGTAGGAGAGATAAACAAACTAAATCTCTACCTAAACTAGTTAATTACTTAGCTAAAGCTAATATATTATATCATATCTCATACGATGCGGAAAGTATGTTTAAGGGGTATGAAGAGGGGTTAAAAGTATTAACTCCTGAACCTGAAGATATAGTTATTCTGTGTCATGATGACATTGAAATATTATCAGATAGAGATAATTTTGTAGAGACTTTAACTAAGTCTCTGTCCGACCAGAAAGTAGGGTTTGTTGGTCCAGCGGGAACTACATATTTAGCTCAAGATGCTGTCTGGTGGGACATGGGGAGAAGACAACAGGGATTACATAGTGGATTTGTCTTCCAGGGTAATGACCATAAAACCATGACCCCCAATTATTTTGGCCCATGTAGAAATGTAGTAGTGCTTGATGGATTGTTTCTTGCTGCCAGAAAATCAACCCTAGATCAGATTGGTGTTCAAAAACCTGAAGAATTTCCCACTAATTGGGACTTTTACGATCTCTACTACACTTTAACTGCCTACGAACAAGGGTTTACAAATAAAGCTATTCCGGTCTTGATTCTTCACAACTCAGATGGTATGATGCGCGATACCTGGGACCAGAATCGTAAAGCGTTCCAACGAATGTTTCGTCTTCCAATATGGTGTAAATAATGTGTGACCTAGTAAATTTAGTTATCTTTATCTTAAGTTGTTATGGTGGAGCTAATGGAATAGTTTATTCCAGGTTGCTGCAACCTTTCCGTAACTGGATCATGTATTCCAATAGGAATTACGATCCCACGTATGGACATTTAGTTTCTGCAACACTACGTAAATCTAGAACTTTTAAGTTTCTAGGTAAACTTATTAATTGTCCGATGTGTATTGGATTTTGGCTTGGAATTATTTATTCCCTAGGAATATACAGTCCAACTTCCAACACTATGTGGTATCCTTGGTCGTTCAGTCTAACCGCACTTATATTCGACGGTTTCCTTGGTAGTGCAGCGGCTTGGATTATCCACCTTTTACTTTACAGCAGAATGATGGGTGAAGATCATACTCCACAAGTTAAATCTAAGCCCTGCAAGTCCTGCTCATCAGATAGTAAGTCAACACCCGTTAGCACAGTGAGTGACGGGTCTGAGTCCAAACTGTAGTTTAATTAGCATAGTTACCTCCTAAAGTATTTAGGCACTTGGAGGTTGAATTTTTTAACTACTTCTGTATAATATGACCATGACCAAGACAATTTTTTGTGATCTCGACGGCTGCATACTTTATCACCCTCACGACTACATCGGATCTTTTTCTCCACTCAGGATTAAAATTTTAGAGGGGGCCAAAGATAAACTTCTGTCTTGGCACATTCAAGGTTTTAAGGTTATTATTACGACTGGACGCCCAGACTCCCAGAAAGATGAACTTGAGCGTCTCCTAGCTATCGAAGGCGTTTTCTTTCACAAGTTAATTACGGATTGTGGTTCAGGCCCACGTTATCTTATCAATGACAGAGAACCTGGGAAGCTCACCAACAAGGCGTTTGCAATTAATTTAGATCGTAACGTTGGTATTTGGAATGTAGATCTTTATCAGGATTCCGCATCATGATGTATTTAATAACTGCACTTATAGTAACCCTATACCTGCTCATATACGACTACTTCCTCTACAAGCGCCTTGCATACCTCGATGCAAGAATCTTAGAATTAGATATTAAGTTTTCCAACATCGCATCAGAACTAAATAAGAAGATAGAAGAACACAAACAAGAAACCAGGAGAATCGCATGATAATGTGGCAAGATATTACTGAAACGACACAATTTATCGAGATCCTCGGAGAGCGTGTCCCAGTTACTGTAGAAGGTATGATGTATCTGTCCTGCAAGTATAAAGCACTTGAGATGGATTATAATAACCTTATAGATGAAATTCACGAACTGGAACACGAGATTAAACATCAGGAATTTACTATGGAAAACTCTTGGAGAGGCCCACAAGTCTTTTTGGACCCATACTAACATGAACGAAGACGAATACATGGAAGACGAGGAGTTTGAGTTCCCTGAAGATAATCTTGAGAAGGTTATCGACTACCTTAAACAATCTTCCGAGATGCTTAAGGAATGCCCCACCGAGGAACTTTGCGATAAATATAAGGAATTGTTCCCACCTAAGTTTGGAATGTATATTATGAGTGAAGCCCGCCTCATGAAACTTAATAGTGAGATGATTAACGATACACTTCACCAATTAGTTAAGGATGGTCTCCTTGAAATGTCCTGGGATGATAAAACCAACGATTTCGTCTTTTTCATGAAGGAAGATCCTTATCTCCCCCCTACTAGTTCCATCTAGTAGGGCTTTACATAAATAAGGGATTCCTTAAGATTTTTTTAGATTCTTTTGGAATCAGGTATCAAATAAAGGATACCTTAAGATTTTAATTAAAATTATATTTTTAATTATGATCACAGGTCCTGCGGAAAGCGCGATTCGGTCCTACCGTATGGGACCCTAAGACGCGATTTTTTCCGGTGGGACATACTTGTTACAAATCGGTCGAGGGTGGGGGGACATCGTTGTTACAATCTTCCACTTCATTTCATCATGCGGCATGTCGATATAGTAGTATGGTCGCACTGATCCTAGCGTTCTTCCTTCCCTTCCTCCAAGGCCCTAGCATTGCGGATATCGACAAGGCCCGTGATGCATTGCGCCCATTCCTCAATGCCCTTGCAACGGTCGAATCCAATGGCAAGGACGATGCCATTGGGGACAATGGGAATGCGCTCGGGCGCTACCAACTATGGCAAGTCTATTGGCAGGACGCTGTAGACTATTGCCCAGAAATCGAAGGCCGATACAAGGATGTTACAAATAAAGTCTATGCCGAGCGTTGCGTGGTAGCGTATCTTATGCGATACTGCCCGAAGGCCGTTGCTGCATCGGATTACGAAGTAATGGCTCGCACTCACAATGGCGGCCCAAAAGGGCACAAGCGCAAGGCCACTATTGGATACTGGAAAAAAGTAGAGCGTGCGCTTGAATCCCGCTAACCTTTTTGGTAGAATGAGCGAACCAATGGCATACTACTTCTCGCAGGATTTCGATTCCCTTATCTGCAACCTTTTCGACAAGGGGTTGGACGTTGACGACATCATGGAAAGGTTGGACCTTCCCGAACACGATAAGGAGCGCGTGCAAAATGTCGTCATGGATTGGGTTATGTCGCACGACGACCGCGATCATGGCAATGAGCCGGACGACTTCGGCTACAGCGACTTGGAGGCGCTTGGATACTGATATAACCCCTTGCAAATAAAGGGGTTATGGCAAGGCGGGCCGCCGCGCCCGCCCTAAGTCCTTTGTTTTCAAGCACTTATGGCAAAAGCCAACACAAATAGCGTGCCAAGAGAAAATAGAGGGTGGGGCCTTGAAATCGTGCCCCGGAAATGCTAGAATCCCTCACCGAAAGGAAAAACTAGAGATGAACAAGTCACGTAGTCCGCGTCGTTCCCCCGCCCAGATTCTCGCCGACCTGCAGGCCAAGATGGCAAGCGTGTCCGTCCGGGCCGCCAAGTCCAACCCTAGCCCCCAGATTCAACGTCTGCAGGGTGCGCTTGCCGACATTAACGGTATGCTGGCAACCCAGCAGCGCGGTTTCTCCAAGGGGCCGCAGAGCTTCGACGAGCGTATCGCATCGCACAATCGCTGGATTCTGGAAATCAGCAAGGCGCGAGACCTTGCCAGCGCCTCGATTGTGTGCTTGCACGGTCGCAAGATCGAACTGCAGCGCGCAATCGAAGCCGTTGCGAAGGATATCGCAAACGGTTTGGAAGTGTCGGATGCGGAAATCGACGAGATTGTTCGCGCCGCATTCCACCCTTCGCCGTCGCTGGTTTCTGCGCAGGCAGACTTCAACGAAGCGCAGGCTCTTCGTAAGGGTGCGCAGGAAAACGAAGCGGGGGCTTGATAGTCCCCGCCCCTTTTGATAGAATAGGTGAACCATGGAAAAAATCACTTTTTCGTTCTACCGCGAAGACTGCAACACCATTGCCGATTCGACGGCAGACGTTACCCTCACGCAATGCCTCGCTGGCCGTGGCTCCCCGATTCTCGCAATGTGGGACTGGCTTCGGGCTAATACCCTGGGCCGCGCATACGATGAAAGCGGTGTGCTCAAGGTGCAAGTTCCCGCAGAACTTGGTGTTGCATACCTTGCGGGTTTGGTGCTTATGCACCGAATCGCACCGCAGTATGATTTCCTGGGGATGGCATTCCGCCTCAACCCCACGCTGGCCGCAATGGCCGAATACGAAGCGCAGAGCATGACGGACGAAATGCAAGGGAAATCTCAAAAAGACGAAAGCCATCGGTGGAACTGATGAGCGACCAAGCCATTTCTGACCGGGTATTTTTTACCATGCTGGCGCTGTTCGCGTTGGCCATGATCCTAGTGTGGTGGCTTCTCGCGCAGCTTTTGACGTAACCCCTTGCAAATAAAGGGGTTATGGCAAGGCGGGCCGCCGCGCCCGCCCTAAGTCCTTTGTTTTCAAGGGGTTACGACCGAAGCCAACGCAAACCCCGTGCCACACTTTTTCCGTAGCATTCGCTTGCATTCTAGCCTAGTTCCGGGTATACTCCCCCCATGCGCTTGAATCCCGCTCATCCCGCCCTTTCCGAAGCTCGCACGATCCACATCAAGGCTCGCCGCGAAGTTACGGAATCGTCTAGACTTCTCAAGTCCGTATCCGACAATACCAAACTGGGGGACGGCGAGGCAACAATCCTCAAGGGCGGTTGGTTTGGGTTCCGCCTTTTTTCGCTTACCCTTGAGGAGCGGGCAACGTGTCCGCCATCGTGCTTGCGTTGGGAAGTGTGCTACGGTAACGGC
>Ga0075458_10000695_pt1 | contig 11050 bp, 13 predicted proteins | sample DEB3_08_DNA_FD_77576 | JGI IMG/M metagenome (GOLD analysis project Ga0075458, IMG submission 77576) | Aqueous microbial communities from the Delaware River and Bay under freshwater to marine salinity gradient to study organic matter... | ecosystem: Environmental > Aquatic > Marine > Coastal ... | reverse complement strand
CTTTGCAAGCGCAGAGTTAGGGTGACAAGATCGAATTGTGGAGACGCAGCCATGAACGCCGCCTTGCTCACGGAATATCGGAAAGCCCGCGCGCATCAGCTTGCAACGTGGTCAGCCAGCAACAATAGCGGCGGCGGCGCTTGGCCTGGCTGTCACGCTTCGGCGGCGCTCAAGGCCGCTCGCATGCACTTGAACTTCTTGCAGCGGATGAAGCAGTACACGGCGCCGACAAAGCGCCGCGCGAAGCACTAAGGAGACGCCCGAATGCCGAAGCTAGAACTCGTCACGCCTGAGAGCTTCATCGTGGACGCGGCCAAGCCTCTCCTGCACGTCGTGGACCAGATGATCGACTATCCGCGCGTCAAGGAAGACGTGGCCAAAGCCCGCAAGCACATTGAGAAGGCGATGCGTCTTTTGGACCGCGCCTATAGCGACCTTCGCTGAGTCAAGGAGACGCCAGAAATGGGACACCGCAGCGCAATCGAGATTGAAGACCAGAGCGAGCCGAGCCTCAACGACCGTGTTGCACGCGAAGCCATCAGGCTGGCGCTTGACGCTCTTAAGGACGTGGAGCCAGACAATCCCTACTGTTCCGAGCACATCGAAGCCGCGAAGCTATCACTGCGCACCGCGCTTCGCACGCTTACGCAGCCCGCCTAGTAGATACATAGCACCAGACGCAGAAAAGGGATCTAACTATGCCCGTTCAATGGTGTGACGCTTGTATGGGTTCAATGACGCATCACGAGCCGCAATGTTGGCGGCGCACAAGAGACGCTGCGCCCGAAGAAGTGTCGATCGAGCTATTGCTGCGGAGGCTAATGGACCGCAGGGGCGCAACCATAGGAACGCAGATAGGGCATCGGGTCGCCCTTCATCTTACAGGCGCCGAACTTGATCTGATCGTAATGGCGCTGAATGACGTTCTCGATGGATCAACTGCGGTGAAAACGGCATGACTTGGTATGATGTGCCTCAGGAATTCAGATCCAAACATCGATGCGCAAGCGACAGCTGCCCCGGCGTCGTAACGTCCTATTTTGAGCACGGGGATGTTGGGTCTCATTATTGCAGCGCTTGCGCAGACAAGATCGAGCGCCAACAAGCGAGGGGACGAGTGGCAACGATTGCGGACTATGAGGAAGTTTTGGAGGACCATAGGCAGCTTGTCCAAGAATTGGACATTGCGCTTTGTGGTGATGGAGCCGCCAAGCAGGCCAGCCTATGCGATCTAATCGCTGTTGCGGAGCATATGCGCAAGGAGTTGGACCGCCTAAGGGTCGAAAACATTCAATTAAAGTTCGCTTGCGGGTATCCGATGCCCGCAGACCTTGAGCACTTTATTGTGCCAATAAACCCGTTTAGATGTGGCGTTTGCGACGCTCGCAACGAAAAGAGGTAAACGCGGGCCTTGTCGGGCTAGACCCCCAACATACAGCGTGACAGCCGGGAGAGACCGGCACTCATTGCTGAGTGGGCTGGATTAATGAGACTGGGGAGATGGAAAGATGGACCAGCAGGAAGAGGCGAAATTGCACCCGTTTTCTGTGTGGCTGATGCAGAATGTGGGCATCACGCAAGCGCAAGGCGCTATGGATATTTTTGAGCAAGCAATGCGCGACGAACGCGAGCGGTGCGCCAAGATTGCAGATGAATGGGCAATTTCTGACGACGAGGGTGAGGTAGCTACGGCAGAGGGCATCGCCCACAGCATCCGAAACCTCAGATAGACCTAGCGAACCCGTTGGTTTGGCCTAGGAGTATCCTCTGTTTCCCAAGGTGGACGCGCACGTCTTTGTTCTGGCGTCATGCGCAGACGTTGCTCTGCGTTTCTTGCCTCGACTTCAGCCGCATCTTTCATGTACATATGCAACCGGAAATCAGGGTCATCAACGGCGCGCTGTGCTTTTTCAAACGTTGCTGAATAGGGCAATCCCTTCGCTTCGTCCTCGGGCCTCATGGACTTGACGAAATCATCAACGGCGGCGGCGCGCTCGTCGGGCGTCAGGCGCATGCCTCCGCTTTGCTGAAATCCTTCTCTGTGCTGGACAGCGTGCTGATATTCATGAATGGCCGTCTTCAGCATCTCGTCTTGCGCTACGTTTGGGTCCGACATAAGCCGCGTGCTTATGGTGACGTTATCCATCCCTGGCGTCTTGCTTGGCTGGTACATCCCAGCCTCAGGGATGTTGTCAAACCATACTCCTGGGGATGTCTCTTGCGTTGGCCAGTAGGCCTTCCTCAGTTCTGGATGGTCTAGAAACTTGTCAGTAGGCATTGCCGTAGCGTCGCCCACCCTTCCGGGCCAAGCCACGTTTGCCTGCCCATGCCTATCTGACCACGGCGTTAGTTTCGCCTTGCTATCATCAATCTCAAACCGCCACTTCCCATCCGCACCCTGGAACCATCCTGTCTGGTCCCAGATGTCTTTACGGTCTGCGCCTTTTGCTGCGAGTTCTTCGGCTTTTGCGAGGGCGTTGTGATCTGCTGTCTTTGCGAGGCGACCGCCAAAGATGCCAAGGGAATTCTTGGGGGCTTGGCCAGCAAAGTTGAGCCCAAGGCCTGACATACCAAGCCAGCCGGCAGCGTCTGCGGAATTCCGAACCGGGGCATCATCTCCAGACGTAGAAAGAGCGCCCGGAGGCGCCCTGTAGCTCATGAAGTTCTTGATAGCTTCGTACGGGTTGAACTTCAGTTCCCCACCAACATTCGAAAACAGGAAACCGTGTTCGTCCGGCACGCCCGCAGTGCGGAGTGCATTGGCAAGAGCATCCTTACGAGGCGGCATTCCTGCCAACACGTTGGACGTGTCAACAAACGGGCCATCCTGCGCTAAGGCATTAGGCTGTTCGCCGTAGCCATATTGCTGGAGCAGTCTTGCGAGGTCGGACATTAGTGCATCAAGACCGTAAAGAGCCCGAAGGCAAACACACCAACCCCGATGAGTAATCCAAGGTCTTTGGGCGTCATTATCCGACCCATGTTTTGACCATGGCTTTGATGGCCTCGGGCGATTTCCCCATGGCTATGCCAGCCACGATCAGCGTCACCGTGAGGATGACCTGCCAATGCGCGGCTAAGAGCGATGCGGCTTTGAAAAAGACTGTCACTGAGGTCGTGAGGGTTGGAGCCTTTGAGCGTTCCATCTTGGAGCGGATTTCCCGCAATTCGGCTCGGGTCTCTTGACGGTGTTCGGTAATCTGGTGCTCGAGATGTTGAGCCCTCTGCTCGGCCGCCAAGCGGTTGAGCTTCTGGCCCTCCTCGAGCCGGCCAAAGCCGTGTTCCACTCTCGAGAGGAGGTTGAGAAATAGCGTGTCGGAGTATGGCATCGCTCATCCGCGTGTCTCTGGCGTTTTTGGTCCCTCTCACGCGGGCACTGCTGGAGGAATTGATCAGGGGTGATGGTCAAGAGGTTTTCGGCGTAGGCTTCGCCTCGGGGCATGAATCCCCGTAGACAACCTTCTTGCCGGTCTTAAGCGTCAGATAGACGTTGTTGTGCTCAATGACCTGAGCGCGGGTTTCCTTCGTGTCGGCACAATCGAATTTGATCGGCTTCCACGGCTTAAGGTTGCTTACCGGCAGATCTTTCGAAGGGGTTTCGCACCCGGCTAGTGAGCTTGCCAGAAGCAGTGTCGTCCCTAACTTCATCAGCCTTGCGTGCGTCTTCATTGGACTTCTTCTCGATTGCGGCCGTTGCACGCTCGGCACCGATTTTCCTTTGATGATAGTTCCAGGCCTCGATGCCCCCGAAAAGCGTGAGCCCTGCGAGCGCATAACGAAGAGGCCATGAGTAGAACAGCGTCCAGAACATCAGACCCCTCGCGCTTTCTTCATGCTTAGTTCAACGAAGATGACCGCGATGACGATGGCCGCCATGATGATCAAGCCGTTCTCCTTGAAGAACGCGACCGTCGCGGCCAGCGTTGGGAGCCCCAACATCGTGCGCAGATCGTTGGCACGCGCGTAATACCAAGACAGATCTTTCTGCTCTTGGTGGGCTTCGCTTGGCGTCTTCGTACCCTCGTATTCATAGCCTTCGGGGCCGTCAGCGGCGGGGATGGTGAACAGCCCAACCGCACGGCCCTGCGTCTTGCTTTGCTTGTCTTCATTGGCGAGGGGAACAGGCGCAGGCTTCGGAACGGCCCCTGCCGCTGCGATGGCGGCGGCTTCTACGCCCGCACAACGGTTGCTCCAACCTTCCCCGAACGTTGGCCAAAGCCCGCGCAGAGACTTGAGGAAGCGAAGCCGTTCCTTCATCATCCTCTTGCACAGTTCAACGGGGTCTTGCGCCTTAATGGCGTTCATGGTGGCGTCTCCGAGAACGCCATCAACACCGACACCAAGCACGACTTGAGTTGACATGATTGCCCGCCCATGGCCGGAGTTTACCGCGTAGTCAAAAAGGACGAGATCTACACCGGCCGGCAGTTCATCGCCACGAACCTGTTCCCAATAGTTTTTCTTGTAGATCGCCAGAAGTTCATCCTGTTCAATGAGTTTAACCCATTGCGTCGGCTTCCCGTTCTGTCGGCGGTATTTGTCGTACTCGGTCTGGATAACGCCGCGCATCGTGGGGCCGCCAGGATCTTTCGGGTGGTTTGAGTACCCGCCCTCCCACTTCAAGGTCTCGGCAAGGCAAGCCGCTTCTCTGTTTTCTGCCATCTTCTCAATCCTGCGTAGGGAGAAACCAGCACACCAGACCCGCACACAACAAACCAAGAAGAACAAACCAACCCGCGTATTCCATCAGGAGGAGCATTGGGGTATGGTCTCCCTGATGGGATGGGGATGCATGAAGCTTAATCGTTGGCTTGACGATGCACAGTTCCGACCTGGGCGGACGCTTGCGGTCAATGTGTTCGTATATGCGGTTGCTCAGTCCATTACTTGGGGCGTTCTCGCTTACGCCATAGCGACCAAAAAAATGGACATCTGGGCTGTGTTTTGTTTTAACATTGCGCTGCCGCCCATCTTCATTTGGGCAACCTACAACTCAGTTCGACGTGCTTGGCTTAACCAGCCCCGCGAGGATTTAGACGAGGCCGTGCCGGCCCTTGTCGTTTGGGGCATATGCGCCCTGCTCTGGCTCTGGATTGGGATGATCAGTCCCTAGTCTGGGCCTTGTACTGGTTTTCAATGCCAGCGAAATACGGCGCTAAGCTTTCCGGGATGGACGGGGGCAGCCTTTGCGATGTGGCAGCCCGCGCAGCCATCATGCCCTGTGCTTGTGGTATGCCGCTAAACTGGTAAGCAACCTTGAGCGGAAAGGTCAGGCTATGCCCGAACGGAATGGCGTCCATGAGGGTGCCTAGGAATTGTTTTGCAAACTGCGCGACGGCATAGCCAGAGCCGGAGGGGTTCGGATCTTTGTATGATATCTGCTCAAGAGACTTCATGAGCTTGCGCATCTCGCCAATTTCTTGGGGCGAGTACAGCAGCTTTAAGACGCTGTCCTGTTTGTTGAATGCCGTCTTGAGGGAATTCAACATCACGGTTGGAGATGACAGCTCACCTTTGCGATCTTGAACCAGCTTCAACCAGTGCGCCGTGCGAATGTCGTTCCATACGTTCTGGCCTTGGGGGCCTCCAAACCGGCCCAACGCATCGCGCATTTTTGTTAGCGCGTCGATTGTGCCCATCTTGATGCCGGAGTTGGGGCCAGAGCCGAATAGAGACTGCACAACCGCCTCCGGACTGTCAGCCTTCTCCATGACGCGCTCAATGAGGCCGGCTGCTGCGGTTTTCTTGCCACCTTCTCGCGGCTGGAAAAGATCGCGAATTTCGCGACTAATCTGCCGCGCACCACGCAGGGCGGCTGCCGCGTCGGGGCGACCCAATAAAAGCTGCGCATCAGCGGCCTGACCAATCCAGTCGTTATATCGGTCGTACATCTGCATTGCCAAGCGCTTGTCATTGCCTTCTGCGCCCTGCGCAAGGTCAAGAAGGCGGCGGCGCATCTGATCGACGGTAGTTTCCGGCATGTTCCGGCCCGCCATCATTTTCAACGTCTGAGGGGCCGGGTTCCCTTGCACGAAGTCGTCAAGGATCTGGGCCATGCGCAGCGCGGTCGGCGTGTTCGACATGGTGCCGGGGGGCGGGAAATCAATCTGGCGCACGACATCATCGACAAGATCCGGCAACAACGCTTTAGCCTGCGGGTGCGCCCTGACGGTATCAAGACCTTGCCACGCAACGTTCTCCGCCTGACGCGCGGTCTGACGCGCGGAAGCGAGACCAGATTGGATAGCTTCACCAAGCTCCTGCGCCGTCATGTCATCGACGTTGCGCGTGGGATTGATGGCCGACGCAAGTCCACGACTGTTCGGCGTATTGCCAGCGCCAGCCGATTGCGCATCACCTAACACAGCATTCCGGATCTGCTGTGCTTGACGCTCATCAAACGCGCGCATTTCTGCTTTTGCAGCTTCTCCGTTAAGCCCGCGCCGCATTGCGCCTTCTTCGAGGAGCCTTTCGGCATCCTTGGTGCGCTGTCCAATCGTGCTTTCAATGCCAAGATCGTGCGACACAACTTGCTGTGCCGCTTGCGTGGCGTTGCCTGTACGCGAGTAAGTTTTCGCAAACTCCTGTCCGAGCCGGCCGCTTAGAATGTTCGGGTCCAATCCGACGTCGATTGCAAGTTGCGCGCCTTTTGGTGTCAGCTGCTGTGTTGCCGCGTTGTAAAGACCTGGCTCAGTGACAAACCGTCGCCAAGCGGCTGCAATCGGGACGGACGCAGCCTCTCCAATCGCGCCTGCCGCACCTGTGACAAGCGCTCTGGGAACGTCAACGCTCTGCTCAGAACCCAGCGTGCCAGCAACAACATCCTGTCCGACACTTGTGCCAGTTCCAATTATACCCTGGAGCGCCGCACGCCCTAGCATGCCGCCCTTAACTGCAAGGCCTGACAGACCGCCAACTATATAGGGTGCCGTTTGCATCAAACCCCGAGCCACGTCCTCACTATCCAAGCCTGGCCGATTGACGTAAGCCTTCTTGGGTTGTCCATCGTCGCCTTTGTAGACAACGATAAGGTTCCCGTATTTATCCTTCTCCTGCCCCAAGAACCGCTCACCAAGGGCGTTCTTCATCACGTCGCCATAGGCTTCATCTGAAACCGCAAAGGGCACAGAGGCGCGAATTTGGCGCTGCTCTGGGCTGGCAAAGAACCGCCCCTGTCGCTTGTGTTCGGCGCTGAGGGCTTCCTCCATGGTCGGAATGCCTGCGTATTGCGGATCTTCACGCCCCGCAACGGCGTCGTAGGCGCGGCGGAGCATGCCCCGCGTATCCACATCCTCCGAGCGTCTATCGATTTCCGCAGCGAACGGATTTGATGGCGCGAGAGCGGGGGTGGCAAACCGCGCAGCAGATGGCTGATCTTCGCCTTGCTGCCGCTGCGCTAGCTCTTTGTCGAATGGGTTCATTGCTTGCTCAGTTCGTCAAAGCGCTTTTTGGCTTGCAACAGTTCTTTCTGCGTCAGCGTTTTCGGGTTGACAGCACGAAGCTGATCAAGAGACATCGCATCAATCCGAGAGCCAGGCAGCCTATCGACAACCTGTTTTTCAACAGAGGGCCCCGAAGCTGGTCCGTTTACCGCACCGCGCTGCGCAGGCTCGCTGGCATTGCCCATCCTCTTGCGCATTTCGTCAATTGGCAGGTTCTGCGCGGCAGCTTTCTTGACAAGCTCGTACTCTTCTTTTGCATTGGGGCTGAGCACCGAGCGCTTGGGATTTTTGCCCATCGCACGGAAGTAATTCCCCTCAATTTCTTGAACGCGGCCCTCAAGAAGCTTAATCAACTTAGCTGCTGATGCCCGAAGTGCTGCCGGTGAATCAGCGGCCTCCATTGTCTTCTTCCACTCTTCAACGCCGGAAACGCTTGGGCCTCCGTGAAATGCCTTCGACGCTTCTTCCGCGAGGGCCAGCTTAGCTACCTCAAAATCGTTGAGCTTCGGCTTGTACTTCGGATCTTCGGCATAAAACGGCATCAGCATTTTGCGCGCCGCGTTGCCACCCCAAACGTCGGACGTGCCAAGATTGTCGATGGCGTGATAAAGATCCGCCGCATGGCGCGCTGCGGTGTTAAGAGCAACGATGTTCTTGGACGTTGGGCCTGCGTTGAAGTCTTTGAGCGTTGCCGCACGGACTTGGTAATTTGTCCCATCAATGGTTGGGTCATACTTCATGGCGTCGTTTTGCAACTGACGCTCGACCGGCGTACGCGGATTCTCTGGGAAGCGTTCCCGCCCTTCGGCAATGGCCCGCAACTTGTCTGCGTACGGCTTGCGCCCTTGCGACTCAAGCCATTTCGCAAACTCTTCGCCGGTCATGTCCGTCGTCTGCGCATTCATCGAAGCCAGCCCGTTCGGAGCCGTAATCGGCGCAATGCCAGGCATCGGCTGCGTGGTCGGCGCGCCCGCGTAAGGCACTGGCACAGTCGGCGCCATCACCCCTTGCCGATTAACTGGAGGCGCCGTTTCGTTGCGCGGGCGGAACAGGGGCGACTGCTGCGGCGATGTCCATGCGTACACCGGCTGGCCCGTATCCGGGTTAACGTCCACAGGGCGGATTTGCGGAAGGTCGTTCTGATACTGCTTCTCGCGGAATTCGCGCATCCCGAGCGTTTGAGCGCCGTTGTACTCGCCCATCGTGCGGCCAACGTCGAGGCCAAATTGCCGCTTGTTCTGCTCTTCCTGGATGCGCTGCTGCTGCATTTTGAGCATGGCATCACCTGTGCCCGCAATCGGGCTGCCCGCCAGCAATGCTGCACCAAACTGCGCCTCCGGAGACATCGGCCGGATTGTGCTTCCACCGTCAGCAAATTTCGGCAGCGCATTTTGCATGGGCATGCGGCCCATGAACTCCGTCAAGGCCTTTTGGCTTTGGGCAATTTGGTCAGAGCCGTTGTAGGGCTGAAACGCATTGGTGAGCCCAGAGAGCCGGGAAGCGAAAGACGCCTCGGCAGAGGGCTCTGTAGGTGCCTTTTCGACAACGGGAACCCAGCCGCCTGCGTCGTATTTGGGGAACACAGAACCGCCTGTGAGCATCCCCTTTAGTCCGCGAAAGGTATCTGCCAGTTTTTCAACTTGATCATTCTCGCGAAAGCGCGGCATCGCTTCTACGGCGCCGCCATCTGCAAACCAGCCCTTCTGGCTCCCGTAATCGTATCCCGCCAAGCCGAGGCCTCCGAGACCCATAAGGCTTTGGATGAGGCCCGGGTTCTGCTGCGACGTGCCCGTCGAATTGCCCGTTCCGGTTCCGGAATACGAACTGCCGACGCCTGGAACCATTCCGGTCGCCACCTGCGCCCCTTGCGCCGTCAGATTGTACGGCACCATTGCTTGGTATTGGCTGACGCCGTAGAGGTTCTGACCAAGGCCGCCCAACGCTGCATTTGCACCGGTCTGTGCGCCCAGCATGCCGCTAACTGTATTGGCTGCCGTATTTTGAAGCGCTGCGTTCTGAAAAGCGTTGCCGGCGGCTGTGTTGTAACCTGTGTTGTACTGGTTGGCAGCCATGGCGTTACGATTGTTGGCAAGATTTGCCCGCAGGTAATCCATATTGCCGCGAACGGCGCTGTTGGTGAGGCCGCCCGTCAGTGCGTTGCTCCCTTGCGCCTGAGTAAGCGTGCGCCCGTCGTTAATGTCCGCCTGCCGATTGGTGGCATCGATGACGTTCTGGGTGTAAGGGCTCATCCATTGCTGAATGGCCGATGGGCTGATGCCGTTCTGCGCCATGCTTGAGGCGGCGCCGAATGCCGGCATCGCGCTCTGCGCAAGCGCAGCCTGATTGGACGCCGCGCCCGTTTGGAACTGGTTCGCCCCAAGTCCTGCAGCGGTATTGGCAATGTTTCCGCTTGAGAACTGCGGGAAGACATTCCCCTGCGCATACTGGAAATTCAGGTTCGCAAGCGGGTTCGTTGTCGAGCCGGCCTGTTGGGTCTGGTTCTGCGTTGTGGTGTTCGTCTTGCCGCCGAAAAGGCTGGGGATGTTGCCCACGGGTCAGGCTCCGATGTTGTAGGCGAAGTACGTGCCTTGCGGCTTGCCAAGTGCGCGCTCGTACAGACGCAACTTCGGGGCTGCGCGTTGGTTGGTCATGACGCCGATGTAAAGGGGAAGAGCGAGCTTCTTGGCCGCGACCTTTGAGAACTCAATCAAGGCCTTGGCATTGTTGGAGCGGCGATACTCCGGAAGGACGTGCAAAAACTGCTCGCCAAGGAACCATCCACCCTTTGAGTACCAGAACTTGCAGACCTCAAGCAAAACGGCGCCCTCTGGGTAGCCACGCTCGCCAATCATGCCGACGTAAACACCGCTGGTGCTGTCGCAAGGCCCGAAAGAGCGCCGCACCTTGTCGCGAACGGCCTCCTCATCAAATTCCAGTTCGGCACCATCAACACCCCTTGGTGCAATCTCCTCGTGCACTGATTTTGCGATTGTCAGCACATCATTCTCATCATCTGGGGAAGCCAGACGGACGAAAGGCATGTCGTGATGAAGCATCAGCGCTCTGGCCCCGGGAGGTTCGCAAGCGTTTCGATGTGTTTGGCGCGGGTGGCCTTTACCCACTGGTCAAGCATGGCGTGGGCTTTACTGAGATCGCCGCCAGCAATACGAGCCACCTGAGACGGCGAAAGAACGTATTCTCCGCCAGCAGCCACAATGGGCACCGCATCCTTGCCACCACTTTGGGCATGAGGTCCAAACATGCCATCGACGGCCTTCATACCGGCCGACGTATCACCTTCACCAAGGGCAGAAATGATATCAGCTGGCACCACGTAACTGCCGCTGGGAACATCCATGGGGACGGTATCTGTGCGTCCGCCATCGGCGCGCTGAAGGATGGGGCCGGTATGCACGCGGCCACCCATGGCGCGGGCAATGCGGAGCGCCGAAGCAACTACGCCACCCCGGTTCATGCCGCGCGTCAAAAGACTTGGGTCATCCGGAAGCTTGTCGGGCTTTAGGGGAATGTCGTTGATGTCTGTCGGCTCGCTGACCTTGCTCTTTTCGGCCTTTTTAGACTGTGCTACGGCTTTCTTGGACTGAGGG
>Ga0075458_10000694_pt1 | contig 11056 bp, 13 predicted proteins | sample DEB3_08_DNA_FD_77576 | JGI IMG/M metagenome (GOLD analysis project Ga0075458, IMG submission 77576) | Aqueous microbial communities from the Delaware River and Bay under freshwater to marine salinity gradient to study organic matter... | ecosystem: Environmental > Aquatic > Marine > Coastal ... | reverse complement strand
TTTTCCAGGGCGAAAGAGAACACTTGACCCATTTTTCGAGCTTGAATAAAAAACTGCCGTTCGCCGGGTTGTCCAACTGTCCCTAGAGTAAATCGATCAACTTTCTCCAAATTGAATATCTGCCTACTCACCCGAGCCTCCACCTAAAACCCTTCTATTCAAAAAGTTTTTCGGACTAATCTTCACTCCCCTTTTTGGAGTTGAATTCAAACTTACTACAAATCTTTGGTTGCCTTGCCATACTAGGGTTGTTAGCGATGCTGGATCAACAATTATTCTTTGAAATTTATCAAGTTCCAAATTCAAAGTAGAAGCGACTGCCATCTTGATTATGTCTCCGTGTGAAACAATCAAAATGTTGCTTTTCGGATACTTCTCCGAAAGTGAGTTGAGGCCTCTTTGCACCCGACGTTGCGCCGTCAGGAAAGACTCTCCATTTGGAAACTTAAAGGTAGATGGGGCTTTTTGAATCTGTTTCCATTCCTTTTTCTCTGATAATTCTTTCAATTTGCCGCCGGACCAAATTCCGTAATCCATTTCCTGGAAGGCGCCATCCTTAACTGCTCTTCTGTGTGCTTGCGTTAACCATGGTTTGATTGTTTGTAGGCATCTTTCCTGGGGGCTTACAAGAACCTTATCGATCTGCAAAGAGTTCAAAATGTGAAATAATAATTTGGCCTGCTTCTCACCTTTTGTTGAAAGCTTTATACCTGGAGTACGACCTGCTAACAATCCAGCTTCATTGGCGGTCGACACCGCATGACGCAAGAAGATGAAGGTGGTCATGCTCTTAGGCTAGTCGCTTCCCAAGCTTTATGAAGATTTTTGCTAAGGTCACAACATGGAGCAACGACAGCTCGGCAATAGTGGCGTCAAAGTAAGTCGCCTGGCGCTTGGCACTATGACTTGGGGCCGAGATACCGATGAACATGAAGCGGCTGAACAGCTCCGACACTTCATAGATGCCGGAGGCAATTTCGTTGATACGGCAGCGGTTTATGGCGATGGTGATTCCGAACGAGTCTTGGGTGGATTACTTGGGGTTTTGATTCCTAGAGAAGAGATAGTTATCGCCACCAAAGCTGGTATCAGTTTCAAAAGTGGTGAGAGAAAAGTAGATAACTCTAGAACCTCCTTGATCGCAGATCTTGAGCGTTCTCTCACTAGATTCAAGACTGATTACATTGATCTTTGGCAGGTTCATACCTGGGATGAGAACACCCCTTTAGAAGAAACATTAAGCGCGCTTGATTATGCGGTTACCTCCGGAAAGGCCCGTCATATTGGGATATCCAACTTCTCTGGTTGGCAATTGGCTCGTTCCTTCTCGCTACAAAATCCATTATTTGGTAAAGCCTCAATAATTAGTGCACAAAATGAGTACTCCTTGTTGAATCGCAAAGCGGAACGAGAGGTGATTCCCGCGTGCACCAATCTCGGAGTTGGCATGCTGGCATGGTCTCCTCTTGGACGTGGTGTTCTGACTGGTAAGTACAGATCGGGAGTTCCATCTGATTCTCGAGGTGCAACCCCCCATTTCTCTGCCTTCATACAGCCTTATCTTGATGAACCTAGTTCGCGAATCGTTGAAGCGGTAATGGTGGCCGCTGATGGTCTTGGACTGTCACCACTTGAGGTTGCACTGTCTTGGGTGAGGGATTGCCCTGGGGTCACCTCCGCGGTTATCGGCGCCCGAACCGGCGCGCAATTACGCGGCGCACTGAGCAGTGAATCAGTAACTCTGCCAATTCCAGTAAGACAAGCGCTCGACGAGATCTCTGCGCCTAATTAGGCATGCACTAAAAAGTGATGCAAAGTTCTAGCTCCAAAATGCAGGGAATCTATAGGAACTCTCTCATCGATTCCATGGAATAAACCAACGAAATCCAAATCAGCTGGAAGCTTTAATGGACTAAATCCGTAACCCAAGATTCCTAGTTTTGCCAAAGCTTTGTTATCTGTTCCACCACTTAGAAGGTATGGAATGGGAATGCCTTCGGGATCCTCTGATTTGATAGCTTCCATCATCGCATCCACGAGTGGGCCACCAAATTCAACCTCCAAGGGGATATCAGATACCAGGCTTTCAACGGTGACATGCTCTCCAACCAATTTTCTTACCGTATCTAGAAGCTCTGATTCATACCCTGGCAAAGTTCTCCCATCGACTACAGCACTAGCTGATTGTGGAACCACATTTGCCTTGTAACCCGCCTCTAGCATTGAAGGGTTTGCAGTATTAGTCAAAGTTGCACCTATCATCTTTGACATTGAACCGACCTCATCTAGAAGCGGCTGCAGATTGTTCGGGTCATAAGTCTTTCCACTCAACTCAGCAATTTTCTTGAAGAACAACTCATTTGTCTTTGTTAAGCGTTGTGGCCAATTGAAACTTCCGACCTTTGCAACAGCATCTGCTAATCGAGTTACCGCGTTTTTGTCGTTTATGACGGATCCATGACTTGCAACTCCGGTAGCGGTCAACTTCATCCACTCGATACCCTTTTGCGAAGTTTCGATTACATAAACCCGCTTTCCAGAGTCTAATGTCAGTGAGAACCCACCAACTTCGGATACAGTTTCTGAACATCCAGCGAATACCTCAGGATGATTCTCTGCCATCCATCGTGATCCATAAATACCGCCCGCTTCTTCATCGGCGAAAAATACAACCACCATGGTCCGAGAGGGCTTGTACCCATGGCGGGCCCACAATCTGAAAACCGCCAGCATCATTGCATCCATATTTTTCATATCAACGGCGCCGCGTCCCCAAATACAACCATCTTTTATTAATCCAGAGAATGGATCAACAGACCAGTCAGCTGCATTAGCTGGAACCACATCCAAATGACCATTAATTACCAAACCCGGACGACTCTGATCAGTTCCTTCAATCCTGGCGACAACGGAAACTCGATTTGGTGCACTCTCATAAAACTTGCTGGTAATACCAACTTCAGCCAATTTGGCGGCAACATATTCAGCTGCGGCTTTCTCATCACCTTTACCTTCTCCAAAATTCACGCTGGGAATTCGGATTAACTCCTGGCAAAGGGTGACTACATCATCTTCCAGTTCTTGGCGTTGGGCGTCGTTTAGTTCCATGGGCTAAAGTATGCCCTCTCATTGTCCGGGTGGCGGAATTGGCAGACGCGCTAGCTTGAGGTGTTAGTTCTCGAAAGGGATTAGGGGTTCAAGTCCCCTCTCGGACACGGTTTTATCGCTACGCTCCGACCGTGAATACCCCTTTAAACCGCGCTCTCTCCCTAATTGCGGATGTTCCCGATTATCCAAAGCCTGGAATTCTTTTTAAAGATATAACACCGTTACTGGCCGATGGACCGGGGTTCGGGGTTGTGATTGATGAGTTTGCCAGGTCTATTCGGGCGCTGAATCTTGGGGTTGATGCAATCGTGGGCATCGAAAGTCGTGGTTTTATTTTGGGTGGTGCAATCGCGAAAGCGTTAGAAATCGGATTTGTGACAGTTAGAAAGCCAGGGAAACTGCCCCGTGATGTTTATCGGAAAGAGTATGCGCTCGAGTACGGTTTTGATGCCCTCGAACTCCACAAGGATCTACTTTCCAAAGAAGATAATGTAATTATCGTTGATGATGTCTTAGCAACGGGTGGGACTGCTTTAGCTTGTCATGATCTAGTTGAAATAACCGGAGCAAAGGTAGTTGCCCATCTATTTATGTTAGAGATTGAGTTTTTGAAAGGCCGCGAAGTAATAGCCGCCACTCATCCTGAAGTTGAGATTATCTCTCTATTGAAGGCATAACATGGCGGAGTTGATCTATTACTGCGGAACAATGGACAGTGGAAAATCCACTCTTGCCCTACAAACAGCACATAATCATGAAAGTCGAGGTCGGGCAGGACTGCTCTTCACGAATCGCGACAGGGCTGGTTCAGGGAAAATCTCCTCCCGCTTAGGTTTAACCTCTGAGGCTCTAGAGGTTTCAGAGAGTCTCGATATACATAAATTTGTGGTTGATCAACTATCTGCTGGAAAAAGGATTGATTACGTCATATGCGATGAAGCTCAGTTTTATGCTCCAGAACAGATCGAACAGCTAGCGAGGATTGCTGATGGTTTAGGCATCGATGTCTATGCCTTTGGCATTCTCACCGATTTTCGTACCCAACTTTTCCCAGGATCAGCGCGCCTAGTTGAACTAGCGGACCGCGTGCACACTCTTCAAGTTGAGGCTCTGTGCTGGTGCGGAGAAAGGGCTACCCATAACGCCCGTACTGTCGGTGGGGTTATGGTGACCGAAGGCGAACAGGTTGTTGTAGGTGATACAGCTTCCGGTAACGAGGTTGCATATGAAGTTTTGTGCCGAAGACACCATATGCGCAAAGTTACTGCGCGCAACTCTGGGGCGGCACATCAATCTGTAGAACCTTTACCATTTGACTAAATGACCAGATCAATCGGGAGAGATTAATGAAAACCAAAGGTTATGCAGTGTTAGAAGCGAAGGCTGATCTAGTTCCCTTTGAGTTTGAACGGCGAGCATTAGGTGTTAATGATGTTGGTTTTGAAATTCAATTCTCGGGGATTTGTCACTCTGATATTCATCAAGCCCGCGAAGAGTGGGGTGCCGCTCTTTTCCCTATGGTCCCGGGCCATGAGATTGTTGGGGTTGTAACCGCTATTGGTGCAAAAGTTTCAAAATTCTCCGTCGGAGACCGAATCGGAGTGGGCGTATTTATCGACTCCTGCCGTCACTGTGAAAACTGCAAAGGCGGCTTGCAGCAATATTGCTTAGAGGGAATGACTGGAACCTACAACGGTTATGAGAGAAACTCTCAGCAAATAGCATTTGGTGGCTACTCCAACTATTTCGTTATTGAAGAGAATTACGCGGTTAAGGTGCCTAACAATCTCGATTTGTCTGCTGTAGCTCCATTGCTCTGTGCCGGAATTACGCTCTACTCACCACTAAGACATTGGCAGGCTCAACCCGGCAAGAAAGTTGCTGTTATGGGCTTGGGTGGATTGGGCCATATGGGAGTGAAGTTCGCTGCAGCTCTCGGAGCTGAGGTAACCGTCCTGTCTCACTCCAAGGCAAAAGAGCATGATGCTAAGCGCATGGGAGCCTCGGCCTTTGTGGATACCAAGAACCATGATTGGCATAAAGGTTTGCAGAAGAACTTTGATCTCATCCTAAATACCGTTTCAGCCGATCTTGATCTAGAGCCATATTTAAGTACCTTGAAAACTGATGGAACATTGGTGGTTATTGGCCTGCCTGGCAAGCCATACTCAGTTAACGCCGGAACATTGCTAAACGGGAGAAGATCTATTGCTGGCTCCATGATTGGTGGAATGCCAGAGCTGCAAGAGATGCTGGATTTTTGCGGCGAACACAATATTGTTAGCGATGTCGAAGTTATTACCGCGGATTACATAAACAAAGCTTATGAGCGAACAGTTGCTAGTGATGTTCGCTATCGCTTTGTTATTGATGCAAAGAGTTTTTAACTTTTAACTTCTATAACATATTAGCAATCAAGGCAAATAGCGGTGCCAAAGCAAGTGATGGAAGAAGATTCCCTATCGCTATCTCCTTTATCTTTAACAGCTTCAAGGCGATACCAAAAAGCAACACGCCACCAACCGCTGTCATGGCGCTAATCTGATAATCGGTTAGAACCTGCCCAACCAACAAACCCACGCCGGTCCAAAAGAATTGGTAAATACCGACCGGCAAGGCTGAAGCTGCCACTCCCCAACCCAAAGCAGCGGCGAAAGCCATTGCTGCAAAAAAGTCCAAGATGCTTTTCAATGTCAATTGTTCGATGCCGGTAGCCATGCCGTCACTTATGCCGCCTAGAATTGCAAGTGGACCAATAACAAATATCAGTGAAGCGGTAACAAAACCCTCCACAAATGGAGATTTACCATCTTTATCCAATTTCTCTTTTAGGTAGACACCGAAGTTCTCTAACCTGGATTCAATGTTGAAAAATGCCCCCACACCCCCGCCAACTAGAAGTGCTACCAACACTATGAGGAGCGGTGCGCCTTTTGGAGTACTCATCACCAATGACTCATCCCACATTGCAAAAACAGAAGCCGCCGCACTGATTAGAGTTACCGCGCCAAGAACATCCATCATGAGAGAGCGGGTTGACTCTCGCAACTTATTACCCATTAGTACACCGATTGCTGCTCCCAAAAGGATGGTGAAGATATTCAAAGTGGTCCCGAAGCCGATGAACATGAAAATAAGTGTAGAGCTACTGATACCTTAGGTTGATGAATGAATGGCTCGATAAATTGAGACCACACAAGACCGTGCCAATTACCCCATGGACAGCGAACCATAGATGGGATTTTGGTTATCAGCGTATCTTTATCCTTACCTTTGGATTACTTATTTTCGGTCTGGGCGATAGCCTGTTGATCATCTCTGGACTTGGTAACGCACCCTGGTCAGTGTTAGCTCAGGGAATTTCTCTGAACACCGGTTTAAGTATCGGAGCCTCAACCTTGGTTATCAGCGCAATAGTTCTCGCCTTATGGATTCCGCTAAGAGAGAAACCAGGACTTGGCACGATTTCAAATATTTTAATAATCGCATTCGCCATAGATTTAGGTATTCATCTTTTTCCACATCCACAGCAATTTGCTGTCGAGTTAATTTATGTCCTGACTGGAATCTCCATGGTTGGAATTGGTTCTGCACTTTATATAACCTGCGGGCTTGGACCAGGACCACGCGACGGTTGGATGACCTCAATTCATCATAGAACCGGAGTTCCGGTAGGTCGAGTAAGGCTCATGATTGAACTCTGCGTACTCACTCTAGGGGTGATACTGGGTGGAACTGCAGGGCTTGGAACAGCACTTTTCGCATTCCTCATTGGTTACTCCGTTGCTCTCTCCTTTGGTGTCGTTTCTCGGATTACCAGTCGGTAACCAATAGGTTTAAGCCACTCCCCTCAGCCTGTGGACTGAATCCACGCGGTGTCGCAACCACCACCGTTAAAAAATTAGCGACATCCCATTCAACTGGGATGAAAGGAAGAGCATGCTCGACTCTTATTTTAAGATCTCTCAACGCGGATCCTCAGTAGCACAAGAGGTTCGTGGCGGCGTAGTCACCTTCTTTACGATGGCCTACATCGTTGCCCTAAATCCACTAATCATCGGACTCTCTAAAGATGCCGATGGAAAATATCTCGGTGGCGGAGACGCTCCGAACCTCGCATTGATTGCAGCAGCAACGGCACTGCTCGCAGGTGTCCTATCAATACTCATGGGCGTAGTTGCCAACTTCCCGTTGGCGCTAGCAACAGGTCTTGGTTTGAATACTTTCGTAGCTGTCGGAATCGCATCAAAGATGACTTGGGCTGATGCAATGGGTCTTGTTGTCCTTGAAGGATTAATTATTTTGGTTCTGGTTCTGACCGGATTCCGCACCGCGGTTTTCCGTGCAGTTCCTACCCAATTGAAGATCGCTATCTCTGTTGGTATCGGCCTATTCATCGCCCTTATCGGATTGGTAGATGCAGGCTTTGTTCGCCGCACTGGAACTGGTCCAGTACCAGTAACCCTCGGTAACAACGGAGAGCTTGTTGGATGGCCTGTCGTAGTTTTTGCTTTCGGCCTCTTCCTAACCATCGGTTTGATGGTACGTAAAATCAAGGCTGCGCTCCTTATCGGAATCGTAATTTCAACTGGTTTGGCAATTGCGATTGAAAGTGCTTTCAAGGTTGGTCCGTTGTTTAACGGCGCAACTGGCGAAGTAAATCCAAAGGGATGGAACCTGAACATTCCGGCTATGCCAGACAACGTTGTAGCGACACCTGATTTCGGCCTACTTGGTTCATTCAACTTATTTGGTTCATTTGATCGAGTGCCGCTAATCACCGCTTTGCTTCTAGTATTCACATTACTTCTTGCTGATTTCTTTGACACGATGGGCACCATGACAGCTATCGGTCAAGAGGCTGGATTGAATGACAAAGATGGAACGCCTCCAAACGCTGATCGAATTCTTTTGGTGGACTCCATAGCTGCTGCCGCTGGCGGTGCTGCTGGTGTTTCCTCAAATACTTCATATATTGAATCAGCCTCAGGTGTTGGCGAGGGGGCACGAACCGGTTTAGCTTCAGTAGTTACCGGAGTTCTGTTCCTATTAACCACATTCCTAGCTCCACTAGTTGCAATCATTCCTTACGAAGCTGCTACCCCAGCTTTGATCATCGTCGGTTTCTTGATGATGACTCAAATCAAATCGATTGACTGGGAAGATTATGGAATCGCAATTCCATCCTTCCTTACCATCATCTTGATGCCATTTACTTACAGCATCTCAGTAGGTATTGGCGCCGGATTTGTTTCTTATGTAGTCATTAGATTGCTACAAGGAAGAAGAAAAGATATCCATCCACTACTACTTCTGGTGGCTGCTCTGTTCATGATTTACTTCTTGAACAACCCAATTAATACCTGGGTCTCATAATCTGAAATAAAGAAAAGGCCCCGAAATCAATTCGGGGCCTTTTCTATTGGTTAAATCACCAGGTGATCTCTGTTAGACCTTTGCTTCTCAATATCTCGTTAACCCTAGAGAAAGGTTTTGAGCCCAAAAAGCCGCGATGTGCAGATAGCGGACTGGGGTGAACCCCTTCAATCAATAAATCCTCTTTAAATAACGGTGCCAACTCTCTGGCCGTGTTACCCCACAACACACCAATAGCCTCTTGGTTGGCTGTGTGCTTAACAATCTGCTGTGTGATCTTTTGCCAGCCCAGATCGGCATGAGCGCCGCTATTGCCCGCGCTAACTGTCAGAACACGGTTCAAGAGAAGAACTCCTTGAGCACTCCAGCGAGAGAGATCTCCGTCCGCGGTGGTTGTAGACCCGATATCGGTCAAAATCTCTTTCTGAATATTCATTAGCGATCCAGGCAAGCCGGAGTTTCGGGGAGACACTGAAAAGGCCAAACCGATCGCATCCGAGATATTTGGATATGGGTCTTGGCCCACTAAAACGACTCTTATGGCTTCAGGCGGTATCTCAAGGGCTCTGAAAACATTCTTTTTATCAGGAAGGATACGCTCGCCTTGGTCTGCGCGAGATTGAAGTTTATTTCCAATCTCATTAATCTCATTTTCTAGTTCACCTAATACCGGACGCCATGACTCTGGCACTAACTCAAACAACATGATTAACCTGCAGAAGCAAAATACCTGGAACCATCAAAATTCAACTTTAGGTTCACGCCGAAAACCTCTTGTAAATGCTCAGAAGTTAATACCTCGGAAATCGGACCTAAATAAGCTGCCTTACCCTCCTGCAAAAGCAAAGCATGCGTAGTACCGGCAGGAATCTCTTCGATGTGATGGGTCACGATTATGGTTACCGGTGACGAGACATCACTTGTGTACTCAGTAATTCTAGAGAGAATGTCCTCTCGACCTCCTAAATCCAATCCCGCCGCAGGTTCATCCAGAAGCAGAACCTCGGGATCTGCCATTAACGCTCGAGCGATTTGTACTCGTTTCTTTTCACCTTCACTAAGTGTCCCGAAGTATCTTTCACCCAGCTCTCTCACTCCAAAGGTATTCAAAAGCGCTTTAGCCCTTGACTCATCCCACAGGTCATACTCTTCCTGCCAACGACCTGCGATTGCGTATGCGGATGTGAGAACGACATCAATTACCTTTTCGTCTATTGGCAACAGCTCCAACATCGCACTAGAGGTAAATCCAATTCTTGGCCTTAACTCGAATACATCAACTGCGCCCATTTTTTCATTCAGGATCTGCACTGTTCCTTTTGTGGGATGGATTAGCGCCGCGGCAAGTTGGAGAAGGGTGGTTTTCCCAGCTCCATTTGGGCCGAGAATTACCCATCTCTCACCTTCATAGACCTGCCAAGCTATTGGTCCAAGGATGCATTTATTGGAGCGATGAACCTCAACATCTGTAAGGGTTAGAACCGGCTCCATAGGCAGCGAAGATACACTTCAGATTGCTTTTTTCGCTAAAATCGCAAAGTGAGCCACAATGAAAATCAGCAAACTCAATCCTTGGACTCCTATAAAGGAAGCGCAATCATCCTAATAAGTGGCAATAGCGGCCCGGAACCACTCCAAACCGTTCTAAGTATTCTCTCCGAGTACAGTCTTAAAGTAGTAGATCAGCAAAAAATATGCATGGCTGGTCGTTTAATAGGTGCAGTGCAAATTCATTTTGACCCTGTACATGCTAACGCGATTGAGTCTGAGCTTCTTTCCGCTATGAAACCTCTGGGCCTCGATGTTGCCCTAGAAATTCTATGAGCTACCAACTAGCTATTTTTGATGTTGACTCAACACTTATCGAGCAAGAAGTAATTGATCTGCTCGCCTCTTATACAGAGCACGGGGATAAGGTATCTGAGATAACTGATGCTGCCATGCGTGGTGAGATAGATTTTGATCAAGCACTACAACAAAGAGTTTCGCTGTTAAGAGGTTTACCTGAGGGAATCTTTGAGGAGGTACTCAAGGGGATCTCATTCACACATGGGGCATTAGAGTTGATTCAGGAGCTAAAAAGTAGAGAATTCAAAGTTGGTGTTGTCTCTGGAGGCTTTCATAATGTAATCGACCTTCTCTTTAAAGATCTGCAACTTGATTTCATTCGTGCCAATTTCCTTGAAGTTAAGCAGGGAGTTCTGACCGGCAACACTTTAGGCTCTATAATTAATAGGAGAGCAAAGGCTGAAGCATTAATTGAGTTTTCCAATCAAAATCAGATTCCTTTAAAGAACACTATCGCTATCGGTGATGGTTCCAACGACATAGAGATGGTAAAGCTGGCCGGTTTAGGTGTTAGCTACAAAGGCAAGCCTGCCCTTAACGAGGTGGCCGATGTCTGCCTTGAAGATACTGATCTTCGATCAATTCTCCAATATCTTTAGTGACGCTGCCGCTATAGACGGCAGGAATGGATATCAGTCACCAAAATACCCCGGGCGCCGAGATCCCATAATTTATCCATGATGTCATGAACATCGGAGCGTTTTACCATTGCTCGGACCGCTAC
>Ga0075458_10000693_pt1 | contig 11071 bp, 20 predicted proteins | sample DEB3_08_DNA_FD_77576 | JGI IMG/M metagenome (GOLD analysis project Ga0075458, IMG submission 77576) | Aqueous microbial communities from the Delaware River and Bay under freshwater to marine salinity gradient to study organic matter... | ecosystem: Environmental > Aquatic > Marine > Coastal ... | reverse complement strand
CGATCCGGACACCCAACTGCTCTAGCAGCCGGATGAACGTTGGAACCCAGACATCGCACGACTTGTAGCCCATGTAGTAGCGGCGATTGGTCGGGTTAGACGTGGCCCCGACAAACCCTTCGCTATCCATAAGGCCCGCAACGAACGCAAGCCGTTCCTCGCGTGAGGCTTCCAAGATCACCTGCGGCAGGACCGTTTTCTTCTCGGTCATCGTCACAAGCGTCCGGCAAATATCCGGATCTCCGCACCGCAGCGAGTGGTTTGGCTTCAATGACTTCTTGACCGCATGAACATTGATGTTCACCGGGCGAGCCGTCAGGGCCGCCAGCGATTCCTTGGTCGCCTTCGCAAAATCGGCGTCGATTGTGTTGAGACGGAAGACAGGGTATCCCCCGCCCCCATTTGTAACACAGCCGTCGCCTAAGTACACTCCAACTAGGTACGCGAAACTCTTACCTGCTGATTGCCCAATTTCCTGCACTTTTCCTCTGCGGGGTCAGGAACTCTAAGGACGTTCCAGCATATAGCCGAATTTCAACTGCACAAACTTAGCTATGCAGTGTGTTCGTCGCCTTCGAGATGCCGACGCTGTTCATGAACGGGGTTTCGTCCGGTGCGATGTTGTAGATCACATCGGACAAGTCCTCGCGTCGGCCAATGGCCGAGAACGTGGGGTAACTGTTGGATGCAATAGCCATAGTTCCTACCGTTGGTTGGCGAGTGCGGCCAGTGCGGCAGCGCCGCTTTCAATGGACCCGCCTCGCTTGTGCCGTTCCAAGGCAGACTTCTTCTGTTCGCTCTGAACCACGGACGCGGGCTTGCCAACACCGGCCTTGAGGGTTGGCCCAATTTTCGGGTCAGCCTGCTTGGCCTTGAGGTTTGCCCCGGCAGTACGCCAGCGATGGGCGTCATGGGCGATCCGAACCATTCGGGCATCGCTCATCGAAGCCAATTCACTTGCGGTAATGCCGTAGTCCTTCTGAAGCGTTGCGCGGATGTCCGCACTCAGCTTTTGGCCTTTCACCGGGTCACCGAAGTCCGGGATAGCTTCGACCAATGCGGCACGCTGCTCTTTCAACTGAGCCGCTGATGCCTGTTGGGCGCGAGCCTGATCCTGGGCCTGCATCCGGTCCAACTCTTGAACCGACTGCCGGTATTTGCCGACACGTTCCTCATACTGCGCCTTTTGCAGCATGTAGCTTGCCGGGTCGTACTTCGCATTGCTCGGGTCCAGCATCTCCATTGTCGGGGGTTGCCCAACCAACGGAGCCTGGAAAGCCTCGTACAAGGTTCGGAGAGAAGCAGCGTGGTTCTGCCGCTCAGTGGTCCAACCGGCGCGTTCGGCTTCAAATGCCTTGCGCTGCTCGGCTACGTCACTGGTCTTGGCCCGGTAGTCGTGTTCGAGCTGAACACCCTTGGCCGCCTCAGCGAGCGTCATGGTAACGGTCTTGCCGTTCACCTTGACCTTGATCTTGCGGTTACCTTCCGCAGTCAGGTCAATTTCAGCAGGTTCCGTTTCCTTGTCGCCATCTTCGGCGGGCTGAGCGTCTTGCTCGGTATCGGCTTCCCGGTTCGGCTCCCCTTCGGGTTGGCCTTCGGGCTCGGGCTGGTCAACCGCTTCCGTTTCCGGCGCGTCGTCCTTGGCCTCTGCCCCATCGCCCAACAGTCCAGTCAGTTTTTGGGCGGCGTCGTTGATCGTCAAAGCTCCCGTGTCCGGGTTGGCTTCAGGCATTCTGTACTCCAAAGAAAAAGGCCCCCGAAGGGGCCTGAGTTGGGCTGGATGGATTAGCCTTGGCCTGATTGTTTCTTGTGTTTCAGCTCGGCGTCTAGCAGCGTTGCCGCGTCCTCGCCGTCCTTTATCACCTTACGTAGAAAGCTTTCCAACCCTACTTGGGCTTTGTGTCCAGCGTAGATTCGCCGCAAGTCGTCGTCCGTGAGGCCGTCACGGGCTAGGAGGTCAACGGACGATTGTCTACGCGCAGCCAAAGCGCCTTGCAGGAGCGGATGCTCCCATAAATCCTTAGCTTCGCGCCCAGAGGTGACCTGGGCGCCAAGCTTTTCTTCTCGTTCAGCCACCTAGCACTTGTTCCCTTTCAGGGAACTGCGAACGACGTTGTGACCCATGTTGGTGGGAAACTTCGCCGGGGGGTGGCCCTTGCTGGTCTTTGCCATGTTCAAACTCCGGGCTGCGGTGCGACAGCCGCTTGTTGCGTCATGCTTGCCTGCACCCCGGCGAGCATCTGCTTGATCTGCATATCCGCCTGAGCCTTTGCCCATGCGATTTCAATCTCTGCCTGCGCCTTCATCCGCGCGATCTGAATATCAGCCTGTGCCGACTGCTGTTTCGCCGCCATGTCAGCTTGTAGCTTCTGAGCGTCCGCAGCGGCGCTGATCTGCGCGTCCTGCTGCTTCAACATCAGGTCGGCTTGGGCCTTCTGTTGGTCGATCTGCATTTGCGCCTGCGCCTGGACGATCTTCGGGTCCGGCGGCGGGGGTTTCTGTTGCTGTTGAGCCTGCGGATTGGGTTCCGTGTAGAACGTGTCCGGCGAACCAATCTGCATCAACGCCGCCTCGCCCTTGAGCGCGTTGTAGAAGTTCTTTGCCGTCACGAACGGGCCGTCAAACCCGCCCTGAGCCTGAATGAGCAACTGCATCCGTTGCAGGATCGTGCCGAACATCATCAGTCTCTGTTGGGTGTTACCCGTCCCCAACCCGACCGACACGTTCATGTCCAATCGACGTGCCCACTTGCGCGGGTCTACAGCGATGTACTTCCCCGTCATACGGAGAGGAATGGTCTTGCTCGAATGCTTCCGCAGCATGTCATGCACAAGCAGGAACATCCGCTTGATACCAGTCTCCGCGATCACCCGCGCGACTAGTTCAAGGCGCATCATCGAGGCGTTCTGAATAAGCCCGATTCCGGTCGCGGTCTTGTTGAGGCTGTTCGCATCAAGACCCTGGTTGTACCGAGTCATCCCGGTGCGGTTTTCCCCTTGGGATTCCACAAACGCCCGAACACCGAGGACCGCCTGAGAGGTATCCTGGGTCACGAGGGGGCGAAGTAGCCCGCCGGTCTTGGTACGCACCACAGCCCCTGGGCGGGGCACCAACAGGTCATCAATCGTGTTCGACCCGTCATTCGCTTCCTCGGGCAGTTCCATACGAGGGTTGAGCGCGAGGTAGACACCGTCAAGCAGCTGCCGGTCCAGGACGGAATTGACCGTCTGTGTCTCTTTCGCCAAGTCCGCGAACGAAAGACCTTCAGCCAAGTGCGGAATGAGGATCGGGGAAATCGCATAGAACGGGTGGTTGTCGGCAAACTCGTTCGAGAGGACGATCCCGTTCATCCCGCCGCCGAGGAACACCTTGCGGCGTTCCGCGATACCATCGTCATCGAAGTCTACCATCGGGTAGCACTCGATCAATTCGACTTCCCGGCTCGCATCGTCAATGGCGTCGGCCTGCATTTGAAGCAGACTGCCGTCCTCGGAGTTGCGTACCTGAGCTTCAGGCGAACTGGTCACGCTGAAACTGTCGGTCGGTATCGTGTCGATTACCTTCCGATCAAACCCCATCGAGAGAAGTTCGGAAACCGTCACCGTGCGCTTGTGGTACAGCAACCCGGCTTCCTCGGAATTGATGTCCCGAGTGCGGGCAGAGTAGCCAAACTCCTCGCGTGGGATTGCGACAATCCGCACCTTGTCCACCTTGCGCTTGCGGACAATCGTCACGTCATGGACGGTCACGGGGGCAGGCGGGGCCATCATGCCGGGCATTCCGGGCATAGGTGGCGCACCCATCGGGACAGGGCCACCAGCGGGCATTGTAGGGGCAGGAATACCCATCTCGCCGGGTTCCATGCCCATCGGCTCCGCTACGAGTTCGGCAGAACCTTCCTCGGGTTCCTCAATACGCTCATCGTGGCTGACAACCTCGACCCCGTCATCGTCGATCAGGACCGTGTAATCATCGTCCGAAAGACCCTCAAGCGTTTCGCGCTCGCGGACTTCGGAGTTGTCCCAAATGACCTTCCCGACACCAAGGCGCGCCATGCACGCATCTTTGATGTTCGTGTGAAGGATCAGGAACCCGGAGTTGTCCGTCATAACCACTTGGTTGACGGTCTTAGTCTCCTGGTCAGCAGCCTCGATGTCCTCCGACCCTACCGGAGTGAACGCCACTACTTCCTCGCCGCTGGTGAAAATCCGCATGAGCTGCGGCATAGCGGTTTCGACAGTGTTGCGAACGTCCGGTGATACAACCGAGGAGCGGTCAGACGGGCGGTTCTTTAGAACCCCCGCGTCCGCATCGGCGTAGTAGTACTCCAGCAGTTCAGCGCGTTCGGTGCCCTGACTGCCAGTGCTACGCTCCTCCGCGCGGGCAATCTCTGCCGCGAGGATGGTCCTCAGTTCATCTTCGGTCACGCTGTAACAACACCATTCTTGCGGGGACGGCCAGGGCCGCGCTTGCCGGTCAAGGCAATACGCTCTTCCGGGGTCAACATGCCGACAGACGGTTCGCCCTCAAGTTCCGCCAGCCGCAGTTCGATTGCGGCGAAGCGGTCCATTAGGGCGCGGTATTCGAGGTTGTTCACTTGCGGCCCTTGCGCGGCTTGGGTGCGTCGTCCGCGACAGCCGCGTCCGGCTCGGCAGCGTCGTCACCCTCGATCACCGGGGGCTCAACGTACCGGCCACCCTGGAATGCAATAGCCTCATCCTCGGACTTGCCTTGGAGGATGGCTTTCAACTCACCAGACGACATGATGCCGGAATCGGGAACAACGATCTTAATCATCTAGATCACTCCTGAGCGTTCGGGGTACTTGATTGGGGTACTCTTGCCGGGGGCAGCCACAATGGCCCGACCTTCACCGGCACCAAGCATCATGTATTGCGCGCCTTCGCACGGATGCGAGAAGCGGTTCTTGTTAGGCACGTCGTGGTATCGCTCTTCGCCCGCGATCTGCATCCGCTTGTAGTGATAACCACCCGCCATCCCCTTGCGCGTTACCTTGCACCTCGGGGAAACCAACAAGCCCGGCCTGCCGTCGATCATTCGCATACAAGCACCGGCAACAGCCTCGCGCCGGATCAGCGGGTCATTCGTCGGAGCCGGGACAATCTCAATGCCACGGGCCTGCAACACCTGAAACGGCGTCCGTTCGTCTACCTGTGACCGGGAATCGCCCGCAGGATCGCCGTAACACCGCACCTTGAACCCTTGGTACCGCTCGCGCAGCCGTTGCCCTAGCAAGTCGGCAAACCGCACCGCGCCCATGTCCTCGGTCACCAGTTCATCAACCCAGCGCCACTGGCCCAACACACTCCGCTGCCCCATGACCGCAGCCGGTGTTAGCCCGAAGTCCACCCCTACGTAGAGGTCTAGTTTGGGGTCCGGCTCAATGTCCTGTTGGGAGCTGTGAACGCTGTCAATGTACTCAGGGTAAACAGGCTTGCCGTCCTGAATGAACCCGTACTCGCCGCCGTAGTAGACCCGGATGTAGTCGTTGGTCTTTCCAGACTTGCGGGTCAGGTAGTAGTCCGGCGGGAGGTTCTGGACATTCTCGGCTAACGGGTTCGGTACCCATTCGCCCGATTGCTGCATCAACCCACCAGGCTGAGCGAAGAACTGCCAGCCCTCGGGGCGGTCATCCTCAGCTAGCCGGTACCACCAGTGATCATTATCCGGGGGGTTGGTATCCATGATGACGCCGGACCACGTAGGCCCACCGTCACGCATCGCAGGAAAGCGCCCTACACGGTCGCCCAGTACGTCGATTACCCCTTTGGGCAGTTCCTTCGCCTCGTTGACCCATGCCCCGGTGATTTCCAGGGATAACAGCTTAGCAACGTCCTGCGGTCGATCAAGCGCCCGGAACAGGACCTCGCACTCAACATCGCCCTTGGTGACCCGGTGCGCCATCTCGCTGCGGTTGAAGTCTCCGAATTGCGCTTCGGGGAACCACTGGAGCCAAGTGGCTAATGTGGTATCGGCTAGTTCGCGGTAAGTGTTCCGCACCACCACGAACCGGGTACGCCGCTTGAACTTCTTGTCGGGCTTCTGCTCTACAGCCCGGCGCATTACCTCGTGGCAACAGCCGGTGGACTTACCTGACCCTACAGGGCCTCGGATGCCACGGTAGAACGCTTTGGAGGCGTGGAACCTAGCCAGAGTCGTTGACTGGCGATACTCGATCCTCAGGGAGCCACCCAAACCAACTGAATAGCGCCATCAGGGCCAGGGCCGCTGACCTCTACCGCCTTACGCTTGGGGGCAACGTACTGCGCTAGTTCGGCGTACATGCGCCCGCGCAACTCAAGGGAGGCGGCCATGTCTGCCGCGATAGTCGCCATCCCCTCGATAGGATCGCACTTTAGGTCGCGTAGCTTGGCTTCGATGTCACTGGTTGCCCGGTTGGGTTTCCCCTTGACCCGGCCACCTGTTTTCTTGCCGCGCATCTACTTCCGTCTACTTTTGAAAGAAAAACACCCGGTAGCGGGATGCTCCGGGCGTAGTCTCTCTGCCCCAATCTCAACCACGTTTTTGGTCTTAGTTCAAGCAGGAAACGAGCGCCCACGCTGAATTTCGGTCTCCGCGTACTGTGCTTCCGGTCCCCATACTTCCCAAACACCAATTCCCCGGTCCAGGTCGTTCACGGTTGGCCTAGGGGCTAGGCACATGTTCCGCTCCACAGCGCCACGAGCCGTTTCCAGGTCGCGCATACCGCGATCGAATATCTGGGCTGCCCTAGAGCCGCACACGCCGAGTGCGGCTCCAACTTCCCGAAAGGTAGCGCCAGCGTTCCGCAATGAAACAGCCAATTGGCCCCTAGCCATTGCTCTCGCCCTAATATCACGCTTACGCATTTGCGCTGATTCTCCGAAGCCCATTAGCCCGGTATCGCTCCACCCCGTCAGTCCTGCAACGGAGTTTGTCAGCAATCCACCGGTCGGGGGCTCCCTTTGCTGCCAACCAGAGGGCTAACCACTCGTTTCGGGAGGTGAACTTACACCATCCCGCGACTTGCTCGCATCGGGTGATTTGTTCGTTGGTAGCAGTTTCGGTGATTTCAGGAGGGTCGGTGCGGGAGTAGGCCATCCAGTCACGAACGATTGCTGGCCAGTTGTTGCCGTACTGTTGGGGTCGGTCGATATCGGGGAGAATGCGCTCGATTTCAACGGCTTCGAGTACCCGTAGCCATACTTGTTCTGGCGTCAACAGTTCCCCCGTTAGCAGCGTTGGTTAGTATACTACCTCGGCGTTCACGCACCAACCGCATTAGCGGAGAACGCCTTGGCCCATTCGGCTTTGTTTTTCCAAAGTTCAGAACACAGCGGGTCGCCGCAGAACACATGGCCAGTTTTCGGGTGCCTCCATGTGACCAGTAATACTGCCCACGTAGTCATCTCGGCACGCACCGCACTACCAACTTCCCCAACGGACGCAGCTTGTCGGCAACCTCATTCACCGCTTGAATTGCCATCAGCTTGGCTAGGGCCTCCTGAGCCGTGGCGTCGGGCATGGCTAGAATTTTGGCGTCGTCTATAGGTTCAGGGGATAACTCAGCCGCCGCTACCCTGCATTCGGTCATGGTTGGGTAGTCGATTGGGGGCCATATCTGCCCCGTACCACCTACACAGGTGGCACAGAGGACCATCATCGTTGCGCCGATCACCGGCCTGCCACCACGTCAGGAGGGTGCCGGACAGGTAGGCGGATGATTGACTCCATATCCACGAAATCCAAGGCGAGGAAAAACCCCACCAGCATCAGAACGGCCCACGTTGTCGCCATGATCCCGAGGAACTTGGCCAGGGCTAACGGGTAGTTGTAGAGCCAGAACCGTTTCATTTCCGCCGACGCTCCCATGAATCCTTCCCCTTGTTGCCGAACAAGATCACTCCCGTACAGAACAGCAACCAACCAACGACCAAGGCGAACCCGGACACGATAAACCACATCATTGGAACCACCACCAAACGGTAACGATCACCACCACAGACAGAACCACGAAACAAAGACCGATCACTTCGTCCCAAACTGCGTGGTCGTCCTCGATCATTCTTCCCTCGCTATCGTTTCCTTGGGTTCTGTCGGCCCTGAATCGTCTACCAGTTCACCGGGTTGCTCCCGCCATATCTCGGCCATTTCAAGGGAATCGGTCAGGTATGCCCCTACTCTTGCAGGACGGCCTTTCAGCTTGGGACGGTCACGGCGTTTCATTTGGACGGGCATTGCCGCACATCTTCCGGGTCCACCGTACCGGCACGAATAAAAGCCCGCACCGCCTCTGGCGAATAACGGACTGTAGTTCCGCCGACCTTTACCCACGGCACGCCCGTTGCAGCCCACCGCCACCGCCGAAGGGTTGCGACCTTCAACCCAAGCATGTCCGCAGCCTCGAACTCGTTGATAAGGTTCTCCATCTCTTTCCCCATAGCTTCGCCTTTTCCGCCCCCCCCGATCACTGGACTAGCGCCGACCATTTGGCCTCCTGTCCCACTATCCCTGCCCACATTGCAAGCAACATGGCGTCAAACTTCCCCGCGCCTAGCTTGCTGGCAACTTCCGTAGCCTCACGCTGCGACCGGACAATCGCCGGGATTTCTTGAGCCGCAGGGTGCCTATGGTTGTCGCCAATGAATGCCCCGAGGCCGTGTAGCCACCCCTCTGCCTTGGCTCGTGGCGCAAGGTCAGAAGTCCGCAGGGTGCGCTCGATTTCGGCATGGTCCCAACCGGCCATCTGCTTTTCCTGCCAGCGGTTGGGCTTAGGCGGTTCCGGTGCCGGGGCACAAACCCTCACCCGTTCCTCGATTTCCGCCAGCTTCGGGAACCATTTCCACATTGGGATACCGGATTCCATGGCTCGGCAGACGTACGATGCGGGGTGGCGGCTCAGAACCTCGGTGTAAATCTTGATCTGCTTCTCCCGCGCCGTGGCCTCGTCACCCGTGACCGGGAAGCATTCGCTCGCCATCACCAAGGCGGCGTAAATCTGTTTCTTCGCGTTCGAGTTGGTCGAGGTAGTCGGCTCTGATCCGCTCGGCCTCTGATAGTTTGACATCGGGTTCCTCATCGCTCCAGCATTCGGCATTCAACCAAGTCGCGGCCATTTTCGTGAACTTCATGGTTCGGTTCGGGATGTCACGGTACCGCTCAGCCGCCGCAAGCAGCGTTGCCGCATCGGTTTTGGTCAGAGCCTTCGCGTAGGCCCTACGGCCATCGCCCTTACCTTCCTTCCGTGGATAGACCTTCCACCACGCTTCAAAGGCTTCGTTGTCCGGCTGGACAACATCTTTCTTCTCTTCTCTGTTCTTCTCTTCTCTCTCTCTTCTCTTCTCTGGTATAGCAACTTGCTCGCAGACTGCTAGCAACTCGCTAGCAACGTCTCCAACTGGTTGTTCTGCAATGATAAAATTTGCAGCTAGTAGGCCGTTCAGATCAACGGGCGACCGCGCCTGGATTCTTGATCCAATCCACTGAGCATCGAGAGGGAGAAGGTTGTCGTAGCGACTTGCTAGCAACCAGATAGCAAGAAGGTGCGCCTTGCTAGCGTCCGGCAGGTGGCCGAAGTCGTAATCGTCTAGCAAGGAGTTGTAGAGCTTGATCCAGATCGGGTTGCGATCTTTGTAGTGCTGGAACTGCTCGAAGTTCCGCACACGGAATTTTGGTATTGGTTGGGCCACCGAAACCTCCTGGAAAGGTCCGGTGGTTAGGGGGTGTTCCAGGCACCGCACCTAACCATCCGGGATAACAGTCAACCGGGAGCTACCCGATCAACCAAGGCAAACCAATCTAGCACAGTCCCGAGGCGCTATCCACGCTCTTACGCATCGGGCTCATTGGGGGTAGCCGCTATGCCTACGGGCTCGGCACAAGGTGGCCCAATTCGGTAGTTAGCGACCCATCGCGAGCAGGGCTTCACGTGCAATGCTCCGTGCCCATGCAAGTTTCGTTTCCGAGAAAATCTTACCGTCTGCGATTTCCTCTAATGCCTTGATAGCAATTTTCAGGTTCAGGGCGTCAGTCGCTGACGCTGGTATTTTCGGTTCCATCTTTACCTCTACGGGCTCGAACTGGCCTAGGGAGTTGGGGGTCATCACCAAGACCACGGCTTGAGAAGCAGCAGAACTGCCAGGATCAGGGCGGCGATGATTAGGACGGTGGTCATGGCCTCAGCGCCCTAAGTTCGAACTCTACCCTTGGGTTATCCTTGTCGGTCAGCCGGTAGGCATGTTCTTCCACGATCTGTTTGTCGTTCTGGATCGCTCCGGCAGCCTGTAGGCAATCGTGCAGCAGGGCGGTGTCCAGGTCGCTACGTGCGTTTGCGTAGTAAGCACGGACTGTCAGGCATACCGGACCCTGAATCGTTATCCAGCCGTCTCCTGTGGCCTCACGGATGGCCTTGATCGCGGCCTTCTCCCAATCCCTCGCCTTGTCGGACTTGATCGAGCCGGGACGCTTGCCAAACATGACAATCTTCCGCCCGTTCTTCATGCTGACCAACTGACCGGGGATGGTGCCGCGTACCCATGCGGGGATGTAGCCTGCGGAGTGAGGGTGGATCATAGGTCCATACCCTCTTGAATGGGTTTGGCAGGAGGTTCGATAAACATATCGCCCTGAGCGTATGCCTGTTCGATACGGCGGCAGGCGATGTCGAAGTATTTGGGCTCCCGTTCGATTCCGATGAACGTCAATCCGCGCTTCACGCACGCCACGCCCGTAGTCCCCGAGCCCATGAATGGATCGCAAATGGTCCGCGCGTCGGGTATGTGAGTGAGACACCACTGCATAACGCCAAGCGGCTTCTGCGTCGGGTGGACGCGATCTTCGTGCCCCCTGCGGATCATTCCGTTCCAGCGCCAATAGATGCGGCGCACGGCCTTGGGAAGGTTAGTCCACGCCAACTCACAGTCAGCGAAATCACCAGTATTCTGTTTGTCCCACACGAGCCAGCAAGGAGATGGCGGAAGTGCAAAGTAGTTGCCACCGAATATGATCTGGTTACGGCTGCAAGCGCGCGCAGCGTTTATTGATTCGGCGCTTGCGGGCTCATGGTCCCAAT
>Ga0075458_10000692_pt1 | contig 11082 bp, 11 predicted proteins | sample DEB3_08_DNA_FD_77576 | JGI IMG/M metagenome (GOLD analysis project Ga0075458, IMG submission 77576) | Aqueous microbial communities from the Delaware River and Bay under freshwater to marine salinity gradient to study organic matter... | ecosystem: Environmental > Aquatic > Marine > Coastal ... | reverse complement strand
CGCAACCGGGCGCTGTCCGTCAAGGATGCGTGCAAGGATGCGTGCAAGTTCGTTTGACACCGGTCATACCTCCCCGTAGATGTCGCTCGACAGGCGCACGTCGTAGGCCATCGTATCCGCATTGAGGATGGATTTCGTCACTTCCATCACGTACATCTTCCGGCCATAGGTCCCATTCGACTGCAAGTAAAACGCACCGCCCATCCGTTTCGTGCTAAGCAGGGTGAGGTACTGGCCGGACTTCCATCCCGTCGTACCAATGAACCTGCATGACGCCCCGTACTTGCGTCTCCTCTGGAACATGATTAGGTCACCACGCGCGTTCACCGCGTCGGTTGAGACGTTCTGCAAGTCGCCGGCATCGATGACTTCCTCGTAAACGCCCGAGGACGTGAACCCACCGTAACTCTCACGTGCCTTGATGTCCGCGATCGATTCGTAATCCTGGCGCGTATAGACCGCGTCGGCGGATGTCAACGGCTGGTAGACCGCCTCGATCTTGCTATCTGCAACGGGGAAGCTCGGGGCATTCGGATTGAACCGTATTCCCCAGTTCGGCAGGCAGACGTAGACCGTGTCGGTCGTGCTATCGTCCCCGGGATTCCCTTCGCCTTCATACGAGATGGGCAGTTCGCCAACCCCGGGGGTCCGCCGGTATATCTGGGTCGGCCCCCCAGGGGGAGTGACCCTCACGAGGATCGAATCGAGGTCAGGTACCTCGAATCCCAATCCGAAGAAGGTGATGTCCTGATCCGCACTCTGCGTGAACGGGTCGGTATGTTCCTGCGGCTGGACCGTTCCACTTGAGTCGATGTACGTACCCTTCGTCTTGGCTCCCTTGATGTAGACCGTGTTGATGACCTGGTCAGCCATGTCCTCTAGGACGAGGTTGCCTGCGGTTGTCGCACTCACGTCGTTCTCACAGTCGATCGTGGCGACCGGTGCCACAAGCGCTTCCGCGTCGGTGAACTGGATCACCTTGTCGTAATCCACGTCCCACCGGTAGCCGATCAGCTTCGCGATCGAATCGATCGCTTGTGACGCCGACATGTAGTCCAGCTTCATCACTGGCAGGGTCGGCAACGGCAGCCCGATGCTCGTCGTCGACGCTATGCCTGCCTTGCTCCAGACAAGCGATCCACCAGCCGAGGATTCCCTGTCATTCACCTTGTCGACAATGGCAGCCACCTGCACGTTTGCCGGCCCCTGAGCGATCTCCATCGTGAGCATCCAGCGGTCGAAGTACCGCGTGTAGTCTCCCGCCTGGACTTCGTATTCGTACAGGTTCGGATTGATGAACCGTTCCCGCACCCGTTGGATAATGCCCGCGAACTCGCGCACTCCACCGCGCGTGAAGATGATCTCCTGCCCGGACAGCGGAACCGCAACCGCAGGCGTCGTGCCCGAATACGGGATGCGGATGATCAGTCCGGACATCGTGTCGGTCCGGTCCTTGATCGAGTCGGTCGGACGGATGGTCCTCGGGTCGGCATAGGTCGGCAGGTATTCGGTTCCGTTGACGGTGAGCGAGAATGTCAGTGGCATTTACGTAGTCGCGAACAGCATCTTGCGTTGGGTGCCGAGAGCATCGCGGATCGCGCGGGCAGCATCCTGACCACCTTGGTAACTGTCCGCGTACACATTCAGGGTCTGGATGACCAGACCGCCACCACCTTGATCGGGTCGCCGGATGGTTACCGTCTCGTTTGGTGACGCACGGAACTGCACGAGTTGGCTATCAGTCCCGCCGGACCCACCGACCCGGAAGGAACCACCCATGGCGAAGCCGTACTTGGCACGCGCCATCGCATCAGCCTGCTCCGCCGTCAGACCGGAGTTCTTCTTGTCCCAGTAGTACTGGTCTCGAGTCATGCCTCCATCACTATTACTTGCACCACCACCTCCACCTGTCAGGCCGGAGAATGCATTGGAAACAGCGTTCTTCGCATCCGTCACGAAGTTGCTCAGGATGCCTTTCGCACTTTCCCAAGCAGCCTTCAATCCGTTCCGGATCGCATTTGAGATCACATCCGCGCCGAAGTAATCCTGCAACTTCTTGGCGAAGTCACCGGTAGACCATGAACGGAAGTACTCGATGATGGAATCAAGAGTGCTGGAAACGAGGCTCTTCGCACCGTTCCACATTGCCTCGATGCCCTTCGTCATCGAGTCGGGATGCGAGAAGAACTCAAGCAACTTGCTGGCGAATCCGCCGTCGCCGGTTGCCCATGTGCGGAACCATCCCACGAGATCATCGAGGATCGTCTGGACCCCGAGTTTGGCATTGTCCCATGTCTCCCTGAATCCGCGGATGATGCTGTCGATCAGAGACTGCGCGGAGAACAGCGCATACATCGAGACGATAAAGACCTTGCTCTTCCAATCCTCAAACCAGATGCCGATGTCATCCACCCACGACTGGAAACCTTCAACCATTCGATCCCAACCGGAGGCAAGTCCATCAACGACGCCCAAATACAAGCCTTCAATGATCTGTCCACCAACCTCCGCCATCACGGTCGATGGTGAATGAATTCCGAAGACCCTGTACAACGTTTCCATGAATAGCCGGAAAAAGTCGCCAATCCATCCGAAAATGTCCGGTTTGAAATATTCCAATCCGAGGATGATGCCGGTAATGATCGCGCTACCTAACGCAGCAAGACCGGCCATCGGCAAACTGATGACCCCGACCGCTGCGAGCAGGCCGATGCTTATCGCTTCGCCAACCCAAGCAATCACCCCGGCCTTCATCCATGTCTTCGCCCTGTCGGTAAGTCCCTGCCAGAACCCCTCGATCTTGTTCATCGACCATGTGAAACCGGCAGCGAGCGCATCGTAAATCGCCGGACCGAAGACGACAAGTGCGCCGGCAATCGCGGCTACTATGATGACCGGCAATCCGGTAAAAGCAAGCAGCAGCCCTCCGACAACCAACGGCAATACCCCGCTGAACAATTCCCGCCAGTTTATTCCCTGTCCGGTCAGCAACCCTTGCAATCCACGGGTTATCCGCATCGCAATCAATCCGACAACGGTTCCCACCGCAGCTCCGATCATTGCTGGAAGACCAAGGAAGACCGTTGTGAAAACGCCACTTATGACGCCGAAGATTAGAAGCTCCAAGCTTCCGAAGTCGTACTTCTTTATGTCTTCCTTGATTTTCAGGAAGACTTCCTCAATAAACCCCGGCCCCAGTGCCAATGCCAATCCGGCGACAAGCGGCGCTCCCGATGCAAGCGCAATTCCTGCCCCGATGATTGCAAGTATGTCCGACCAGAATCCAGGCCAATCCTTCTCCGCAAACGACTGACGCACGTCCTGCACGACAGTTCTCAGCAACAATGCCCCAAGGAGTGCAGCCGCCGGACCGAGACGCACGTTCAGGAAACCAGCAGCAATCGCCGTCGCGATTCCCTGCGCCACCAGCCCGAAATCCATACTCTCGATGCCGGTCTGAATGTCCGCAGTGGCGAACATTCCAGCAATGATGGTCCCCCAGTTCAATTGGCCGGAGATTCCTTCAGGCAGTCCACGCATGCCGGCGAGGAACCACGCAATGACTGCTGCCGTCAAGACCTCTTTCGGGTGATCGGCAATTGCCTTGCCGATGCCATCAAGTATTTCCTTCGCAAGCGTCGAGAGTTCTGGTGCAAGGTTCTTCCGAAACTCGTCCCATGCGATCGAGATCGTTTCGAGCAACAATGTCCCGATCTTCTTGCCGATGTCGCTGCTCTGCGTCTTGATGGATGTCCACAGACCCTGCCAGTCAAGCTGCTTGATGCGCGTCGCAATGCGAGTGAAGGTATCCTGCAACGGCTTCAGGAACTGCATCGCCTGCACCGCAGCGGACGCGATGCCACGCAATGCAGCGGCGAAGAAGTACATCGCCGGCGTCAGGATTTGCACGACCCGGACGAGGGCAACGAACCCGGCCACCCCGAGACCCTTGATGATCGGTGCAAGTGCCTCAGCGGCTGCCTGAAGGGACTGCGTGAACCGCGCCCATATCTGGCTCTGCGTCAACGCAGTCGCGTACAGTGCAGCACGCTGGAACAGTTGCGCGAGGTATTGCAGGAAGGGATTGACCGTGTCACCCAGGCCATTGCCGATGGCTGCTGCGAAGTTCGTGATCGACTTCCCGATGTTCACCAGCAGGTTCGTCGAAAGGTTCGAGGCTTCCTTCAGGCTCCCGGCATAGTTCTTCGCCAGTCCCCGCTGGAGGATCGGCATGTAGGCGTCAACCGTGAGCTTCCCCGCCTCTGCCAGCTTCTGGAGTTCCGGCACGCTCTGGCCGGTCTCCTGCGCGAGGATCGACCATACCGAGACGCCACGTTCGGCGATCTGGTTGATTTCCTCGGCAGTCAGCTTGCCCTTGGCGATGATCTGGTACCACGCCGTCGCGATGCCGGAGAACTTCTCCGCATTGCCAAGGGATACGTCCCCCAGCATCTGGAGGGTCGGTATGAGGTTGCTCAGCGGAACCTTGGCTGCAACGAGGTTCTGGGCTACCTGGTAGACCGCCTCGTTCGAGAAACTTGTCGAATCCGCGAACCGCTTGACCGCGGCGGTCACCTGATCGACCTTCGCGGTGTCCTTCAGGAGGGCAGCCATCGAGACGCGGAACTGATCCTGCGCCCCGGCGGCTTGAATCATGGCGCCACCCATCGAGTAGACGCCGTAAGCGGCCGCACCGAACATCGCTGCCGCGAGACGACCCGTGATCTGCGCCCCGGATAGCGCAGCGCCGAGACCCATCATTCCCGACCGGGCACCGGCGGCACCCACGGTCATCCCGAGGATGTTCCGTGAGATGTCGTTGAAGACGGCGGCGGTATTGCCACTGTCTGCCCGGATGCGGATCCGCAGGACTTCCGATGCCACTACTTCTTCGCCTTCCGGGCCTGAACCTCTTGTGCCTCAGCTTTTGCCTCGTTCCACAGCCGAATGCGTGCCCGCCAGAAAGGAGGCAGGTTCGTCACGTACTCAATCGGCCAGTGGAACTGCTCGGCTAATGCAACGTCCTCCGTCCACCACGGCACGTTCGGCGACGTGCCGTGCGCCCACGCTATGAGGGCGTCGCTGTCCCTAAAGGGACCTGAAGCGAATCCCTGATGACTTCGCCGAGCTTGCGGACGACGATCAACGGGAGTTCGTTGATGTTCTCGGGGTTCTCCTTGATCGAAGCCACCGGCAACCCATCAACATCGGTCACATTCCAGTCATGGATCAGGCTGGCAATCCAGCCTGCCATTACCTCCGGATCATTCTCGGCGCCCTGGAGCTTCGCAAGATCCTTCTGCTTCAACCACATCGGGTTGGTGATCTCGATCCATTCCCCAGTCGCGCCGAACTCGTCAAGCGTGACCGTGATCGTCTTCCCGTATCGGTTTGTCACAAGACCTCCTAGTAAGCGCTGCTGCGACCATTCACAAGCGTGATCTTGCAGGGGCCGCCATCGGTCGTGTTCCGGACGCCCCGGAAGCCGACATTGAAGCGGATTGCGTTGGCGCCCATGTCACGCGTGGTTGCCTCCCGCAGGTAACTGGTATCGCTCGACAGGACCGTGATTGAATCGCCATCCGCATTCGTGAACGCGACCTGGACGCTCTCACGGGTCGCCGCGAGGTACTTGGCAAGCTGGTCGGATCCGGCGTCAAGCACCATCGAACCGGTATACCGAATGCGCCCCGTATCGAGACGGGCCATATCCTGGCTGTTGTTCGCGTGCGGACTCGCTTCCTGCGACCGCTCCCACGTCAGTTCGCCGGATATCAGCGATGCGGTTGCAACGCCGGCGACGGTGAAGACGCCGGTCCATCCCAGAAACGGCTTGCCCGATGCATCCGCGATCGTCGTCGCCGTTGTGGTCGTCGGAAGCTTGCCCATCATCTTGGCGTTGAAGGTCAGCATGCCCTCGGCACGTGCGAAGCGGATGCCGAACGACGATACCTGGCACCCGGCGATCGTCCGGGCCTGTACCGGGTCATCATTCTGGAACGTCCACGACGGCACCGAGTTCGCAACTGCGATGACGTGCGTCCCACCGGCAGCAGTGATGGTTGTCGAGGAAACCGTCTGGCTCGCACTGACCGTGTAGGTTCCGGTCCCACCCTGTCCCGAGATGTACGCCGTGATGGTGGTACCGGCAGTGACGCCGGTTCCGGTCAGGACCTGTCCCGTGCGGAGGACCCCTGATGTGACCGCGGTAACGGTCAGGGTCGTTGTCGCGATTGAACCGGTGACGACTGCCTGCGAGGAAGCCGCGGTATAGGTCGAGGACCCCATGATGCCGTAGAGGAAGTGCCCGACCTCGACCGGATACGCATTCGACTCTATCTCGACATTCGAACGACCCATGCCGGCATACGTCGCATAGTCCATGCTGGCATCGCCACGAGTGGCGTCGTCAATGATCTCATCCAGTTCCGCGTCGGCGGTGAATGTCGTGAAGGGGAGCATGACCGTTGGCGTGACGGCGGTTCCCCACGTGCTTTCCTTGCCAAACTTGGCCTTTACGCTATTAGAGAGTGCCATTGCTCGAATCCTCCACAGGCGCCGGAGGCTGGACGGGGTCGCCGTCGTCCTCGTCTATGTAAAGCTGTCCGGCGAGGTAGAGAATGTTCCGTACCTCGGCAGCATGATCCTCTTCCACTTCGATGCCACCAGTGTGACCTATCCAGGTCTTCGCACCAATCGACACCTGAACGACTTCGTCCACAGTTTCAATCAAGATCATGTTGCCTCCGATTATCCGCCAAAATTACCTGCAACGTCAATCAGACAACGTAGAGTGACGGTAGCACCCGGTATGTCACCGCGGTCACCGTATTCTACCGGTTCCTGCTTGGCGCCTTCATACCTGCATTGCAGGCATGTTGCAATGCCTGATGCATCCTTGAGTGTCTGGTGTGCGTTCACTGCCTTGCGGACGCCGTCGATCGCGGTCAGCACCTGCACTTGTGCGCGGACCGCATCAGGCTGGTCGGACAGGATTCGGATTTCGAAGGTCTCATCGAGGTACTGCCTCGTGACCGGCACGTCACCCTGCCCATCGAACTCGGACGCCGCCTCGCTATCCCAGATGATGACAATCGCGGGCAGGCGTGGAAGGTTGTCGGGCGGAACATCCCAAACGTCCCCGGCAAAGGTCGAAAGGTCACCCTCGAGGCGCAGCCATCGCGCCAAGGCAGCCATCGTTGCAACTACGGGATGCGCCATGTCAGGCCGACCACGCTGCCTGGATCTGGTGGGCGGCACGCATTGCTTCGGTCCGCAGGAGCTTCGCGGTCAGCCTGCTCGTGCCATGAAACCAGTTGAATGTCTTCTGGCCCTTGAACGACGTTGACCGGTACTTGTATGGTGCGTTCTTGTTCGTCAGGCGGATGCGCGGAATCTTGGTTCCCCTCGTCCGCCGGACACGGGCGAACGGACCCTTGCCGGACATTCCCTTCGGCGCCCGGCGACGGGCCGCATCGAGGGCAAACGAATACCTGAACTTGCCATCGGACTTCGCCAAGGATGGCTTCAGGATGACATCGGCATACTTCGGAAAGATCGCCTTGTCCGTCGCCTTCTGGATCTTCCCCTTCGCGTCCCCGGTCAGGCGAGGCGCCCGGTCCTTGGCCTTCCGGTAAGCATGCGTCTGGAGGGCAAGCATCGTTTCCTTGGTCGGCTGGATCCAGAACTTCTGCTTCGTCAGCTTCTCCACGATCTTCTGGTGACCGAGGACCGTGACGCTGACTTTCCCGAGACGCGACGCAGTCACCCGACCGAATCCGCGGGGTCCGGTCACTCGCGTGGGTATCTGACGCCCAAGCGTGATTGCAGGCATCTCAGACTCCCTCGTACCGCATCCGCTTGAAGGGTGCGATCATTCCCCGCACGAATGGGTGCAACCCGGCAGCGGTCATCACGCGTGGCTCCGTAAGCACCTCGCCGACGCCAACGGTACCGTAGGGATTGGTTGTCTGCCGGTACGCAAGCACTGCCTGATGCGTCGCCGCCTCGCTGATCACCGGATAGGAGTAGGTGGATACGGTGGCGTCGACCGCATGCGATGCAGCGGTGGTGCCATTGCAGGCACGCGTCACCGTGACGTTAATGCCCGAAATGTCCGTGATCCAGAGTTGCTCCGACCCGATGAGGATCATCTGCCCGATCTCAAGCAGGGTATTCGCGTTATGCAGCGCTACCGACACATCTGCGGACCCGATGGCGCTATGGACGGTGGTCGTCGCGGTCAACTGGTTGTAATAGCCCCAGAGGCCCGTGATCTTGATCGGGTACTCGCCGGCGACCGGGAAGTAGTTCGTGTTGCGGGTCGGTATCTCGATCTCCCAGTACGGACGCGGAGGATACTCTGTCGAGGCATTCCGCGGTTCGAGGAAATACGTGTTCGATGCCCACGATTCCTCATAGGTCCCGTCGTCGTTCTGGTCTACCTCGAGCGTCGTGACGGCGAGGAGGTCCTCCCCTGGCATGCACAACTCGTTGTACTCGTCCGTCTCGAAGTACTTGACCGCAACGATCGGGAAGAAGTGGCGTTCGCAGAACTGGTCAATCTGGCGCGACACGTTCGAGATGGTTGCCTTCAACACATCATCGTCCGTGGTATCCGAGATTCGCAGCTGACGCTTCACCTGCGCGAGGGATGCGTACCAGTGGGGAACCGCAGGCATCAGCGTGGACGCCGTACCCGTGCAGCGCGTTCAGGAGCATCCTGTGCGCTTGCAGTCTCCACATCAACCGCGGCCGGTTCGGATTCGACCGGCGCAGGGTCGGCGACGGGGATGGCAATCCCCGCCTCCTTCCATGCCTCCGCAATCACTTCGCTCACCTCGTAGAGGTGGCCGGGGACATAGGTCACCTCCGGTCCTGCCATTGACACGAGCATTCTGATGGTGACCATGTACCCCTCCGAAGAAAGAAGCTCGGGGCGGTTTACCGCCGCCCCACGGGATTAGGACGCTGGGTGCTGGTAGTACTTCACCGGATCCGTGCCGGAGTCGATTAGTCTGCCACCAGCACGTGCAAATGCCATAAACCCAACCTGAAGGTAGTCGCTGTACCTCTCTGAAAGGCGCATGACTTGGATGCCTTGGACATCCCGCCAGTAGTACTTATTCAGCTGACCGAACAAGAGACTCTTGGCGGAGGCTGCCGGTGCCGCTATGTCCTGATTGATGTAGTAGGGATATCCGAGAATCGAGTTCGGTTCCCCAACCGTCAATCCGGGTTGCCACAGCGGCCGCGACTGTCCGTCAACGAGCTTCTTGAGGACCTTGAGCATCGAATCGTGCATCATGAATGCCGATCCTGGGCGATAACTCGGGTCAATAGAATGCTCAAGGTCTACCAAATCAGCATACACAATAGTTGAGGTTTGACCCGCCGCACCTGTCTTGCCTAGCGAGCTGCCCGTCACCAGTCCATACGGCTTGGAAGAACCGTCACCGGTGGTGAAGTGCGTGTTCATGATGCGCCCGAGACGCTCGCCGAGACGCTCCGCCAACCATGTCTCCAACGGGAAGAACGTGTCCTGAAGGAGCTGGAAGGAAACGCGGATCAACTTCGAACTATATGTGAACACATCGATGGTGGTCTGGCCGAACGACACATCCTGCTCTGACACCTGCGTGGATTCTGAGAGAATCGCACCTGCATTCCCGGTGTCATCCGAGGTCGGAATCAGCAGTTGCCCACCAGTCGCGGTAGGGATGCGGGTGGCTACCTGCATCATGCCACCATAGGCAAGCATGCTCGTCTGGACGGTGGTATCGAACAGCTTGGAAACGGTGTATCCACCGGCGCTGTCGGTGCCAACGGCGAGTGCGCGAGTCTCGGGGAATGCCTGATAGCCCGAAGCGAGTGCGTTCCGCTCCTCTGGCAGCAGTGCCTGCATGCCGTTCCGGAGGTACTTGCCGAATGCCACGTCGCGCAGTTCGTCATCGACGCGCGGCGGCGCGGCAGCGATCTCGCGTGCGGCCGCACGAGGCTCGGGGATTTCGGAGTAGGCGTCACGCTCGACACGCTCGAGACGCTCAATGCGGACATCAAGCGCATTGGAAGCCGCATCAAGCTTCTCCCACTGCTCGGTCTCAAGACCATCAAGGCCACGCTTCTCGGCCTCGGCACGTGATACAAGGTTACGCATCTGCTCAACGAGCGACCGGCGCTCCTGACGCAGTTCAACTGAACTGACCATTGCTAGATTTCCTTCTCAAGAATTGCCAACTTGCGTCGCAACAATTCCAGGGAGTGCCCAACGGGCGGCTCCGATTCGGGGTGGACAACCGGCCCCAGGCTGGTCTCGATGGATCGCACCAACTGCCGCAACGCTTCGACATCCTCTACGTCGAGGGTCTGGACGCGTTCGAACCGCGCCAGTGCCCGCATCGCGAGTGGGTCGAATGATGCCTGCCTGACGGCCGATGTGGTGTCAGGATAGGCTGGGTACGTCACGACACTCACATCATACAACCTGACTTCATTAAGAGTGCGTTCATCTGTTTGGTCAACGCTTTGTGCGCGTTGCCATTCCTGCGCGATCGGCGAGAACGCAAAGGATGACTGGTTGATGTCTCCCCGGCCCATCGATGCCATGAGGTCCCGGGCATAGCTGGTGTCAGGGAGGTCGATCTCCATCCGCAGACCGACCGCATCCTCCGACAGGCGCAACGTCCCGGACTTGTTCCGTCCCAGCACGAAGTTCTCATTGTGATTGAACAGCGCACGGACATCGGCTTCCTGGATCGTCTTAGCGAATGCCCCGGGCCTGATCCGTTCGGTGTAGTCACCGAATGCGCCCCGTATCGTCGTCGGTGAGTTGAAGACGGCGGCGTACCCGACGATCTGTCGGGCGCCATCATCAACTCCGCGCACTTCAAACGTGGTCGAGGCAAGGTGCCTCTCAATACGGCGGCTCATTGGGATACTCCTCCGGTTCCAATCAGGTAGGTGCCGGCAACGTCACGCCGGTCGCCCGTGCGAGCGCATTCCGCGCCGTCACGGCTTGGCCTCCAGCGCATCAATGCGTGCCTGCATTGCGGCGTTCTGCTCCGCGAGTTCCTTTATCGCGTT
>Ga0075458_10000675_pt1 | contig 11192 bp, 12 predicted proteins | sample DEB3_08_DNA_FD_77576 | JGI IMG/M metagenome (GOLD analysis project Ga0075458, IMG submission 77576) | Aqueous microbial communities from the Delaware River and Bay under freshwater to marine salinity gradient to study organic matter... | ecosystem: Environmental > Aquatic > Marine > Coastal ... | reverse complement strand
GTGGAGCGGATTGCGAAGACCCCACGGCATTCCGGCAAGGCTTACAGGCTTGCCGTGTCGATCGGCCTACCCGGGGTGCGTGAACTCGTCCGGGTGGCTTGCGGGTTCGCCGTGGATTGAACGGCCATGGATTGAACGGCCGTACACTAGACCCCTCCCGGCAACGGGGGGGGTTTTTTTATGCGCTCGTCGATAGTTGAACAGGGGTACACTGATGCATCCCCACCAAGCTGTTGACAGTTTTCTTTCATCCGAGTGACTGATTCCGGTCGTTTCACGTTCGGCTACGATACCGAAAGCGTAACCCGTGACGGGGCAAGGGTTTGCGACGACACGGCATAGCAGACCGGCCCCCAGGCCCCCCCGGCGGCGTCGCTCTATTACGTCATATCCTCCCCTGGATTTTTCCTCCCCCACGGCCTCCACGCGGTTTTTCCCACAGTTGCGCGTGTCGCCGCCGTGTGACGCCCAATGGCTTTTAGGGGCGAAGCACACCCCCACCTATACAAGCAAGAAGCTTTAATTCGATGGCCTGCTGCCCTTGTTGCTGTACCCAACAGAACGGCGTGTGCTGCGGCACCGGCGAGGAGAAGGTCTGCTGCAAGGCGCCCCGTGAGTGCTGCACGGTCTACACAGTCGGTGTCGGTGAGTCCGATGTCTGCTGCACTGAGACGCAGTACTGCTGCAACGACGGCCAAGGCGTCTGCTGTGAGGTGGGGCAGATTTGCTGCGTCGGTGACCTGGGGGCGGTGTGCTGTGAGTCCAACGTTGTTTGCTGTGCCGGCGTGTGCTGTGCGGAGGGTGAGTGCTGCATAGACGATGCGTGCGCGCCTTGCGAGTGCGAGACGGACGAGGACTGCCCGGAGGGTGAGTGCTGCAACGATGGCGTGTGCGGCGAGTGTGCTGAGTGCGAAACCAACGAAGACTGCACCGAGGCCGGGAAGCCTTGTTGCAAAGACGGGAGCTGCGAGGCGGGCCAAGACTTTGCGCCTGAGTTTTTCTCCGGCGGCTGCCCAGAGGGGTACTTGTCGCTTGGGTACCAAGAGTTTGGGATGGACGCCTGTTGCCCGCCCGGTTCGGCCTTAAACGGGCTTGCGTGCGCAAGTTGTGACGATCCCCCATGAAACGCTTCTCCATCGCCTCCCTCCACGCCGTCGCCAAGGACCGGAAGCCCGGCTATGTGGATGCCGTTCTGGCCCAAGCCAAGACAGTCACCGAGACGCATGTGGAGCTGGACGACGCCACGTTCGCCTACCTCCGGTCCAGGTACACGCTGGGCAGGCCACGCCCGGAGCCGGACATTGGGCCCGGTCCTGGCACGGAGCTGAAGAAGCTCTTGGCGTCCATTGGCATCCATGCCACCCCAACCTGCAAGTGCAACAAAATGGCCAAGCAGATGAACGAATGGGGGCCGGAATCCCTGAATCACATCGAAGAGATTGTGGATGTGATGGAGGAGACGGCCAAGGCCCGCGGCCTGCCGTTTGTGCGATTAGGCGGCAAAGCCTTGGTCCGGCTGGCGTGCATGCGGGCGCGGCATAACGAACTCTGACTGCCGGAGCATTGGTTGATAGGAGGATTCCATGGGCATGTTTGATTGGCTTAACCCGCAGCCGGACGCCGAAGAGCAGGAGCGGGCCAAGCGACGCCAGCGCGCCGCCGAGCAGCGCGCCCGTGACATTGAACGCCAGCGCAACGCCGCGGCCCATGTGAGTGTGGTGGACCAGGCCATTGCTGGCGCCCCCATGGTCACCGCTGCGCAGGGCAACCACCTGACCAAGATGGCCGAGGATGTCACGGAGGCCATTGAGAAGGAGAACGATTCCCGCGTTTCCCAGCTCCGGGAAATGCGACGCATGGAGCATGAGAAGGAGCTGGAGGCCATGCGCACTTCGGCGCTCATTGAGCGGGTCCGCATTGCCAAGGAAGCGGATGAGCGATCCAAGTCGGCGCCTTTTGGCGGCCTGCTGATTGACTACACAGGCACTGCGCGGCAGATCGACTGATGTGGGAAGAGTGGGACGAGGAAGACGAGTTGGAGGATTGGATACGTGGACCGGGAAGGTGACAAGATTCGCCAGTTGAAGAAGGGGCTGTGGGCCAACATCCACGCCAAGCGTGAGCGTGGAGAGCCGCCGGCCAAGCCGGGGGATAAGGGCTACCCGGACTCCAAGCAGTGGAACAAGCTCAGTGGAAAGTAAGTGTTGTCCCAAGTGCGCAGCCGAGGAGCGGATTAGGCAACTGATCCGAGAAGTCCGTGGACAGGGAAGGTGACAAGGTCCGCAGTTTGATCTGGGCTCGCAAGGAAGGCCAAGACCCGGATGGCGGCCTGAATGCCCGCGGCCGGGCGGCCTACAACCGCGCGCACGGCGCCAATCTGAAACCTCCACAGCCGGAAGGCGGCCCGCGCCGGGATTCCTTTTGCGCCAGAATGAAAGGCATGAAGGAGAAGCTCACCAGCGCTGAGACTGCCAACGATCCAGACAGCAGGATCAACAAATCCCTGCGGGCGTGGAACTGCTGATGGCTGACCGATTCGATGCCGCGGGACGCGCTATTGCTGGCCTTCTTGGGTACAACCCGGGCCCGGGCATTTACTCCCGTTTAGAGCGCGCCATTGAGGCAATGCCTGAAAACGTCCGCGTCCAAGAGCTTCCCGGATTGCTGAAGCGACACAAGGAAGGCGTGCCTGGTTGGGAGCTGAAGGCTACCGATCTGGATCAGACGATAGCCGGCCGTGATGTGGTGCCGCGGGAGGAACTCTTGGAGGCTGTGCGTCAACGCAGCCCTGTGTATACGCACCGAGAGGCTTTGCTTGGCGGAAATCCTCCAACGCAGTTTAGGCCGGATTATTACGTTGGTGAAACGCCGAGCTTTGCTGGTGAAACTGTGCCTGTCTACCAGCGCAATGCCTCGCCGCTTGGGAGTGGGCGCTCCCACGGCGAGCCCAAATATGAAGAGTATGGGCAAGGCGGCGAGGACTACTCCGAGCTGCTGCTCATGCAGCCCACTCCAATTCAGGGCGAGTATGGAAGCCACTGGGCGCACGTTGGCCAGCCATACACGGATGTGCGGGTTCATTCCGGCGACAGCGTCGTAGCCCACGCCCGCTATGACACCCACGGCGATGCCCTGCGGATCAATGAGTTGCAGTCGGACTTGGGGATACACAATCGGAAAATGCGGAAGGGTGGGCCGCCACCGGAATATGCTGGCGGCGATGGGCCGTTTGACTTCATGCCGCCGCCAAGCGAGGAAGAGATGGCGGCAATGCGCGCGCGTGGCCGGGTATTACCCTTCCCCCTAGAAGACGCTTGGGCCGACATTCTCATTAAGCGACTCGCCCTAGAGGCTGCCCGTGGCGGCCACCGCGCCATCGAAGTTGCATCGCCCCGCGCTATCGCAGACAAGGTTCGCGGCAAAATCGACAACTACGAACACTTCTACGGGAAGGTTGTCCCGGGTGCGATTGAGCGGCTGGGGCGGAAGATGGGCGGGCTGGTTGATGACACGGACGCGCCGCTGGAAGTCGCTGCGTGGCGGGCGCGCGGCAACTACAACGACGAACTCAATTCGCACATAGACCGCTTGGTTGCGCTGGCGGATTTGCCTGATGTTGAAGGCACCAAGTTGTCTGGCCTGCGGCACGCTGCCGAGAGGTTGTTGGGCGATTTGGGAGCAAACACGTACAGGCTACAGTCTGGGAGATACCCACAAACCTTTCCGGTGATGGACATTCAGCGGAACATTGCCGAAAAACTTGCTGCCATCGTCGGCCCGCACCGCATGAACGAAATGCATCTGCGCGCCAATGAGATTGCGGCGGCAGAGGCGGCGCGGAAGCACGCTATCGATTCAGTCACCGATACCCCGTTGCCGACAAACCTGAACCCCCCCGGCCGTCGCTACCTCATGTCCGACGAAATGCGCCGCCGCATCCTGACGCAAGGCATCGGCGCCGCTATTGGCGGTGGGTTGGTGACGGACGGGTTGATGGAGGGGCAGCAATAATGCCCGACCCACTCGCCCAGTCCGACCCAGGTGAACTCATCCGCCGGCTGGCAGCCGAAGTCGATCGCATGCCGACGCCGCCTGAGCGGTCGATGTGGCAAGACTTCTACGAACATCCGGGCATTCTGACGCACCGCAAGAAAACGCCTGGGCGACTGAAGGCCGATGCCCAGCGCAGCGCCTTCTTCGACAAGATGCTGAATTCATACGGGCCGGATGTGCGGCAGTGGCAGGTGCTGCCGGAGGAACTTCAGTCCCAGATGGCCTACTACCGGGACGACGCTGATGGCTTTCGGTCCAACTTGCAGAGCGCCTACGAAAACACCGGGCTCATGGGTGCCGGCGGCGGGCTGCGCGCTGGCGTGACTTGGATGCAGTCCATGCCCGGAATGGCCTACGCCGGCGCGGAGATGCTAGCCAACCGCGCGTCCGATGCGGTGGACTTGGCCCACGGGCGAACGCCAGCCGGCTCCTATGCCAACCCCGAGCCCGGGCGGGACTTTGCCAAGCAGTTCAACACCTTCACAGCTCCGCTTCAGACCTCGCAGGATGTGTCGGACGACTACTCCGCATGGTCCGAGCAACGGGCGGCGCGTCAGGCGTTCCCGGAGGACTGGCAGGTCTTGGAGCCGCCGCGTGATCTGGCGAGCGCGGCCGAGATTGCTGCGTCTCCAATCCCGGAAGGCGAGAAGCTACTGGAGCGATACGGCGTACCTAAGACGCCGGCCCGCGTGTGGGGTGCCGTGATGGACGACACCCTAAACCCGTTCTGGGAAGGGCGAGCCATCGGCCGGCTGGCACGCGGCGGCAACATGCCAGCGGCTGTCGGCAAGCTCATGGTGGAGCATGCCCCGGGGCTTGGAATGGCCGGCATGGCGTCGTTGGACGACATGATCCAACGGCTGAATCCGCGCTGACTGTAACAAAATCGCTAGCAGGCGTGCATTTGATTCCTAGAACCCGCTCCCCCGAGGGTCTAGGACATCATGTCAGAAGAAATCGCTCAGAACGAATCCGCAGCTCCCGAGGATTCCTCGCCGGTTGGCTCCGCGCCGGTTGATGTTTCGCCATCCCAAGGCGAGAGCGGCTTTGCGACGCCCTATGAGGCGTTCCGCCACCTGCCTGAGTTTCAGGGGCAGGACGACCTGACGATCGCTCGCAACCTGTACGGCGCCTTCAACGGCTACCGTCAGGCGCAACAGAATCTTCAGCAGTACCAGTCGATCATCCCGCACGCCACGGAATACCTCCAGAACCGTGCGGCCTACGAAAAGTGGAAGTCGGAGCAGGCTGCTGCACAGGCGCCGAAGAAGGAGGAGCCGCCCAAGTGGTGGAATCCTCCGCAGGTGAAGGACACCTGGAAGAGCTACATCGTCCGTGATCCCCAGACAGGGAAGGAGGTGATCGCTCCCGACGCGCCGTTTGAGGCGCAGCAGGCCCTGCGGGAATACCAAGCATATACCGCAGATTTCGCACGGAAGTTCGTCACCGACCCCGAGAACACGCTGAAGCCGTTCATCGAACAGGTGGCGATGGCCAAGGCCCAAGAGCTTGTGCAGCAGCAGCTTGGCACCTACAAGGCCCAGAATTACGTTCAGTCTCTGGAATCGCAGAACGCTGATTGGCTGTATGACCAGTCCGGCCAGGTCACTCCGGAAGGCCAGGCCATCCAGGCGTATATCCAGCAGGCTTCCGAGATCGGGATTTCCTCGCCCGAGGCCCGCTGGCAGTACGCCACTGGGATGCTCCAGAGGGACCTCCTGAACCTCCGCTACCAGCAGATGCAGGCGCAGGGCGCGCAGGTGATGCCGCCCATGCAGGAGCAGCCGATGCCCCAGCCTGTCGTCCAGCCGGACCCGGTGGCCAAGCAGAACATGGAATTCCTGCGGGAGCGCGCCGTGCGTTCTCCCAATCGTAGTGCCGGAACCACGGAACCGCGGGCACCGCGCCAGCGGATGAGCTTTGAAGAGCGGCTACGCGGCCAGCTCGTAACTGATGGAGTGCTGTAATGGCAAGTTCGACTGACTGGGCTCGTTCCATTGCAACGACGATCGTTAACCACCTCCGTGAGGAGGAGATCGCTTCGTTGCGGAAGTACAAGTTCTTCGCCGCGCTGGAAGGTGCGGGCCAGATTCGGACGAACATGTCCGGCCGTGGGTTCGACTGGGAAATCCAGTACCGCAACCATACGCCGACTGGTAACAACGGAGAGACTCCGCGTTCCTTCGCCAGAGAGAACCTCTGGAAGAAATTAGAGCTTGAGTACCGGGGCGCGCAGGTAACGGACGCCATTTACAAGAAGGAAATGCTTGAGAACCGTTCGGCTCAGGCGCTTGTGAACGTCGCCGGCAAGATGGCCAGCCGCCTGCTCACCAGCATGGAGCAGTACCTGGCTCAGGAGTGGATTCAGGACGGCTATGCCACCGGGAACGAGCTGCGGTTCCACGGCATCGAATCGTTTATGAATGCCACGCAGACCATCACGGTCAGTTCGGCGGGTGCGGTGGCGCGGGCGGCCAATGCGGCCGATCCGTTCTACTATCCCAACGATTCGTATGCGGGCCTTTCGACGGTGCTGGGCGCCTACGGCGGTTCGGCCGATGGCACTTCTAGCTGGCCCAACGGCACGGTCGATCCGGAGTTCGACTTCTTCAGCCCGGTGATTGTGAACGCGGATTCGTCCTACTTCGGTGCTTCCACCTGGAAGGACAACTGCGTGAAGGCCGTGCGTGAGGCGCTTCACCAGACCCGCCGGAACGACACCAAGGAAGACCAGGTGGACATGGTTCTTCTGAACCGCCGCCTGTTCATCGATTTCCTCAACACGCTGGACAGCAAGGAGCGAGTGATCGTCAGCCGCACCAACGGCCTGCGGTCCTACGGCTTCACCGATGTGTTTGAGCTGGACGGCGTGGAAATCTCGTCGGAGAACTCGGTCCCTGCCGATGTGGGCTACGGGCTCGCTGTTGGGAACATTGAGCTTCTCTGCATGGAAGGCCAGCTCATGGTGAGCGAAGGTCCTTTCTATGACGAGATCACGCAGCAGTACCGCTACGTTGTCTCCACGTTGGGCAACCTTAAGTTCAAGAGCCCGCGTAACTTCTTTAAGCTCGTTGCCTAAGACCAGGAGTAGCAAATGAGTCTGCTTGTTGATCCTCCCTTCAATCTCGGCCAGACCCTTGGCGTGGACGAAACGACCGAGGGCACTGGCTGGGTGGGCGTTGTGAAGCAGTTCCCGGATGTCAATCCGCGGACTGGCAAGGTGCGGTCGAACCGCGTGAAGACCTGCATCGCCGTGCGTAACAGCTCCGGCGGCGCCCTGCTTCCGGCCCGCGTGGTCCGGTTTAAGGTCGGCACGGCGGGAACGGCCGTCTTCGCTGAGGTGGACGGCTACGCGGCCGTGACCAACGAGGAGCGTGTTGGCGTCGTTGACGAGCATCTGCCGGCTGGCGGCGTTGCCGACAAGGATGTGTTCTGGGTGACCGTGGCTGGTCCGACCGAGGTGGCTCACGCCCTCTCCGGGACCGAGGTGGCTGTGGGCGACCGGCTGGCTGCGATCACCGCGGCCACGGCTGGTGCGACCACCGCCGGCCGTGTCACGCCGAGCGGAGTTGGGGCTGCGACGACCGGCGCCGGCAACAACGGCCTTGGCGTCATTGGCGTGGCTTGCTCAGCCGGTGCCACCACTGGCGGCAACGTCCTTGCCATCGTCAATTGCCGGATGTGATTGCTAGCAAGATCGCCCCTCCGCGGGGCTTACGGGGGACAGCCGGTCGGACCAAAAAGCCGGCCGGCTGTTTTCTTTTATGGATCGACCTGCGCAAAGCAACATGAACTACATCCGGCAACTGATCCGGCAAGTGCGCCAGGATCGGCCCGGCCGTGACCAACTGCAAGTGCGGATGCTCCAAGGCTTCCGGGTGGGAACCGATCGCATGACCAACAAGCAGGGTGAGCGATGAGCGCCTTCGGTCAGGCCGGCTTCGGTTCGATGAATCGCCGCAACCAGCTCCGGGCTCAGGGGCAGCTAGACCCATACGGCCAGCAAGTGCGTGCGGCCAAGCAGGTGCCGACGCTCAACATCTACCAGACCCAAGGCACCCAGCAGGCCACGGGCCAGCAGCAGGCTCCAAGCCAGTCGCAGCCTGCCCAGCAGCCGGCCGCCGCCCAGCCAAGCGCTCCGGCGATGCCGGCGTACAGCCCCAGCTACTCAGCCGGCACTGCCCAGCCCATTGCGCCGCAGACTCAGGGCACGCCGTACTCAGCCCAGCCCAAGCAAGACTGGCTGCAAAGCATGAGCGATGATGAGTTGAAGAAAAGCCTTTCTGACTGGACGGCCGCAGGCACTTCAGGAACGGGCGGCGCATTTGTTGACGCTAACCTCAAAGCCGCAACGGCAGAGCTGGCAAGGCGGGGGCAGAGCTTCAATGCCACTGACGCTCGCCGCCAGCAACTCCAGGGCGACGTTGACCGCGTCAATCGGCAAATCAGTGAATGGAACGACCGAGCCCAGCCCGGCCAGCCTCGCATAGGCGAGACATTCTTGGTCAACGGCCAGCCAGACCAACAGTGGATGCAAGCCAATCAGTATTGGGCAGGCCAGAGGCGGCAGGCGCAAGACGCGCTGAATGCCTTCAACAGCTCCAACGCGCCGGCTTCGGCCGACACCGTCCCGTTCCTTGCGGACCCCAACAGGTACTCGTCGTCACAGTCCGGGCCAGGCTACGCCGCCCGCGTGGCCGCTGCCGAGCAGCAGTGGAGCAGCACGCCGGCCGGATCACAGAAGCGTGATTGGGAGGGCAACACTGTACGCAACATGCTCGCCCGTGGATTGCCGCCTAGCATGGCGGCCAATGTTTTACAGACAAACTCCACACGGTATGGCGGCGATCCTGCCGGTGCTTCGCAGTTTGCCAACAAGATAGAGCAAGACTGGATCGCATCGTTATCGTCAGGGCCGCCGCAGGATCCTGGCCCCAACGCCAAGGCCAGCGAGGCGTCGGCGTACTTCACTGCCAGCGAAGCCTACGGCAGGCAGCAGAAGGCCCAGCAGGCGCGTGATGAGCGGATTGCGGCCGAGGCGGCGTTTAATGACCCGGCACGCTCAGCCGCTGGCCAGCGCCCATCTGGCGAGTACTACAACAGCCGTGGCCAGCGATTCAATGGCATTATTCGCAACCCGTCTTCTGCGTACAGCATGGATGCGTCTGGCAACCTTGTCCCGTATGGCACTTCGCCTCAAAGCATGAGCGGCCAAGCCCAGCCCATCCAGCCCCAAAGCCAAGGCACGCCCTACGGCCAAGAGTTGGTCAGCGCCCCAGTCGGCGGCGGAACCGGCTTGTTTACGCCAGATCAGGCTCGCGTGCAGCGGGAGGCGGAACAGCAGAGGCTGGAAACGCAGGCGTGGCTAGATTCCCAAAATAATCTCCTATCGCAGATTGAGGCCGATGCCTTGGCCAGACCTGGCAGGGACGCGCAAATGCGTGCCGCGCAGACAGAAGCTGCCAGAAATCAAACGCAAAGAGATCAGCAGGATTTGTCTGAGGCGGGCGTTAGAGAGCTGTTGATCGAAGCCAATAGGGCGAAGGCCAATATCGCTGACTTGCGGGCGTCAATGAGCTACGGACGGATTAGCCGAGATGAGTTTGATCGCTTAATGAGCGAAAACAATAAGACTCTTGCGCGGGCCAACGCAAATGAAAAAGTGCGACGCCTGCTTGGTTGACCCTATGGCGTATCTGGGAGGATAACTCTAAATGGCAATCGGCCTTGAGCATCTGCGTGGTCCCAATGGCGAACAGTGGACTGGCATGTCGCCGCCGCAGCAGCGGTCCCAGTATCCGCAGCAAAAGCAGTCGCAGGCGCCGCAGAGTCCTTTCGGCCCGCAGCAGACCGTCCAGACTTCCATGGGCAACTTCCCCAACCTCCAGGCATACCAGCAGCAGCAGGACGCATTCGTCCAGCAGCACCTGAAGAACCAAGCCCAGTACAACCAAGGGCTTCAGTCCGGTCAGTCACCGCAGCGTGTCCCCGTTATGGATGCGTGGAGGCAGGCCGGAGAAAATATTCAGAGCGGTCAGTACCAAGGCAACCCGTTCCAGACGGGCAACGTCGATGCGATCATGGGGATGTTTGGCCAGTACGGAATCCAAGCCCCCCAAGGCTTCCGTGACCAGCTCCTCCAGAACCTTGGCCAGCAGTCGGCGCCGCCGATGTATCAGCCGCAGCCGGCAATGGACTTCCCGGGCGGGCCGGCTGGCAATCAGAACGTGCCATCAAGGACTTTAATGAATCCGTCCGATGGCGTGCCATACGCCCCGGTGGGTCCGCAGGATTATTACACAGGGTATGGCGATCCCAGCGGCGCGCCCAAGTTCACCAACCCTGGCACTGGTTTGCCATACGGCCAGCGCCCAAGAGACTTGGTAGGCGACTGGGGGTTTGGTGATTACGGCCCTGAGCCGCCCCGCACGCCAGACCAGCAGCGAATGGATGCCATGCTCCAGCAGCAGGCCGAGTCCGCTGCTCAGTCAGCCCAGCATGAGAGATCGCTGCGTGAGATGCAGGAGCGGTGGCCGTGGCTTGAGCCGGTGCGCCGCAGCAACAGCCCAACATCCCAAGTGATTGGGTGGCGACCGCGGAGCGGGGCTGCGCAGGCTACGCCAGCGAGGACGCAAGGCACGCCGTACCGTAGCGGCAAGAAGTAGACATTGGTACACTACCGGCTCCCCCAGGAGCCCCGGAATGAACCAGAAGTTCTCGGTCGGATTCTGCACTTTCAGCTACGGCGGCAACGGCGGCATCTCCTCTGAGGTGCCGGACATCCGTGAGTGGATGGTGCCGCTGGTGGCTGATCTGTCGAAGGACTCCCGGATCGACCAGATTCGTATCTGGAACCTGGCCGACACGCCCATCACCATGACCCGCAACCGTGCCGTACTGATGGCACGGGAGTACGGCGTCGATGTGCTGGTGATGATCGACTCCGACATGAAGCCGGACCTGAACGCCGGCCAGCCCGGGGCCAAGCCGTTCTTCCATTCGTCGTTCGATTTCCTGGTCAGCCATTACGCCAAGGGCCCGGTTGTAATCGGTGCCCCGTACTGCGGCCCGCCGCCGCAGGAGTGCGTCTACGTGTTCCGCTGGCAGAACATGCAGTCGGAGCATGCCAACCCGGACTA
>Ga0075458_10000674_pt1 | contig 11198 bp, 15 predicted proteins | sample DEB3_08_DNA_FD_77576 | JGI IMG/M metagenome (GOLD analysis project Ga0075458, IMG submission 77576) | Aqueous microbial communities from the Delaware River and Bay under freshwater to marine salinity gradient to study organic matter... | ecosystem: Environmental > Aquatic > Marine > Coastal ... | reverse complement strand
ACAGCTCCCAGTGGCGCTCGTTTTTCCGGCGGCTGATCACGCGCTCGCCCTCGTCCAGCATGGCGGGGATGGTGTCGCGCCCCTTGCGGTTGCCACCGAGCGGCACCCAGTCCACCCCGTCGGCGTACTGCGGAGGTTTGGCGGCCAGGATCGCGGCCAGCTGCGCGGCGGCGATCGTACCGAGTAGGGCCACCAGCGGCGCCCCGGCGGGCAGCGGTACCTGGGCCAGCTGCGCGATGATCGCGTTGGCCGTGTCCAGTCCCAGCTTGAAGATAGCCTGCGCCTTGGCGGCGGCGTCCTGCTTTTTACGGATGCGGGCCTGCTCGTCGGCCAGCTTCTTCTCGGAGGCGGCGCGGTTCTCGTCGATGATCTGACGCTGGCGCTCGTACTCCTGCTGGCTGATGGTCTTGTCCTCCAGCGATTTGTCCAGCTGTGCCTGCTCGCTGTCGTAGCGCTCCTGCTCGGCGGCCTGCTGCTCCTCCACGCGGGCGAGCTGGTTCTCCAGGCCGAGCTGGCCCAGGGCGAAGAGCTGGTCGGCCAGCTGCACGGCGTTCTGGTAGGTCAGCTCGCTGAGTGCCTTCTGCTGGGCGGCCTCCTGCTCGCGCAGGGTCTGCTTAGCCTTGGCCTCACCCTCGGCGATATTTATCCGGAGCTGGCTCTGCGCCAGCTGGTCGGTGGTGATGTCGCTGGCTAGCTGCGCCTGCTTGTCGGCGAGCTGCTGCTCCAGGGCGGTGACGTCCTGGCCGTAGTCCTTGCGGTTTTGGATCTGCAGCTGCAGCGTGTCGATGTCCTGCTGCAGCAGCGCCTGGCGGCGTTGCGGGTCGCTGCTCACGACCTTGGCGGCTATCTCGGCCTTCTTCTTCTCGTACTGCTCCACGGTCACCAGGCCGGCCTGCAGGTCGCGCAGCAGCTGCTGCTGCTCGCGCTGGGCGTTGGCTAGGCTGGCGGCCTCCTCGGCGTCGAAGCGGGCGTTGATCGCCCGGCGGCGCTCGCTGTCGTAGGTGGCCAGGTTCTGTAGGTCCTGGTCGAGCTCGGCCTTGCTGAGCTCCTGGCGTTGCTTGAGCTCGTCGGCGGCCTGCTTGGCGTTGGCCTCCAGGGTCTTTTTGCGCTCCTCCTCGCGTTGCTTTTTACGCTCGGCGGCGGCTTTCTTTTCCTCTTCTGTCTGCTGCTCCAGTCCGGTGGTTGCCGGTGGCTCCTTGGCCTTGGCCTTGCGGCGATCGTCCTCCTGCTTGGCCAGGTCGTCGCCCGAGGCGATCAGCGCGTCCAGCGCCTCCTGCTCGATGTTTGTATAGTTGGCGGCGCTCAGTCCCAGCTCGCGCAGCACGTCGGTGCGGGTGATCTGCTGCTGGTTGAGCTCCTTTTCCTTTTTCTGCACTAGCTCGTAGCCCTGGACCAGGCCGTTGCTAAAGGTGCCCACGCCTAGCGCGGTCTCGTTTAGCTGTTTAGCCAGCGAGTTGAGGGTGACGCGCTGGGCGATGCCCGCGTCCTGCGCCTTCTGGCCGAGTAGCTCCACGGCACGGCGGGCGCGGTCCACCAGGGTGACGTACTTGTCCTCGATCTTAATACCGGCGGCGCGGGTCTGCGCCAGCAGCTCGGCGGTCTTGCCTTCCTTCTCGGCGACGGCGGCGCGCGCCTCGTTGAGCTCGGCCTGCTTCTCGTCCACCTTTGCGGTCTGCTGCTTAATCACCAGCTGGTCGATCAGCTCGTCGGTCACCAGGTTGAGGGCGGCGTTGAGCTCCTCGTTGCTGGTCTTTTCTTTGTTTAAGTTTTTTAGGTATGGCGGGTAGCGCTTCTGCAGCTCGTCGATAATTTTGCCGCGCTCCTCCTGCGTGGTGTTGACGTCCAGTAGTTTGGTGCGGTAGGTCTCCAGTTGGCTCACCTGCTCGACCAGTGGGTCGGTGGGGGCTCCCTGCAGGGTGGTGAATAGGTCGGCTACCGCTAGGCTTACCTGGGTAACGGCGGGCGCCAGGGCGCCGCCGATCGTCTCCTGCAGCTCGGCGAAGGCCTTCTCGGCCTGGGTTATCGAGCCGCCCAGGGTCTGGGTGAGCGCCTCGGCGGTGCCGCCGTAGGTCTCGGTGATCTGCTCCTGGATCGCGATCAGCCGCTCGTTGCGGCTGTTGGTGCCGTCCAGGGTGATGCCGTAGGCCTTGAGTGCGCGCTCCTGGCCGTTGATGCCGCCGATCACCGTATCCAACGCGCTGCGCAGGTCGATGTTCTGGGCGGCGGCGAAGTCGGCCACGATCGGGATCAGCTTCTGCACGGCCTGCGCGTTGAGGCCGAACTGCAGCGCCTGGGTCTGCGCCGCTTTTATGGTGTCGTCGTCAAAGATTGTGATACCGGCCAGCTCCTCGGCCTGGGCGGTGAGCTTGTCGAAGTCGCCCTGCAGCCCGCCTGCCGCCTTGACGGCGTTGCGTAGCTTGAGCGCGCCGGTCTCGGCCTCGGCGAACGCCTGCACGCTGGCCTTGCCGAAGGCCACGATCCGGTCCACGGCGAAGGCGGCGATCACTACCTTGCCTAGGTCCTTAAGCTTGTCGCTGAGCTTGGCGAAGGCCTTGTCGACACCGTCGGCGGCCTTCTTGCCGCTGTCGTCAACTTTTTTCATCTCGCCCTGCAGCTCGTTGACCTGCTTCTTGAGGTCGTCCAGGTCGAGGCGGTACTTTGCAACAATCTCTTCGGTGGTAGCCATTTTTTACTTTTTAGTGGGCCGTGCCGGCCGCTCGCCGGTGGCGGGCAGGCTGGTGGGCGCCGGTGGTACAAAGTTATCCAACGCGAGCAGGTAGTCGGCGAGCGGTCCTCTTTTGAGCGCCTGGTAGCGCAGCACGTCGCCGCCCGCCAGGGTCATGATCGAGCGGTCGAAGTCTTGGCGCTGGAGCTCGACTCGTTTGGCGGCGAGGCGATCTTCAAAACTCTGTCGAGGCGCTGCAGCGTGGTCTGGGAGTCGGTCCAGTATCTTTTCCACTCGTCGGGTGACCACTCGAAGGTCTCGCGTAGCTTTTTTAACTCGGGCCACCGCAGCGAAAAAAAAAACGGGTTGCCCTCCCGGCTCTCCTTGAGCAGGTCCTCCACCTTCTCGCGGTGCAGGGCGCCGTCGAATACCTCGGCGCGCTCGTCCTCCCGGATCAGCTGCACGGCCAGGAAGTGCACCAGCAGCTCGTGGTGCAGCACCAGGTCGGCGCGGTCGCGCAGCTCGCTGAGCACCAGCCCGATGCGGGCGGCGTTCTTGCCGGTTTTGATGCCGGCGGCCAGGGCGGCGTCGGCCGCGTCCAGCAGGCGCTTGAGCTCGTCGCCGCTCACGCCCGATGATAACCAGCTCAGGAACTCGCGCAGGCGCGCGTAGCGCTCCAGGGGCAGCTCCACGGTGGACGGGAAGCCGTAGTAGCGGCGGCCGCGGCTGTCGGTGAAGCGCTCCTCCAGGGTGCCGCGGTCGAACTTGGGCGCGAACTGCTCGCGCTCGATCTGCAGGAACTCCTGCCGGTGCTTGAGGTAGAGCGCCTGCAGGTCCGGCGCCAGGTAAATCTTGTTTAGTTTCATATTGGTGTGGTGGGTGGTGGTGGTGTCGGTGGTGGTAGGTCGCGGGTGACGCGGTCGTAGTGGCGGCCCCAGCGCAAGATAAGAAACTCCCAGGCCTCGCCGTAGGTGTGGAACGCGTTAAACGGTGGCCGCGCCAGGTAGCCCTCGCGCAGGTAGCTGGGCTGGGGGCGGTCGCAGTACACGATCCAACGGGGGCGGGTGGTGTGGGTGCTCACTCCTCGGGGTTGTTGTACTTGGCCACGGCGATGCCGGCGGCGCTCAGGGCGGGCCAGTAGATCAGGTAAAGAAGCAGCTCCGCGGTGTCGTGCCCCACGATCAGCAGGTACGGCAGCGGTCCGTAGACGGTAGCCATGCAGGCGGCGCAGGTGATCAGCGGCTGCTGTGCCAGCCGGGTAGGTAGCGCTCGGCCGCGTAGCGCAGCGGCCAGAGGACGCCGGCGTACCGTCGGTCCACGGCGCGCAGGGGTAGGCGTCGTCCCCAGCCGCGCGGATCCGGGCACGGCAGCAGCGGGAAGTAGGCCGCCCGCCAGAGCCCGGCGATCGCCAGGGCGTGCAGCGGCAGCAGCAGCAGGGCGGTGGTCAGGTGGTCGGTCATGGCTGGCAGGTTAGCGTCCAGGTGCCGCCCACGGGCTCGCCGTCGGTATCGTAGATCAGCACGGGGCGCAGGCGCACCACGGCGGCGGTCTGGCCGCAGAGGGTGATTAGGTGCTGCTCGACCGGGTTGGTGCCGTAGTCCCAGAGCTCCAGGGCGTACTCGTGCCCCGCCTGCAGGCAGGCGTTGAGGGTGACGGTTACCACGCCCAGGCCGTCTATGTTAGCCACGTGCTGCTCGATGCGGTCGGTGGCCAGATTGCGCAGCTGCGCGCGGTGGTCGTTGGCGGTCGGCTCGGTGGTGCCCACGATCAGGGTCGTGGCGCAGGCCGGGAAGGGTTGCGGGGTTATCTCGTTACAGGTCATGGTTGCGGGTTGTGTTTACGGTAGGTCTGCGTGCGGCGGGCGATCACCTGGCCGCCGTCGGTAGTTTTTAAGGTCTCCAGGCCGTTGCTCACGTGGATGAGCTGGCCGCGCTTGTAGGCCTTGAGCGCCTTCTCCTGCTGGCGCAGCAGCAGCTTGTAGGCCTCGAAGGTCATGCCCTCGGGGCGCTCGGTGACGGTCAGCAGCGGCACGCGCTGGGTTGTTTCTTTTGGCATAGGTCAAAGATAGGTTAAAGGGGGCGCCGTTGGAGGCGGTCGAGCTGTTCCTTGTGCATGGTGTTGACGCGGTAGCGCCAGCAGTCCAGCAGGTCGGCGCGCTGGGCCAGGTCGCGGCGGTTCTTTTTGAGCAGGCCGCCGTGGGCGTCCACCTGCACGCTGCGCAGGTCGCGCAGCAGGCCGGGGCAGCGGGTCGGGTTGACCAGCACCTCCACGGGGGTGTCGGGCTGGCTGGCTCGCCAGAGCAGGTAGTTGCAGTCGGCGCGGCTGACGGCGTGGGCGGGGTTGTTCGGGACCTGGATCTGGCTGTCGCGCAGTCCCAGGCCGCGCTGCAGCTGTTGGTAGTGGCTGGCGCGGTCCGAGAGCGCCAGCTGGCCGGCACGGCCGCCGTGGTCGCCGGTGACGATGCAGGAGCGCAGCTGCGGGGTGTAGCGTTGTTTTATGAGCTCGATCATGGCGGGCAGGCTGCCGTGGGGGATCTCGGCCTCGTCGATCGACCAGTCGAAGAGCTTGCCGCCCTCGCGCCAGGCGTGGCCGAAGAGCACGCCGAAGGGGTGCAGGTTGAAGTCGACGCTGATCACCAGCGGGCGGTCGGAGCGCAGCACGGCGCGCTCGCTGACGTGGTGCCGGTCGCGGAACTCCTCGGCGAAGAGGTTCTCGCGCTTGAGCGCCGACCAGTCGCCCTCCACGAAGCGGCGGTAGTCCTGCGGCAGCAGGTTCTCGCGCAGGCTTGCCAGGTAGGCGTCGGGGACGTGCGGGTTGTCGGTGATCAGTGCGGGGAGGTAGCTCCAGCCGCCGGGCAGGCGGTCCTCCTGGTACGGCTCGTAGATCGTAGACTTAACCCAGTTGTCAGACGGGTTGCAGGTGGCCAGCACCAGCGGGGGCGGGTAGCCCTCGCAGCCGGTCCAGGAGCCGACGCGCTCCAGCAGCTTGCGGAAGGTGGCCTCCTGGATCTCGTTGACCTCGTCCACGCCGGCGCCGTTGATCTCGAGCCCACGGAAGCGGTTTAGGTCCTTGTCCTCCTCGAAGCTCTCGCTCATGAATATAAGTTGGGAGCCGTTGCGGAAGGTCACGGTTAGGGTATCGCGGTTAAAGCTGGCCACGTGGCCGGCCAGCCCCTCGTCCAGGAAGCGCTGGAAGCTGACCAGCAGCGTGCGCTTGAGGGTGGGCAGGCTCTCGCGAACCAGCAGCCACCGGCTGCGGGGGAAGCGCGAGGCCAGGCTGATGAAGGTCGCCAGCAGCCACCAGGTCTTGCCGCCGCGGATGCCGCCGCCGTAGACGATCACCTGGCGGGTGCCGCTGAGCGCCAGGTCGAAGGCGCGGGTCTGGGCGGGCGTGAGCTTCATCCGATTATCAGGTACCAGGTCAGCAGGTAGAGCCAGATCATAGCCACGAATAAAGTCACGCGGTAGGCCAGCTCGCGCTCGGCGTCGGTGTATTTTTTCGGTCGTCTCATGTGGTGGTAACGGTGTCGCTGCGGTCGGTCTCGATCACGAACGGCCCCGGCTTGACCTCCTGGGTCTGCACGCGCTCCACGTAGCCGCGGGCCTTGCCTTTAGTCTTGAGGTAGAAGATGATCGCGGCGGTCTCCATGTTTTGCACTAGCTTGAAGAGTTGATGCTCCACGTAGTCGATCGCCTGCTCCTGGATCGCGGCCACGGCGGCGGCGTACTCCGGATCGGCCTCTAGCCAGAGGTAGTGGGTCTTGCGCTCGATGCCGACGGCCTTGCAGGCGGTGGTCACGATGCCCAGGCTCTGCTCCAGGGCCTTGAGCATGTCGGCCTTGCCGGTGACGGTGCGCGCCTGCGGGGTCTTGCGCTTTTTTTTGATCGCGTTACTTTTTTTACTTTTTGTCATTGTTTACTTCATTTAGTGGTAAAGATCGTACCGCCTTTTCGCCGGTCAACTGCTCCCAGCGGGCGACAATCATGTCGCAGTATTTTGGGTCTAGCTCTAGTCCGTAGCAGGTACGGCCGAGCTGCTCGCAGGCTATCAAAGTAGTACCGCTACCTAGAAAGGGATCGAATACCAGGTCGTCACGTCTGGAGTGTGCCTCTACTAGCTTACCGATTAGCTCCACTGGTTTAGGTGTTGGGTGATCTGGTCGCTCCTTTCCTGCCAGCGTTGGAAATTCCCACACGTCGGTAATGTTATTATCTAAGGCCGAGCGCTGCGCGTCGAACTCTCTGCGCTGCGCGTCGAACTCTCTGCGCTGCGCGTCGAACTCGCTGCGCTGCGCGTGGTAGTCTCCGATGTCAACTCCTCGCGACGCAAAAAGCGGACGCAATTTATGCCAGGCCTCCTCGGTAGGTAGCGACCACTGGCTACGGCCAAAGTAGTGCCCAGCCATACCGTTGGTACCTAGGCAGCGATCAATCTCGCCGCTGCTTAAATTAGCCTTATCCTTCCAGGCTATCAGCCGGTCTATGATATTTTTATAAGCTTCTCGGCTGGCGATGTGGGCGGTCTTTTGTGTGAAGTTGCTAAGTAGTTGATTGGGTCCGTAGCTCTTCTCGCAGATTATCAGCCGCTCCGATATTGGAAGCCAGCGCCGCAGGTGCTCGGGGCTGTGTTTTCCACCACGTGTGCCTCCCTTGTACCAGACCAGGTGATTGATCACGGTAAAACGCTCACGGAGTAGTCCCTCGATATGCCAGCTCCAGTCGGGAGCGCACCACCAGGCGGTAGTACCGCGGTCGATCATTAGCGGCTCCCAGCGATTAAATACCTGCTCCATAAATTTAAGGAAGCCCTCCAGCCCTTGGTAGTCGGTATCCCAGTCCTCGTCCACCTTATTAAAGTACGGCGGGTCGGCTAGTATTAACGCGGCCTTCTCGTTTTTAGTTAAATAATTTACCGAGTTTTCCAGTGTACTATCACCGCATAGCAGTCGGTGTCGCCCTAGTATCCAAAGGTCGCCAGGTTTAGTCAGCGTTTCTGTAGGTAGTTCGGGTAGCTCGTCCTCTCCGATAATCTTATCGGCTGGCAGCTCTGGTATATCCAGCCCCCACTCCTGCAGCTGCAGCGGCTCCCACTCGTTGGCCAGCGCCTCCCAGTCCCAGTCGCCGAAGCCGACGTTGTCCTTGATGATAAATTCCTGGCGCTGCTCCGCTGTGAGCTCCTCAGCGGTGAGCACGGGCACCTCGGCCACGCCCAGCTTGAGCAGTGCCTGCAGGCGCATGTTTCCACCCAGCACCATAGGATTTTCTAGGCTCTCGATCACGATCGGCCGTAGGTGTATCATTTGGGGGAAGTCGCGCAGGCTCTGGGTCAGCTTCTCGAGCTTGGCCTTGGTGATCGTGCGCGGGTTGCTCGGGTTGGGGAGCAGTTTTTTGGTGGGTAGTAGCGTGGTTGTTTTCATAGGTTAAAGATAGGGGAAGAGCAGGCCGGCTGCGTCGCGGGCGTGCTGGCTGCCCTTGAGCTGGCAGCCGGTGTAGGTGGCCAGCTGCTCGCTGGTGAGCTTTCGTAGCGTGCGCGCGGAGGGTCGCACCAGCCGGAACTCTAGGCCGTCGACCTGCTGCTGCAGGTCCTCCAGGAACTCGACCCAGATCGTGCAGTCGCGCCGGACGGATCCGGCGCCGAGCTTCTTGCGCGGGTCGCCGCTGATCTGGCGCGCGTCCTCCACCACCACCAGCACGCGGCTGCGGTAGGGGTCGTGGTGGAACTGCTGCAGCTCGTCGTAGACGTGTAGCAGCGCCCGGTGCAGCGTCAGAGTCTGCAGCGAGTACCAGCGGTAGCCGCGGGCGCCCTCCTCGGGCACGGCCACGGCCAGGCCGGTGTGGGTGCCGGGGTCGATGCCCAGCGCCAGGTCGTAGCGCTGGTCCAGCCGCGGGAGTAGGTCTTTTATCTTCATAGCTCGGCCAGTAGGTGCACCGGTGGCCACTCGGGCACCACGTCCACGGCGCGGGTCAGGCGCTTGACGTAGGCCCCGAAGGCGCCCGCGTTGAAGCGGCGCTGGTGGCTCGGGTGGGTGATCTCGGTATGTGGGATGCGCAGGCGGCGCAGGGCGCGGCCGGCGGCGGTGCCCAGGGCCACCACGTGGCGCGGGTTGACCTCCTCCAGCTCCTGGCGTAGGGTGAACAGGTCGTGCACCTCGTCGCCGGTCTTGACCCAGTTAGTCAAGTAGGCGTCGTCCAGCTCGGCGGCGGCGAGGGCGCGGTGCAGCGTCCAGCAGCTGCCCTGGCCGCGTACCAGGGCGCGGGCGCCGGGTTGGTCGCGCACGTCCAGGCCCAGCTCGGGGTAGCGGTCGCCCACCAGGGCGGCGGTCGGGGTGCGGTACTGCCCGCTGGAGCGGTAGCGGTCGTAGTGCAGTACGGCGGGGCGCTGCAGGTGCAGCTCTCCGCGCACCCAGCTGAGCAGGTTACCGTAGGCCTCCTCGGTCAGGCGGGGGCCGTCGATCACCACGCGCGGTAGGGTGGACCACTGCAGCGCCTCGGCGTAGCCGGTAAGCAGGCGGTCGGTATGCTTGCAGAGCAGGCGGGTGAAGTCGTCGCGCTGCTCCTTGGGATCGGCCAGGGCGGCTATCTCGTCGGGGCGGGCGCCGCAGTAGATCAGCACGGCACCCTGGGCTAGGGCGGCGCGGTCCAGCAGGCGCAGCTCCCACCGCTCCAGGGCGGTGCGGTAGCGGCCGCTGCTGATCGCGCGGGCGCAGGCGTGCAGGGTATGGTAGCCGTGGGTGACGACCGACCACGGCGAGGCGGTCAGCTCCGCGGTCACCAGCTCGGGCAGCGCCTTGGGTAGGGGGCGCAGGTTCTCCAGGCGGTAGTGCAGGTCGGTGGCCAGGCGTCGCGCCAGGGCGACGGCGCCGGAGCCCGGAGGGCCGTCGACGTGGATCATAGCGTGCCTCCCTCGCTATCGTAGGGTTGCGGCTCGGGTGCCGGCACGGTCTCGCGCAGGAGTCCGTCGAAGGCCTCGCGCTGGATTAGCTCTAGGTCGACGGCGGCCTGCTGCGCCAGGTATTTGATCAGCTCTAGGTGGCGGTGCGGTTGGTGGGATGAGTGCTCCTCGGCGGTCTCCAGCGTATCGGCCAGCAGGCGGCAGGTAGGCTGTAGGCGGTGCAGCAGGATCTCGCGCACGCGCTCCAGCACGGGGTCGATGTAGTGGTGGTTGGTCATGGTGTGGTGGTGGTGGTGGTTTGTAGCTTGTCGTAGTACTTGTGCAGGTGTCGCGCCTCCAGCTCCTCGCCGAGCTGTCGCAGCCAGGTGGCGCAGTAGCGCAGCGCCTCCTGCATGATCGAGCCGCGCTGGCGCAGCTCGCGCTGGATGTCCTCGGTCTGCTCGATGTGCTGCAGGCTTTCGGTGAGCTCCCGCTCGCCCAGCTTGACCACGTCGCCCACGGTGTGGATGCTGCCCAGCTTACCGTGCAGCTCCTGGCAGCGGCGCAGGTGGCGGTTGTAGATGCGCAGCACGTCACCCAGCCAGCGCTGGATCTCGAGCACGCGCTCGGCTAGTTTTTGGTAGTCGGCCAGCTTTTTGTCGCGCTCGGCGGCGCGCTTTAGGCGGTAGGCCACCAGCTGCAGCAGCTCCTGGTAGGTCTCCAGCTCCTGGCTGTAGACGTGGTCGCCGACGGTGAGCAGGCGGCTGGTGTACTCGTTGAGCTCGCGCTCGCCGGTGGGCTGGTCGAAGTAGATCACGCACTCGGTGCAGACGGCCAGCGGCTCCCCGATCGTGGGGCGGCTCAGGTAGACGCGGCCGTAGCCGATCTTCTCACCGCAGCGGCTGCAGCGGCGCTGGTCCAGGCGGTTGCGCTCGTAGATGCCCAGGCGACCGATGCCGCTCTTTAGTCTCGTTTCGCGGGCTTTTATTATCTCGTTAACCAGGTGGTTGGTGTCCAGGCTGTTCTCCACCCAGGTGTACTGCGGTTTCGATTTGGGCGCGTTGGTGCGGCGCAGCAGTCCCAGCTCCAGCAGGTCGTAGAGCAGCACGTGCGCCACGCCGTGCTCGGTCATCACGGGGGTGATCGCCAGGCCCTGGCGGCTGGCCTCGCGGATGTCGTCCAGCAGCGCGGGCAGCACCTCTAGGTAGCGGCGGGTGAGCTTTAGCGTCATGGCTAGAAGAGGCGGCTCTGGCCGCCCAGGTTGCGAAGTTTGGCGTCGATCTTGTTGCGCAGGTCCAGCAGCTCGTCGATCTGGCGCTCCTGCTCGGCCTCCTGCTCTAGGGTGGGCTTTTTGTTGCGCTCGTTGCGCTCCTCGCGGAGCTTCTCGATCGCGTTGCCCAGGTGCAGGTTGGGGTAGGGACCGACCCAGCGGTGCTTCTGTCCCTTGCCGGTGCCCACGCTCTCGATCATGTGGAGCGTGCGCAGGTCCTCGATGATCGACCAGGCCAGGCTGTGGTGCTTCATCAGGTGGTTAAGCTGGCGGCGCGGGCCGTCGTAGAGGTGGTAGTAGAGGTCGTAGAGGCAGCGGTCGATCGCGGCGCGGGTCTTGGTGGGGCGGGGTTGGTGGTGGGATTTCATGGTGCGTGGTTTCTTTTAAGGGTGT
>Ga0075458_10000672_pt1 | contig 11224 bp, 10 predicted proteins | sample DEB3_08_DNA_FD_77576 | JGI IMG/M metagenome (GOLD analysis project Ga0075458, IMG submission 77576) | Aqueous microbial communities from the Delaware River and Bay under freshwater to marine salinity gradient to study organic matter... | ecosystem: Environmental > Aquatic > Marine > Coastal ... | reverse complement strand
TCTATTCTTTCGGTGAACACCTTGAAGGCCTTAAAAGAAACACAGGAATGCACGCGGCGGGTGTGGTGATAAGCGATGAAGAACTTTGGAAAAAATCCCCGCTTTACAGACAGGACGAGCATGACGATACGATTGTAACCCAGTATTCCCTAAACTACCTCGAACCGGTTGATTTGATCAAATTCGACTTTTTGGGACTTAAAACTTTAACGGTAATAGACAGAGCCGTCAAAAATGTAAAATTTAATAAAAATGAAGATATAAACATAGATCTTTTGACTTTAGATGACCCGAAAGTGTTTGAGCTTATCCAGTCAGGTCACACGCTTGGGCTGTTCCAGATAGAGTCCGACGGTATGCAGGATCTTGCCAAAAGGCTAAAACCTACAAACTTTGAAGATATCATCGCTATGCTCGCCCTCTACCGTCCGGGACCGATGGACAGCGGAATGCTTGACGATTATATCGACAGGAAACATGGAAGAAAGCCTGTGAGTTATTTCTTTGACGAATTTGAAGAAGTATTAAAGCCAATCCTTGAGCCGACATACGGGGTTATCGTTTACCAGGAACAGGTAATGCAGATCGTTCAGGCTATTGGAGGATTCAGCCTCGGTGAATCGGATATTATAAGACGGGCTATGGGTAAAAAGAAATTCGATTTAATGAAAAAATACGCAGAAGAATTCGCCCAGAGAGCCCAGCAAAGAGGTTTTTCGTACGACAATGCAAAATCTCTTTTCGAATTAATTGAAAAATTCGCCGGATACGGGTTTAATAAATCCCACTCCGCAGCATACGCAATGATCACGTACCAGACGGCGTACCTCAAAACATACTACCCGACTGAATTTCTAAGTGCACTGTTAACTTACGAAGCGGAAAACACAGATAAAATAGCCAAATACATCGAAGAAGCAAAAGTACTCGGAATTGAAGTTTTGCCTCCTAACGTCAACAAATCAAACGCAGAATTTACTCCGATTGAGGATAAAATCCTGTTTGGTCTCAGTGCCATAAAAGGTGTGGGAAGCAAGGCTATTGAGAGTATTGTAGCCAATAGACCGTATGAGAGCCTTGAAGACTTCATACTTAAAGTCGATACAAGCAAAGTAAATAAAAAAGTGCTCGAGCAGCTGATAAAAGCCGGAGCGATGGATGATTTTGGACTTAGCAGAAAAGCGATGCTAAGTCGCGTTGAAGAGATACTCGAATTTAAAAAACGCGTAGAAGAGAAAAAAAATGCCATAAACCACGAGCATTCTCTTTTTGCGGATATGGAAGAAAACGAAGAGATCGACGAACACCTCGATATTCCGAATACAGTGGAGTTTGATATCAAAACCCTGCTTGAATATGAATATCAGACCCTCGGATTTTACGTATCCGCCCACCCGCTTGATCCGTATAAAGACAGGATGAAAGGCATTAATTACAACCTCTCAAGCGAGGTGGAGGAGATTATTTCCCAAGAAGCCCTGTTTGTCGGAAAAATAGACGCTATGAAAGTAAGGATTTCCAAAAAAGGAAACAAATTCGCAATTGCTACGCTTATGGACTTCCACGGTAAAATAGACGTTATGATATTCGAGCGTGATCTTGAAAAACTAAACGAATTCAACCTTGACGAACCTATTGCAATCAAGGCCCAGGTAGACAAAGTCGGTGAATTTTTAAGGGTTACGTGTAGGAAACTTATGACACTTGAAGAAGCCAAAGAAGAAAAAGGCGCCGTCAAAGACGAAATTACGGTTATTCAAAGACAAATAGGCGAAAACTACGAAGAAGATCTTTTAAAAATCCACTCCGAACTTACCAAAAACCCGGGTAATAAAAGAGCCGTTTTATTACTGACCACACCGTTTGGGTTCAGCCTCAGAATCAATACGAATATAAGAACTTCTCTTTAATTTTTCCAAATTCTTCTCTCAAGTGAAAGCGTTTCGACAAGTGAGGAAATAAAATAAAAGTTTTCAATCATTTTTTCTACATATTCATAATCGGTTACGGATTTAAAAACAGGGGCTTGAAAGTTGTTGTTTCCGCTTACAGCCACAAACACCATATTGTTTTTAAAAGAAAGATACAGCGGTTTATTTATAGATCTTTTAAACTTAACTATTTTTTCCATAAGTGAAGTGCTGAGAACGTATCTTGCCAGTATCTGATCGTTTGAATATACCTTAAACTCTTTTTCAAATTCGGGACTGTCCATTTTGACAAATTCAAGCCCGTGGGAGTTTAGTTTTTGCAGAGTATTTGCAAACGGACCTAAAAGTTTTTCGCTGTAATCGGGATATACGAGCACCCTGCCTTTGAACGATTTGTTAAACTCACTCACAAAAAACGTTCCTTTGAAGATCGTATGCCAGTGGGTCCTGCCTTTTGAATCTGTGGTTTTATACTGAGTATGCAAGTCGGAAAACTCAAACGATATTCCGTTTAACTCCCCTTTTACATAATCTTCACCTTCGTATTTATCGTAAGTTGTTAAAAAAAGTCCGCTTAAATCATACTTAACGGGTTCGATTTTACCTTCTGGATTATATGTAAACTTTTCTCCAAGCAGCGATATTAAGGATGCTACGACGTTTTGTTTGAACTCTTTTTGGTAATTTTTGGTAATAAAATAATAAAACACCGTATAACCGCCCACAAATATGGCAAACAGCTGTAAAGCGCCAAAAAAATCAAGTTTCATGTAATAAGCCAAAAAACAAAAAGCCGCCAAAAAAGCCACACCCGCAATCTTTAGGACGGTCAAGAGGAATTTTCTTTTTTGCTCTAAAGCGTCAAGATAAGGGTTGTTGTAATATTCAAGTATGAGATCGGAGAGTTTTTTCATTGTTTAAACAAATCACCCACGTCTATATTTTCTCTTTCACTTTCGCTTATTTCAAAAACGTTTTTCCTTTGATAACCCATAAATTTAGCCATAAAGTTCGTAGGTATCATCTCAATTGCGTTATTGTAATCGGTTACGGCCTGGTTGTAAGCCCTTCTTGCTGCACTGATCTGCTCTTCTATTTCGGTAAGAGTCATTTGAAGATGCATAACATTTTCGTTTGCTTTCAGTTCCGGATAATTTTCGACATTAACCAAAATTTTTCCAAGAAGAGATGAAATCTGATTTTCATAGTTCATTTTTTCATTTTCATCACTGCTTTTTTCCGCCCTGCTTCTCAGTTCCGTAATTTTTTCAAGAATATCCTTTTCGTGTTTCATATACGCTTTTACACTTTCTACAAGGTTTGGAATCAGATCCCTTCTTTTTTTAAGCAGCACGTCAATAGTTCCGAAAATGTTTTCAACCTGGTTTTTTTTAGAAACCAGCGAATTGTACATAAGTATCAAAACTAAAACTATAATTCCTGCTACAATATAACCTGTATAAGCCCCCATTTATACTCCTTCTACTATATCCGGCATCGGTTTTGCTAAATAAAAGCCCTGAAAATAATCGATATCCAATTTTTTGATAATATCAAAAGTCTCTTTACAGCATACGAACTCCGCAACGGTATTCGCTCCGATTTTTTTGGCGAAATCTATAATCGTTTCTACCACTATGAGGTTTTTTTTATGTTTATATACTTCCTGAATTAAAGAACCGTCAATTTTTATACAATCAATATTTAGAGATAAAATATGTTTAAAGTTTGAATATCCACTCCCAAAATCATCAAGTAAAACCTTTGCACCGAGTTTTTTTACTTTATCGATAAAATTTTTAACTATGTCATAATTTTCAATACCTTCGGTTTCAAGTATTTCAAAACCTATTTTTTTACCGGTATCGGTATTTTTTAATGTTTGTAGTATAAAATCCACAAGTTCGGGATCGTTTATATCATCTATCGAAATGTTTACATTAAATTCTTTGCCAGTTTTTGAAAATTTTTCACATGATTTTTTTATTACTTCTTTCGTAATCCTGGTATAAAGTTTAGTAGTTTTTGCAATTGGTAAAAACTCCCCCGGTAGTAATATTTTTCCGTTTTCATCTCTCATTCTTACCAAAACTTCATATTTTGAAATATTTTTATTTCTATCAAAAATAGGCTGATAATGGCAAATAATGCCGTTGTTTTCCAAAGCTCTGTGAATAGCTACCGTCATTGCAAGATTTTTTTTGTATTTTTCCTCAATTTTTAATGATTCGTCATATATTTGAAACGGTATTTTTTTCATTTTGGCTTCTCTTACCGCCATATCAGCATGTGTCAAAAGCTTGTGACCGTTTATTGCCGCACCTGCTCTGATATGAATATGAAACGGCTCGTTTTTAGCCAAAAATTCCATTTTTTCAATTTTTTCAATTATTTTTTTTATAAATTTTTCCAAATTTTCATAAGTCATTTTTTCATTAAACAACACAGCGAATTCATCTCCTCCGATTCTATACGGATTAATATGTTCTTTTTTTAATTCCTCGGCAAATTTTACAAGAAGTTTATCACCTATTTCAGAACCGAACAAGTCATTAATCTGACCGAATTTATCAATATTAAATATAACACAGGCATGAACATTCATATTATTCATATCCGAAATCATTTTTTGTCTGTTCGGTAGGTTGGTTAATTTGTCATAATATGCGATTTTGTAAATTTCTTTTTCTTTTTCTTTCAGTTCACTCAAATCAATAACAGCTGAAATTCTAATTTTTTTATTATTGATCAATATATCTTTACCTCTTAACATTGCGGGAAACTTTGTTCCGTCTTTTCTGATCATCAAAGCTTCGTAAGGAGACTGATCTTTTATAACTATTCTGTTTTTAACGAGATCTCTTGATTCGGGAGCAACGAATTCAAAGGCAGGTTTGCCGATCATTTCTTTGGGCTTGTATCCAAAAATCTCACATGCGGGTTTATTGGCTCTTATACATTTTTTGTTTTCATCAAAAATTATCAACCCTTCAATAGTTGAATTGATAATCTTATCAAGGAAATTAATAAGTTGCTCTTCACTATTAAATGAAGTGTTTAAATTATTAATAATTCCCGATTCAAACAATGACTCTAACATTTTGTTTAATCTGTATTCAAATTGTTCCATAACCCGCCATTTTTAATCTTATATTAACATTATAGCATTTCTTACTTAATTAATTCTTTAATCTCTTCTTTGAAATTGCAAAGAAACTGAGGGAACTCTTCATCAACTTTACTTAAATCTACATATTTTTTAAAAAACGTATCAACATCCAAACCTGCTTGCATTCCGAGTGAATATCCTTTAAACATTTCTTTAAGCTTTGGTGAATCAACCATTTCAACCATGCTTTCGGCAAACCCGATTCCCTCTTCCAGCATTCCTTCTTTCCAAAAACCAATCATATTGTCAAATAAAACAACCAATGCAAAAAGTTCATTTTCATCGTTTAAATTAAATTTCCCTCCTTCAGAGAGTTTTTGCTGATATAAATTAAACGCCTCTTCAAACGCTTTTTGAAAAAACTCCTCGGCTTTTTGAACATCTCCTTTAGTCAACGCACTTCTAAATTCGTAATAATTGTTTTTAATTTCCATCATATTTCCTTTTTTTTTAGAAATTTTAACATTTATTTGCTTTTTTCATATAATGGTGTTACAATGTCGATGCAAAATTCACAATTAGGAAAGATCACATGAAAACAATTTACGTAGGAAACATTAACTATCAAGCAACTGAAGACGATTTAAGACCAGTATTCGCAGAGTATGGAGAAGTAATTTCAGTAAAAATTATAAACGATAGAGAAACAGGAAGAAGCAAAGGATTCGGTTTCGTTGAAATGGAAAGCGGTGCTGATACAGCAATCGAAGAATTAGACGGAAAAGATTTCCAAGGAAGAAGACTTAGAGTTAACGAAGCAAGACCAAGAGCTCCGAGAGGAGAATAATTTCTTCTTCTTTTTAATAATATATATTATTTAGTGTCTGTCACTTAAACACAATGTTATAGTAAGCATATCCTATGTATGTATAATAAAATTATTAATTATTATATTTAGCAAATTGTGCCTGACACTATTATAAAAAATGGCGGAAGGGGGAAGGAATCGAACCTTCCGGGCAGACAGTCACCTGCCGCCCCACCGGGTTTGAAGCCCGGGGTGTCCACCAGGATCACATCCCCTCCAAATAGGAATATAATAATATCATATTTTTAAAAAATAAAAAAATGAATAAACAATCATCTTCTAAAATAGTAACAAAAACTTATAACAAACACAAAATTTTTCTTATATTTACCTTTTTTGTGAACTCTTATAATAAAATTTAATGAAATTAAAAAAAAGGAGCTTAAATGAAATTTTCAAAAATCGCATTAGCGGCATTATTAGCAGGAGGATTATTCGTATCAACTGCATCAGCAGATTACAATAAAGGGTTTAAATATTACAACAAATACGTAAAGAAAAAATCTGGTATTAAATCAACACAACTAATTAAGATTTTAGGTGTAAAAAACGTTGATGAATTAAAAGAACTTTTTAAAGACAACGGTAAAGGCCTAATAGAAAAATTAAAAGCGGCTGGAAAAGATAAAGCAGCAAAAGCAATGGAAAAAGTTATAAAAAAAGGAAAATTAAAAGACGTAGAAGATTTTCTAATCGGAATTATGAACGGAAAAATCCCTGCAGGATGCTAATTCCTGCTTTTTCCTTTATTTTGTGTATCAGTGCCAGACACTGTTATTAATAATAAAAAAACGTAAGGCACACCCTGTGCCCTCATTAGCGTTATCAGCCAGCTGGAATTTTACCGTTAAGAATACCTACTAAGAAATCTTCTAAATCTTTAAGTTTATGTTTCTTAGCGATTTTCTCAACAGCTTTTGCAGCTTTTTTATGGCCGCTTTTTTCAAGTTTTTCAATAAGTGGTTTTGCATTATCTTTAAATAATGCTTCAAGTTGATCCGGTGTTTGAACTCCTAAAATTTTAGGGAATTCACTACCTTTGATTCCTGATGCTTTTTTTACATATTTTTGATAATACTTGAACCCTTTGTTGTAGTCGGCCATTGCTACACTAGCGCTGACACTTGCAAGTAGCAAACCTGCTACAACCATTTTTGCAAAGCGTCTCATTTGCTCTCCTTTAATGAATATAGGTTCATTTAAAATACACATAAATGAACCTTCATTGCAATTATAAATCTCAAACCTTAAAGAAAACTTAATATAAGATTAAATTATAAAGTATTTTTAGTTTATTTAGCAGAGCAGTTCTGTCACATAATTATATTGACATTAAAATTTTATTAAGTTAAAATTCAACTAAAAAAGGAGAATGCAATAAATAAGGAGACTCTTGAATAATATATATTCCCCATATCTACAAAACAAAAATCCTCATTTACACAATTCTTCATTATATATAAAGGAATTTTAATGCAACAAGATGTTATTGCTTTAAAAATAGACGATAAAATTATTGATTTACAGACAGCGGAAGCTCAAGGTATTGAAGGTGGTGAACCGGTTTACTTTGATAATTCACCCGAAGCTCTTGAAGTTATAAGACATTCGGCTGCACATTTAATGGCTCAGGCTATTAAAGAGCTGTATCCGGAAGCCAAATTTTATGTTGGTCCGACTATTGAAAACGGTTTTTATTACGATCTGAAAACCGAAACACCAATTACGGATAAAGACCTGAAAAATATAGAAAAGAAAATGAAAGCCCTTGCCAAAAAGAAATTTGATATTACAAGATATGAAATTTCAATGGAAGAAGCAAGGGAAAAATTTAAAAACGACGAACTTAAACAAGCCGTACTTGATATGATTCCGGGTGATACCGTTTCGATTTACAAACAGGGAGATTTTGAAGATTTATGCCGCGGTCCTCATGTACCGAACACAAAATATCTTCATAACGTAAAACTTCAAAAAGTTGCAGGCGCATACTTAGGCGGCGATTCTAAAAACGAAATGCTAACCCGTGTTTACGGTACAGCATTCGCCACAAAAGAAGCACTACAGGAATATCTAAAAATGCTTGAAGAAGCGGCAAAAAGGGATCACAGAAAACTTGGAACCGAGCTTGAGCTTTGGATGTTTGACGAAGAAGTGGGAGCCGGTATGCCTATATGGCTTCCAAACGGTGCACTTCTTAGAGGAAACCTTGAAAAACTGCTCTATTCCGCACACATCAGACGCGAATATCTGCCTGTAAGAGGTCCTGAACTTCTAAGAAGTCATATGTGGAAGATTTCTGGACACTACTATAACTACAAAGAAAACATGTACTTTACTGAAATAGAAAACGATGATCCGGAAAAACCTGCTGACGAATACGGTATTAAACCTATGAACTGTTTAGCCCACGTTAAAATTTTCGGACATAAGGTTAGAAGTTATAAAGAACTTCCTCTTAGACTTTTTGAATTCGGAACAGTCCACAGACATGAAAAAAGCGGCGTACTTCACGGACTGCTAAGAGTTAGGGAATTTACTCAGGATGACGCACATATATTCTGTAGACCTGACCAGATTGAAGAGGAAGTTATTAAGGTACTTGAATTTGTTGATTCAATTATGGAGAGATTCGGATTTAATTATGAAATGGAAATCTCCACAAGACCTGAAAAATCAATCGGAAGCGACGAAATATGGGAAAAAGCTACCGAATCGCTTAAAAAAGCCCTTAATTCACTCAACAGAGAATACGGAATCGACGAAGGCGGTGGAGCGTTCTATGGTCCTAAAATCGATATCAAAATCACTGACGCGATAGGCAGAAAATGGCAGTGCGGAACTATTCAGGTGGACTTCAATCTTCCGGAAAGATTCGACATCACATACGTGGATGAAAATAACGAAAGAGTAAGACCTGTAATGATTCATAGAGCCATTATAGGAAGTTTTGAAAGATTCATAGCGATTCTTACAGAACATTACGCAGGTGAATTCCCGACATTCATAGCACCTATAAAAGCCATATTCGTACCTATTGCGGAATCACACGTTGAATATGCCAAAAAGCTTCAAAAAGAGCTTCTTGAAGCCGATATTAATACTGAAATATTCGCAAGCAACGATTCGCTAAACAAAAGAATCAGAAATGCTGAAAAAAGAAGAGTCGGTTATGTTGTAATCATCGGTGATGAAGAGGTTGAAACCGGAACAGTTGCCATCAGAGACAGAAAAAAAAGAGAACAATACAAAATGACAAAAGGAGAATTTGTGGAAATGATCAAAAACTTAAGCGAGGTTAAACTATGAGTAAAAAAGAAGAAAAAGTACTAATTAACGAAGAAATTGTTGATTTAACAGACAGAGTAAGACTTGTTGACGGAGAAGGTGAACCTAAAATCGTTGACTCAAGTAAAGCTCTTGAAATTGCATATAACAAAGGTCTTGACTTAGTTCTTGTTGCACCTAACGCAAACCCGCCTGTTGCAAAAGTAATGGATTACGGAAAATATAAATATGAACAGGAAAAAAAGAAAAAAGAAGCTAAGAAAAAACAAGTTAAAATTGAAGTTAAAGAAATAAAATTTACATCAAAAATACAGGAAAACGACATAAACTATAAAGTAAAACACATAAAAGAATTCCTTGAAAAAGGAAAACACGTTAAACTAAGGGTATTTTTAAGAGGAAGAGAACTTGCTACACCTGAGAAAGGCTTTGAAGTAATAAACAAAGTATGGGATATGATAAGCGATGTTGCAGAAAAACAAAACGAACCTAAATTAGAAGGAAACTATATTAACCTTTTAGTTACTCCTATAAAGAAAAAAATAAAAAAATAACACCTTCCTTCTATTTTTTAATATCTTTTTTCCTTTTTAAATATAAAATATGCTAATATATTGATTATTAAATAAAAAGGCGTTTAATGCTACCGCATAATAAAAAACTATTAATATACATCGCCGTATTGTTTATAATCCTCTATTCAATAATAACTGTATCGTTTTATTATATTTTAAAAAATATTGCAATAAATCAAAATGAAAAAAAACTTCATAATATTTTATTATACGAACAAGCCCAGAAAAACTATATAGATAAATATCAAAAAAAATATATCTACTACTTACAAAGTAAAAACGCATTACCTAAAGATTTTTTCGACCCGGTATTAATGTCCGCTACTTTTATTACCAGACAGACATTAGAAGAATACAACAAATTAAGAAAACAAGAAAACCTACCTCTTATAAAATATAAGATAGCTTCAGACAACCCGAGAAACCCGATAAACAAAGCAGATGAATTTGAATTAAAGATATTAGACAAATTCAACAAAAAAGAAATAGATATTTTTTCTAAAAAAATGAAAATAAACGGTAAAGATTATATTTATTACGCTATTCCTGTAGTTCCGAACAATAAAACATGTATGAAATGTCACAGCGATCCAAACCTTGCACCAAAAGATTTAATAAAAAAATATGGTGACAAAGCAGGATTTCATGAAAAAATTGGGCATATCAGGGCACTTTTGTCACTTACGCTGCCGTTAGAAGAAGAATATGCATTAATTAAAAAAATAAGTATGATTTTTAACATTATATTATTAGGACTGTTTATATTTACATATATAATCATCTATTTAATCATTCTAAAACTTGATAAAAAAGATAAACAGATTATAGAAAGCTCATATATTGATGAATTAACTCAAATATTTAACAGAAAAAAATTTAATACAGACATAAAAAACAACATCAAAAATTCAGATACGCAAACACCTTATCTTATGTTAATCGATATAGATCATTTTAAAAAAATTAACGACACTCATGGACATCCGGTAGGAGATTATGTATTAGAACAATTAAGCAAACTTATTTCAGATAATATAAGAAGCAATGACAAGTTTTATAGAATAGGAGGAGAAGAGTTTGCAATTATTTCCAATCAGAAAAGTAATGAAGATGAAATGAAATTTGCTGAAAAAATTAAAAAAATAATTGAAAATTATAATTTCGAAAAAGCGGGAGACATTACTATAAGTATAGGATTTACGAAATACCAACCGAACGAATCGTATCATAAATGGTATAAAAGGGCTGATGAAGCATTATATGAAGCTAAAAAAACAAGAAATACAATTGTAGAGAAATAAATTACTTCTTAAGTGAATTCAGTCTTTCTTCCCTGCTTCCAATAGATGTAATCTGAATACCGAAGTTTCCGTCGACTATTACAACCTCGCCCTCACCTATTTTTTTGTCTTCAATTAATATATCAAGCGGTTCTTTTGCAAGCTGATTAAGT
>Ga0075458_10000671_pt1 | contig 11227 bp, 14 predicted proteins | sample DEB3_08_DNA_FD_77576 | JGI IMG/M metagenome (GOLD analysis project Ga0075458, IMG submission 77576) | Aqueous microbial communities from the Delaware River and Bay under freshwater to marine salinity gradient to study organic matter... | ecosystem: Environmental > Aquatic > Marine > Coastal ... | reverse complement strand
GCGTGGCAGGCCGGGATTGGTGGCGTCTTTGATGGCTGCGCGCGGCTTCATGTGGCGCTGGTCTTCTACCCGCCGGACAGGCGCCAGAGAGACCAAGACAATATGTTTGCGGCGATGAAAGCCGGGCTTGATGGGCTTGCCGATGCCATGCGGGTTGATGACCGGAAATTCCGCGCGACGTTTGAGGTTGCCGACCAGATCGGCGGGATGGTCAAGGTGACGGTGAAACCCATGGAAAGCGCAAAGCATGAAGAAGCCTGAGCATCAAATCGAGCAGATCAGCATCGAGGCCTTGGTGCCCTATGCCCGCAACAGCAGGACGCACAGCGACGCCCAGGTGGCGCAGATCGCGGCGAGTATCCGGGAGTTTGGATTTACCAACCCGGTGCTGATCGACAAGGATGGCGGCATCATCGCCGGCCATGGCCGCGTGATGGGCGCCCGCAAGCTGAGGCTGACCGATGTGCCGTGCGTCCGCCTGGCGCACCTGACCGACACGCAGAAGCGCGCCTACATCATCGCAGACAACAAGCTGGCGCTGAATGCGGGATGGGACGACGAACTGCTGGCGATTGAGTTGCATGAACTGAACGCCGCCGACTTCGATATGGCGCTGATCGGGTTTGACGCGGGCGAACTATCGTCCGCAATGAATCTGGATTCGCTGATTGAGCAGGACGCTCCAGAGTCAAGCTCAAAAGAGATTGACACGGACGATTACAAGATGGGCTGCAAGTGCCCGAAATGCGGGTTCGAGTTCGATGACAAGTAACCCGCACGCATGGAACCTGACCGACTTGGCCGCAGTGCCAGGCAACGGCATCAAGGTGATGAGCACGTTCGCCTGCGGCGGCGGTTCAAGCATGGGCTACAAGCGCGCCGGGTGCGAAGTCATTGCAGCAAACGACATCGACCCCGAGATGGCATGGCATTACAAGCTGAACATCAAGCCGAAGCATTACTTCCTATGCCCCATCAATGAGCTGCTGACCAAAGACCTGCCGCCTGAATTATTCGAGCTGGACATTCTGGACGGCTCACCACCCTGCAGCACGTTCAGCATGGCAGGCAGTCGAGAAAAAGCATGGGGCAAGGAAAAGCATTTCCGTGAAGGGCAGGCAAAACAGGTGCTGTCCGACCTGTTCTTTGATTACCTTGACTTGGTAGGCAGGCTGCGCCCCAAAGTGGCCATTGCCGAAAACGTCAAAGGCATGTTGATCGGCAATGCGAAGGGCTACACCAAGATGGTGATGGCGCGCTTCAAAGAGTTGGGTTATCGGCCCCAGTTGTTCCTGCTGAATGCGGCTGATTGTGGCGTGCCTCAGAAGCGCGAGCGGGTGTTTTTCTGCGCGGTGCGGGATGATATTGATGTTCCGCCGCTGAAATTGGCACCGCAGCATGCGTGGATCAGTGCAGGCGATGCGACAAGCGACATCCAGACGCTGACTGCGGCAGAAATCGCGGACACGCGACCCACGCCGGAAGCGCTGCAGTTTTGGGCGAAGACGAAGCAGGGCGACTCGTTTGCCAAAGCGAAAGAGCGCGCAACAGGAAAGGCAAACGGCTTTGGTCGTGTGCGAATTGCCGAGCAGTTGCCATCAGCGACGCTTACATCCAATGCTGGCGACTTCTACCACTGGACGCAATGCCGCAAGCTGACGCTGCGCGAGTCGAAGCGTATCGGGTCCTATCCCGATGACTACCAGACAAAGACCGACAAGATCGGCAAATACATGATCGGCATGAGCGTGCCACCCAAGATGACTGAGCAAGTCGCAAGGGCAGTTTGCCAACAATGGCTAGGGGTTGAATATGGCGCTAACCCCTAAACAGGAAGCCTTCGCGCAGGCCATCGTGACCGGCGTCAACCAGTCTGACGCCTACCGCGCCGCCTACAAGGTCAGGCCCGGCACAAGGGCCGAATCGGTCAACGTGGCCGCATCGAAGCTGATGGCTGACGCTAAGGTAACGCAAAGGGTTGCCGAGCTTCGAGAGCCCGTCGCAAAGAAGGCCCAGATCACGCTAGAAAGCCACCTAGACGACTTAATGCGGCTTCGCAACATGGCGGTCAAGGCCGAGCAGTTCGGGGCGGCAATCACCGCAGAGGTCGCTCGGGGCAAGGCCGCCGGGATCGTCGTCGAGAAGGGGCAGATCAACCTCACGAATAGCGACGGAAGCCTGCGGCCGACGGTCATCACTATCCGGGCGCGGAAATGACCGAGGCAGAGGTCGAACTACCGCCAAAGCTGGTTGACGTATTCGGCCCGGAACGCGGCGCGGTTCAATATCGCTGCGCCAAAGGAGGGCGCGGGTCTGGCAAGTCGTTTTCGTTCGCCAAGATGGCCGCGATCTGGGGTTACGCCGAGCCGCTTCGGGTGCTGTGCACGCGCGAGCTACAGATCAGCATCAAGGAATCCTTTCACGCCGAGCTGAAGGCCGCGATCGAGTCCGAGCCGTGGCTGGTGGCCCATTACACGGTTGGTGTCGATTACCTGCGCGGGGCGAACGGGACCGAGTTCCTTTTTAGGGGCCTGCGCAACAACGTGTCCAGCGTGAAGTCCACCGCCAAAATCGACCTGACCATTGTTGAAGAAGCGGAAGACGTGCCAGAGGCATCCTGGCTGGCCCTGGAGGCTACGGTGTTCCGCCAGCCAAAGGCGGAGCTGTGGGCGATCTGGAATCCGCGCATTGATGGCAGCCCAGTCGATCAGCGATTCGTTAAGAAGCCGCCGGCCAATGCGTTGATCGTTGACATGCAATGGTGGGATAACCCATTCTTCCCGGAAGGTCTGGAGACGCTGCGCAAGCGCGAACAGGATCGACTTGACCCTGCAACCTATGCCCATGTGTGGGAGGGCGCCTACCTGACGAACAGCGATTCGCAGGTGTTGGCCGGCAAGGTCCGCGTGGCCGAGTTCCGCCCGTCCGAGGGCTGGGACGGCCCGTATCACGGACTAGACTACGGATTCGCGCAAGACCCGACGGCAGCTGTTAAGCTGTGGGTGCACGATTCGCGCCTTTGGGTTGAATACGAAGCCGGCCGGGTCGGGCTGGAAATCGACGAGACGCCGCGTTACCTGACCGAGCGCATCCCAGGCATTGAAAAGCACATCATTCGCGCCGATTCTGCCCGCCCGGAATCGACAAGCTACCTCAAGCGGCACGGCCTGCCGAACACGGTTAGCGTTGAGAAGTGGCCGGGCAGTGTTGAGGACGGCGTGGCGCACCTACGAAGCTATACTGAAATCGTCATTCACCCGCGATGTATCGAGACAATCCGCGAGACCCGCCTCTACAGCTACAAGGTGGACCGCCTGACGGGCGACATCCTGCCGGTGATCGTGGATGCAAACAACCATTGGATCGATAGCGTCCGGTATGCGCTGGCGCCGCTTATCCAGCGCCGTGACGCGGGAATGACCGGCATAAAGGTGCAAGGCCTATGACCATTGGAACCGACCTTATTCACGTTGTTGACCCGCACGCCGTTGAGCGCGCCCGCCGGCTGGACTTTGCCGTCCGCCAGATTGCGGCCGGCCTGAAAAAGTGCGACATCGTGAGCATGCTTCGAGAGCGGTTCCAGTGCAGCTCGAAGACCGCCTACCGGGTGGCTGAAATGGCTTTTGATCTGGCGGGGCCGACGAAATGACCCCCACACAAGAACGCGCCCTACTGGACGCCACGGCAAAGGGCCTCGACACCGACCTGCGCAAAGCCTATCAGGACCTGATCCAGCTCATCCGCGACGGCGTGCCGCCGCGTGACGCCGTGGACCAGATCATGGAGTCCTTTTCCAAGGAATACGCGCAGCTTCTGGCCGATGCCTTTTCCGGCGTGCTGGCCATGGCCGTTGGCACTGAATCGGCCCTGGCGCTGGAGGTGGGCACGGTGCAGCTCTCGGCCAAGCTGTACGCTCAGTCAATGAACGTCGGGCAGATCGTGCAAGGCATTGCAGACCGGCACCTGAAGGGGTTCGCCGATGCGCGCGCGCTGGCCCTGCAACTGTTCGAGGGCTACGGCTTTCGGGCGCCCGATGCCGAGCCGTTGCAGCTCAACCCGTCGAACCCAGCCCTGCCAAAATACATGCGCGAGGCGTTGCTGGCCGATTCAGGGCTGCAAGGCCAGATGACCAGGGCCTTTGCCAAACTGCAGGCGGACGGGCTGAAGTCGGAAGCCCTGCGCGCGGCCTATAACCAGGTGCTGGAGGCGCTGGACAAGGTAGAGAAAGGGGCAGGGCAGGACCTTCTCGATAAGCGCCTGAAAACGGCCTTTTTCGAGCGCATGCGCTATTTTGCAAACAGGATTGCCCAGACCGAGATTCACAAGGCCTACATGAAGCGCGAGGCGCAGCTTCTGATGGATGATGAGGAAGTCGAGTTCGTGCAGATCAGGCGCAACCCCAAGTCGGACAGCGTGTGTATCTGCGCACTGTACGCTGGCAGGGACAAGTATGGTCTTGGGAAGGGTGTGTATCCGAAGCGGCTTGCACCAGTTCCAGGATTTCATCCGCACTGCAAATGCGTAATTTCTCCACGACTTGACCTGACCGGGCGCACGGCGAAGCCAGAAAACCCGGAGGCCGACCGCTATTTCCTGCACTCGCTGGGCCAACCCATGGCCGCGCGTGTGGTGGGAAGCGAGGACAAGCTGGCTAGGGTGATGATGGCCGGCGACGCGACGCAGGTTTACAACGCCGGAATCCCCGGCCCGTATCAGGTGCGGACGGTCGGGGCGGTGACTAAGGAGCCGGCGTAGGCGTCGGGGTCGGGGTCGGCGTGGGCGGAGGATACCGGGTCGCGTCCTCGGTCGATTCCGTCAGTTCGCACCGGATGGTCATGAGCTTATAGGCGTCCAGGCGATCCTCGTCTGTGATCGTCTCCCGGTAGCGTCCGCCCAAGTCCTGAATCGCCACCATGATCGCGGATTCAAGTGTGAACAGATCATCGTAGACCGTCTCCAGCCCCTCGGACTTGGCGGTCTGCGCTCCGAAATAGATCAGCGTCTCGATGGTGCGGTTCCCGTAGGGCTTGCCCGGCGTCAGTCGCGATGGAACCAGACGGATCAGCGGATAGTCCGCCGGGCTGATGTTGGCCTCAAGCCCGATCTTGCATGAGGCCACGCCGGGGATGGTTTTCAGGGAGTCGCGGGCCGCCTCCAGGGTAGTCATGGCAGCCATTACGCACGCTCCAGAGGAATGGAGAACACGCCGAAGCCGTTGACCATGTTTGATGATTCAGCCGCGTCGGCGGCGGCTTGTGCCTGCGCGCTGGCGGTGGCCCCTTGCATTTCGACTTTGTAGCTCTTCAGCTTGGCCGTGAAAAGATCCTCCGCATCGGCCTGATTCTCCAAGCACACGATGATATAGGCCCGCAGGACGGTCAGGCGCTCGGTCCAGAACGTATTGAATGTGCCCATGACGGCGACGTCCGCAATCGCGCGGGTTTCCATCGCCTGAGTGCAGAATTTCGCCAGATAGGCGTCGGGGTAATCGTAGGTCGTGCTCATGCTTGCTCCTTGGTGGCTGCGTCAACGATGGTGCGGAATTGGCGGATGGCTTCGTCTGCGGATCGGTTGAAATAATCGTCGCCCACGTAGCCGGGGTGGTTGACCCATTTTGCGAACTTGAACGATCCGCCTTTTGCCCAGCGAAGCGCCTTCTTGTTCTTTGGGTGAATTTTATGGGGCTTGGTTCCGAAGATCACGAAGGGTGCGTATGGCGCCCGCTGTAAATCATGCCCGATTTCTCGCGCATGATCGCCCAACATGCGGTTGTAAATCGACTGGAACAGCGCGCCTGTCTTGCTGTGGCGCCCGGCCCCTTGCTGCATCGAATCGTAGGCCACCTGAGACATTCTCAGGATCACGGCCTTCTCAAGTGCCGGCGTCAGTCTCCCAACGTCCCCGACCAGCTTTTCTACGCCGTCTATCGTTACTTTGATGCCCATGTCACCGCCCGCCAAGTTGCAGATATTTCAGCCGGCCCGCAAGGGGAGGATTGTGCCCAAGTGGCAGCGCGTACCTGGCCAATGCGCCATCCTGAGAGCACCAGGTGTGCCAGGCGTCGGTGGTCATTGCAATGCTTGAGTCTGGCGGGTATGGAAACAGGGTGACGGGCCATCTAGGTCTAGACACCGGGGTCACCCTAAACCCCTCATTGCCTTCGACCGTTGCCGGCAGGCTCATGATCGCAAAGCCATTGAAGCAACGCAAATTAACTCCGCTCATGAAGTTGTATACCTGGGTGTGATAGCTTGGCCCAGTGTTAAATCTTGTGGCGGCTGAGTACGGGCCAAACAGGCAAGAAAAATGCCGCTGCACATCGCTCAGGGTTCCGTAGCCGAGGCCTGGGACGCCTGGCGTCCAGTACCCTCCGGGCGGAAACCACAAGCTTCCGCTGTACCACTCCCCTGCTTGGTAAGTAAGATGGAACCTCCAGTTGTCCCCCTCCGTCTCAGGGGGGAAGGTTTCTACGACAGTACCATCACCGGGGACCCCTCCCGGCTCAAAGCTGTGTCGGTAGGAGGGGCGTGTCCATGTGGTTAGCACCTGCTCAGTGCCTCTATGCATAAAAGCAGTCCCATACTGCATGGACGGTATTTCATTAAACCCGGTCTTGGTTTCAACTGCCCACGTTCCTAGGTACTCATTTGAAATAGCTATTGTTTGAGTGCGTCCGTACCTCTTGAATGAGTACAAAATTGGATCGCCAGACCCATAGAAAAAATACACGTCTCTGGAGTCTAGAGTGGCAAACTCTTCTTGGTGATACGTTCTTCGTAGATAGAAGGAAGAGGGGTTGACCTCAAGAGTCCCACCCCTAGCCCCCTCCCACGTAAAGTCTGCAATAGCCAGCTCCTGCCCCCAGAAGTTAGCAGTCACCACCTCTCTAATTACAACGGTGGATTCATAGTACGACGGATCGCTGTGATCTGGGCTGGCCGGTGGTCCATTTACATAGGTGGTAGTGTGTGTGCGGGTTCCAGACAAAGTGGCAAACGCCTTCGCATTCCCAACGTAATCCACGCTGATTTGACTGCTGAATGTGTCTATTTTCGGGTTCACGATCACATCATCTTCATCCGGCGTTCCAATTATTGTTGTGTCATAGTTCTTTGAAAACGACTTCACGGCAGGCAGGAACGTGCTGGAGCCGGCAGGGATCGCAACGTCAAGGCAGCCATATCCTTCGGTCCCGGCTGAAAACCACATTGTCACGATTGAGGCATCGTCGTTCGTGATGATCTTTTGCAGCTCGTTGATCGACAGGCCGGGCGTGGTGTCAACTGCCGTGATTTCAATGGTCGATACCCATGTCCATGCGACGGCAGGACCGCCGGCCACCGGGCGGCTGTAAAGGTGGAACTGCGTGCCGAATTGCTCCGCAAGGCAGAACGCGGTCGGAGTGCCATCGGTCAAGCCCGGAGACGGCACGAAAACGCGGTAGGGCGTGCCTGGCGATGGTTTGCCAATGTCCGCTCCGTTCACGCGGCAGGTGTCGAAGGCGGTGCAGACGAACTGCCCATTGCGCGAGATCCATTCGTAGGCATAGCGCCCAATGGACGAATAGGACATCGGATCGTCATCATTGCCGCGCTCGGTCGGCCCGGTGGCCGGCAGGCTGGTTACATCGGCGCGAGCGCCGCGCGTGGTGCGTGCACCGAGGCCGGTCGAACGAATGTCCGCCTTTACCCCAGCGGTGCGGTTCGTGCCGTCGCGCAATGGCCCGGCTGGCGCGGAGGGGTTGCCGATGATCGCTATCGATCCCTTGCCATCATTGATCGGGTTGCCTTCGCCATCGGCGACGGGCGGCGACCAGCCGTAGAGCGCGGAGTCGTCCGCCGGGATGCAGTACAGCGCACCGCCCGCGCAGGCCCTTGGGTGATCAACAAACCCGATCACCTTTGGCTTTGTCCAATCGTTGTCAGTGAATCCGACGATCACCCGGTCGCCCACCTCAAACGCGGCGGCGTTGCATGTCATGTAAACGACCGGGACATTCTGGAGCGTGGTCCCCTGGTTCACATCCAGCCGTTTTGCGCTGGACTTGGCCTCCGCCAGTTCGACCGTGCACTTGTCGGCGTTCTGATCCAGGGCTGTGATCGTGCCCCAGCGGTAGGTGGGCTTGAACTTCTGCCAGCCGGGCAGCACGGCTGCATTCCAGAAGACCTGACCAGGCGATTGAATCTCGCGCGCCATCAATGCGCCATGGACGGCGGTCGGAGCCGGTGCGCCTGGCTGGATCAGTATCAATGCCGATTCTCCGGGGACTTCAATCGTGGCCACGGCGCCAGCAGCGGTTTCTGTCAGGTCGGCGCACCATGCCTGCCGTTGCTCGGACACTTCGGCGGTCTGGATCGCGCCGCGCTCCAGCGCGGCTGCCTTGATGCCGGCCTCGGTCATTCCAAGGTCAGCTTTTGACGAATCCAGCCACGCTTGTTGCTTGATGATTTCGGCCGTCTTCTTGTCCAGTTGCGCCTTCTTCGCGTCCATCGCCGCGCGGTCCTGCGGGTTGGCACGCGACAGGGCAACATATTCCGTCACCAGCGCGTCAAACTCAGGCTGCAGGCTTTCAAGCCCGCCCTGGAAGCCGTCAACCAGTTCTTGCTGCCAAGCCTTTCGCGTCTCCAGCTCGTTGATCGTGGCCGTGAGCTTGGCGACCATGGCATCGCGCTGGGCGGTGCCATAGTCCAGGTTGATGGTGTACCGCCCATCTGCGCCGCCGGAGACGATGGTTGCGCGCCCCATGGCTACTCTCCAACGTCCATATAGGCGTCGTTTCCGGTCGGCACGTAGTAATTGATGAACGAGACGACGAAAGACGCGCCATCGCCGTAATAGGCGCGCTGGCCTGGGCGTAGCAGCCAGTCAATGGCGCAGCGCACGCGGGTTTTGCCCGATCCCGTGGTGATCGACCGGATGCCGGCCAGGGTGCGGTCAAACGTGGTGTCCGGGTCTTCTTTCTCCGCGAAGGCGTCCGAATAGCCGGACAGCGTGGCGGTGTAGTTTGTCGGCCCGCGCGCCATGGAGATCTGTTCCAGCGGGGAGCGCGCCATTTCATACTCGACAACATCGCCGCCGGGTATTGATGCCGTGCGGTAGATGGTGAAGTGGGTCGCGTCGTTGATGCTGGCCGCCCAATCCAGCGCCGCGGGCACCACGCACTGCACGTAGTTGCTGGCTCCGGTGCGCAGCGTGGCCTGCCAGCTCGAAATCGGCACACGCACCAGCCCGCCGGGCGTTGCGAGGTCCATCACGTAGCGGGTGGTGGCGTCGCCTAGCTGGGCGGTGAAGTCGTGATAGGCCAGTGCGTAGATTGCGCCTAGTGGGGATGCGGCGGCGGCGTAGCCGAAAAGCGGAACGGAGCCGAGCACCAGCGCCGCGCCCAATGGAGTTGCCGCAGCGGTCCAGCCGGTAGTTTGGGCGCCTGTGACGCGCGGGGCGCCAAGTAGCGATGCGGCGGCGGACCAGCCAGCTACCGTTGCGCCGAAGACGCTGGGGCTTGACAGCGGGGATACGACCGCGATAACCGCTTCTGGATCTCCGACAAACGGTAGCGAACTGAGCGGGACCGACGTTAGGGGCGCAAAGCCGAGCATGGGTTATGCCCGGACGAAGTGACCCGAGAACGATGTTTCAGCAGCCCCGGAGACAAACTTCAGGGAAGTCCCGCTGACATAACCGAACAGCTCTACATAGTCAGTTGAGCCATTCATATAGATCAGCCGCGTTCCAGAGATGCGCGACCCTGCTGCGCCAGAGTAATAAACAGAAGTCTTGACCTCTATGCCGTTCTTGCGCAACGAGGCCGTGTTTGACGACAGCGGAGAACCCCCGCACGCCACCATCCACTCAAAAAAGTAGTAGCCGGCCACGTTCGGGGTGAAACGGTAATTGGTCGTGCTATCGAAGCACCCGCCCGTATCAAATTCCTCAGTGTTCAGGACGACTTTTACGAATGTGGCAGAAGCCACTCCGGTCTGATCTGCAGAGAGGTACGCCCTGAACGCTGGCCCGACCGTTGACAGCTTTGCTGCGGGCACCGTCGAGAACACCGTAGGCGCTGCCGTGAAGCTGACAGCGGCGCCCGCGTTGCTGGACGAGATCACCGTGGTTCGGGCCAGATGCGTCGCATCCACCCGCGTGCCCAGGAATACCTCCCACTCCGCGCCGTTCTCAGCGCAGAACCAGCTGGTATCGCCGTCCACGGTCAGCCCGATCGTGGCATTGGCAACAGCCACGAACCCCGACACCGCGCCCGTGAGCGTGAGCGTGCCGGTCCCTGTGGTGCTGGTAGTCTCCTTGCACCTGTCGATGACTTTGTGGGTCATGGCGCGGCCCCGATCAACCGATGGTCGCGGTCAGCACGGCAACCGGGCCGCCCGCGACGATGGACAGAGTGTTCAGCACGATCTTGCCCGACACAGCCACGCTGCCATCCTGCGCGGGCAGGCTCAAATGCACCAGCCCGTCCGAGTCGCAAAACTCGCCATAGGCGGCGGTGCCAGTTGCGTCCGCGCTGGTATCCGGGCCGGCAATGCTGAATGTCAACTGTCCGGTGGTGCCGTTGACAGAGCCGCACGGATCGGACAGCGGAACCTGGGCGAGCAAGACGTCCGCAGAGTCGCGAATCTTGATCGATCCGGCACCGCTGCCGGCATCAATCAAGGTTTTGAATGAGGTTTGCGCTGCAGCCATGGCGGCGGCGCTGTAGGTTGCAACGGAAGGGACGGCCATGGTTTGCTCCGGTTAGGCTGAGAGTTTTTCGGACACAAGCAACGTCAATGTGCTGGTGTCCGGCGTGGGTTTGTAAGATTCAATGGCGGCAGAGAATACCCCCGCGCGGCAGGAAACGATCACCCGCTGATAGAGGCTCGCCATCCGGTCAACGGCAGATTCAATCTCCGCGTCGGTGGGCTCCCATGTGGCGGTCATGGTGCGGTCTGCGTCCGTGCTGCCAAAGTCATTGAACACGGCGCCACCGTCCAGCGTGGCCACGCGGTTGACCCGGCGACGGCGCGCTCCCGTGTCCATGTCGGCGTCGATTTCAACGTACCCGGACAGGTCGAAAGTAGGGGTGCTAATGGTGATCAACATGGGGGCCTCATGTGTTCAATAGGAGCTTCAGGCCGTCGGCGTTCACGCGCGTCTGGATCGTGCGCAGGATTTCCCACATGAACGCCTCCAGGTGCGGCTGCAGGCCTGCGCCGTCGATTTTGATCAGCGCATC
>Ga0075458_10000668_pt1 | contig 11246 bp, 9 predicted proteins | sample DEB3_08_DNA_FD_77576 | JGI IMG/M metagenome (GOLD analysis project Ga0075458, IMG submission 77576) | Aqueous microbial communities from the Delaware River and Bay under freshwater to marine salinity gradient to study organic matter... | ecosystem: Environmental > Aquatic > Marine > Coastal ... | reverse complement strand
CCCGACGCGTCACCAAGCGCTGGAGTTCGGCCTCCGTACCGAGCACCACACCGGTAGCCCCGAGCAACGAACGCCGACGGCGACCTACGATCGGCACGCGTAGTTTGGTCGATCGAAGCGCCGTCAACCGACCGGCTTGCGTGGTGAGCAGTGCCGCAGCGCCACCAAAGAGCAACGACGCGACGATACGCACTTATGCCTCCACGTCCGGGTTCGCCAGGCGCCGGAGCCAACGCCATCCGACCAGGGCGAGCACCGAACCGACCACCGACATCTGGCGACCGAGCGGTTCGGTAACCAATGGGGCGGCGTACCCGGGGTTGAGGACCGACACCACCACCAACACCACGGGCGGAAGGGCCAACAACACTCGTGCGCTCAGGCGGTTATCGGCGGTGAGGGTTCGGATGTCGCGCTGCAGGCGGTCTTCCTCCTCGATCGTGGTGTGGACCGTTTCCAGCACCTCCACCAGTGGTCCACCGTGATTCACTTGCAACCCGATGGCGGAGGCAACCACGCCGAGATGTCGGTTGTCCTGCAGCACACTCATTTTCTGCAGGGAATCGCTGAGCGGGGTGCCCAAGCGGGCCTCCTCCAATGCCTCGACGAAGATCGATCGGAGTGGATCTGCGATGGAATCGATCACCTCCGCGATGGCGGCGTTCACGTTTCGCCCGATACGAAGGTGACCAACGATCAACTCGAGGGCGGGTGCCAGTTGGCTCGACAACTCGGCGCTTCGTTTGTTGATTCGTCGATCGCGCAGCGGATGCGGCACGGGTATGCGAACCGCGCCACCCCCGAGGCGCAGTGCACCGCCCGACCCCGACCGTATCGGCACCAAGCCGGCGATCTCACGGACGCGACGCTCGGTTCTTCGCTCACGCAATTTCGCACCAAGTTGCACCGCGCCCAGTGCGGCGGCCGATGCGAAGGCCAACGATGCCTGGAGATGGATGCTCATGTCGACACCTGCATCTCCGCGGAGGTCACGATGCCACCGCCGAGTGTCGCGAGCCGAGTCGTGCCGACGCCAAACCGGTGGAAGCGAGCTCGGGCAAACTGCGCGAGACACCCAGCTGTTGGGTATTGCGGGTAAAGAGTTCCGCGGTGGAAATCATGTCGCCCTCCATGCCAACCACCTCGGTGATACGGGTGACGAACCGCCGCCCGAGGGCATCGCGAACCAGGTGCACCACCACGTCGATGGAGTTGGAAACCTGCTCGCGTACGGCCCTGAGCGGGAGGTCGGTGCCACCGAGCAGCACCATGGTTTCCACCCGTCGCAGGGCATCGCGCGGCGAGTTTGCATGCACCGTCGACAGTGACCCCTCGTGGCCCGTGTTCATCGCCTGCAACATGTCGATGGTTTCCGATCCGCGAACCTCGCCCACGATGATGCGATCCGGACGCATGCGAAGCGCATTGCGCACGAGATCGCGGACCAGTACCTCGCCCCGACCTTCGGCGTTGGGCGGCCGAGTTTCGAGACGAACCAGGTTGTGCATGTGCGGGGTGAGTTCGACGGCATCCTCGATGGTGACCACGCGCTCGTCGGGCCCGATGAAGTCCGAGAGCACGTTCAACAAGGTGGTCTTGCCGGTGCCCGTGCCGCCACTCACCAAGATGTTCAAGCGACCCGATACCGCGTTCTGCAGGAAGTTCGCTGCATCCAGTGACAACGAGTTCTGTTGCACCAGGTCGTGCACAGAGAACCCCGAGGCACGGAACTTTCGAATGGTCACCGCTGCACCATCCACCGCCAGTGGTGGCAACACCACGTTGAGACGGGAACCATCGGCCAGTCGCGCATCGACCATGGGGGACGATTGATCGACGCGTCTGCCGGATGTTCGCAGCAATCGATCAACCACGCGACGCAGATGGTCCGAGGTATCGAACACGCGCTCGGTCTTGCTGATGGTGCCATCGCGTTCCACGTACACCGCATCGGCACCGTTCACCATCACCTCCGAGACGCTGGCGTCGTCGAGCAAGTCTTGAATTGGCCCGAAGCCGAGAATGTCGTCGATGACGGCGCGACGAAGGAACACCTCGTCGGCGGCGGCAACATCGAAGCGCGGATCCTTGAATAGCCGATTCAATTCCGACTCGGCCTGCGTTCGCAACCAATCATCCGACATGCTGGCACGGTCGGGGAGAGACGAGAGGTGGGTGCGAACCTCCGCGGCGAGTGCGCGGAACTCCGATTGCAGTCGCATCCAGAGTTCATCGTTGGACTCCTGCGTGGTTGCGGTGTGGCTGACCGGAACGTCGTGGCGTTGGGCCCTCTCGCGCAGACTCATGCGAATGGTCTCCACCACTGCCTAGAGCGTTTGGTGGGCTGGAGACCCATTACGCGCTCTGCATATTCGGTGAGGTCACCAGCGATTCGTGAGTCGGGGTGGGTTTCCACCAGCGGATACCCGGAATTGAAGCCCGCTGCCAACATTCGGCTTTCAGGGACGTTGAGTATTGCGTGCATGCCGAGGCGACTCTCGGCATCGCGTGCACTGAGGCCCGTGCGGGACGTGGAACGGTTGACGACCAGGGCCACACGATTGGTGTCGAGGTGAACGGCGGCCATGGTGTCGAGAAGTTTGCTGGCCGCCTGTACGGACGCGATATCGGGAGTGGTTATCAGGAGCACGTGCGACGCAAGTTCCATCGAGTCGAGCGTGAAGTCGCTCATGCCCGGGCTGGTGTCGATCACCAGCGGACGGTTGAGGGCGATGAGGCGTTTGGTGATGGTTCCGACGTCGGACGGGAGAACACCGTCGGTGGCGATGTGCGAGTCGGGGCTGCACAGAAGCGAGAGACGTTCATCGTGCATCGTGAACATGCCTTCAAGTTCGGTGGATCGGTCCTCGCGAAGTCGTCGCGCAACATCGTGAAGGCGATAGTCGGGCTGCACCCCAAATGCCCACTCCACGTCACCCGAGTAGAGATCCAGATCCATGAGCACCGTGGGGGTTCGCTGGGCAAATGCCAGTGCGAGATTGGTGGCGATAACGGTCTTGCCCGATCCTCCCTTGGGGGACACGACGGCAACGATTGGTGGAAGGCGTTTGGCCGACGTTAGCGACGCGGGATTCTCGGCAAACGTTTGAGAAGCGGGGTCGTGCGACGTTGACGGCACGTGCTGGTGAAGGTCGGTGGTCATTTGCCCACCAGCCACAAGCGCTCGTCCTGCGCGGCCGCAAGTACCGCGGAGAGCGTTTCGTGTCGAACAGCCAGAGTGATCACCGCATCAGCCGACGGCTGAAGGTCCTCGAGTGGTGGCGAATCGAGCACCACCGCATCGCGTGAAACCAATGTTGCCCCCGCGTCGGTGAGTGCGTACACATCCAACGTGTCGCCGGATATTCGTACCGCTCCCGACCAGTTTTGGGATGGCATGCGTACCGATGTGACGACGAAATCCTCACCAACCGCCGCGACGCGGCTACGGGCAAACGATGACAGTGTGAGTTGCTGACCGGATGAATGATCGATGGCAAGTACCCCGGCCGAGATGGCGTCGAGCGACGAGAGTGCGCCGTCGGCAACCGCGTCGAGGGGAAGGGAGCGAAGGGTGGACGCATTGCGAACCTCGTTGGTCGACGTGCCGGCATCGACCGCCCGTGTGAGCACCACCACCTGGACGGTTGCCTCGGCGTCGGCGGAATTCTCGTCGCGGGGGAGCAGCAACCACGAACCCGCCAACACGAAGCCGAAGGAGAGCAGCGCGGGCAGGTACCTGGCGAGTTTTCTGATGAACGTCATGAACAATCTCCTTCGTTGTCGTAGGCACAAATGGCCCAAGTGGTTATTCCGTAGTTGTCACCGTCGCCCACCGAAGCGGTTGCTCGGTCGACGATGACCGTCTCGAATCGAACCGTGAGCGATCGGCTCGCGGCTGCACCGGTGAGTTGTGCGTCGAGAAGAATCGCACTCACGAATCCGGAGATTCGGTAGGTGGCGTTGTTGCCCGACAACTCGGCGAGGTCAAACAGCGCGATGAGGATCGGATTGCCGATCATCGTTTCTATGCCGATCGAGCTCGTGAGACCACCCGGGCTACCGGACACCACGTCGCCGACGTCGAGCGCCTCGTCGTAGCCGTTCTGCACCCAATCGATGGTCTCGCCGGTGGAATTGTCGCCGCCGTTGAAGTCGAGCACACCCCAGTTGCCACCGACGGTCGTGCCGCAATTGGTTGGACCGCTCCGCAGCGTGATGGTGTAACTGGTGGTGAGCGAAAAGTCGGAATCCTTCCACGCCAACAACGACGGATGAAACTCGCACAACGCCACGGGCCAAACCCCCACAAGTGACGACGCACTACCGGTGCGAATGGTGGTGCTGGCGGAAATGTTTGCACTCGATCGACCGAACAGTTGGGCAAAAAAGAGCGGCGAAGAGTCCGTGGCCGTCACCGTGAGCGTGCCATCCTGGGACTCCCCGGTGGTGGTGCAGTCGTGGGCGTCGGGTGACGCGTCGTCGACGGTGAGGTACTCGAGTGTGGCTGGAGGACACACGGAGCCGAGCCGTATCCATTCGGATGCTGCCGATGCGGCCGTGACCTCAACGGCGTTCTGGAGGGCGGCTCGTTCCGACCACACTCGGCCCGAGTCGACCACGATCGCCAGACCGAGCACCAGAGGCACCAAGGCGATCGCCGACAATGCGGCGATAGCACCATCGTCGGTGTTGGAGTGACGGTGGGCGTTCATTGCGGGCACACGAACGAAGAAGTTGCCGAAAGGGTTACGTCGCGGTCTCCGAGAAGTGGAATCGAATAGCTGTGGGCGGCACTCAGCGACATCTTGACGGCGCCCGACGAACAGTCCTCCACCACGAGGCATGTCAGGGTGCCGATGTCGTTGTTGCTCAGCGCGTTTTGTGCCACCGTGCAGGCATCGGTGATAGCCACCGATCCGACACGTGCCGCATCGCGAGCGGCCGACTGAATGTGCAGTTGGTCGAAGAAGATTGAAGCGAGGGTCACCATGATGAAGAGGAGTACGAGCAGTAACGGAGCAGTGATCGCGAATTCGGCTGCCACCGAACCGCGGTCGTTTGGCCCCCGACGGGGGCCGTCGAGGGCCAAACGACTGGTCATTACGGCAGGACAGCGTCGAAGATGTCCTGGATACGGCCGCCGAGCCCGGTTGCCGCAATTGCCACGACTGCGACGACTCCTGCCAGGAGTACGCCGTACTCGGCGCTGACGGCGCCCTCGTCGTGTTGATGTTGACGGCTTTGCACCGCCGTCACCAGTTTGATTGCCAATTTCTTCATGTCGTTACCTCCAAGTAAGGCGATCGGTTGATCGCGACGGAGTGTCTAGTGGTGGTGCTAGGTGCTTCCACCAATTTTTCGTCGGTTGGTACACGTGTGCGTGGAGATTGGTATCAATGGCGTACCAAGAACGCAATGTGCACTGCGAGCGTTGCGTCGTGCAGAAGTTGTTGTCGAGGAGCGAGCACCGTCGATTGCGATTCGCAGTACATGCGATGTTGCTGGTGACACTTTGGGCCGGTGGTGTGGTGCTCGGCTCGTTCTTCGACACCACCACGGTGCCGCTACCTCGTTACGTGGCGACGCCGGTGCCGTTCGATACCACCGACTTTGCCGACGGAGTCTCCATCGTGGATGGCACGAAGATCACCATGGCGGTGGGTGGAAAGTTCAACATCATGTTCTCATCGCAATTGGAAAAGGGCGACGCTGGAACCGACCTGGTCAGCGTGTGGCTGGCTAAGGACGGCGTGAACGCTGCATGGACGAACACCGACGTGGTCATCACGGCGAGCGGCGCCAACAGTCGGCACGTCGTGGCTTGGAACTTCTTCGTTGAGGCCGAAGTAGGTACGTATTTTCAACTTATGATGACCTCCACCACCAGCAGCCAGATGGTGATCCGGTTCGTTGCCAGCCAAACGAATCCGACGCGTCCCGAGATTCCCGGCGCCATCCTCACGGTGCAACAAGTAGGCTGAGCCCGCGGGCCAGCGTCGTCCCGGTGCTCACCAGTTGGTGGGTGCACCAGCAGGTACGACCATATGTAAGGACAGCCCGAGTGAACCGCGAGTTGCCGCACGCCGCCGAGCCGTTTGGCTTGCCGGCTGCCCACGGCCTGTACGACCCGCGCTTCGAGCACGACTCGTGCGGCGTGTCGTTCGTGGTGCACGTAAAGGGCGAGGCCAGCCATCGCATCGTGCAGACCGGACTCGGCGCCTTGTGCAGCATGGAGCACCGCGGCGCCACCGGGGCAGAACCCGAAACCGGTGACGGCGCCGGAATCCTCCTGCAGGTGCCCGACACGTTCTTGCGCAAGGTTGCAGCGACGCAAGGAATTGGGGCGAACGGCTCCCGCGGTTTTGAACTGCCGCCATACGGCGCATACGGCGTTGGCGTTGCGTTCCTCCCCGCCGATGCGTCGCACGCGACACGAGCCAAGGCAGCAATCGAGCGCATCCTGAGCGAGGAAGGACTCGCCGCGCTCGGCTGGCGCCAGGTGCCGGTGGAACCATCGTGCCTCGGCGCGAGTGCGCGTAGCGTGATGCCGTCGTTCTCGCAACTGTTCGTCGCCGCGCGCGACGAAGCGCCTGGCTCGTCGCGCGACGGTGCAGCGGGCACCGTGACCGGCATCGCGCTCGATCGCAAACTTTTCGTCGCACGCAAACGCATCGAGCACGAGCTGCCCGAGGAACAGCGAACGTACTTTCCTTCGCTCTCATCGCGAACACTCGTATATAAAGGAATGCTCACCACCCCCGAACTAGGCATGTTCTTCCCCGATCTCTCCGATACCGACATGGAATCGGCTCTGGTGTTGGTGCACAGTCGCTTCAGCACCAACACGTTTCCGTCGTGGCCGCTGGCGCACCCGTACCGCTACATTGCGCACAACGGCGAAATCAACACCGTGCAGGGCAACCGAAACTGGATGCGAACACGGGAATCGCTCCTTGCCACTCCGCTGATATCCGGGCTCGAGCGGGCATTCCCCATCTGCACTCCCAACGGCAGCGACTCCATGAGTTTCGATGAAGTCCTCGAGTTGTTGCACCTCTCCGGTCGCTCACTGCCGCACGCCGTGTTGATGATGATTCCCGAAGCGTGGGAAAACCACGCCACGATGTCGGCCGATAAGCACGCGTTCTACCAGTACCACTCCGCGTTGATGGAGCCATGGGACGGACCTGCAAGCGTGGCGTTCTCCGACGGCACGGTGATTGGTGCGGTGCTCGACCGAAACGGTCTGCGACCGAGCAGGTACTGGGTAACCGACGATGACCTCGTCATCATGGCCAGCGAAGTGGGCGTGGTGGAAGTTGCGCCGGAGCGCGTGGTGCGAAAGGGTCGCCTCCAGCCAGGTCGCATGTTGTTGGTCGATACGGCTCAGGGCCGCATCGTGAGTGATGACGAAGTGAAGGAAACGCTCGCCGCCGCACAGCCGTACGCGCGGTGGCTTGCCGATGGCATGGTGCAACTGCCCGACCTGCCCGACCGCGAACACGTGGTGCACAGCCACGAGAGCGTGCTGCGACGCCAGCAGGTGTTCGGCTACACGCACGAAGACATGAAGGTGATCATCGCACCGATGGCCAAGGGCGGCATCGAGCCGATCGGATCGATGGGTACCGATACGCCGCTCGCGGTGTTGTCGTCACGACCGCGACTGTTGTTCGACTACTTCAAGCAGTTGTTCGCGCAGGTGACCAACCCGCCACTCGATGCGATACGCGAGGAAGTGGTCACCTCCGTCGGCTCCACGCTCGGGCCGGAGGCCAATCTCCTCGATGCCACGCCCGACAACTGTCGACAACTGGTGTTGCCGTTCCCCATCCTCGATAACGACGAACTTGCCAAGATCATCCACATCAACGACGACGGCACCATGCCGCACCTGCGCAGCGTGGTGGTGAGCGGCTTGTATCGCGTAGCCGACGGCGCACATGGCATGCGAACTGCAATCGACGACATCCGCAACAAGGTGAGCGATTTCATCGATGACGGTGCACGCATCATCGTGTTGTCTGACCGCAACAGCGACTCGGTGTACGCGCCGATCCCGTCGTTGCTGCTTACTAGTGCGTTGCACCACCACCTGATTCGCGAACGCCAGCGAACCAAGGTGGGTTTGGTGATCGAATGCGGCGATGCGCGCGAAGTGCACCACATGGCGCTGCTCATCGGCTACGGCGCGGGTGCGATCAACCCGTACCTCGCGTTCGAATCCATCGAGGACATGATTGCCGCCGACGACGGTCGGGGTATGCACGGTTTGGGTGGCATGGACCCCAAGAAGGCCGTACGCAACTACATCAAGGCGGCCGGCAAGGGCGTGCTCAAGGTGATGAGCAAGATGGGTGTTTCCACCGTGGCGTCATACACCGGTGCGCAAATCTTCGAGGCCATCGGTTTGTCGCGCAACGTGGTGGACGAGTTCTTCACCGGCACCGTGTCGCGGCTCGACGGCATCGGGCTGGACGTCGTGGCGAGCGAGGTCGCCGCGCGTCATGCAGCCGCCCACCCGTCGCGGCCCGACCAGCGCGCGCACCGCAAGTTGGACCTGGGCGGCGAATACCAGTGGCGTCGTGAAGGCGAGCATCATCTCTTCAATCCCGAGACCGTGTATCGCTTGCAGCATTCCACCCGAGCCGGGCGTTACGACCTGTTCAAGCAGTACACCGCCGCGGTGGACGACCAGAGCAAGGTGCTCGCCACGTTGCGTGGATTGTTCGCGCTGCAACCGTCGAATGCACCGGTGCCGATCGACGAGGTGGAACCGGTAAGTGAGATCGTCAAACGATTCTCCACCGGCGCAATGAGTTACGGCTCGATCTCCGCCGAAGCACACGAAACGCTCGCTATTGCGATGAACCGCATCGGTGGCAAGAGCAACACCGGCGAAGGGGGCGAGGACGCCGAACGATACGCGCCGTTGCCCAACGGCGACTCCAAGCGTTCGGCCATCAAGCAAGTGGCATCCGGACGTTTCGGTGTCACCAGCGAGTACCTGGTGAACGCCGACGACATTCAAATCAAGATGGCGCAGGGTGCCAAGCCCGGAGAAGGCGGACAGTTGCCCGGACACAAGGTGTATCCGTGGATTGCCAAGACCCGCTACAGCACACCCGGAGTGGGGCTCATCTCACCGCCGCCACACCACGACATCTATTCCATCGAGGATTTGAAGCAACTCATCCACGACCTGAAGAACTCCAACCCCGAAGCACGCGTGCACGTGAAGTTGGTGGCCGAAGTGGGCGTGGGCACCGTGGCGGCCGGTGTCAGCAAGGCCAAGGCCGATGTGGTGCTCATCTCCGGACACGACGGTGGCACCGGTGCGTCGCCGCTCACCTCACTGAAACATGCGGGAGCACCCTGGGAACTCGGGTTGGCTGAAACCCAGCAGACGCTGATGCTCAACGGACTTCGTGATCGCATCGTGGTGCAAACCGACGGACAAATGAAAACGGGTCGCGACGTGATCATCGCTGCGTTGTTGGGTGCCGAAGAATACGGCTTTGCCACCGCACCACTCGTGGTGAGCGGCTGCATCATGATGCGCGTGTGCCACCTCGACACCTGCCCGGTGGGCATCGCCACGCAGAACCCGGAGCTGCGCAAGAAGTTCAGCGGTCAGCCCGAGTTCGTGGTGAACTTCTTCGAATTCATCGCACAGGAAGTTCGCGAATATCTGGCAATGCTCGGTTTCCGATCGGTGGCCGAAGCCGTTGGCCGAGTGGATCGCATCAACGCACAGGTGGCTGTGGACCACTGGAAGGCGAGCGGGCTCGACATCGCGCCATTGTTGGCCGTGCCGGCGAACCCGTACAACTCCACCCTGCACCACTCGGTGGCGCAGGACCACGGGTTGGCCGACGCTCTGGACAACGAATTGATTGCTCGTTGCGCACCTGCGCTCGAGGATGGTCATCGAGTGGAGGTGTCGTTGCCGATTTGCAACGTGAACCGCAGTGTTGGCACCATGCTCGGGAGTCGTCTCACCAAGAAGTGGGGCGGTGCGGGTTTGGCCGACGACACCATCACCCTGCGGTTCGCTGGTTCGGCCGGACAGTCGTTTGGTGCGTTCGTGCCACGCGGCATAACCATGATGTTGGAGGGCGACGCCAACGATTACCTCGCTAAGGGATTGTCCGGTGGGCGCATCGTGGTGCGACCCGATCGTCGTGCCACGTTCGCTGCGCAAGACAACGTGATTGCCGGCAACGTGATTGGCTACGGCGCCACGAGTGGCGAGATGTACCTGCGCGGTGTGGTGGGCGAGCGATTCTGCGTGCGTAACAGCGGCGCCACAGCCGTAGTGGAGGGTGTAGGCGACCACGGATGCGAGTACATGACCGGTGGGCGGGTGGTGGTGCTGGGTGCAACCGGCCGCAACTTTGCCGCTGGCATGTCGGGCGGAATCGCGTACGTGTTGGACGAGTCTGGCTCGGGCACCGCTGCCGGTGCCCCCGGCGGCGATTTTGCCTCGTGCGTAAACACCGAACTGGTCGACATCGTTCCCCTCGATGCCGATGATCGCGAGTGGCTGCTAACCACACTGCGACGCCACTACGAGTTGACCGAATCGGCGGTTTCCGCGCGCCTGCTTGCGCTCGGCGATCCGCTCGTCAACTTCCGCAAGGTACTTCCGCGCGATTACGCACGGGTGCTTCGCGTGATTGCCGATGCCAAATCCGCAGGGCTCGACGACGCGGCAACATCGCAACGCATCATGGAGAGCGTAAATGGGTAACGCACACATCGCTCGGACGGTCGTCAATGGGTGAGCCCACCGGATTCCTCAAGTGGGGTCGCACCACACCGAAGCGGCGCCCAATTCCCGTGCGCGTCTCCGACTGGCGCGAGGTGTACGAACCGTTCGACCAAGGAAAGTTGCGCGAGCAGGCAGGACGCTGCATGGACTGCGGTATACCGTTCTGCAACAACGGGTGCCCGCTCGGCAACCTGATTCCCGACTGGAACGACCTCGTGTATCGCGACCATTGGCGCGACGCCATCGAGCGTTTGCACGCCACCAACAACTTCCCGGAGTTCACCGGGCGCTTGTGTCCGGCGCCGTGCGAGTCGGCGTGCGTGCTGGGTATCAACGCCGACCCTGTTTCGATCAAACAAGTGGAAGTGGAGATCATCGATCGTGCTTGGCGCGAGGGGTGGGTTACCCCGCAGGTGCCGAGTGTGCACACGGGGCATCGCATAGCGGTGATTGGCTCTGGGCCCGCAGG
>Ga0075458_10000666_pt1 | contig 11289 bp, 10 predicted proteins | sample DEB3_08_DNA_FD_77576 | JGI IMG/M metagenome (GOLD analysis project Ga0075458, IMG submission 77576) | Aqueous microbial communities from the Delaware River and Bay under freshwater to marine salinity gradient to study organic matter... | ecosystem: Environmental > Aquatic > Marine > Coastal ... | reverse complement strand
ATTCCTCAGCCATTATTCGATCACTCTTGGAACCAGAAACAGGCCACGCTCGACGGCCGGTGCTGTTAGCTGGTTGGCTTCCCGGTTGTCGGGCTCAGAAGCCCGGTCTTCACGCAGGCGTAGCGCCATCTCGGACACAGTTGCCAGCGGATGGGCCAGGGGCTCGATGCCAGTCGTGTCAACAGCGCGCATTTGCTCGACAAGTTCAAAAAAATTATTGATCTGGGCGAGCATGCGCTGACTTTGGTCCGGGGTCAGCTCGAGCCGGGCCAGGTTGGCGATGCGTGAGATATCAGATGAATTGAGAGACATGGTTGTCGCAGAATGAAACAGGGGACATCAAGCCGGGTAGGGCCGTCCCGCCGACACAGCCTTGGCCGCTGGGGATAAGGTATTATCTCGCCTTTATGGGGCCATTGATTTCTCTGGCTTCTGCAGGTGATATTCAGCAATTTTGGACTGTTGGGCCGGGTGGCCTGATTCCAATCTTGCTGATGCAAAGGATTGTGTAATGTTTGGATCTTTTGGTCGGTATTTCTCCACCGACTTGGCGATTGACCTGGGTACCGCCAATACGCTCATCTACGTGCGTGATAAGGGTATTGTGCTGGATGAGCCTTCTGTGGTTGCCATCCGCCATGAAGGGGGCCCACAAGGCAAGAAAGCCATTCAGGCGGTGGGCAAGGAGGCCAAGACCATGCTGGGCAAAGTACCTGGCAATATCGAGGCGATACGGCCGATGAAAGACGGCGTGATTGCTGACTTCACCGTGACCGAGCAGATGCTCAAGCAATTCATCAAGATGGTGCACCCGCGCTCGCTCATGCGACCCAGCCCGCGCATCATCATCTGCGTGCCCTGCGGCTCCACCCAGGTGGAGCGCCGTGCCATACGTGAATCGGCACTGGGGGCCGGCGCATCTGATGTCTATCTGATTGAGGAGCCGATGGCTGCGGCTATTGGCGCGGGCCTGCCGGTCAGCGAGGCCTCGGGCTCGATGGTGGTTGATATTGGTGGCGGTACCACTGAGGTGGGGGTCATTTCGCTGGGGGGCATGGTCTACAAGGGCAGTGTCCGGGTAGGCGGCGACAAGTTCGACGAGGCCATCATCAACTACATTCGTCGCAACTATGGCATGTTGATTGGCGAGCCAACTGCTGAATCCATCAAGAAAAACATTGGCTCTGCCTTTCCGGGCAGTGAGGTTAAGGAAATGGAAGTACGCGGGCGAAACCTGTCCGAAGGTGTGCCGCGCAGTTTCAGTATCTCCTCCAACGAAATTCTGGAAGCGCTGACTGACCCGCTGAACAATATTGTTTCTGCGGTCAAGAATGCCCTCGAACAAACCCCTCCCGAGTTGGGCGCAGATATCGCGGACCGCGGCATGATGTTGACTGGCGGGGGCGCCCTGTTGCGAGACCTCGATCGCTTGCTGGCCGAAGAAACCGGGCTCCCGGTGCTGGTGGCGGAAGACCCCCTCACCTGCGTGGTTCGAGGCTGTGGCATTGCCTTGGAGCGCATGGAGCGTCTGGGCAGCATATTCACCAGCGAATAAGACGCGGGGACAGCGATGCCACTGGGTACGCTGGATAGATCACCACCCCCCCTGTTTCGGCAGGGCACATCGGCTCTGACCAAGCTTCTGGTTCTGAGCTCGGCGGCCATCTTTCTGATGGTGGCCGATGCCCGTTTCAAGATGATCCAGCCGGTGAGAACCGTGCTGGCCACAGCGATTTACCCCATGCAGGCCTTGATGCTCCAGCCGCGCCTCTGGACAGAGCGCGTTGCCGAGCTCCTGCGCTCGGTCTCCCAGGACAAGTCGTCCATGGACAAGGCCCAGTTGGAATTGGCAAGTCAGGCGCAACGCGTCCAGCAGGTGGAACAATTGCAGTTGGAAAATGCCCGATTGCGGCAGCTGCTTGAGTTGCGCGAACCATTGGCGTCACCCTCCCTGGCGGCCCAGGTGATTTACGACGCGGCCGACCCCTATTCCCGCAAGGTGGTCATCGACAAGGGTACGCTCAAGGGGGTTGTGGCCGGTGCCCCGGTCATCGACGACCTGGGTGTGCTGGGTCAGGTCACGCGGGTCTATCCGCTCACCAGCGAGGTCACCTTGCTGACTGACCCGGAGCAGTTTATTCCGACGCTCAATACACGAAATGGCCTGCGAGCGCTGGCCTCAGGCAGCGCCAGCCGCAGCAACGGCATGGAGTTGCGATTGATTCCTGCAAGCGCCGATGTCCAGGTAGGCGATCTGCTGACGACCAGTGGAGTGGATGCGGTTTTCCCGGCGGGTTTGATGGTGGCTCGAGTCACTAAGGTGGAGCGCAGGGTGGATTCGTCCTTTGCGGCCATCGAGCTTGACCCGATGGCTCGGGCCGATGGGGCGCTGCATGTCCTGGTTTTGGAGCCGGCAACAAAAACCTTGCCAGCACGTCCGAACGCCTTGTCTAACCCCAAACCGGGCCAGTCTGCCTCAGGAGGGCGTGAATGATCATGCGCCCAGGCCAGCAGCTGCTGCTGCCGGCCAACCCGATTTTTATCTGGACCACCCTGGTGCTTGCCTTGCTGACCAATTTTGTGCAAGGCATTGCTTTCTGGGGAGGCGGCGCGCCGTGGCAGCCCGATGTGCTGGCCCTGGTGTTGGTGTTCTGGAGCGTACATCAGCCGCGTCGCGTTAGCGTGGCCGCTGCTTTTGTGTTTGGCCTCTTGATGGATGTGCATCAGGCCGGTCTGCTGGGTGAGCATGCCCTGGCTTATGTCTGCATGTGCTATCTGGCTATTACCATCCATCGCCGTCTGCTGTGGTTTCCGGTACCGATGCAATCCTTCCAAGTCTTACCTCTGTTCATCGTGGCCCATGGCTTGTCGCTGGCTTCGCGGCTGATGATCGGAGGCAATTTTCCGGGCCTGAGTCTACTGTTGGCGCCCGCGCTGGAGGCGATGTTGTGGCCGATCGTTTCGGTGCTGTTGTTGATACCTCAAAAACGCGCGCCTGACCCAGATGTTGACCGACCGCTATGACGGCGCTGCGCAATGTCGAGCTAGAGCTGGTGCGCTTTCGCCACCGGACGCTGATGGTGCTGGCGGCGCTGTCAGCCTGTTTTTTTATTCTGCTTGCCCGTCTTGTTTACTTGCAGGTGCTGCAGCATGAGCAGCTGAGTCAACAGGCTGAAAACAACCGGACGGCAATTGTCCCGGTGGTGCCCAACCGGGGCCAAATTCTGGACCGAAACGGCATAGTGCTGGCTTCCAATTATTCAGCCTATACCCTGGAGATCACGCCAGCACGCGTGGCCAGTGTCGAGCAGACCATTGACGATTTGGCACAAATCGTGGAGATCACACCGCGCGACCGGCGTCGCTTCAAAAAGCTGCGTGAGGAATCAAAAAGCTTTGACTCGGTTTCTATACGCTCGCGGCTCAGCGATGAAGAGGTGGCCCGGGTCGCCGCCCAGCTCTACCGATTTCCCGGTGTGGCCATCAAGGCCCGACTGTTTCGCAGCTACCCGTATGGAGAATTGGCCAGCCATGTGATTGGCTATATCGGCCGCATCAACCAGGCTGAAAAGCGGGTCATGGAAGACTGGCCGGAAGAAGACCAGGGCAATTACCGGGGCACGGACTACATTGGCAAACTGGGTATTGAGCAAAGTTACGAAAAAAATCTGCATGGCATCACCGGGGTCGAGCGGCTTGAAACCTCTGCAGGCGGCCGCGCGGTTCGCAAGTTGGCCAGCAGTCCATCAACCCCGGGTGATTCAGTAACCCTTTCAATCGACATCAAGTTCCAGCACCTGATCGAAACCCTGTTTGGAGCCCGTCGGGGCGCCCTGGTGGCGTTGAACCCTAAAACCGGCGAAGTTCTGGCCCTGGTTAGCAAGCCCACGTTTGACCCCAACCTGTTTGTCGAGGGCATTGACGCTGACAGCTGGAAAGAGCTTAACGAATCCATCAACAAGCCTCTGCTGAACCGGGCCTTGCGGGGCACCTATCCGCCCGGCTCCACCTACAAGCCTTTCATGGCCATGGCGGCCTTGCAATCGGGCAAGCGCTCGCCGTCAGCCATCATCAACGATGCCGGGAGCTGGACCTATGGCGGCCATGTTTTTCGCAGCCATGGCGACACTGGACTTGGCCCGGTCGACATGTACCGCAGCATCGTCAAGTCGAGCAATGTCTACTACTACTCGCTGGCCAATGAGTTGGGTGTGGATGCAATCCATGACTTCATGGCCCCTCTCGGCTTTGGGCAGCTCACCGGGATTGATCTGTTGGGCGAGGTGCGTGGCGTGCTTCCCAGTCAGGCCTGGAAACGCAATACCTACAAACGACCAGAGCAAAAAAAATGGTACGGCGGGGAAACGATCTCATTAGGTATCGGTCAGGGCTATAACACCTTCACCATGCTGCAAATGGCCAGTGCGACAGCAACCCTTGCCAACGGCGGCATCAAGCATGCGCCCCAGGTGGTGCTATCTCGCCAGGACGCGTTGAACCATACCATTCAGGTGGTACCAGCCAAACCGACCCAGGACCTCGGGTTCAGGCCTGACCATGTGGCGGTAATCCGGCGCGCGCTGGTCGGTGTAACCCAGGAGGGAACTTCGGCCCGGGTCTTTGCCGGTGCGCCCTATCTGAGTGGGGGCAAGACCGGTACTGCGCAGGCAGTCACCATCGGGCAGAAGGACAAGTACAACGCTGCCAAAATGGAAGAGCATCAGCGTGACCATGCCCTGTACATGGCCTTCGCACCAGCCGAAGACCCCACGATCGTCCTGGCCGTGGTGGTTGAAAACGCCGGCTTTGGTGCCGAACATGCCGCCCCCATCGCTCGACGGGCCTTTGACTACTGGCTGCTGGGCCAGTACCCCAGCGAGGAGGACATTGCCGCCGTGCGCGTCGGCCGGGCTGCTGCGCCTATTGGCAAGCCTAGACGGGTGCAAGACATTGCCTGGCCGCCCGCCAAATAAGAACAGATGCAGTCAATTAAAAAGAAAAGGCACCGCGAAGGGTGCCGTTTCGAACCTTCTGCCGGTCAGGGCAGAAATTAAATTTTCTATTTTGGTTTGCTCCTCGGCCTCTCACACTGCGCCAAGGCGCTGTTGATAGGCAGGGAATTTACCCCGGTTTCGTAATTTGCGAATCGGGAATTACCCCTATTTGAACAAATGCATTATTTGCCGGCGGCGTCCTGAATCATCCACTCTGCGGTCTTTTCCGCCATCATCAGGGTGGGGGAGTTGGTATTGCCGCTGGTAATGGTCGGCATGGCGCCAGCGTCCACTACCCGCAGACGGGCGATCAAAGAGTTGTGAGTACGCACTCTCATATTTGAGTCCAGTACAGCGTGAGGATCGGACGCATGACCCATCTTGGTGGTCCCGACCGGGTGAAAGATGGTCGAGCCAATATCACCGGCCAGCCGAGCCAGGTCCTCGTCGCTTTGATACTGCAGGCCAGGCTTCCATTCGCTGGGTTGGTACCTCGCCAAGGCCTCCTGCTGAACAATGCGCCGAGTCACCCGCAGCGAGTCGGCGGCAACCTTGCGGTCCTCGGGCGTACTCAGATAGTTGGGCGCGATGGCAGGCGCGTCCTGGAAATTGTTGGTTTTGATCTGAACCGTGCCGCGGCTGCTGGGGTTGAGGTTGCAGACGCTGGCGGTAAAGGCGGGAAAGGCATGCAAAGGTTCACCAAACGCATCCAGGCTGAGCGGCTGGACGTGGTACTCGAGATTCGGCCAGGCCAGTGCCGGGTCTGACTTGGTGAAGGCCCCGAGCTGAGACGGTGACATGCTCATCGGGCCACTGCGATTCAGGGCGTATTCAATCCCGATGGCCGCCTTGCCCCACCAGGAGTTGGCCAGGGTATTGAGGGTCTTGACGCCCTGAACCTTGTAGACCGAGCGAATTTGTAAATGGTCCTGCAGATTGGCCCCCACGCCCGGACGATCATGCAGCACCTTGATATTGTGCTGTTGCAGCAATTCACCCGGCCCAATGCCCGAGAGCTGCAGAATCTGCGGCGAGCCAATGCTGCCGGCACTCAGGACCACTTCCCGTTCAGCTCGCGCCAGAACCATCTGCTTGCCGTCCCAAACCTGCACGCCGCTACAGACAGTGCTGCCGTCTGAGCGTTGATCGAGCAACAGGCGAGCCACCTGGGCGCGCGTCCACAAGGTGAAGTTGCTGCGTTCATGGCAGGTAGGGCGCAAAAAGGCCTTGGCCGTGTTCCAGCGCCAACCCCGCTTCTGGTTCACTTCAAAGTAGCCCACGCCTTCGTTATTGCCTTGATTGAAATCATCGGTGGCCGCTATCCCGGCCTGCACCGCCGCCTGGGCAAACGCATCCAGGACATCCCAGCGCAATCGCTGCCGCTCAACCCGCCATTCACCGCCAGCGCCATGAAATTCATCCGCGCCCCGGTAGTGGTCTTCATGGCGTTTGAAGGCGGGCAACACATGCTCCCAGGACCAGGTGTCATCCCCGGTGGATTGAGCCCAGCTCGTGTAATCACGCACCTGACCGCGCATATAGATCATGCCGTTGATGCTTGAGCAGCCGCCCAGGGTCTTGCCACGCGGGTAACGCAACTGACGTCCGTTGAGTCCTGGGTCAGGCTCGGTCTGGTAGAGCCAGTCGGTGCGCGGGTTGCCAATGCAGTAGAGGTAGCCCACCGGAATGTGTATCCAATGGTAGTTGTCAGGGCCGCCCGCCTCGATCAGCAAGACGCGCTTGCTGCGGTCAGCACTTAGTCGATTGGCCAGCAGGGCGCCGGCAGTGCCAGCCCCCACAATGATGTAGTCAAAGGTCGGCTCGCTCATGGATTTACACGCCTGTCAGGCACTAACGCCGACGCGCTGAGTCAGAACAGATTGAAAACCCGGCCCAGTTGCCATCGGTTGATTACTTGGAGACCGGCATGGCGAACTCCGCGCCTTTGCCGATACTTTCAGGCCAGCGTTGCATGATTGATTTCTGCTTGGTGTAGAAGCGAACCCCCTCTTCGCCATAGGCATGCATGTCGCCAAACAGGGAGCGTTTCCAGCCGCCAAAACCGTGCCAGGCCATGGGCACTGGAATCGGCACATTGATACCCACCATGCCAACCTGGATACGGCGCGCAAATTCACGCGCGGCGTTGCCGTCCCGGGTGTAACAGGCCACGCCATTGCCAAATTCATGGTCGTTGATCAGTTTGACCGCCGTGCCGAAATCGGGAACGCGCACACAGGCCAACACCGGCCCAAAGATCTCTTCCTTGTAAATTTTCATTTCGGGCGTGACATGGTCAAACAGGGTGCCGCCCAGCCAGAACCCGTTGGCACAACCGGCCCCGGCGGAGGCGCCCTTGAAGCCGCGACCATCCACCAGCAGCATGGCGCCCTCCTTGGCCCCATGCTCGATATAGCCACTGATCCGCTGGTGGGCAATACCAGTCACGATCGGCCCCATCTCGGCATCGAGTTCCATGCCGTTCTTCACTTTCAGGGCTTGGGCTCTTTCTATCAGCTTGGGCATGATCTTGTCGCCCACATCGCCAACCAGCACGGCCACCGAGATCGCCATGCATCGCTCACCGGCTGAGCCGTAGGCTGCGCCAATCAGCCCATCCACCGCCTGGTCAAGGTCGGCATCGGGCATCACCACCATGTGGTTCTTGGCGCCGCCCAGCGCCTGCACGCGTTTTCCGTGATGGGCGCCGGTCTCGTAGATGTAGTTGGCAATCGGGGTGGAGCCGACAAAACTGACGGCCTTGACATCCGGGTGGACCAACAGGGCATCCACGGCCTCCTTGTCGCCCTGAACCACATTGAACACGCCGTCGGGCAGCCCCGCTTTTTTCAGCAGGTCGGCCATCAGCAGCGAGGGACTGGGATCGATCGGACTGGGCTTGAGGACAAAGGTGTTGCCACAGGCAATGGCGACCGGAAACATCCACATGGGCACCATCACCGGAAAATTGAAGGGGGTGATCCCGGCCACTACGCCCAGCGGCTGGCGCATCGTCCAGTTGTCCATGCCGGTGGACACCTGCTCGGTGAAGTCTCCTTTGAGCAGTTGGGGGATGCCCGTGGCAAATTCCAGGATCTCAACCCCCCGTGTCACCTCACCCTGGGCATCGGTAAATACCTTGCCGTGCTCGGACGTAATCAGGCGGGCCAACTCGTCGCGGTGCGCGTTCATCAGTTCCAGAAACTTGAACATCACACGAGCGCGACGCAAGGGCGAGGTATCCGCCCAGGCAGGAAAGGCAGCCTGGGCAGCCGCTACCGCCTTGTGCACTTCGGCCGCACTGGCCAGCGAGGTTCGTCCGGTGACCGCGCCAGTGGCAGGGTTGAAGACATCCTGGGCGCGCCCCGAGGTCCCGGCAACGATCTGGCCAGAAATGAAATGGTCAATGCTAGTCACGCTCATAAGCTTGCTCCGTGGGGCTGGGAAGAAGGGTCAATTGTCGGGTTAATCCGTGACTGGTCGCTCAGTTCAGTGCCATGCTGAGCTTGCGCCGGTAGGCAGCGATCATGGCGCTTTGCTCATCTTGCTCGACCTTGCTGTGTCCGGCCAGCTCAATACCACCTGCGCTTTTGGCGGTGTCCTGGGCTCCGGCCTTGGGCTTGGGCGGGGTCAGCAGTTCAAGTATGGCGATATAGGTTTTGCGCGGCGCCTGTTCGTCCCAGTTCTTGTCGCGCATGATGATTTCCAGCAGTTCATCCAGGGCGGCCAGCCATTCGTTGTGGGCCATCAAGACACGCGCTTTGGCAAAACGAGTTTCGAAATCACGCTTGTTGGCGCTGATTTTTTCTTCAAACTGGGCCAGTGCCCACTGGCCTCGCGGATCATTGGCAGCAAATTCCAGCGCATTGAGCCACTGTTGCAGGGCCTCAAACTGAAGCTTGACCGGGATTTGTGCCAGTCCCGGTGCCAAGGCTCCTGCGGCTTCAGCCAGTTGGCCTGAACCCAGCAACAACTTGACATAGTCGTAGCGCAACTCGTCGTTGGCTGGGTCAGTGGCCAGGGCCTGCCCCATTTGCTCCAGGGCGCTGCCGACATCGCCTGTATCCAGATGTTGCTGGGCTACTTCGGCCTCGGCGCGCGCCTGCAGGGCCTCGTCGCTGGGCAGGTGCTTGTCCAAAAACTCGCGCAGTTTGCCCTCAGGCAAGGCACCCATAAAGCCATCAACGGGCTTACCGCCCATCATCAAGACACAGGTTGGAATGCTGCGTATGCCAAAGGCGCCGGCCAATTCCTGTTGTTCATCCGAGTTGACCTTGACCAGCACAAAGCGCCCGGCGTAGTCAGTTTCCAGCTTTTCCAGAATGGGCCCGAGGGATTTGCAGGGCCCGCACCAGGGCGCCCAGAAATCGACCAGCACAGGAACGGACATGGAGGTTTGCAGAACCTCGGTTTCAAAGTTTTCAGTGGTGATATCAAGCATTTCTCGGAGGCCGAAGGCAAAAAAGTAAAATTCAGAGTCTGATCACAAGGCTGGATCGGGCGGCAGTCAGGCCGACTACCCAATCCGCGATTTTATGAAAACACTTATTGGCGTTGTCATGGGCTCCAGTTCTGACTGGGACACCATGCAGCATGCAGTCCAGATTCTCCAACACTTTGGCATCGGCCATGAGGCGCGGGTGGTTTCGGCCCACCGCATGCCAGACGATATGTTCGCGTATGCCGAGGGAGCCGTCGAGCGTGGCCTGAAGGCGATCATTGCCGGCGCTGGTGGTGCCGCTCACTTGCCCGGCATGCTGGCGTCCAAGACCACCGTGCCAGTATTGGGCGTGCCGGTGCAGAGCAAGGCGCTCTCAGGGGTTGATTCGCTGCACAGCATTGTCCAGATGCCCAAAGGCATTCCAGTGGCAACCTTTGCCATCGGGCCAGCCGGTGCCGCCAACGCGGCGCTTTTTGCAGTGGCCATGCTGGCAGTGGATGATCATGAGCTGCGAGCAAAGCTGCAAGCCTTTCGCGCCGAGCAGACCGAAATTGCCCGCCACATGACCTTGCCACCTGCGCTCTGACCATGGCGCAACGGATCATTCTTCCTGGCGCCACCGTCAACGGCCAGCCTGCCACCCTGGGTGTCATGGGCGGTGGACAGCTTGGCCGCATGTTTGTCCAAGCTGCCCAGCGCATGGGGTACTTCACGGCGGTGCTGGATCCGGATGTGTCCAGCCCGGCCGGTCTATTGAGTCACCATCACATCCAACGGGACTATCTGGATCAGCAAGGGCTGGCGCAGCTGATGCAGCGCTGCGCGGCGATCACCACCGAATTTGAAAACGTCCCAGCGCCCGCCTTGCTCACACTGGGGGCGCAGCGGCCGGTGGCGCCTGCGGCTGATGCAGTGGCCATTGCCCAGGACCGTGCCAAGGAGAAAGCGCACTTTATGCGCTGCGGCGTGCCGGTGGCGCCCCACGCCGTAATCGAGACGGCTGAGCAACTGGCAGCAGTGACAGAAGACTTGCTGCCAGGCATTCTTAAAACGTCGCGTCTGGGTTACGACGGTAAGGGCCAGGTGCGGGTAAGGACGCAGGCCGATCTGCTCACCGCTTGGGATGATTTGAAGCGAGTCCCCTGCGTGCTGGAGAAGATGTTGCCGCTCAAGTCGGAGTGTTCGGTCATCGTGGCGCGTGGCTGGGACGGCAAGATGGTCAACTTCCCCGTGCAGCGCAACCTGCACCGGAACGGCATTCTTGCGGTAACCGAGGTGTATGAGGGCAATCTGTCTGACGCCCTGGCCCAACAGGCTGTCATGGCCACCCGCTCGGTCGCCGAAGGTTTGCAGTATGTGGGTGTGTTGTGCGTCGAGTTTTTCCTGCTGGAAGATGACACCCTGGTGGTCAACGAAATGGCGCCACGCCCGCACAACAGCGGCCACTACACCCTGGACGCCTGTGACCAATCGCAATTCGATTTGCAGGTCAAAACTCTGGCCGGTCTGCCGCTGGTGCAGCCGCAAGCCTACTGCCCAAGCATCATGCTCAATTTGCTGGGGGATGTGTGGCAAAGGGATTGGGGTCGGACGAAATTGGACTCTGACCCCGATACCTGTCCGCCCTGGGACCAGGTGTTGGCCTTGCCGGGGACCCATTTGCACCTGTACGGCAAGCTCAAGGCCAGCAAGGGCCGCAAGATGGGGCACCTCAACATCACCGGTCGTTCTGCTGAGGCGGTGCGCGCCACAGCCCTTGAGGCCGCGCGCATTCTTGGCATCGACCCGTTCTGAGCGCAGCCTGAGGCCCAGATGATCCTGGATGGCCATGACCTATCGTCGATTGCGGCTGCG
>Ga0075458_10000665_pt1 | contig 11291 bp, 27 predicted proteins | sample DEB3_08_DNA_FD_77576 | JGI IMG/M metagenome (GOLD analysis project Ga0075458, IMG submission 77576) | Aqueous microbial communities from the Delaware River and Bay under freshwater to marine salinity gradient to study organic matter... | ecosystem: Environmental > Aquatic > Marine > Coastal ... | reverse complement strand
CCAGCGCGTTCCGTCGCCCGCGTCGCGATCCTGACGCCAAGCCTCTTGGCGACTTGCAAAAACGCCTGTTGCACCACTAGCCGCGATGGATCGGCGCTGAAAAACAAGCAATCGCCTACCTGCATGCTTCTGATGATGTTTTCGCGCTCGGAAAATTTGTCTGTCGGCCTCACGGGCTCAGCCTTCGTCGGCGCTTCAATCCCGGCCATTTCACTGGCCACGGCTTTCCTGATCGCCTTAACGTCTGCGATCACTTGCTCGACGCCCTCTTCCTGCCAGCGCTTTATCTTCTTTATGGCGTGCAGGACGGTGGTGTGATCCCGGCCGTTAAACAGCCCGCCTATCTGCGGCGTCGATTTGAATGTCAGTTCGTGGATGACAAACATGGCGATGTGACGCGCGTAAACCGTTTTAGCATCACGCCTGTCTGCCATGATGCGGGTCTGATCCATGCCGAAATGGTCAGCCGCCAGCCTGATAATGTCGCGGCCTTGCGGTTCGCTGGGCCTGACATGATAACCCCGGCGCATAGTGCCGAGCGGATAAGCCTGCCAAAGCTCCTCAATCTTTTTTGCCAGTTCCATCCCGCCCATGACTCAACGCCTCTTTTATTTTTCGTTCATTTTGACTTAGCCACAGAAGGCTTTCCTTCGCCGCCTGCCAACGCGGCAGCATGTATTCAAGCTCAGACGGCTTGAACCGCTTGCCCATCGTCGCCGCGCTCACCAGCATGTTCAGGGCCGCCAGTTGCTTGTCGAGCGGCACGCGGTCAGTCATACTCGCTCCTTCTAACAAGCATAATTTCGTTTTCACTACGGGATTGAAGCATTTCCTTTTGCTTATCTACGAGATTTTGCAAGTTAAGAAGTAATGATTTTGCGCCCTCTGGAAACATCGTGAAGACCCCACGGTCTCTCGGGCCAGTTACCTCTAAAATAAGTTTTCCAGATTGATCCAAATACAATGTAAGTTTAGACTCGTAGGTGTAATTTTGCTCGTAGGGATTATCGCTCCAAAATTTTTTTCCGGTCATGTTCTCTCTATATGAGGTCATATTACCCCTCGCTTTCATCAATGTAATTGACCACAAGCTGCAAATACCCCGCCGCGTCGATCCACCCGTCACGGTGCATCGGATCGCCCTCAAGGATGCGGGCCAGTTTGTTTGCGACCATTTCAAGCGTCTCGCGCTGACACGAGACCAGCTTGCTCCAGTTCTTGCTGCCGCGTAGGGCTGACTTGATGGCCTGCGAGCGGTGCGCAACGTCCGCATAGTCACCGTATGTTGTTTGGCGCTCTGCCAGTATCTCTTTAATTTCCACCTGTCGCCTCCGCACATGTCGCTGCCACAGACGCGCCGAACCGGCTTGTGCGACCGTCCGCAAAGCGCTTGGTGTGATATGTCGGCTTGATCTTCAATTCGCCAGTGCCGCGCGCGTGATGCTCGTAAAGGTCCAGCAAATGGTCGTCGCAAGCCTGCTCCATCTTTTCGATGTCACGGTTGCCTTCCTGCTCAATGTTCATGATGCGGTAATTCATTTTCCCCTCCGCTGAATTTCTGACCACATGACCTGGGCTAAAGCCCTTGCGTCAGGCGCGTGGCGCGCGTGCTTATCGGCTAGTCGATCATAATAAGCTCGCTGACGGGCTATGAAGTCACGCACATCTGCTATGTCATTAGCCCACGCTTCCTGTCCGCTTTTGCGAAACATCATGACCGCTGCGTCAAGCGCATCTAGGCTTCGCTTGACTTGGCGCTCAACAAGCGCGCGTGAGGAAGGCTTGACGGCCATTACAGAGCCCTTAATCCGTAGTGCGCCAGCAACAGCGCTTCGGAGCGGTTGTGATCTTTCTTGCGCTTCAAGTGATGCGCGGCGTCAGGATAAAGCTCGCGCGCAAGCTCCAAAGACCGCTCGGCGCTGCTATCGAGGCCAAGCGACTTCTTCCAGACTTGCGGACGGACTAGCGTGACAGGCAGGCCAAAAGCGCCGACGACGCCCTGGATTGCTCCATAACCTTGCCCAAAGTGAAAGCTGCTTGTGACGCCTTGCCCCTTGAAGGCGTGGACTTGTTCAAGGACAACGGAGGCTTTGCAGACACCTGAAATGTAGCTGTCTAGGTGATCGGCAAAAACACGCACATTGTCAGGTGACGTTAGGTCGCCGGCATCGTCCGTATAAACGAACCGTCCAGTCTTCGTCAGAATGGCGTAGGCCGCGCTTTTTGATCCGGGATCGACGCCAATAATTATGTCCATCACGCCGCCGCTCCCCATTGCTCAGCGATAGCGTCTGCGATCCCCTGATAGGTCCGGCTGCGCTCCTTGCCGCGTTCTTCTGATGGTGGCATCCGATGAATGCGGTTCTCGCGCCCCTCAACGATCACGGTCGGCTTGAGAAGCGGAAGACCTTTCAGCCAAAGGCATGTCGCCTTCGTCTCTCCATGCCCGAATTGCCACGGCTGGATGACCTGATCCGGCCGACGCCATAGTGACGAAATGATGCAGACAGGGTTTTCAATCGCAATCCGGGGAATGTCAGCCTTCGCCAGAGACAGAAAAAAGCTGACGCCGGACTGTTGCCGGCCGTCAATGCGCTTGGCATCAAAATGACGCGCGCCACTAACTGACAGATGCGTGCAAGGAGGATGCGCTACCATCATGTCCCACGGGTAATTTAGAACGTCGCGCACATCGCCCTGATAGTGTGGGCCGGGACGTTCAGTCGGAAGCAAATCACAGGACATCGCTTCATGGCCCCTTGCGATGAAGGCGTCTCGGACGATCCCGGAGTATTCGCAAGCGACCAGCACGCGCATCACGCAGCCGGCGGTTTGCTGGCGACAAAAACGCGAGCCATACGGCCCATGCGCGTTACGCGACGCATATTGGTAGGAACCAATAAGCCGTCGCGTTTCAATTCGGACATTCGACCGGAAACGACGTTTGGTGTCGTCTCCATGCGCGCTGAAACTTCATCGGTTGTCACGCCGCGCGATCCTTCGCTCATGGCAAGCGCCCAGATGGCAAACCGCCGACGCGCGCGAAGCGTTGACGAACCAGAGCTAAAGGCTTCTGCGCTTTCTTGGTTTCCACCGTGTCGGTTTTCGCAAATGTCCTGTTCCATCACCGCACCTATTAACCAGCGAATAAAAGACCGGGAGCGGAACGCACGACGCGGGGGAGGTTTGTCCAGCGCTCGACGCTCCCGGCAAGTGCCGCGCGCCACCAAGGGAGGAAGCTAAACGCGCGGATACGAAACCATTGGCGACGGGACGAAGGGCAAACGCCCCGCCGCCATTTCCCACCGACCAAACGAGCCATCGACCAGACGGTGGAAACTCAAAACTTCACGCGCACGAACGCGCTTACCCAACTCGGTTACGAACCTTTGCTCTCAGCCCGCTTTCGCTTGCTTTTGTCTTCCGGGATGAAATCATTCATCGTGACAGCCCAATTCGTCGCTTCGCAAATGCGCGCCAGCGTCTTAAGGCTTCCGCCGATCTTGCCGAGTTTGATGCGGTTCACGGTCGCCTGCGTCGTGTCCGCGCGCTTGGCGATTTCCTTCTCGGTCGTCTTGGCCAGTTTGATGTATGCGTCGAGCTTCATGCCCCATATATACAGAAAGCGAGTATGGGTGCGCAAGTGGTAATTCGAAATAAACGCGGAAATCGAATATAGCCTAACCAAATCAATAACATGGACTGTGACACTGGGTCAGATTTGTTGCTTTAAGCTCGCCGTCCTGCGTCTTGATAGGTGTTTTTGCCCATTGCGAATATGCAGGAAGTGTATTATTTAACCTTTATTAACTCGGCACCCTGAAGCAAAGTCTGGGCAGCTTTCAGGATGGAGTTATGGAGTAAAAACAACGCTCAGCACCCTATAACAACGCCTAAAGCAAGGGTGATAAAATGTCTGACGAGTCAAAAGTTGAAACCGGAAACCGTGATTTACCGCTTTTCGGGGAGTGGCGTGAATATCGTAAAATGGACCAAGAGACGGTTGCGCAATTATTAGGAACCACGCAGGCCAGCATCAGCCGGTGGGAACGAGGCGAAAGCGAACCCAAGATAAGGCAGATGATGGAGTTGTCGCGCGTTCTCAATGCGACGATTGATGATTTAATCAACAGAACGCCATTCAAACCCGATCCTGCAATGGAGCTTTATTTAGAGCTTCGTCACGCGCCAGAGGCAGTCCAGCGTCGCGCGCTCAAGCTAATTAAAGCGCTTCTTAACGATCACGAAGAAGATTAAATCTATTATTATCAGTTATATGCTCAATGGTGAGCCTTGAGCAGAAGGCATAGGACGGACAGCCCCGGCTAAAAGCCAGGCTGTTCCGCGCCTTCTACGATCTCGACATGCTCAACGGAGCCGCCTGTCGCATTGGCCTGGCTGATCGAAACGGTCGTCAGTCAGTTGGTGGCTACTTAACGAAGCTATCCGTTGCTCCGGCGGCCGGGCTTCCACCTTTCGGACTGCCCTTTGGCGTAATGGCCGCGCCCAACAGTCGCCATCAAATCAAGCTGCTGCGGGACACCCGCTTGATCGACTCCGGCCTGTTTCGGGTCGGAATGCCTGTGTATTTACATCAAAAAGAACAGATACGCAACTTGCAAACACGTTTTCTGCGTGCCAAGGTATTGACGGCCTATATACGGAAAGTGTATGTAGAGTCCGAAGCAAAGTTATAGACGCTGTATTCTGTGATTTGGAGAATTGCCATGAGGGCAAGGCAACCCGTTCCACCAGAGACTTTTCTTTCGATTAAAGAGCAGACGCTAGAAGAATGCGGCGAAGTCATAGTTCGCGCGTGCCGGCTGGTTGGAAATGGTCGTCAGCAGGCTTCACTGACTTGTTTTGTCGGACTGGCTATCGCTGCATCAGCGCTTGAATGCACGCCAAGCCCAGAAGAAGCGGCCTTATTCGCCGCTCACATGCACGATCACCTTGCACAATTCCTAAAAGTCTATTCGCGCAAATTGGAATTGGCCGATCATGACTGTGACTGATGTTATTCGTCGCATGGTCTTCGCGATCCAATGGATTGGCAATCTGCACGACATGAAAGCGATCAAACGCGAGTTGTCGTGCGCCGGCTTCAATGAAGACGAGATCGAACAATACGCCGATTGCGCAACAGCCTATGTCCTACAGCAGCGCCAGCTTGCTTCCGGCATAAATCAAATGACAGCGGAGACGCCTAATGAAGATCAGTGAAGCGCCAATGACAGCCGACATCGCCGGCATGTTGCAACGGACGGACGCCTGGTACGCCGACCGTTGCGGTAAGGTGACGGCCAGCCCGATCCTTAAAGTCTATAAGAAGCTCAAGTCTGGCGGCTATTCGTCCGAGCGCGAAAACTATTTCTTCCAAGTTCTTGGAGAGACGCTGACAGGCGTTCCGGCATCCGGCTTCAAGTCTGCCGCCATGCAGCGCGGCATCGACAAAGAAGCCGAGGCGCGCGACGCCTATACCCGCAAGACCAATTACCCGGTCTACGAAGCGTCATTCATCGCGCATCCGCGCATTGAGCGCGCCGGCGCAAGCCCTGACGGCCTTGTGGGCGAGGACGGGCTTGTCGAGATCAAGTGTCCAAACAGCGCTACGACCGCCAAAGTCCTGCTTAACGACTATCTGGACGAGACATACGCCGCGCAAATCCAATGGCAATTAGCCTGCACAGGCCGCCAGTGGTGCGACTACGCGGTCTATGACGACCGTATGCCAGAACATCTTCGCCTCTATGTCCGCCGAATCAATCGCGATGACGCGCTGATCGCTGACGTGGAGAAGGAAGTCATCAAGTTTCTTGACGAGATCGACGCGGCCGTTGCGGCCCTTACCCAAAAATATGCTGCTTAATAGGAGAACGAAATGAAATTACCGAAGCCCGGTGAAGGTGGTGGCGATAGAGAGCCGGTGCCGGCTGGCACACACCTTGGCGTTTGCTACCGCTTTATCGACATGGGAACGCAGAAGGTCGAATGGCAGGGCAACGTGAAGCATCTGCGGAAGGTGATGATCTCTTGGATCACGCCTGACGAGCTTATGTCAGATGGCAAGCCGTTTAGCGTCCACAAGCGCTATACCTGGTCTATGCACGAAAAGGCCGCTCTCCGGCACGATCTGGAAAGCTGGCGCGGCAAGGCGTTCACGGCTGACGATTTTGAAGGCGCAAACGCTTTCAACACGAAGAAGCTGCTTGGCCAGCCGTGTATGTTGACCGTCACGCACGACATGAAAGACGGAAAGACCTACACGAACGTCGCCAGCGTCGGAAAGCTGATGAAGGGCGTTCAGGTTCCGAAGATCGCGGAGGCGACCGTCTATTTGTCGCTTGAGCCGGGTGAGTTCGACCAATCCGTTTTTGACAGCCTTGGCGATGGCATCAAAGAGCGCATTGCGCAATCGCCGGAGTTCAAGGAATTGGGCCGCAAGTCTGCGCCGGCGGGGCATGTTGAGGACGCCGATGACTTTGCCGGTCACGATCCGTCAGACGACATCCCATTCTGAGGATCAGCGATGACAAGCGCATTTGCCGGCACATACTCCGACCTAAAGTTCGTCAAGAGCCGCAAGGTCGCGCAAGTGGTGATCGAAATGCCCATCGAGGACGCCAATCGCTTTCTGTCAGCGTTTGGCGCTCCCGATCCGGCGAGTGAAGTTTGGTGCGCTATTGCGAGGTTAAACCATGCGCCTGAAACACACCACGCCGACGAGCCTGAGAAGCCACGTCGTCCATGGGACACGCTTCGGCCGTCCGCCAGGGCAGCGATGCTCTGCAACGAAACCGCATTTCAGGCTTACATTAAGGTTCAAAGCGCCGACCAGGCGGCGCAAAAGGTTCGCCGACATTGCGGCATAGAGAGCCGTCGCGAGTTAGACACTGACGAAACCAAGCGCATGAAGTTCGAAATGGTTGAGCGCGATTTCCAGCGCTGGCGTGAGGAGAAGCACTTCTGACACGACGGGAGTTCTCTAAAGCGGTTCGTGTAGCCGCGATCAAAAGGGCTACCAAAGAGGGCAATGTTTACTGCGAGGAGTGCGGCGCGCTCGCGAAGAAATGGGAGATCGACCATGTTCGAGCCGATGGGCTACTCGGAAGCAATCTTCTGGATAATGCTCGCGTTCTTTGCCGGCTTTGTCATGTCGCCAAAACGCGCGACGACGTGGCGCGCATCGCGAAAGCAAAACGTGTCGAGGCCAGAGCCCTCGGAGTCAGAAAGAAGCCAACACTGAAATCGCGCGGGTTCGAAAAGGTCGAAAAGGTCAGGATGATTGACAAGGATGCTCTCCCTGCCTTGCCAAGAAGGAAGCTGTTTGATGATTGAAAGGATTCAATCTTCTGACGCCGCCAAGATGCTCGGCGTATCGAAGCGGCAAATACAGCTTATGGCCAATCGGGGGGAATTGCCCGGAGCCGCCAAAATTGCGAGTCTATGGACGTTCGATCCCCAAAAACTAACGAAATGGATCGAAGAAAGGGAAGCACAATGTCAGACAACCCCGACAGAAATATCATTCGTCGCGGCGACACCTATTGGATCAGAGCCTACGTTAAGGGCAAGCTCATCCAAAGAAGCCTACGAACAAGCGATGTCAAAGTTGCGCGCAGCCAGCGCGACAAAATGCTCAAAGAAGCGTCCGATTGGGCCTGGCGCGGAGATCGTGTCGTTACATGGCTTGACGCGGTGACAGAGTGGATCGACCACGAGGGAAAGCATTTGCCAGCGAATACAGCCAAGCGCTATTCCGTGTCGCTGAAACAGGTTGAGCCTTTTCTGGCCAAGCTGAATATTGCTGCGATCAACGGCAAGGTCATTGGCGACTTTGCAAAAGCGCGACGCAAAGCCGGCGCTTCCGCCGCCACGGTCCGCCGCGACCTGACCGCCATATCAAAGGTGCTGGATTACGCGATCTCGGAGAACTGGCGCGAGGACAACCCTACGTTGAGCCGCCGCCGTCTCATCAAGGAGCGTCGCGATCCGATCACCCTTCCTGTCATCGAAGATGTCGAGACAATGATCGCCGCCTCTTCGCCGGCCTTTGGCGCATTGATCCGGGCCGCATGGCTGACCGGATGCCGCCAGGATGAGCTAGTCACCGCAGTCTGGCGCGGCTACGACCCCGTTCGGAAGACGCTGCGCGTGGTCGGCAAAGGCAATAAGGCTCGCGTAATCTCCCTGCGCCCGATCCCGGCAAAAGACGCCGTGGATCTGATTGAGAGCCTGCCGAGGACGTTTGGGTCGGACCTGATCTTCTGCAAGCCGGATGGTGCGCCGTTCTCTCAGGCCGCTTCCGACTTCACCCACATCCGCCGGGGCGTCATTGCCAAGGCCAAGAAGGAAGGCCGCCGGTTTGATCGCTTCCGCTATCACGACCTGCGCCACCTGTTCGCCGTCGAAGCGCTCAAGGGCGGGATGAACATTTACGACCTCCAGCAGCACATGGGCCATTCGTCCGTGAAGGTGACGGAGATTTATCTGGCCCATCTGACGGCAGAGGAAAAGGCTGCGGCCAAAGGTGGCTCGGCTGCCTATACCCAAAACTATACCCAAACGGCCTAGTTCGGCGGTTTGCAAAACAGAAGCGTCAATCTGGACAAGGAGTTAGAGCTATATGCAGATTGATTTAACATCGCACTTGAAAACCGCCGTGGGGGCAACTCCACCGAGAGTTCAAATCTCTCCCCTTCCGCCAACAACTAACGGAAATATAAGGCTTTTTTGCTCCGCTAAAAACGGAACAAAACGCTTTGCGTCGAACGCAAAAAGCGAACAAAACGCACCCAAAATCATATACACCGTACCCAATTTTATATACAGCGATTTGGGTACTGTTCGCCTCTCGTTCACGGGAGGCGCGGCATGAGACAGACGCCTATCCCTGTCATCACGGACGAGGTTATCAACAGGCTCCTAAGCCGCGTTGATATTCGGTCTGACGCTGAATGCTGGCCTTGGATGGGGGCTAAAACGACCTTCGGCCACGGCCGGGTTAAGGTCGGCGGCAAGCTCTATTTGCCGCATCGGTTGATCTATCACATCGCCTGCGAGGCGCTGCCGACCGACGAGGGCTGTGATTATCACGGTCCTGTCGTCATGCACTCTTGCGACAACCCGGCTTGCTGCAATCCAAAACACCTTAGTCTTGGCACTCAAGGCGAGAACATAGCTGATATGTTTGCCAAGGGCCGGAATGCGCCTCCGCCTATGAAAAAAATGGGCGAAACCCTTGCTGAACGGATCGCCAAAATAAATAGGCGCTACGCCGCCAGGAAGGCGGTGGCGGCATGAGCCAACTATCCGCCCAATCTATTCGCAAGCTCTGTCTGGCCGACCCGCCGCTGATCCACCCATTCGTCGGAACGAAGGTGGTCGTGAACGGCAAAAGCTATGGCTTGAGCGCAGCTTCCTATGACGTGCGGATCGCCCACAAGCTGACCCTGATGTGCGGTCAGGCAGCGCTGGCGCACACGGTCGAAGACTTTTGGCTCCCTGACAACGTGGTCGGCTACGTCGTGGACAAGTCCACCTGGGCGCGTCGCCACGTCACGGCGTTCAATACCTTGCTGGACCCTGGCTGGCACGGAAACCTGACGCTGGAGCTTGTCAATCTTGGCCATACGCCGGTGGACATCGCGGCTGGCGATCCAATCGTCCAGATCGTTTTCCATTGGCTCGATGAGCCGACTGACCGCGCCTACGACGGAAAATATCAGGCGCAGACCAAAGCCGCACACGGCCCCCGTCATCAGCACGAAGACGGGTCGTGGAGCTAAGCCATGCCCTCACCCAATCCCAAACGACAAGCGGAGGTGCGTCGTGCCGCCGCTGGCACGCCGACCTTCGACATCATCGCAGGCGTCGAGGCGGTCACGCACATGGTCGTGGCGGCTGACGGCACGCGGCCCAAGGGCGGCGAAGTTTACACCGGCCGCCGGCTGACACCGCTCAGCCTGCCGCGTCTGAAATTCATGGAGAGAGAAATTGACGACAGCAGAAATGATCTTTGACGCCGGTTACTACCTAGCCTTCTTTGCACTCGGGCTGATTACAGGCGTTTTTGTTTGCTCGCTCGACGCTTGGTTTGAGGCTCAGCATTCCCGTTCATTTTACGAGGATGCCGATGGCTAAAAAAACCAGCGCTTACGCCCGCAAGAAGGAGCGAATGGCAGCCGACCCTGAATACGCCGAAAGGATCAGGGAAGAATGGCGGCGCGCGAACGCAACCAGATACGCCAAAGAGACGCCGGAAGAACGCGAACTGCGCAAGCAGCGTAATCGCGAAGCATGTGCGAAGCGCTACCGGGAGTGGAAGGCAAAGCAGCCTCCGAAGGAAGATAAGCCGAAGCTGTCATCAAGACCGGCGGCTATCAATAAGCCCAAGCCCGGCCGGCTGATGGCGCTGGCAGGCTGGCACAGATGGTGAGGGGGAGAGGGGGAGATGAAGAGATACGACAGGGCAGCAGTCATGCGCGAGGCGCACAAGCAGATGCGTCAGTCAAAGAGGCTGGGGCTGGGGTGGGATTGGAGCCGGTGCCTGCGCTTCGCCTGGCACAAGGCCAAAGGCAAGAAGGAGATTGAGGATGCAAGACTATTGGTCCGGCGTCAGCACGCAGCAAATTCAAGAAGTCTTAGTAGCCTTGCTGGGCGGGGCGCTGGCAGGGATTGTAACGTGGGTTTTAGTCTGTGATGACTAATCCCGCCGTAGCTCACATCTCTGACGAATATAATAGCCTTCGCCTGGGGCGCGGGCTGATTGCACAATCTGCATGGTCGCTGGCACGCCACAGATGATTACGCCGGGCTCGGCGCGGAACGCTTGGAAGTCAACGTAGTGGGTTTTGTCGCAGGGCTGGTTGGCCGCGCAGACCAGAAGCAGGACATATAACGTCATGCCTTACCGCCTGTCAGCGGCGTCAGGTCGCCTACCGGCAGCGTCTTAAATGACAAGCGAATAGCGCGAAGCATAAGTAGAGCTTCTTTCCGGCCCTCGTCATCTTTGACATGATCGACCAGGGCAAGGAGTTTGGTGAACGACGCAGCCCGAGCAGCGACAGGATCAAGCGGCGGTTCTTCGAACGGAGGAACGTCGATGTCAGAATAATCTTCATCGTCATCTCTCATAGCGCTGGCCTTTCGTCTTAAATGGCATGACAGGCTCGCCGCCCTTTTTCCATTCCATCAAAACAGAATAATGATTGTGCGGAGGGCCGAGGTCAGACGGGTCTTCCCAGCCGACTTCAATCGCCTTCTCTACCCACGAATGCGGCACATAAAGA
>Ga0075458_10000664_pt1 | contig 11295 bp, 6 predicted proteins | sample DEB3_08_DNA_FD_77576 | JGI IMG/M metagenome (GOLD analysis project Ga0075458, IMG submission 77576) | Aqueous microbial communities from the Delaware River and Bay under freshwater to marine salinity gradient to study organic matter... | ecosystem: Environmental > Aquatic > Marine > Coastal ... | reverse complement strand
TCACGAACCTATATCAAAAGAGTTCAGCATTAACCTAGTAAAAGATAAGGTTTATCCAATTCGTATTTATTACGGCAATGGCGCTTCATATGGAACTTTTGAATTTACGCTACAGCCACCTGGATATTCTGGTTTTCAAAAAGATACAACTGGGCTTTTCTTTCATACTGAGCCGGGTTTCTGTACAAGTTGGGGAATTGAATACGCTCTGATGGGATCCTTGGGCTATGACAATCAAGTCCCACCATCACAATGTGGCACACCAGCTAGTGTGGCTAAGCCTGGCACGGTGGGAGGCGGAGCAAGCTCGGGAGGCACTACAACACTCATAGCTGGTGCAGCCTCTGGAAGTTATTACGGAGCACTTGTACGACCAAGTAGTGGGGGCACGCAAACACAACTACTTTGTAAAAGTGGATCTGTTATTTCCGGAATTCAGGTTTCTCGCCGATCTGATCAGCCTTTCACGCAAGGCTTTAGGTTCAAATGTTCTCCGATGAATTCTGATGGAACTGTTGGCGCAGTGCAAGAAACCCGTGAAATAGTCAATGTTTCCACTTCATCTACTGACTACAACAATTTCTTATGTCCTTCTGGTCAAGCAGCTATTAGTTTGGATGTTAGTACGGCAAATTATGTGCGGGATGTAGCGATCACTTGTGCGAAACCCGCTCCTTACTCAAGCGGTGCACAAACAATTTTAGGAGCTGGGCCAGGATTACCGGTAAATGATGCTTCGAGTTGCTCTAGTTCATCTAAAAATACCGCCTTTATTACAGGAGTTAATGCTTATGCCATGGCTGGCTTAGATGGAATTCAAGCCATTTGTACTCCCTTCAAATTTACTTCGGTTTCTACATCAAATACTTCAGCCTCCAAGAAACCAAATTCGCCCACTTTTTCACTCATAAATGTGGTTGGCAATAAGATAAATATCAATGTAAATCTTGGCTCAGCGTCGTCAACTAGGCCAGACCAGGTTTATTTGGTCGCTCCTAAACTTGGTATTGTGGACAGTAATAAGCTCTTTGGAGATATTTCTGGTTCTAAAGCTTCCTGGAGTATAGATTTCGACAAACTGCTCTCTGGTACAGCAATTCCGCTCAAAGTAGTAGGCGTGAAGAATGGCGTAGAGTCAGATGCTGTCGAGCAAAATTTTAATGTACCCGATGCAGCCAAGCTAACATCTAATAAGTCAGCACCTGCTGCCCCTAAGAATATTAAGTCCAGAATTGTTGGGACATCCGGCGTTATAACTGCTGAAGCCACTGTAAAGGTTGGAGCACTTGCTACATCTGCCTATATCTTTGGCACTTCTCTTGGGGTTCCTGCTTCACAGGCGATACTGGGTGAATTGATTGGAACTAAGATTCTTTTTGAAGTTCCACTCAAGAGCTCAATGGCCGGCAAGACATATCCATTTACGATTTATCTGCAAAATGAGGCAGGTAAATCTCAGCCTATGCAAGGCAAATTAGTTGTCCCTGCTGCACCAAAAGTACCTTCCGGCTCCATTAAATTGCCAACACAGACCAAAGCTCCAAAAACTGTTTTTTGTGTGAAGGGATCTCAGACACGAACTTTCGCAGCTAGCAGTTGCCCACCGGGTTGGAAAAATGCGTAAGCGTCGCAATTCGATCTTCTTTGCTGTTTTTGTCAGTTTACTGGGGACTATTCTGATTCCTTTTCAGCTTGCAACTGCAGATCAATCTTTAACCTACTTGAATGCGAATTATGCTGGAACTGCGTATTTAAATGCCTCAAAGAGTTTATCTGTCGATTTAACCCCCCTAAATAATGGTTCTGACACCTGGAGATACCTCAATTGGTCGTGGAATGATGCGTTAGGACTTCGTGCAGGTGGTGGACAAATAGGAATCGATGTTTACTCCAATGGTTCTCAACATAATTTTGTTATGTCAATAGATAATGCAACTGATGAGCAATTACTTACTGGAGTTGGAAATCCTGTTACTTGCGATAAGCGAAATCCTTATGAAGTAAATGGTAAGACTTATTTTCAAGCTGTCTGTTGGACGCCTTACACTCTAGCTCCGGGCCATACTTTTCGTTTACAAATATTTAATAACGCTAATCTGGGACCAACATGGTTTAATGCATCATTTGAGGACTTGACTACTGGTGCTAAATTGCAAATCGGTAGCATCAATTCTGGGGATAAAAATCTTTTGCTTCCACTTAGATATGTCCAATATGGCATGGGAGACTTGGGAACAAACAATAATTGTTCGGCAGTCGGGATTAATGACACCATCGTTTCAAATATAACTAATAGTGGATTAAGTATCTCAACTATCTCCTCTCAATCCATGGGCTCCTGTCTTAATGCCGTCATAGTTCCTAATAAATACTCACTAGGTGGAAATGTTTTTAAATTCGGTGGAGCTAATCCTGGAAGTCGAAACCTAGAAGCAAATGCATCAACGAACGCCTCCACAAACTCCAGCCAAACTTTAACTCGCACTCCTCGGGCAATTGCATCTGTTCCCGTTCCTGCTGGTTTTTCTACGGGCCTATATCAATTAACTTATGTGGGCTACTTTAATGACAATCCCAAATTTGATGATGGGGCAAAGCTCATATCATCAGGTTCTACCGGGGTGAATCTTGTTCGATATGAGAGAAGTGGATTTCCTACTTTTCAAACGCAATTTATGAGCGGTTACTTCATTCCAGATTATTCAGGGCTGTGGCGATTCAAAATTGAATCTGACGATGCAGCCTTCATGTGGCTTGGTACTGATGCTTTTATGAATTACCTCAATAACAATCAAGGTGCGGTTATAAGGCTAGGTGGGGTCCATGCAGCCGCATCCTCTGAATATGATGTTGTGCTAGAGAAGGACAAGATTTATCCCATTCGAATTCACTACGGCAATGAGGTGGATGTTCCAATATTTAAGTTTGACACGATGGCACCTGGGTTCAATGTCTGGCAAAGCGATGTCACGGGCTTGATCTGGCATACGCAGCCTTCTAATTGCTCGAACTGGGGTATTGATTTCACAACGCTAGTTAAAGCTGGCTACAACGTTTCTAAACCTCGAAACGAGTGCGATGCTCCAACTTCAACAACAACCTCGGTCGTCTCAAAGAAAACTACAGTCACTAAACCCTCCTTTTCTCTAATAAATATTGTTGGAAATAAACTCAATGTAAGTGTCAATTTGGGTTCTGCAGGGACAAGCAAACCTGACTCTGTTTATCTTGTAGCCCCGAAACTGGGGGTTCTAGATTCGAATAAACTATTTGGAAAGGTTTCTGGCTCCAAAGCTTCTTGGAGTATTGATTTCGATAAACTCTTATCTGGCACAGCGATTCCACTCAAAGTTGTTGGTGTTAAAAATGGAATTGAATCCGATCCACTAGAACAAGATTTTAACGCTCCAGCTAGCATTGATAAATTAATAACAAACAAGGCAGCCCCGCTGGCACCGAAGAATCTGAAATCTAGGATTGTTGGTACTTCTGCGGTGATTTCAGCCGAGGCAACGATAAAGGCGGGTGCGTTGGCAACCCAGGCCTACGTCTTTGGCCCATCAATTGGTCTTTCAAAAGCAAATGCGATCACTGGTGACATAGTGGGAAATAGAGTATTGCTAGAAATTCCCCTAATAGCCGCCATGGCAGGCAAGAAACTCCCGGTCACAATATATCTCTCTAATGAAATAGGGGATTCGCAACCAGTTCAAACAACAATTGTTGTTCCATCTGCACCAAAAATACCTTCGGGCTCCATTAAATTGCCAACACAGACAAAAGCTCCAAAAACAGTTTTTTGTGTGAAGGGGTCACAAACAAGGACATTTGCTGCAAGTAGTTGTCCTCCTGGTTGGAAAAATGCCTGATGAAAATTAGACTCAAAATTGCAGCAATTTGTATGACAGCTCTTTTTTTGGCCGTGTGCTCACCTGCACAAAGCGAAGAGATTTCAATTCCTACAGGAAATACGCCAAGTAAGAATGTGATTTTTGGTCCAACGGTTCAATGGAATCAGATAGCTTTAAACAAGAAACCTGTACTTGTGAGCCAATCATTTGTAATGAAAAGTGATTGGGCTAATAACTTGCATGTACGCGGAACAATCTGCTGGTCTGGTGAAGTTACTTGTGACTTTGATGTAGCCTTTTCAATTGGCACCTATTGGAAAGCACAGCCCAATATTAAGTTCCCAATGGTTCGATTTGATATGAACGATGCAGTTGAGGTTAAAGGAAATTGCAGGATTTCAAAGCCAGATTTGCAGGGTAATGCCAATAAGTCTGCCGCATCCTGCATCAACTACCTTCCTTGGGTAAAGGATCAAGCATTCACTTTTGTTTTAGCAGATAACACATCACTTTCCGGTGATTGGTGGGATGTCTATATCAATATAACTACTGCTGAAAATAAACAAACGACTAAATTTCCAATGGGTTCTATTCGAGTGGAGAATGTAGATTACAAAGCCCTGGCAATAAATAATTCTGGGTGGGTTTATGACGCACCTTCTTGTAATGCTCTCCCCGATGCATCCTTTGAGCTACAAGAGCCAAAATCATCGGCCGGACTAGCATTACTTCGTACTATTTCAACAAATGGATCATGCGGAAACATCACTGCGCCTAACCCAACAAATCTATCTGTAGGATACAAATTTGCTCAAGTGATTCAAATGAAGCCGGCTTCAACCCCGTCTCCATCACGCATGGGATCAACAAGTCCGACGCCGAAGTCCTCTACAACAAAAGCTGTGGTGCAACCTTCTAGCAAAGTGGTTGTTCAATCTAAACCAACAGCATCCAAGAAAACTACACCTGCGCAAACGGTGATTTGTCGAAAAGGTAACCAGTCCCGTGTCTTTACGGCAAAGAGCTGCCCACCGGGCTGGAAGGCCTCTTAACGACTACGGCGAACTTTTGCCAAAGTGATGGCAATAAAAACAAGAGCAAATAAGCCAACTATTGCCAGTGAGTTGGTCACGTTTGCGGCGCTAGAAACCCAACGGTCTTGTAAATCAGGATCGCTAGTTAGATTTAACTGCACAATATCTACCGAAGCCGAGAGGGCATTAGTTGCCCAATAACTTGGCACCGCCATTGAAACTTGATTGATTATTCCTTTAGTTTCAAGTGGAAGGGCTCCTGATAGAACAACTTGCACCATAGTCATTCCAACCAGCGTTGGCATAGCCTGCTCGCTGGAACTCAAAAATGCGGAAATAACAAGACCTAAGAGCATCGAACAGAGTCCGAGCGAGATACAAATTAAGGTAATTTCTAACCTGCTGTTCGCAATGAGAAGCCCTGCTTCTGGCATCGGACGGTTGAACAAAACTATAAATGTGAATACAAGAATTTGCAGAATGACGATTATTCCAAGCACAAGAACCTTAGAAATGACATATGTCCTAGACCTAATTCCAACGCTTTGCTCACGTTTTCGCACGGCGCCTTCTTTAACTATCTCCTGAATGCTTGTCGACAGGCCCACAAATATTGATCCCAGAATTAAGACAAGAATTGTTCCCTGGGCAAATGGATTGTAATTAAAGCCTGACTTAGTGACTGTTCCGGGACCAAATCCATAACTACTACCAGCAGCATATGAGATGACACCAATGATCACTGGGATAAGTGTTAAAAGTGCAAGATAAAACTTATCCGATGAAATTACCCGGGTGTAGCGAGAAGCCAGGGTCTTAATCTGTCTAAGCGTTGATTGCCTACGAGCTAGAACATGCCCATCTTGAATTTCTGTTGAAATCGCATCCTCATGTTTAGGAGCGGCGAGTAAGAGCGCATCTGGAGTTGCAAGGAATCTAAACACTTCAGCCCAAGATTTCTTACCAAGTTTGGAGAAAACTGTAGAAGAAGGACCGGCATATGCCACTTTGCCACCAGATGCCAACAAAATGACATTGTCACAAAAATCTAAATTATCAACAGAGTGCGTTACTAAAACCACAGTCTGACCATCATCGGCCAAGTTACGTAAAGTTTCCATGACATGTGCATCTAGGCCTGGATCTAAGCCTGACGTAGGCTCATCTAGAACTAGTAATTGTGGTGAGGTGAGGAGTTCAAGACCAATGCTTGCGCGCTTGCGCTGCCCACCAGATAGACGATCAATGCGCAGATCCGCACGTTCTGTTAGCTCTAACTTATCCATCACATCTGCCACACGCGCATCCCGCTCAGCTCTTGTAGTGTCGTTCGGCAGGCGTAATTGGGCCCCGTAGTTGAGAGCTTGGCGAACTGTTAAGCGGGTGTGCAAAATATCAGCTTGCGGCACTGACCCAATCTGGCGACTTAGTGATTGAAATTGAGTGTGTAAATCAATTCCACCAATATAGATCTGTCCGCTTGTAGGTTTAGTTCTACCAGTTAACACACCTAATAAAGTTGATTTACCCGCACCTGATGGTCCGACTATGGCGGTTAAAGTGCGAGGACCTAGTGAAAATGAAACGTCATTTAACAAAAGTCGGTCCCCAATATCAAAACTAATCTCTTTTGCAACTACTGGAGTTCCATCAATACCTTCTAGAATTTGTAAACCATCTTGTGTATATCTACGTGCAAAACCAGCAACAGAAATGACATCGCCAGTCTTTAAGATTTCACGCTTGATCCGAATCCCATTTAAAAATGTTCCGTTTGTTGACTTTAAATCAACAATTTCAAACCCACCTGCTGAACTCTGAACAATCTGCGCATGATTGCGGGAGACATTGAGATCATCGATATACCAATCGCTTCCCTCAGCTCTTCCTATTCGAATTCGCTGTTGGAGTCGGACTCTACGTGGCCCACTCTCTTCAGATAAGTATTCATCTCCACGCACTTTAGTCATTCGGGTGGCTTCTTTGTCTTGAGCTTGCAAGCTTGCCTTAACCGTTGTAGCGGTACTGCTAGTCAATGGGGTGAGAGTAAAACTTAGGTTGTCGCTTCCGCCTAGGAAGATAGTGGCAGCCTTTACTAATTTATGAGTATCAAAGCGTTTCCCATTGATAAAAGAGCCATTCGAGGAATCTAAGTCTTTAAGTTCCCAAGCTTTATTGACAAAAGAAAGACGCAAGTGTGCCCGCGAAAGCTTGCTATTTTCGATAGGAATATCAGCTGATGGATCGCGACCCAACACATATGAGTGTTCTGGATCTAAAACAATTGATCCTTCATCCCATTCAATCAGCAACTTCATGACCCTATTCCACACTGCTATGCCTAAATCTTCCAGCCCGGCTGGCAAGTTATGCCCACAAGCTTTGTATAGACTGGACATATGCGCGTCTTTCTCACCGGTGGAGCCGGATTTATAGGTTCTCACCTCTGTGATGCCCTTCTTGCCCAAGGCAACACCCCAGTCATCCTAGATAACCTATCAACAGGTCAATTATCAAATATCGCCCATATCCAAAACAAAGTCGAAATCCACGAAGGCGATATACGTGATGTGGCATTGGTAAACAAACTCACCGAGCAATCAGATCTAGTTCTACATATGGCCGCAGCCCTTGGCGTGAGCACAATCTTAGAAAAGACAGTGGAATCTGTTTCCACAAACTTCACGGGCAGTGAAGTTGTATTGCAAGCTGCCTTAAAACACAAAAAGCGCATCATCATTGCCAGCACATCCGAAATTTATGGCAAAAACCCAAACCAGCCATTAAAAGAGACTCATGATCGCGTTGTCGGTGCACCACAAAAGATTCGTTGGACTTATGCCGATGCTAAAGCATTAGAGGAGGCAATAGCTCACTCATTGTTTTTAACTGAAGGTCTTAAAGTTTCAACAATTCGCTTCTTCAACACCGTTGGACCCCGCCAAACTGGCCGCTATGGAATGGTCGTTCCTCGCTTTGTGCAGTCAGCGGTTAAGAATGAGCCACTCACCATCTATGGTGATGGCACACAATCCCGCGTCTTTTGCCATGTCTTAGATGCCATTGATGCAGTTCTTAAAATCACAAAAGATGATAAAACTATCGGTGAAGTCTTTAATGTCGGCGGTGAAGGCGAAACAACTATCCAGAAGCTAGCTGAGAAGATAATTACCAATACACAATCACAGTCTAAGATTACTTTTACGCCATACAGTGCTGCCTATCCAGCCGGCTTTGAGGATATGCAACGCCGAGTTCCTGATATCACTAAGGCTAAATCAGCATTGGATTGGAAGCCGATTAGAGATCTAGATCAGATTATTGGTGATGTTTCAGCAAGCTTTAAGCAATAACTAAAGCTGCACAGCCTTTTTCACTTTACCTGTCGTGTCAAAAACATATGGTGCTGCCTGCATAATCTCAGCCTCTGATACCTCGTCATGCTTTGTCACAACGATGGCCATATCAGCTCCAGCCAACGGCACAGACTCCATGCCCTGCCAACTTCCAACTACTGAATCACTCCAAGTAACGTGTGCACCCATTTCATTGAGCGCCTCAATCAAATGTTCAGCAGGTGTCTCACGTGTGTCTGCAACATTTGGTTTATAAGCAACTCCAACAACCAAAACCTTCTTACCCTTAAGTGAACCACCATTATCCTCTGCCACACGCTTAGCAATGTATTGAGGCATCTCTAAGTTCACTTCATTGGCCCGTTCAATAAAAGTCGCTCGAACCCCATTTTCTAGGGCCAAATGAGCCAGATAAGAAGGATCCACAGGAATGCAGTGCCCACCAACACCGGCACTTGGTGAAAACTTCATAAAGCCATAAGGCTTTGTATTTGCTGCATCCAAAGTTTCTCTCACATCAATGCCTAGCGCATGGGAAATCTGTGCAAGTTCATTAACAAGTGCGATATTGACTTGTCTAAAGGTATTTTCAAATAACTTCGCAGCTTCGGCAACCTCAGGAGAAGAGACTTCAACAAGCTCATCACAAAAAGTTGAGTAGAACTCACGGGTGCGTCGCGTAGCCTCAGGGGTTAATCCTGAAAAAAGCCGGGGAGTATTTTTCTGATTCCACTCAACTCGGCCCGGATCAACTCGCTCTGGCGAGATTGCATACTCGTGAGATAGAAATGCCTTTGAATACTTTTCAATTGTGGGTTTGATGAAATTACGGATAGTGCCTGGAAAAGAGGTTGACTCATTGATAATGAGCGCAGGACTATCTAGGTTTTCGGCAATGACTTTGCAAGCAGAATCAATATAAGAAAGATCAGGTAATCGCTTTGAATCCAGTGGTGTTGGGACGGCAATAACAACAATGTCGGAGCCTGCAATATCAGCCCCATGTGTGGTGGCCTTATATGCGCCTCTTGTAATCAAACTAGCAATAACTGAACTATCAACACCTTCTATGTGAGAAATGCCCTTATTCAGACGATCCACAACCACCTGGCTTTTATCAAAACCAACAATTGTGTGATGAGTGCCTGCATATGCAGAGATAGTTAAACCAACATAGCCCTGCCCAATTATTGAAACCTTCATACTAAGGCAGCTCTTTATTGGCTTTATTAAGTGGATCGAGTTCAATCATTTTTTGCTTGGCTTGTGCCTTTTCTTCTGGTGTTGCATTGGCAGAGTAGTAAAGAATTTTCCAGGCGTCGTAATTTTCTGGGTTGAATCCAACTGCTGCACGCGAATATATGACGGCCTTATTAGGCAAGTTACTGTTTACTAGCACATTATAGGCATCTGCATACTTAATCACATTGCTGGGGGTGAAGTATCCAGGTTTTAATGCTCTCTCTAAATTGTCTAAACTCTTTGAATTAACTGCATGCAAATACTGGTAGTCAGCAGTAAACGGTGGGATGGCCAATATAAAACCAACAGCCATACCTATAGAGGCTATAAGTCCTACAGGTACAACAGGCTCATTTCTTACTTTTTGTTTTTTCTTTGAAACGGAATGTGGTGTTGGTTTATCTTGCTCAGTTTTTCGAGTTACTATCTCATAGGAGACTAACAAGCCTGAGAGCAACCATCCCCAAATTGCTAAACCAATTTGATTTATACTAATTATTGACTGTACTTGGTAACAAATCCAAATGACTGCCAAGGTTACAAATATTGGATCATAGAATCTATTGCGTAGAGTGATTCTAAAGATTGCCCTTCCAGCAAAGAAGATAATCGCAAGATAGGCCATCAATAACGGAAAGCCACCGTAGGCAAAGAAGTCCAGAAAAACGTTGTGAGCAGCATTCGTAATGGTGTCTGGTCCTGGCATCACAGTAGCTGCATTAAGTGAGCGATATTTGCGGTAATAGGTACCGAATGAATCCATACCCACACCTGTAAACGGATGGTCAAGACCCATATCTATTGCAGTTTGCCAGTATGAGCCGCGCAATGAAACTGATCTCTTATAAATCAAGCTTGAAAGTGGTCCTTTTTGCAAAGCGCCCATGACGGCAATCAAACCGATAACTGAAACAAAGAATACGTATAGCATTGGTAGTTTGAAGCTTTTGGTTAGAGATCTAATCACATAAAATCCGACTAATCCAAGCCCACCAGTAATCAATACCAAGCCTTGAACCGCGCTCGTTTGAATAATCTCTAAAAACGTCAGGATCCAGATGGCTAGTGCGATTAATCGCAATCGCCAGCTTCTCTCAGGTGCCGCAGCATATGCGGCAACGGCTGTACCAAACATTCCTAGGAACGCTCCCATAAAGTTTGGATTACCAAAAGTTCCTAAGAGATTTCCGTAAATGTTATTCCAAGGGACAAAATCTCCAAACTGCCATGCCCAAAACCCGTATGCCAGATTCACTAATCCTGCAAAGAAAAAACCAAAAAGTATCTTTTTAAAGCCCTGAATTTCGCGGACTACCGCTCCTCCGAGTGCGATTATTCCTAAGAAAAAATATGTAAGGAACCCTGTGTTGCGCCCACCTTCTCCATAAAAGTTCTGCGCGAAGGGAGTAGAACTTGACACTAATGCCATTAAAGAAACCCCGATAAAGCCAGAGATTGCGATTACTATCCCTCTTATGCCTTGAAACGCCTTACGCAACCCACTTCGAATCAACAAGGCTGCAATGCCACCAGCAACTATCCCGAGTATTAGGAATTTAGAGACATTTACTGGATCAGCGACTGGCCCTGCCAGAATTGCAAGAGTGATGACAACTGAACCACCCGCCAATAAATTTATAAAGGTTTTTTCAATAGAACCAATAAGCATGTTCATAATCCTACTTGATAAGGAAGCCCAAAACCCGGCCCCCTCGTGAGAGAGGACCGGGTTTTGGTACTTAGATCTTTATCAGATCAAAGGTTGAGGGCAGATTATGCCTTTACCTTCTTCTGGATCTTGATTACTAGGTT
>Ga0075458_10000662_pt1 | contig 11311 bp, 10 predicted proteins | sample DEB3_08_DNA_FD_77576 | JGI IMG/M metagenome (GOLD analysis project Ga0075458, IMG submission 77576) | Aqueous microbial communities from the Delaware River and Bay under freshwater to marine salinity gradient to study organic matter... | ecosystem: Environmental > Aquatic > Marine > Coastal ... | reverse complement strand
TACTGCCTCGTAAGCCGCCACAGCAGCCGCGCTATTCGATGCAGATGCGACCGCCTGCTTGCCAGCAATGCGGCGTTGTTCAATGACACGGGCAACTTGCGCGAATGCTGCGAACCGGGCTAGCACTAGCTGCGATACGTCCCACAATGTCGGCGCCTCGAGACCGACGGACGCATCCAAAAGCGGAAATGTTGCCGCCCGCTCTGTCGCGCTCATCGCATTTGCCGCGTCTTGCGTCATGCGGTTGACGGCAGTTGCCTGCGCAAACTTCTCCTGATACGTCAACGCCATGCCAGCACCCGGCGTGATGTATGTGAGGCGCACGCGCTCCGCATCGGCATCCAGCTTATCTTTTAGCGCGCGCTTGATTTCATCAAGCGGCTTATCGGCGCACGTATAATCTGCGATTTCAGCATCGCGTGGGCCGTCGTCGGTCTGTACCGTTTCCGTCCGCCATGATCGCGTCACCACTTGCAACAGCGGATTGTGAGCCGGAGCCCCATTATCAATTTTCATCATGGTTTCACCACGTTGATAGCGCCGCGCGCTTCCATGTGTTTGTTGCCGTGCACACGTATATGTAATCGCTGTCCCATGCAATCTCGCCTTGCGACCCTGTTGCGCTTGCCGATGCCGGTGTCTGCGACGTTCGGATTCGAATGGAATCGTCATTCACATCAACAATGTGCGCAGGCGCGTTCGTGGCAAAGCCGTGATATCCCGCGTTTGTAATGCGCGATCGCTCAGTTGATGCAGTTGCACCATCTGGCGTTGTTGCAAATATAATGTTTCCTGGCATGTCGTTGGTGCCAGGCGTTCCGTCGCACCTAAACGTGATCGTGGCGGCTTGAATATATCCAGTTCCGTCCGCGCCCCGAACACTGATCTGGCCTAAAATATCATTGTTTTGAACAATGGTGTTCGTTGCGACGGCAGCTCCCCGCGATTTGATGAATTGCTGCGCCGGCCCCGTGGCATCATTTGACCATCGCCACGCGCTGCTGCCGGCCTTTCCGTCTGTGCCGTGAGTTTGTATGCCGGCTGCAATCGTCAAGACATGCGCAAGGGCTGCAGAATGCCCTTTGATCACATACCCCGCATCCGGGAGAAATATAGACCCGTCATCGTCCATCGTCGCGGAGGAACCCTGCAGCTTTCTCGTATCTGTCCCGTCCGTTCGAACAATACGATTGTCACTCGATCCAAGACCCGACGTGTATGTGCTCTCGTTGATCGCTGTCTCTATATCGTCAACCAAAGCGTTGAAGTCAGTTTCGTCAATGACTGTGCCCTCAACGGCAGGCGCTACGCTTGATGATGGTGTCGTGTACGTTCCAGAGCTTCGCGGCATGGTGGCGCCTCAAAGTTTGATGATGAATGTGCCCAGAAACGCGGGCGGCATGTTTGAGTGTGCGCTCGTCGAGCCAGTAGAACCCGACGTATTGTTAGACGGCGTTCCGGACGTGGCGCTAAACGTGTGATCGTGATTGGCGCTGGTCGTGCCGGTCGATCCGCTGATCGTGTGAACGTGAGCACCGTTAGATCCTGTGTTTGTAGTTGTCCCTCCGGCAACAGCCGAATTGCCGCCCGTTCCTGCGGCAACACTGCCAGACGGGGCGCTTTCAGTATGCGTGTGAGCCCCAGAACTATCAGCGGCCAGCGTTCCGGCGCCGTGCGTATGGTCGGCACTTTGCGTGCCCGTCGTGCCGCTGACGCTGTGTGTGTGACTTGACAGATCATGAGTGTGCGCCGGCATCTCAGAGGATGACAGCGTGACAGTCTCGGTGCCCCCGCTTGTGCCGTTAGTCGTCGGTGTTGTTAAAACCGTGCCGATACGAGCGGCCGGCGTATTGCCCATGTCGTCGAGGCCGAACCAAGACCGACCGCGAAGGTCCGGCAGGGTAATAGTCTTGTTCGCCGCATAGTCCAGCGCCGCCGTCGATCCCCGGCCAGACGACACCGCGCAAACCGAATCGCTGTAACTGTTCCATAGCAGCTCATAAAGCGTCTGCGTGTCGGCGTTGGCGCGTTCGGTGGCGCTGGAAGCCGCGTTACCGATTGTGCGGCCGTTAGCCCGCACCCATCCCGACGGCGCCGTCGTGGCGATGTATGGCGCGATCATACCGGCAGGAATGAACGACGTGCCTTTAGACGAGAACTCGCCGACTTCGGCCCCGCCGACAGCTACGCCGATGGTGTCGGCACTCTTGCGATAAAAGCCAGTGTCCGTGTCCGACCCAAACGTCAGTCCAGGCGCCGCAGCCGTGCCGGACGCCGCCTTGAACTGTCCCGTCATCGCCGCTTGGCCATCGCGCGGCAGACTATTGGATAACTCCGATCCGACGTCGGTAAAGTTGGCGTTGACGCTCGACGACGATATAGTCGATCCAGACGTGAACGACGTCGGTACCGCGTAGGTACCAGAGCCATTGCGAGGCATGAGCGGGGGTCCGAGATGAAAACGCTTGCACTAATCCTGGCGCTGTCCGGATCGTCGGCGCAGCTGCCAGTTACCAAGGTCAACATGATGTGTGGGATACCGCCGATCCCGCCGATAGGGTGCAGGGTCGGCCCGTGTCAGTGCAACCAGTTCGGGCAGAATTGTCAGTTTGTGATGGTCTGCCGCTAGAACGATTGCGCTGGCGTAGCGTTGCCCATGAGCGGGGCCGCGCCTTGAACGATGCGCCGCACGAGAGCGTCACGCCGCGCCGGTTCCTTTGCGGCGCGGCCGATCTCAGCCATCAAACGCATTTGCATATGCTGCGGCGTTTGAGCCATCAGACGTTCAATGATCTTGTCGGCAACCTGCGGCGTTAGGCCCGAGAACGCTTGCGTCTGCCGGCTGAGCCACTGCAAAGCCGGAGTTAGCTTGCCAGACGTTGCGTTGGCCACGGCCACGACGCCTTGCAAAGGCTGGCCCGCTTCTTGCCCCTGCGCCAGCTGTCGTGCCGTCGTCGAATTACCCTGGACTGCCTTGCGCGTATCGGCCATCCGCGCCTCCAAGATCAGCCTTTTTTGCAAATCGCGTCGGGCCGCTTGATCAGGATAAAGAACGGCGAGCTTCATCTGTATTTCTGCCGAGGAAAACAGCGAATCCGTGCGGTCCCGCATCACGTTGCCTTTTTCAATCTGGTCGAACAGCGACCGCGCAGCGCCCATGCGATACATGCGCCGCTCGGGCTCGGTCATGCCTTGCAGCGCGGCTCGCAGGTCAAGGCGAGATGCCGTATTGAACTCTTCGGCACCGCGTTCCAATGCCGTGCGTAACCCCGCTTCGTCACCGTACTTGTAGAGCGCTGATCGGTAGCTTCCGTTACGCTGGCCGATCAGATCGACAAACTCCTTTTTTAGCTGCACCAGGCCGCGCAAGTCCCAGTTTGCCTTGCTGTCGAGGTTCCCGCGCTTGAGGCCGCCGATCTCGCTGTCGATCTGCATTTTGACGCGGTGCATGATCTCCCACGGCCTCATCTCCATGAGGTTCTGCCCGGTCATGCCTTCGTAGTTCTCTGCCGTCTTTTCCACCAACCGCCGCATGAACGGCCGTTCCGACAGAAACCGCGCCAGCGGATCGTTGGCCGTGACATTCCAGGGCCGCGAGAACGCACGTTCAAATTCGGTCTTGCCGACCTCGCTCACGCGCTTGGTGATTTCCTCCATCGCGCCGGTAAAAGCGTTGCCGTCCGCTAGTGTATCTGCTACATCGTTCTCAATGCGGGACCACTGCCACGCCTGACGGCGATCAAGTGACGCCTGCAGGCGTTGCCCGCTACGGCTGGGCATGTTGGAAGCGGCACGGAGTAGATCACGTGTATTCTGCCCACCCACGTCTGCCAGCATCGCATCGGGCTTGGTTTGTCGCGCTCTGGCAAGACGGTCCTGGGCCATTTCTACGGCGCGCGATGGCGCCAATTCTGGCGCGTCTCTGGCTAGGGCTTCGATCACTTTCGACTCTGCTACGGACGACGGATTGGCGAACGCGCGCACGGCGTTTGAAACGGGTTTCAGCGCGGCGCTGGCCAGGTCTACGGCAGCAGGTGCTACAGCGCCGACAGCAGCACCGCCTACTACTCCAGGGATTGCAGCTATAGCGCGATTGCCCGCCTGATCGATGATAGAGCCTTCACCGCCCTGCGCCGTTCCGAACCCATACACTCCACCCAGCGCCGCGCCGGTCTTGGCCGATTGCATTGACCGTTGCGCCAGTGTGGCGCCGCGCGCTGCTGTTCCGAGCGCTCCCAACGGCAGCGCCATGCCGCCGACAAGCTCACCACCGATGAACGGTATCGGATTGCTTTGCCGCGCACGCTCGTTGGCGGCCCGAACATCGCCAAGCTCTCGGTTGTAGGTGTCGGAAAACGAGCCGCCCTTGAGCGCATCGTAAGCACCGACGGCACCTGCATAGATTTCATCGCCAAAGCCAAATGTGGCGCCCTGGATCGCGCCGCGCCCTGCGGCCTCCAGCGTGCTCACGGGTGGCGCCTTCGGCTGTGCACGCGCCTCCGATCCGTCCCCGCCAGTGGCGCGAAGCATCACGCGGCGTATGGTTTCGTCGTCGGTGCCGTCCGGAAAGTCGACAGACAGCTGCCCCGACTTGACGGTGATCGTCATCGGCCGATGCCTTCAATCGTGGTGCGAGCTCGAGTTCGATCAGATTGGCCCTGTGGCACGAGCTGCCCCGACGCCGGATCAAACACGTAGGAACCGGGCGCCACCGGCTGGCGAGCCGCAGCATTGGGCGCGGCGCCGGGCTGTTGCAGTTGCGGGCCGCGATTGGCACTGCCCTGTGCCCGCGTCAACCCCGCCCGAACAACCCCTTCCAAATCCGCAAGCGCTTGCTCAAAGTCCTGCGGGCTCTGCGCACGGTCGAGACGAGCCAACGCTTGAGTGGCCTTCGCACCTTCCGCCTCTGTAATGGCGCCGCCGCCGCGCAAGCTGTTGAACGCCTCAAGGAACGTCTGCCCTTTGGCCTGCTCAACTAGGTTGATAAACCCGCGCTGCTGCGTGCCTGGAATGCCAGGCACGATGGCGGCAGCGCCAAGCGCATACGGCTTGCCAGGATGGCTCCGTATCTGCTCGATTGTCTGCAGCGTCCGCGATGCGTTGTCGACGACACGAGGCAGATCTGCCGCCGCCTTGCCTTGTGCCTCGCCCTGCTCCCTGAGCGATGCTGCCTCTGCCACGTTCTTTGGCAACCGCGCGATTGGCTGCCTGGTGATCGGATCAAGCAGGATAGTCTCGGTCCCGGCATCCACCTTGATCGGCTGGCGCGATATGGTCACGCCGTCGGGCATCTTGGATTGCACCATGGCGCCATCCGACCGGGGCTGCATCACCACCGGGTTGCCGTCCTTGTCCGTGCCGTAGACGGGTTGCAGAGACGTGCGCACGTCGTTATTGTTCGGCAGCGTGCCCATGAGCACAAACTGGCGATATTCTGACGTGCCCGGTTGTATGCCGTACTGCTGCGCCATCTGAGCCCTGGCTTCAGGCGTCTGCATTTTCAGTTGAGACAGCTGCGCATCAGCCATGCGTGCCGCCCTGGCCTCCTGCGCCTGCGCCAATTGCAGCTGCGCCTTACGGTGCGCATCAGCCGCGCCCGCCTGCTGTCTGGCCTGCATCATCTGGCCAAGCTGCATACCCTGCTGCCCAATCCATGGATTGTTGACGCCAGATGCCGCCACCTTCATCGGATCATTGCCGACCATGGCCGCCGCTAGCGCGTTCCGCGCGCTTTCACGTCCGGCCTGCTCGCCTTGAGATGCCTGGCTTGAATACATCGAGCCGACGCCGCCTTGCAGCACACGCGCCAGCGCTTGAGTCCAATGCCCAACAGGAGATGCATCGGTTGCCAGCTGGCCCATGCGGGCGCCCTGCCGACGAAACTGCTCGACGTCGTCGGGGCTCATGATGTATCCGGCCATAGTCAGTTCCTTGTAACGGTCGTGCCGTTATTCCAGTTTTGCAATCCGACGTTTCCAAGCCCGCCCATGAATCGGTTGGCGAGCGACCCACCGAACGACAAGCCCCCACCCATCGGCAGACCTAGCAGCGTGCCGCCGATAGCACCTAGCCCGCCGAGCATGGCGTTACGCTGCTGCATTTCAGCGTTATAGTTATTCATCTGCTGCTGGTACTGCTGGCCATAAAGGTTGGTAAGATCGACGTTTCCAACATTGACGCTGGCATAAGGCGATGCGCCAGTTTGCAAGATTGGATCAACCATGCCAGATCTTCCCTGCGAGGCCAGCTGCGAAGCACGTTGCAGGCCGAACCCTGACCCAGACAAGTCCTGCCCAAACAGCTGCTGCGCCGCGTTCTGGCCCGTGCCGAATAGTCCGGCCGCTTCACTGTAACCCTGCTGCCGTCCCGCCAAGTCCTGTCCGAACATTTGCCCTTGCAGCCGCGTCGTCAGATCGTTACGGGCCTCGTTCTGCTGCAAGCCAAGGTCGTTCATTTGCGAGCGATAAGCCTCCGACGTCGGATCGAGCCCCTGGTTGCGAAGGCGGTTTTCCATGGCCGCGCGGGCGCGTTCCATGCGCGGTTCGATGTTGGCCGATGCTGTCTGATACGCGCGATCAAACGCGGCGCCGCTGTTGAGATTCGCTGGCTGCGCAAATCCGTGCAGGCGACCCGCGCCGGCTTGCGTCAGGCCATAGGGATCAGTTTCGACACGGTTTACGCGGTCCTGTGTCTGCTGCAAAGCGCCAAGCCCCCCCTGGTAGGCGTTGAAGGCTGTCCCTTTGATCTGGTCGCGATAGTCGAGTTCGCCCTGATCTAGTTGTGTCGCCTGCTCAAAGATCGGATTACCCTGCGCATCGGTGCCGCTCTGCCGATACGATATCGAGCCGAATGGGCCCGTCTGATTGATGCGGTTGAACGCCGCCTGCTGATAGGCGCTGTTCGTATTCTGCGCACGTTGTTCGCCAGCGATCTTGCCCACGTCCATCGGGGCTGGCGGCTTCGGTGATTTGAATATGCTGCTCATGGCGCTTGATCCATCTGCATTCGTGAGGACGCATAAAGAACACTAGCGCGTCATCGCCGGGGCCATAGTAATCGCGGTCAACACCCTGGAACTTGAACCCGTGCTTAGGTGCCGCGCGCTTTATCGCTTTGTTGGTCTTGGATGTGCGGACCTCGAGACGCCACACAGCGTAGTCATTGAACACGCGGCGGAACATCTCGCACGTCGTATCTTTGGAACGCTGACCGAACACGTGCAGCTCTGCCGTGCTGTCGCATTTCCAAGTCACGACAAACGCGCCACGCAGCACGCCGGCCTTATCGAGCACGCCCCATATCACGTTGGGCGTTTGCAGGATGAATGCGCCATACCTGTCGGCCAGCCAGTCGGACACGACGTCGGCGTGACCGTCGAGCAAGCGCATTAGTCGCCGTCGCCGCCATACATCTGATTGAGACGCAACATGCGAAGATATGGGTTGTCGGCATCAGACACCGGCCCTGCGGGCATGCCAGTTTGCTGCCACATGCGTTGTGCATCAGCGGCCTTGCCAGCCTTATTCAGATGGTCAAGCGACAGCGGTAACGTCGTTGCAACTATGCCGCGCGCCAGCCATGCCGAAATTGGATCATTATCCATCAAGGCTGGCAAGGCCGCCATGCCTGCCGTCGCGCCATAGACACCTGATCCGATGTTGTGGCCTATGCGCTTTCTCTGAAAATAATCCGGCAAGGGGTCTTCACCGCGCAACAACTGCGCTGCAAGCCTGCTTCGCACATCATCCGCCATTAAGCCCTCCTATATGAAGCCGCCAGCTGCCGCTAGCGCGACAAACCCATTGATCTTCATGGTCTGCGTCTCGCCACCCTGCGAACCCCACAGATCGACGCCCCACTTCGACACGCCCCACAACGAGCCGCCCGACACCGCACCCGTCTGCGCTTGGAACTTGATTGACGCATAAGCGCCGATAGCGATGGTGTTAGTCCAGTCGTTCACCTCTACGTCATCTCCGGCCCAAACATCGATATCCCACCGCGCCGAATCCCATCGGGCAGTCGTCGTTGACGTGACCGCAGTCAACGTTGATAAAGTGGACGTTTCCTGAAAGTCCACCGACACGCCGATAGCCGGACGAAGGGACCCAGACGTTAACAAAAGCGGCCGGATCATTGAGAAGTATTTGACCGAACCGGGCGAGCCGAACGCCGAATAGGCAGTTTGGCCGACTGCCGTTATCGGCGTGTCTACATCGGCAGAACCTACATCTGCTTGATAGACAGTTCCGTCTTGCCCGCCATAATAAAGATTGTCCGCATAGACGACCCATGAATTCGCATTCATGCCGTCAAACTCACACCACGCCCCTGTGAGCGTGTTCATGACGTACTGGACTGCCGTCGCGTTCTCACTGGTCGGGATGTTGATGATCAGCTGCGTGCCCTTGGGATAGACGCACGCCTCCCATCCCCAATTGCTCGCATAGGACTGCGCCGCCACCGTCATTGCGGCCGAGATGCGATTGGAGATTGCAACGCGGCTGACCTGGCTCTGATCGACCGAAAGCAGCTGCGACAGCGGGTAGACGCCTTCAACGGTGATCAGCAGCAGATCGCCGCCAAACTTTGTAAAGCAGCGCCGCCCAATCGGTGCGGGGCAATCAAACACGCCGACAAGCGCCCATGTGTCGGCCGCTGCAGGATCGGTGCCCTGGTACACGGCGACCTGCCCCCGACTTGAAACAAACACCGCGTAATCATCGGCACCCGAGCCACCGTCGCGCGTCCAGGTTCCCATGGCCATGAGGTAGCCGCCGCGCGTAAACAGCGAGCCAAGCTCAAACGACGTTGCGGCACCCGCGATGGCCTCAGTGGCAAGGTAGTATGCCTTCGTCGAATCCTTGACGACAAACCAAAGGCGCTTTTTGTGGGCATTGACACCGATGATGTCAGTTGCCGTGACGCCGGTCAAAGACGGCGCCGCCCAAGTCGTTCCGTTGTAGTGAACTGCGGCATCCGTGCCGTTGCAGCACCACAGATAGGTGCCGCCGCTGGTCGTCATCATCGTCCATTGCCAGCGGTTGCTGGAATAACCAGGCGATGATGGGACCGCCTTGGCCCGCGACGTGACGTCCCAAATCGCACCACCACCGGCCGCGAACATCTTTGACGACGCCGGCCCGTGCCACGTCATCAGTGTTTCGACGTCGGGCTCGGTCAGCTTCCAAACGTAGATCGTGCCCGAGCCGGCCGACGTTATGTCAACGGCAGAGCCGCCCGACGTCGTCGCCAGTTTGAATGTATTGGTCGCGCTGCTGACAATGTAATATGTGCGGTTGTCCGACAACCCGGCCGGGATTGTCGTTGTCGCATAGACCTTGACCTCGTCACCATCGGAGAACCCGTGGCTATTGGACGTCAGGGTTTCTGTTCCGGTATCAATGGACGAAACGGTCTTAGGAGACGCACCAATATCCCATGAATGATAGCGTGAACCCCGCCGAACCTCGATATAGCCGGGCTGCGGAAACCAGTTCTTGAGTTGCACTGCCCGCGCCGGACTCATCGTCGCCAGCGCCGTTGACGCATCCCATCCCTCAACTGGTGCCGGGATCGTTGTCGGCCTGACAACCTTGGCGCGGCGCCGGTTGATTGCTTGAGGGGCGCGGTCGAGCAGCATCACAGCGGCCAGTTTCCGTCTGGCACCTGCGGCGCGCGGGGAACGCGCGTATCCGCCCTAGCACCCATGTACAGTGTTCTGGCGCCACCGTCGCGGCCGAGCAGTTGAGCCACATGCCGCTCGTATGCCGCGAACGCCTCCCCATAGTCCAGGCCACGGCTGCGCAGATAGCGCCACACAACGCCCAGCGTCATAGCCTCTTCATCAAGAAATGCTTGATCCGAATCCGCTGCAAACGCTGCCGCCGTTGACGCCGTGTCTGCACTTGTGCCGGCCCAGTATTTCGACACGTACTCAAACGCCATCGTCTCATTGGCCGTTGGCGTTGGCAGAATCAGGATTGAATTACCCCTGATCCTAAACGCTTCATACACTAGCGACGTGAGGCGCCCTTTATAGTCGGCATATTCTTGCGCCGTAAGGGGACCAGTGACGATGCGCTTTTGTGTGCGGTTGTAGAACGTGCCAGGGATCATGCGGTCGTAATCCGCAGGCAGCGCGTTGGTTTGCGTCTCGGCTGCGGTCGTGAGAAACGTCGTTTCTTTGGTTATCGTCTGCCACGACCCACGGCGCGCCAGCTCCTTGCCCTCTTGCTGGGCCAACGCCAGCAGATTGCGTACCTGATGATCAGCCGAGCCCGTGACGGCCGACGGGCGCACAATCCCGATTCGATCCGATGCGTCTTGGATGATCGTCAACAGGCTCATAGATTACACCGCCTCTGCTTGGGGCTCATCGCTGCCCGCCTTGCGCCGACCGCGCTTCTGACGAAGCTCTTCTTGCATTTCGAGCACGATGCGGCGCATCTCCTCCTGCTCATCTTTGAGGGCTTGATTTTCGCGCGCCATCGTCGCCATTTCGTCGGCAATCTTGGCCTTGTCCGACGATTTCAGGAACAGCGCGGCCATATCCTTCAAGGCGCGCATGTTGGGTAGCGGCACTCGGGTAATGACGGATTCGGTTGCGTCCGCCAACTCCTCTACAGTGCGAATGCCGGCCATCTTCAAGCCTTCGGCTTGCTCTTGCGAAATTCCAGCCCATGCCGCTAGCGGCGTGCCGTTCACCGGCAAATCCTGGCCTGCCTTCCAGGCTTCATAAGCCGGCTTGATCGCGTTCCATCGATCCAAAGCCATGCGAGCAGCGGGATTGTCTGCCGCCGCTTCCGGCATGACGCGCGACAAACGATTGATCGGATCGCAGGTAGATGCACGCTGCGCCATGCCGACTGCGCAATATTCGGCCCAATCGACGCCCACCATCTGGCCGTCGCGCATTTTGTACTCAGTCCAAAACTTGATGATCCGAACGGATGTCATTGCATACCTCTAGCGATGTGGAGGGGGCGAAATGCCCCCTCCGAGATGATCAGAACGGGAAATCGCACATCACAATTTTTGCGGATGCGTCGATAGCCGCCGCGCAGATGTGATCCGTTGATGCCGTCGACACATCAAGCGTACCATCGGTCGCTCCGGTTGGTGTGAGCTGGGCACCGTCGCCGCCAGCCGTCAATGCAATCGACAGCGTGGCAGCCCCCTTGATTTGAATCCAGCCGTATTCACCGTCGCCCGGCGCTGCTTGAAGGACGCCAGCCCCCACGCCTGCACTGTCCGACAGATCGGACGTCACAACCGTAGTTGCGCCAGCCGACGTTCCGCCCGGCGCATA
>Ga0075458_10000659_pt1 | contig 11323 bp, 8 predicted proteins | sample DEB3_08_DNA_FD_77576 | JGI IMG/M metagenome (GOLD analysis project Ga0075458, IMG submission 77576) | Aqueous microbial communities from the Delaware River and Bay under freshwater to marine salinity gradient to study organic matter... | ecosystem: Environmental > Aquatic > Marine > Coastal ... | reverse complement strand
GACAGAACGAATTAGGGGTTCTGAGCGGAGAGCGAACTCAAGAAGACGGTCATACGCCTTCTGGACTAGACCTGCTGCACCAGCGGTTCCTCCAAGAGAGGAAGACCCTGTAGATACGTAGGAGTTAGCCATTTTTTCACCTCCAAGTGAATTAGGAAACTATGATTAATTTTGTGAGTTTAGGAAAGCAATCAACTCTTCCGCACTCTGTGCGTTATCGAGTCTTGCATTTAAATCCTGTGCTCGTTCAGGGGTCATAGCATTCTGAGTAATTACGTCTTGTTGACGTAGTGCCGCAAGGTTTATATCTGTCTGCTCTTTGTTCTGACCATTGTCAGATACTTGCAATCCAAATAGGTCTGCATTATCATCGAGCCAATTATTAACTGACTCCTCGTTAATGTCATCCAAATCCTTGAGGATTAGTCTTACTGCTTTTGCGTTGACGCCCTTCTTTTCTAGGACTTCTTTGACGGTTCTCTCACGCTGCACCTTGGATAAACTCTCAAGTTGCTCAGTAAGTTCTTTGATACGTTTCTCATCAGCACGCTTGGCTTTACGTAACTTCTTTAACAAGTCACCGCCATCGTTTGAGTAAGTGTCTGTATCATCGATGTCGTCATCTTCATCGTCCCAGTTTATGTTGTTGCTCATAGCAACCACCCTTTCTATTCGTTGATTAGTCGCAAGCCACAGTTCAGTTCGGGGAAACTGGCTGGCTCTTGCTCCCAGACTTATACGCTGCGTGGGGCTGGTAGGTCCACGTCAGGAATTTTTAGTATTGTCCTGCTGATGAGGTTCTGTTTAGATAGCCAGAGGCATAAGCACCCTTAGAGGCACCAGAGGCGCCAAGGAATCTATTCTGCTCACGGGCTGCTAACTCTGCTAACTTGCGCTGCTCAGAGGCTAAGCCCTTTAGATAGGCTCCTTCTGCTTCTGCTTGTGTATATCCAGCACCTTCAAGTTCGCCAAGTTTCATAGCGGTTGGTAATGCAGATGCAACCTTTGCATATCCAGTATTGGCTGCTGCCTCAGTTACTCCAAGTGCTGCTAAATCTTCTGCACTAACTACGTTAGTAACAAGTCCTTGACGTGCTGCAGCAGAACCAATCTGTGCTGCCTGAACCTTAGTTGTCAATCTTGTTTCTGTTTCCTTAGGGTCCAAGAAGTATGAGACTAAATCTTTATCAGTAACTGATGGATAGTAGGTTTGGAAAGTCTTAAGAATTTCTGGGCGGTTGTTTACTTCTTCAACTGCCATCTGAATTCTTTTCTTAACCTCAGTAGGTGCAATATCTGCGCCAATGAATGTAGCAAGTTTTGCCTGTTGATTCTCTCTTGAAGAACCAAGAACGCTACTAACACCATAGGCAGCAAAGGCTTCTTGCATTTGATTTTCTAGTTGTAGGTAAACATCTTCACTATAGACATTCTTACCTGCAGCACGGCGTGCTTCATTGCCAGCAAAACGTGTTTGATATTCCTTTGTATTACGAAGTTTTAAAGTTGCTTCTGCAGATGGAGTTCCAGTAAGGATTAAATCCTTAACAGTTTTTGCTAGTTCACCTAGTCCATACTTAGTAAATTCTGACTCAAGAATTGCATAAGCAGAACCACGTTCTAGTCTTAAACGCTCTGCTTCTTGGGCTGCCTGTAAATCTGCTGCATATCTAGTTGCTGCTGCGCCTGCATTGGCTGCTGCAAGGGCTGCTGCATTAGCATCTGCTGCTGCTTTTGCTGCAGCATTAGCATCATTGGTTGATACCCATGTATTTACAAATGCAGTTAATTCTTCCGCACTATTAAACTTATATGTCTGACCAGTATTAGGGTCAGTCCAACTATATGTCTTGAATCCCTCAACAGTTACTGAGCCATCACTCCAAGTAACAGTCTCTGTTCCATCTGGATTCTTAACACGAGACTTTTCTGTTTTGGTTGTTACAGTTGAAGTCGCTGGATTGGTAGTTGTACTTGTTGTACTAGCAGTAGTTGTTGATGTGCTAGTAACACTAGTTCCAGTAAATCCAGAGGCTGCATTAATACCAGCAAGAGTTGTTGTATTTACGCCTGAGCCAGCAGCAAATGGGTTACTACCACCAGTGACACCACCAGCATAGGTATTGCTAGATGTTTTAGTTGGAGTTGTTTTAGGAAGATTAATTACTTGATTTGGTCTAATTACATTTAGGTTAGTAATCTGTGGATTAGCAGCAGCAATAGCAGCAACGCTAGTTTTATTAGCAGCAGCAATGGCTGATAATGTATCGCCCTTTTTAACTACTGTGGTACCTGGTTTAGGAGCAGCCATTGTTATCCCTGCAATCCAAAGTCACGTAAAATTGATAGTGCAAAATTACCGACTTTCTCGTGGGCTTCATCTGTGTATTGCCAATCTGGGTGCTGCATAGCAGCCATATCCATTTCCCAAAGTGTCTTCAATTCCCCTTTATCATTGAACATATTCTTCTGGAACCAAGGGTCCTTCATTGTCATATTAGCCTTTTGTAGTTTGGTACCAATACGAGTTACATATGGTTGATAAACGTCAGATACTGTCAGCCCTTGACGCATCAAGTTTCTAACAGATTCAGGCTGACCAATCATTGCCTTTGTTTCAATTTCTTTTTTGATGGCAGCAAGACTGTCGCCCATATCTAAACGCTTCATCCAGCCATTGATATCGCCTTGGGTAAAATCTTTTTCTAATTCAAACCCTTGCTTAACTGCGTAAGATTTAATATCCTCAATATTTTCAGCAATGTTACCTGTTGGCTTTAGAGGATTAAACTTAATCTTTGTATTTAAGAAACGAGCAATGTAGGCTGTATTCTTTTCATTGGCTGAGTCGTATAACTCTTTAGCCCAAGTATCTAGTTCGGCATCAGTAAAAGCAATGCCCTTTTGTGTAAGTTGTATCTGAAGACTTGCTTTAGCCGTATCAAGTCCACGGGCATAGTCAGTATTCTGAGTAGCCTCTTTAACTTTCTTGGCATAGTCTGGGTCAGTAGGACTAATATCTTTAACTAGTGCTTCATATTGACGCTTAGAGAAACCACGAGCCTGAATGGTTTGACCATTTTTGATATACCACTGTGTACTAGTAAGTTCCTTAGCAAACTGGTCTGCTGTCTTTTTCTTATTTACGGCATCAGTTAGGAACTGCTTTAACTCTGGGTCACTGATAAAGATAGTGTCAATATAGCCATACAGTTCTTTGGCTTTGGCTAAGATTTCCTCAAAGGTTAATTTCTTTTCAGCCATTAATTAACACCTATCGTTCTCTTGAATATATCGTAGTAACTAAGGATTTGGTTAGCCTTAGCCTCATCCTTTTCAGCAATTTGTTCAATTAAATACTGTTCTGTATCAAGACCAGTTTTAGTTGTACGACTCTTTAAGTCGCCTTCAATGTCTCTAGTAGAACTAATGACATTTGGATTTTTGCCCTGCTCCTTTTGAAGCAATGGACGTAGTTCAGCCAATTCTTTTTCATCTGGCTCACGACCCATTAACTTCTTGTAGATAGCAATAATGTTTTTATCTGCCTCAGTTCTACCCATAACAACAGCATCTGTATATGTTTTGGTAGTATTTCCAGCACCACGGGTAGCAGTAAGGAACTCATCCATAGTCTCAAATTCTTTGACACCATAGAACTGATAGTTCTTAAGTTGCTTAATTGTAAAGTCAGATGCTGCTCTATCAAGAGCGCCAGTAATTAATTTATCTGCCTGACTTGCTGGAATCTTATTGCTTGTTAGATATCCAGATTGATACAGTTTATTAATTAAGGCTTGCTTGCTTCCATACAGTTTTACTAACTGAGCCTCGTACTTATCACGGGCTACATCTGATGTTTCAAGGGCTATACCCTTATCCTCTGCTGGTTTAGCAATTACAGCAGGAACTCTTTCATCTCTTTTTGTAGCAGGTTCTACATAGATATAACCTTGGTTAACAACTGGGTCACCCTTTGGGTTGAGAGTATTAGGTGATGTCCATTGCATTACTGGACCACCAGGTGCTTCACTAATCTTAGCGCTTGCTAATAGATTTGCTACTGCCTGTTCATCAGTAAGAACTGTCTTACCAGTATTAGGGTCAACATTAGGCTTAGGCTTTGGATTTCTAATCTCAGCAGCCTCGGAACGAAGGGTAGCAGCAAGTGCTGGATTGCCTGTATCTTCTGCAAGTTGTGCTTCGCTTTCTTTAGCACGAGCCTTGGATTCTCTATCTTTTGCTTCAGCAGATGATTTGCTTGCGTCTTGAGCCGAAGATAATTCTAATTTAGCAGAATTTAATTGAGCAGTTACTTTTTGAAATTCTTTATCAATAGAATCAAATTTATTTTTTGCAGCAATATATGCACCTTGCCCAGGCTCAGAGGACCGCATAATAGCAATTTGTTCATAACGGTCACGTCCTATTTTTGCAAGGAGTGCAGTTAGACTAGTAACTTTATTTTTTAAATCTTTGGTACTTGCCACCTTATACCGCCGCTCTGTAAGTATCTCGTGAGTAATACTTTAATATTGAATTAAAGATTGCTCTTGCTGCTTCTTTAACTGCTGGGTCTTCTGACGCCAATTGATTGATAATGCCCTCGACACGAGCACGATAATCTCGCTTAAGTGATGATGCGTTATAAAGACTACGGACTTGGTCGCTTTTAGCAAAACTCATAAAGTCTTCCATAGCCTGAACCGCTGTCTTCATCTTAAGTCTGACACCATCTTCAATGTTAGTTGTTGGGTCTGATACCAACTGCTTTAGACTACTAAGCATTGATTCTTCTGTAGCAATCTCATTACCGCCACCAGTAATAGCGCCAAGTAACAGTGGATTAGATGCTAACAAACCCTTACGAGCCGCTGTTGCAGTCTCAATAATCCTCTTACGTTCTGAGATATAAGTCTGCTTAGAAAGGGAATCTTTCTCCCATGATGCTATGTCGTAATAAGCCTGCTTATCTTCAGCAACCTGAACATCTCTGAAGTATGTTTCTAAGTCTTTATCCTTTAGAAGGTCTGCTGCTTGTAACCAGTTGTAGATACCAGCATTAAAGTCTCCAGTATGTGGACCAAAGATATATGCTGCCTCGCCATAAGCGCCAATTAACTTCTTGTTCTCAATAGCCCAGTTACGCATTTGGGTAGTCTTTGAGATAAGAACCTTAGTCTGCTTCTCATCACGGGCTACTGTATAAACAATCTTTCCTGGATACTGACCAGTAAAGATACTTAAAGATAGTTCATATGGGTCTTGAACATCGCTGCCGTATTTCTTATTAACAGCCTCATAGATATCCCAGAACTCATTACGCAATCCAGTGATGCCTACATCAAGTAGATAGTCTGGAACATCTTTGCTTTCCTGAACAGATGCTGTTACTGGAGATATAAGACCAAGGATAGAACGCAATGCAATTACGTTATGTGCAGATGTACGAATAGCATTTAGATATTCATACTTTTCTTTGTCGCTAGCAGTAGGTTGAAGACTTAATCCATGGGCTGCATTGTAGGCAACAGCCTGTTGTGCAGCAGTTACTTCTTGTCTAGTCTTCTCATTGATAGGAAGAATGTTCCATAGTTTTAACAATGAACCAGGAACCAAAGCACGAACAACGTCTACGTTGTCACCTAAGTTTCCTAATGCAAAGTTATCAAAGTCTTGTGCTGCTTTCTCTGCGCCAGGGATAGGAACCTTACTTACTAGGTTCTTCATACCAATTACGCCAAGTGCTGCAATAGGACCGCTAAGTAAAGGCAAACCAGAATCAGGTGAGAATGATGGGTTTACGTTGCTTAACTTAAATGTAAAGTCATTAAACATTGGCTGCTTGTATTGGCTTTCGCCAGTTAGAGCCTTGATGCTTGTATCAGTAGCCTTGAAGATGATGTTATCCATAGGCATCATAATGTATGGCTCACCATTCTGGTCTTCGTGGAACATACCACTTGAAGATAATCCAAGGTGAGCAAGACGCATGCGGTATAGAACTGTAGGAGATACATCCTTTAGGCGGTATAAACGGCGCCAGAAGTCCTCAGTTGCACGATAGAAACGACCAACTGTTCTTACCTCTACTGCAAAGTTAGAGCGAATAGATGGGTTATCTGCAAACTTTAATACAGTATCTGCTGCATCATTAAGGGCAATTTCAGTAAAGTGCTTGGCTGCCTGCTCTTCAACACGGTTGTTAAGACGAGCCATTGCTTTATCACCCTTCCATTTGGTTGGGTTTTCTGCAATCATTTTGGCTTTTAACTCACGAGCATAGGCTGCTTGAATGCCTGAATACTCTTTACGTAGTCTTAGATAGGTAGTCATAACTGCTGGTTGACGTAGCAAACCATTGACTTGCTTATCCATTGACTCCATCATGGTATTACCAAGACGCTTAAATGCGCTATCAAATGTAGTTAAGTCTGGGAATTCAATACGGGTTTGAATTAAACCTGATGGTTGATATCCCTTTGTCAGTTCATCAAACTGCTTAAAGTCAATCATCTGTGCAGCCTTTTGCCACTTGCTGCCAATCTTCCACTTACGCATACCCTCTGCTTGTTGCGCTTTTTCTTTAGCAACTAGGGCATTGTAGTTAGATTTGATTGCATCATATAGACCTTGGTTGTAACTCTTAGGTCCACCATGGAAGTTATCTCGCATATCCATGAGCATGCGCTCTAAATGGACACGAGCAATATCAAAATCTGACTTACCTTCTTGGCGCATAAATACTGAATCACCAAAGAAACTATTAAACTTCTTAACAGCATCTATGTTCTGCTCGGTTACTTGCCAAACATCATCTACCTTCTTCATACCAAGGTAGGTATACATATCGTCCATAGCCTTGGAGAAGTTCTCAGGTGTCTTTAAAGCACCATGATTAAAGAATGCAATAGCAGGTGCTACTCTGAAATCATCTGCAACCTTTAGTCCTCTACCATGTTGGCGAGGTGTAGCAAAGCGGATATACCAGTTGTCATAGTGAGCAAGGGTTACATACTCTGGGTTAGCATCACGAAGTTTCTCTACTGCATACTCTTCGTATTTAGTACCAGACTTCAGTCCCTCATTCTTGACAAGTTCATCAATTTCTTTTTCAGAAAGATTCTTACCTTCATATTTTTTGCGTGCCATCTTGCGACCAACCGCATTTAAAGCATTAGATAGTTCGCTAAGGTTAATCTGATTGTTTCTAATAACTTCATCAAAGGATGAACCCAAAGAACTTCTAGCAGCAACTGAACTAGCCATTGTGTTCAGGATATCTGGATTGAAAATCATTGCTTCATTCCAGTGCTGCATAGCCTCTGGACCTAGTTTTTCTGGCAAGAAAATCTTTACACGGTCTGCAATAGCCTGATTAATTACTAGATGTTGAACCTCAGCAGGTGAAACTCCAGCCTGTTCTGCAAGTTGTTCAATAATTTTATTACGTTCATCTATGCCAAGGTACTCAGATGATGGACCTTTACCAAATAACTTGCGTAATGTGCTACTAATTGGACCTTCTGCTGCACTACTACCAGTATAAGCAGCACTAGCACGACCAGTTTTACGTCCTTGACCCTTAGCAAAGTTTAATAAATCCCTACCAGGTGCGGTAAGTGCATACATAAAGCCTTCGTCAATAGCAGAACGAATACCTAAACGTGGGAAAAGTGTGAACACAGACCAGAAATCCGTAAAGTCTTTAGCAAACTTAGACTTAGTTGCACCTTGTGCAGCCTTAATAAGACTTTGCTTTGACTTTATCTCATTTGCTTTGAGTGCAATCTCTTCCAAAGGAAGTGGACCTACACCTCTTGCAATCTGTGATGGTTGAATTGCTCCAGAACCCTCAAGTAATGCTGTGTCATTTTCATACTTAACTGTATCTTTAGAAAGAAGTCCAGCAAACTGGTCATCAACTTCAGTTCTAACTGTAGTTGTAAAGCCAGCACGTCCATTGTGAGTCTTCTTTAGGTATTCCTTCATGATTGCTTCATCAGTAATACCAGCACGCTGCATAATTGCTGCGTAAAGATTACGCATTACCACAATCTGCTCATCTTCAGTAGATGCTAAAAACTTTTGTGCTACAAAATCCGCCATATCACGGTCAAGAACTAAGCGAGCATAGTTGCGAACTGTATCAATTGTCTTAATTGCATCATCGCCAGTTAATACTGCTTGTCCTGCTGGGTTGCGGGCTGCCATCTTGCCTGCCCACTTACCAAATGCATCTACTTTATTCTTAAGTCCCTTAATATCTTTTTCTTGTTTTGCAAATTCTACAATCTGTGGGTTTACAGCCTCATCAGACTTACGTCCTGCAGTTGAAAGAATGTCCCATGCATCAGAACCTTTTACCTGTAGTTCTTCTGCACCACGCTTTACGTTAAAGAAGTTATCAGCCTTAACAAAGGCTTTATCAAAGGTTGCTTCTAGGAAAGATTCAAGACCACGAGTAAGACGGCGGTCTGCACGAGCAGTAACTACGCCATTACGGCGATATGTCATACCATCTAAGCGACCAGAAAGTAATAGATGCACGTTAGACGCTTCAGAAAAAACATCTTCTGCCTTTTCAGCATTAAACATTTTTTTCTTAGCAAAGAAATCTAGTGCCTCATCATTGTTGTAGCCAGGGAAACGTCTTCCAATTTCACGGCGAACAATTGCTCTCTCTGCTTCTGTCTTTGTAGAAGCAAGACGCTCAATCTCTGGACCAAACTGCTCATCCCAAAGTTTGATAACACCTTTATCTTTAAATACTTGAGCAACACCAGCAGCCACATCATCGCCAGCCTTAGTTACAAGTTCTGCTAACTGTGTTCCACGAGTTACAGCCTTGCTGGTTCCACCAGTAATCCAAGTAAGTGGGTCTATAGCAAGTTGATAAATAAAATCAATTACACCTGAAACATTTTTAGTAGTGCCGTCAATATAATCGCCAACAAGACCACCATTCTTAGGTGGTTTTCTATCAAAGATTCTAGCAATATCACGACCAGGGCTAAACTGTGCATACTTAGCAGCATCCATTACTTGCTTAAATGCATCTGGATTATTAAATGCTTCTTCAACAGCAGCAGTAATTTCTGGAGTTAAATCTCCATATGCTTCAAGAATTTCTCCAGGCTTCTTGCCTTCAAGTAATCCTTTTGCTACATAAATCTTTGCTTTACCAAATGTATTTTCAGCCTCAGCAATTGCTTGGTTGTCATATAGGTCTCTGCCGTCCCAAGCATCATCCCAAACTTTCCAATCAAAAATGCTTTCGCCTTGTGCAACCTGACGAGCAACCTTATATGGTTGATTAATAACACGGTTATATGCGCCAGCAACTTTAAACAATCCAATAAGTGGGCTTGCAAGTAGTTTGCCAGTAAATTTTAAAGCACCCAAAGCACGGTCACCAAAATCTGGTGGCTGTTGCATATACTCAGCATCGCCAAAGAATGATTTCAAACCTTCTTGAGCATTAGGGTCAAGGGCTTCAAACTCTTTACGTGCATCATTAGATGACATCTGAGTAAGTTCTTTATTCTTTTTGACAGCCCAAGACATTTGTTCAACTTGAGTCTGTTCTCTAGCAGTTAGATTTGCTCTAGTTGCTGCTTGATAAAGTGTAGGTGACGCTTCAGCGACAATGGGTTTTAAAACTCTCACTATGCGCTCCTAAATAAACTTTGAAAGAATAAGTTCTACTTCGCCTGTATCATCAAACATTGCTACTTTTGCAATAGTATCTCTAGGATTTGATTTATAACGTGGCAAATCCATCATTGCTTCTGAACCAACTCCTGGTCCAGCGTCAATACCAGCAGTTCCTGGCTCTTCTGGAAACATAGTTGGTGCATCTAGTGGGACAACATTTACGCCACCCATTGAAGGAAATGGATTTCCTTGCATAGGTTCTTTTACTTGGTTGTCGTAAGTTTGCTGTCCTTGTCCATAAGGTAATCCTGGGATGTAGGTTGCTGCTTGAGTTGGTGACCCGTCAGTGCGCTGACTAAGACTTCCAGGACCAGATACTGGTGCTGGGTTATTAGGTTGTTGGTATCCACCTTTGCCTGCCATTTAATCCTCATCCTCTTCTGTTTCTTCTTTAGAAAATGTTTCATTGTCGTATTCTTGAGCGCATTGAATCATTCCATATGCGTTCCAAGGCGTCATAGCCTCGCTTACCTCTGTATGTAAATATCGTGTTCCCCCATAATCTGCCCACTCGGATATTAATACCCAGTTGATGCAAACAAATTCTTCATTGGTTTCTTGTTCAACTAAGAAACGTAGTGCGTCTTCAACTTTTTCTTGGAATTTATTACTCATGCGTACTGCGTCCTAACAATAACTGGCAGCGCAGTATGTATGTCCCACTTTGCTGCAATCTCAATTGCTGTTGTTACAGCAACTTCCGCATCTTCTGGTGAGAAAGGTAGACCTCCGTGGCAATAACTCTCCATAACGCCAAGGGCAATGTCACCACCGCTCCCAGAAAAATAAATACCGTTAATATCACGGTCCCAAGAATAATCTTCAAAGACAGGGTAAATAACTCCACGAACAACAATAATGAATGATGAATCGTGTTCCGCAGCATCCCCGTCTTCTTTCATATCGTAACCAGCGTCAATAAATGCTTGACGCATTTGTGGAATAAACTTTTGTGTCATGAACTTATCTAAGTTCTCATTTACTGTTGGCTTTGGTGCTTTCCAACCAAACTGTAAAATATTAGAACCACGGCTAGAACCAGAGCCTGCAATTAAGATTCCATTGTTTTCAATAATCTTATGTGTTGCAAGATTCATTGGACGACCACTATCGTCAGATGAACGAGAGTCACATCCAATAACAGCCCAGCCATCACCCTGTATAGCAGCAAGTGTTGTCATCGTCCCCTCCTTGCTTATCTACGTACGGATGTTCTTGCGCTTGCGCTTGCCTTACCACCTGATGTTAAAGATGCTAATAGTGTTTGAATGTCTGGTCTGCCTGCGCCACCTTGAGGTGGAAGAGCGCCTCCCACTGGTGCGGCGGGAGCAGGGGACATTTGCTCAACCTGAGGTGCACCAGCAGGAGGTTGTTCTGGAGTGAAGACCTCGTTGATAGCGTCTTCAATACTTACACCCTTTTGACGTGCCTTGATTACATCTGCAATTTGTTTAACCAAACCAGTTGGGTCTTGTCCCTGTGTAATCATCTGAGGAATTGCTTGAGCAGTTGCCTGTAGTGCGCCAACTAAAGTGTTACGCATTTCTTCTACTTCAATTTTTTCTTGTTCCATTGTTACGTTAATTCCAAATGGAAGTTCACGCAT
>Ga0075458_10000655_pt1 | contig 11350 bp, 8 predicted proteins | sample DEB3_08_DNA_FD_77576 | JGI IMG/M metagenome (GOLD analysis project Ga0075458, IMG submission 77576) | Aqueous microbial communities from the Delaware River and Bay under freshwater to marine salinity gradient to study organic matter... | ecosystem: Environmental > Aquatic > Marine > Coastal ... | reverse complement strand
ATGTTTTCATCCTGCCAGGCAGGGGTTCGAATCCCCTTACAGATCACCAACTGTTTTTATATTTGTATAAACAGGTGTCCTTAGGACCCACATCAATGTTTTCATCCTGCCAGGCAGGGGCTCGAATCCCATTACTATCGCCAATTTTCCCGTATAGCTTGCACTAACTATTTGACGATTACGGTTCCCTTGAATTTAAGAGGGTTGAGCTGGTCGTGGTAAGTAAAATCACCGGATTTCTCAAAGACGAATGAAAAAGAGTCGTTTTGAGTAAGGGCCGGGCCTGCGAACTCCGGATAGGTTGAGCTGGTGGGATAAGGATCGGCGGCAACTTCGTGCGGCTTGCCATCGGTATTGGTCCAGTTGACCTGCTGGCATCTTTTGATATTGATCGTAGCCGGCTCAAAGCCCGCACTAGAAATCTTAATCTCGGCTGTCGGTAGCTTAGCTATCAGATTCTTACAATCCTGGCTACTGGCTTGCTTGGTGCTTCTCTGGAATAAAACATATGCCCCAAGGCCTATCACAACAGCCAAAGCCAAAATGATTGCAGCTATCCAAAGCCATCTAAGTTTATGCTTCTTTGGTATTGGCTGGCCATTGTCTTGTATTGGGTTGTTGCTAGTGTTTTCCAAATTTACCTCTCATTTTATTTATGTATCATAGGCTGTTTAGGGCTTCGTCTTTCACTACAGTTTGTCCTGTAGAAATCTCCACATCCTTATCAGCCGTAATGTAATTTTGCTTAATGAACCGCAGCCTATAGACGCCATTGAGTCCCAAGCTTATCGAATACAGCCCGGTGGTGGTGGTCCTGTAGCTTTTGGTACCGCCGCTGACATAGATACTGACGGTCGCACTGCTTATCGGCAAGCTGGTGGCTGCATCTGTAACCGTACCGGTTATTTTAGATTTGACACTCTCAGCGGATGTTCTGGCAGATTTAGCGGCCGACTGCTCGGAAGAATTGCCAGCAGCATCAACCGCCACGACATAATAGGCGTACTTGGCCGCGGCCGACAACTGGGAGTCCCCGAATGAAGTGCTACTTACCGAAGCGATCTTGGTATAAGTCGGGATTAGATCGCCAGCGTTCTGCCGGAAGACATCATAGTGGTCGACTCCGACATTATCGCTAGATGCTGTCCAGCTTAAATTGATTTGACTCGTACCCACTACCGCTATCGTGGAGATGCTTGGTGCAGAGGGGGCGGTAGTATCGAGTACTGGTGCAGCCGGGGTCGTAAGCTGCAATGGTGAAGAGGCAGACGAAACATTGCCGGCCGAGTCATAGGCCATAACATAATAGTTGTAGGTATTCGAAGCCACGGCACTATTATCAACAAAAGAATTACTGACCGTCTGGGCAATCGTAACATTGTTGCGCACCACGTAGTAGCCGGCTACCGCGACATTGTCAGAGCTGTTGTTCCAGGCAAGTGAAACCTTATTGTACGCTAGGCTGTTTGTCACGAGGCTCGAAGGTGCCGAGGGCGGGGTCATATCGCCGTTCTTGACGGTTGCGCTTAGTAGTGCCGTAGATATATTCCCGGCAACATCATAGGCCTTGGTCATGATTGTATGGCTGCCATTTGGTAGCGAAGTGGTATTCCACGAATAAATCTTTGCAGATCCGGACTGCACCACTGAACCATCGATGTAAAACTCTACCCTTCCTAGGCTTTGGTCGTCGGAGGCATTTACCGACACGGTATAGTTGCCAGAGACAGTTTCACCGTCTAGCGGGGTAATAAAACTAATATTTGGGCCTATGGTATCAAAATAAATGGTGGCGATATTGGACGGTGCAGACTCAATGGATGTTTTTGCCACCACATAGTAGCTGACGAGTTTGTTTTTTGGCGCTGTGGAGTCCATGAATGAGGTTGTTGAGACGGTGCCTATGGCCCCACCATCTCGATAAACTACATAGCTTGTAACTCCAGCCGTTGCCGAAGCTACCCAGCTGAGCTGCGCATTCAAATTATTGGCGGTTACCTGGAGGCTCGATGGTGCGGCAGGCGGAGTTACCGTGCCGCCAGTCGTAATTCCCACCACGGCCGGCGACTGGGCTGATTCCAGGCCAGAGGTATCGACTGCACTTACCGTGTAGGAGTAAGGTGTCCCGGAAGCTAAGTTGCCATCGTAGAAAGTCAATGTTTGTATGTAGGTCCTACTGCCCACTTTGGTGCCATTGCGATAGATGTTGTAGCTGGCTATACCAAGGTTGTCCGTAGAAGCGGTCCAGCTAGTCGTAACCGAGTTATTAGATACCCCCGTAACTTTCAAGTTGGTCGGAACCGTTGGTGCCTCCGTGTCAGTCTTGATTCTAAATGAGGAGGACTGGACCGACTGGTTGCCAAAACTATCTTGAGCGATCACAAAATACTCGACAGTAGTGTTGAGTGGCACTTGGGGGCTAAGGCACTTTGAAGAGCCTGTGTATGGGCTTATTGGCGGGTCCGTGAATTGTGGTAAAGTAGGCTGCCCGATCTTACAAAGCACCCCGCCAGCTGAGCGCCAAACCGAATAATTACTCATTTTAAAATTATCAGTCGATGGGCTCCAGCTCAGTGATACCGATTTATCGGCAATATTAAACTTGCCACTAAGGCCAGCTGGCTGGGTTGGCGGCGTGGTGTCTGGCTTGGTAAAAGCAGTCAGGATAGGGCTCGATGCCGGGGATTGGTTCCCAGCGGAATCTTTAGCGACTACATAATAACTGTGGGTGCTATTTGGATTGAGGCCTGTATCGGTAAAGGTCGGGGCAGTAGACTGGGCAACTGTAGTAGCTAGAGGACTACCATCTCTGTAGACCACATACTCTTTAACGCCAAAATCATCAGTCGAAGTATCCCAGGCCAGTGATATATCCCTATCTGTCGTGCCGGTCGTGCGCAGGTTGCTTGGTGCGGAAGGTGGCATGGTGTCGGCAGCTGCGAAAGTTCTGACAATCAAAACTATCCCCACAGCAATAAACACGCCGGCAAATATATAAGCCTTGAGATTCTTTGGTTTTTTCAATTTCTTCATAACTAATACATGAGGACTTAAATAATTAAGCTTAAGAGTAATCTACTACAAATCAAGTATAATTCATAGCTTCCAGCTCAAAGATATTAACTTAGAGAAATTGAGGCAAACTAGCTTTGGCGTTTAGCGATATCGACAATGGTTGCTACGACCATATCATTGCCTTGTGGATTCGTACCAGAATTACCCATGCTTGTAGTGGCTGTAATCTGTACATCCTCACCACTTGATTCCGAAAGGCCGGTTGCTTTTCCGCTTTCGTAATCAGTAATTCCACCGTTGTTGCCGGTAAAGAAGTAATTGCGCCCTTTGGCGTCAGAGGCCAAAAACCAACTTCCGTTGATATCCTGCTCCACAAAAACTGGATTGATTACAGTGAGATCTTTAGAAAGGCTGTATTTGTTTGTCTCTCCTGTCGAAGCATCGTCAAGATTCTTTGGGTTTTTGCGTACATTCAATTCATTATGGTCTATTACAAAAACACCCTCTATCACTCTATGGGTAGATCCCACCTCCAGATATTTGTTGTCTACTACTTCCCCCGATTTGGTTGCGTCAGGACTGTCTTTTAACTGTTCGGAAGTCAATTCTACGGCACGGGGATTCTTGGGCTTATTACCTTCATATGATACGGCCACTATAGCGGCAATTGCAGCCAAAATGATCGCCACTGCCTTTCGAGCATTTACCCTGTCGGCTTTTTTTAATTCTTTGAAATTGCGATCTACATCGGCACGACCAAATTTTTCCATAATCTAAAGATAGCATAAGCTCTTTTTTTATACAAAAGTTCATTTGCCAATTGTTGCATAGGAGCTACATTGAAAATCAGTATAAACATCAGGCCTATCCAAAAATAATGTTAGCAATCTTAAAATTTCGATGTCTGGCTGCTGGTTATTGGAAAGCTATTGTAAAAGTGGCTGTTGATGATTCAAGGTTTTTAGTTTTTATAGCTACTTTTTTGCTATAGTAGATTCAAGGAAAATAGTTATGCCTACAACAATTGCTTTTTTTGATACCACAGCTAAGGAAAAATCGTCTTTCGAGCACTACTTCACTGGCTCAAAGTTCCGCCTACTTATCTTCGAAAAGCCGATTCAGCTTGTCCCGATATACGAATACAATCAAGCGCAAGTAATCAGCGTTTTTACACCAAGCCATATTGATGCCGTACTGTTGTCACATTTACCAAAGCTCAAGTATGTAGCTGCCCGTTCCACGGGGGTTGATAACATCGATGCAAAGGCCTGCAAGAAACTTGGCATAGCTATAGGCAATGTCCCAGGATACGGACAGACTACGGTCGCAGAATACGCCCTTTTACTCATGCTGATGCTAGCCCGTAAAATGCCATCTGTGCAAGAAGCGGTAAAGGCCGGTCATATAACTTACAAAAAACTCACAGGCTTCACACTGCATGGCAAAACCCTCGGGATAATAGGCACCGGTAAAATCGGCATGTCGGTTGCTTCTATTGCAAGATCCATGGGCATGCATGTAGTCGCTTACGATCCATACCCCAACAATGAAATGGCACAAAAATATTCATTCAGCTATGTAAGTCTAAAAGACCTATTCCAAGGTGCCGATGTGATCACGCTCCACAGTCCGCTGACACCCGAAACCAAGCACCTCATAAATGAAAAGACCCTGAAAATCATGAAGGATTCCGCCATCTTAGTTAATACTGCTCGGGGTGAATTGGTCGACACAATGGCCCTTATTGAAGCCTTAAAAAACAAGCAGATAGCAGGTGCTGCACTCGATGTCATCGAAGGCGAACGCACCATGGACCTAGCCACCGAAAGTGAGCTTTTCTTAGCTAACAATAAAGTTTCCTTTGAAATTGCTGAGATAGATATTCTTAGCAAGATGCAGAATGTCATCTTATCACCCCACAACGCTTACAATTCCAATGAGGCGCTCAATTTCATCAGAAAAACCACCGCACTTAATATCCAAGGATTCCTTTCAGGCAAACTCCTGAACAAGGTTGAAGCCTAGTGCTTATTTAATAACGCTTCTTATGGTATAATTTTCAATTATGGGCATAAAATCTATCACTCCATCACAAGTGCTAGACTCTCGCGGTGAGCCAACCCTCAAAGTTAAGATAACTTCCGATGAAGGGCACTCCGATTATTTCGTTGTGCCAAGTGGTGCAAGTGTCGGGGCCGATGAAGCCCAAAAGAAAACTGATCAATCATCAAGCTATGGTGGACTAAGCGTAAATTCATGCATTGATCTGATCAATAATGTTATTTCCCCTAAGTTTATTGGCTATCCACTGGGGCACCAATCCGACTTTGATAGCTTACTGATTGCACTAGATGGTACCCCCAATAAAGAAAAACTTGGGGCCAACACAATCTTAGCTTTATCAGGTGCCTATTTTAAACTTAGCGCTAAGATCACCCAAAAACCACTGTGGCAATACATAGCAGAACAAACCGGCAGCTCCCCCAGATTCCCTAAGATTTTTGCAAACCTAATCGGCGGCGGCAAGCATGCACCAGGGCTTGAGATCCAAGAATTTATGATGGTCCCCCAATCAGAAAAGCCAATTGAGGCTATCGAGCAAATCGTCCAAACTTACAAGACGATCGGCACGATTATGACTAGCCTGTACGGCCCGACCGCGAAGCTTGTAGGCGACGAGGGTGCAATTGCGCCTACCGGTGCGCGAACCGAGGTCGTGCTAGAAGCTTTGCATAATCTTGCAGCCAAGAGTGAGAGCAAGTTCGATATCGCTATCGATGCTGCTGCCAATAGCTTTTACAATGGCAAAGATTATGATTTTGAAGGTCAAAAAATACATGCCGATATACTTCTTAAAACTTACCAGGATCTCGACTCGAAATACGACCTCTACTCTATCGAAGATCCTTTCGCCGAGGCCGACATTGAAGGGATGGAGCTTCTCAAGACTATGCCAAAAGACAAAAAGGCTTTCAAAGTCTTCTCAGATGACTTCACCGTAACTTCAGCCGATAAGATTACGCAGTTTGCACAAGAGAAAATATTTGACGGCGTTATTATAAAGCCAGACCAGGTCGGCTCAATCACGGAGATGCTTTATGCCATCAAAACTGCCAAGGAATTGGGGCAAGAAATAATCGTAAGCCACCGTAGCGGTGAGAACAATGATAGCTTCATCGTTGATCTAGCCTATGGAATAGCAGCCAATGGCATAAAAATAGGAGCCCCTAGCCGTGGTGAGCGTATCGCGAAATACAACCGGCTTTTGGAAATTGCCTATTCTCAAGAAGCCGGCCAAGCCAATTTCGACTCAGCCTCAAGCGTCCCTATAATGCCTGCCCAAACAACAGCGGGTGAGCAGCCCCCGGCCACGCAAAGGCCTCAAACGGCAGCTGGGACAGTTGCTGCCCCAAACCAAAATAGCCCCAAATTATCCGCAGTTGCGGCAGCACCCAGCACCAATAATCCAAGTGCAGTCTCAGCAGCCTCAGCTAGCCCAGCCCCTGTGAACCCAAAAGAGCCGATTGATATTATGAATTTAAGCCCCCCACCCGCCGGACAAAATAATCCAGCACCTATAGAGATCCCCAAGCCTAATGCATCAACACCTCAAGTCCAAAAAGTTATAACTGCCAGCGGCCAAGGTCCAGACGGTATGGCCAAGCCTAGTATGCGTACCAATATGCCGAATGATTTAGCAAAAAGCTTCAACCGAAACGACCAGGCTGAAAATGAGCAGGGTCCTGACTCGCCTCTCTCAATCCTTTGACCTAATCTGATATAATTTAATAAATGACCACACACCAAATCAAAAAAGGCCGTAGCCCTAAACGGTTGTTGATCATCCTGCTTCTAATCACTGTTGCCGTGGCTATCAGTGGCTGGTTTATTATTAGAAGGACTCGCTTGAACGCGAACAGCCACCCTGCCCAAATAACCGACAATGTAATGCTAGAGCCTGTCGGCCGTAGGGCCAGTGTTGAAATTGCAAAACCTACTGCTAGCCCAGTGGCCCAGCCAGCTTCATCAAGTGTTGCAAACCAATACTTTATACCAGTACTGCTATATCATAAGACCCCGGATAACTTTGAGCAGCAGCTAATTGCCCTGCGTGACAAGGGCTATACTACCATAACCATGGCCGAGCTACATGCCATCCTCAACGGAGCTGCGCAAAAGCCAGCCAAGCCTGCCGTAATTACCTTCGATGATGGGTTTAGTGATCAGCTCAGAGCCTTTGATCTGCTTAAGAAATACAATATGAAAGCCACTTTTTATATCATCATAGGTGGCGGTTTGAGCAACTGGTGTATCGGGGCGGAGAGACGCAATACTAGTTGTGGCGATGCTTATATGAATTGGGCCGATATAACCAAGCTCAAAGACTCGGGGCTGATAGAGATTGGCTCCCACACCATCGACCACCTAAGCTTACCTGCCCAGTCACAAGCCGTACAGAAAGACCAGATTTTCCGAAGCAAACAAATTTTAGAAGAAAAGCTGGGCATCAGAATCACCAGCTTTGCCTACCCCTATGGTCATCTCAATGATTCAGCTATCAGCTTAGTAAGGAGTGCCGGCTACACCAACGCCACCGGAACTGTCGAATCGAGCATGGTTTCAAAAAATAATATATATAATATCCCCCGCATTAGAAGTACTCTTAACCTTCCCTAGACTAGTGCATCAGAACTTCGATAGCCGGAAGTTTTTTTCCTGCCAAGAGCTCAAGAGAGGCTCCGCCCCCAGTGCTAACAAACCTAAATTTGTCGTGCATACCTAGCTTTTCGATAAATGCCGTGGTGTCGCCGCCGCCGATGATCGTGTCGGCCTTGGATTTGCGCAGTGCCATCATGTGGGCAAGGTCACGGCTAGCCCAGGCAAACTCGGGGATTTCTGCCATACCAAGCGTACCATTCCAAAAAATAGTTTTGGCTTGCTTGGTTATTGGCAACAGCTGCTTCATACTTTCCTTACCGATATCAAGAACGATATCATCCTTTTGTATCTTGCCGACCCCAACCGTGTGGTGCTTCGCACCGTGCTTGGCGCTTTTAGCCACAACGACATCTTTTGGTATTATCAGATCGATCCCCTTGGACTCGGCCATCTGGATTATCTTTTTGGCAACCCCGATGCAATCAGGCTCGGTGATGCTTTTGCCGACATTGTAGCCAAGGGCCTGTAAGAAAGTATTGAGCATTGCACCCCCGATAAAGAGTGTATTGACTTTAGCGACCAGACTTTCCAATACCTCTATTTTGGTTGAAATCTTTGCCCCGCCGATAACTGCCAGATAAGGTCGGTCCGGTATACTGATGATGTGCTCTATCGTTTCATATTCGTTTTGCATCAAAACGCCAGCTGCATGAGGCAAATACTTCGGCACGCCGACCATGCTAGCGTGGGACCTATGGGCATTTGCAAAGGCATCATCGACATATACATCAGCTAGCGATGCAAGGGCTTTTGCAAATGATGCGTTGTTTTTCTCTTCGGCCGCATGAAAGCGCAGATTCTCCAGAAGTATGACTTCACCTGGCTTCATCAGGCTGGTCTCCCTCACAACTTCTGAACCAATACAGTCATCCAAGAAGACTACCTTTTTATTGATGAGGTTTGCTAGCACTTGCGCGACCGGCCGTAAGCTGAGTTTAGCATCTACCCTACCGTCGGGCCGACCATTGTGACTGGCCAGGATTACTGAGCAGCCATTATTGAGTAGTTGTAATAAAGTCGGTAGGCTTTGCTCAATCCTAAACTTATCGATTATTTTACCGCCCTCAACGACATTATAATCAACTCGAAGAAATACTTTCTTGTTGCGGTAATTGAGGCTCGATAGTGTTGCTAATTTAGGCATAAGTATATTCTACCACCATGTCTGCTAAGCTGACTGGGATGATAGTTTCTTTTTGGCTTGTTCGTCGACTTTTATGCTGTTGTTGATTGGTATAGAGAAACCGAATAGGCTGCCCTTGGCAGGCTTAGATTCAAAAATTATTTTTCCGCCTTGATCCTCGATCACTCTTTTGACCAAAAATAGTCCAAGCCCAGTGCCATCCGGCCGAATTTCTTTCGCATTGCTGGCCCTAAACATCTTATTGAATAGTTTGGCCTGCTGGTCTTTGGGCACTCCGATACCATTATCTTTTACGGTAAAGACGATACTTTCGTCCTTTTGTTGCAATTCCACCTCCACGACACCACCGGTCCGAGGACTGTATTGGATGGCGTTCTCAATCAGATTCATTATAGCTTGCCGTGTTTTATTATCATCAAGACGCATTACAGGTACTGGCTTATGGCTAGCCCGGTACTTAATCAGGACATTTTTTGAATTTGCGAAGGTCTTGAGTAGCTGAAGTTCCTCCGGTACGATTTTGCCAAGATCAACCTTTGAAGCATCGATAAAAAACTTACCCGCTTCCATACGACTGACATTGAGCAGGTCATCGATTAGCCTCGCCATGCGGTTGCTGCCATCCAGTGCCAACTCGATACTGCTCTTTTGCTCCTTACTAAGCTCACCAAAATCACCATCATTGAGCATGCTCACATAGCCTTTGACCGTAGTAAGCGGGGTGCGTAGCTGGTGCCCAGCCAGACTTATGAATTCGTCTTTGGCGACATCAAGCTCTTTGAGCTGGTCATTGGCTTTGCGCAAGCTGATTGTAGCTTTGCTTATTTTGTCTTTAAGTGTCTGGTTAAACTGCTGGATTTCACTATAAGCTATAGCATTTTCAAGTGCGATACTCAGCTCACCCGCCACGATTTTGAGAGTCTCCAAGTCGCTGGTATTAAAAATGTCACCACTTTTCTTCTCACCAATCAGCAGGTAGCCGATAAACTGGTTGCTGGTCTTTAAGGCTGCCGATACGCTCACCCCAAGCTTGGTGAGGGTGTCTAGTCTCTCACCTTTTTCGAGTCGGTTTGCATAAACCAAAGTTTTGCCCAGCTTTTTCAACTCCCCTAGCTCCCTTTCCCTGAGCGCCCGGGCCAGGCTCTTGGTCTCATATAGCACTTGGCTCTTGTCTAGGACAACCACGCCGACGCTTTGCAGGTGCATTGTGTCTTTGAGTTGCTTACAGACTTTGCTACTGACTTCATCTATTTCGATTTCGGAAGCCAATATCAGGCTGATGTCGTTGAGTAGCTTTTGTGGGTCATATTTGTCCCTATAAAATATTTGGTCAGTAACCTTTTGGAAAAATCTCCTGATCGGCTGGAAAGTAAAAGCCAATACCACTGCCAGTGTGGTGTTTATAAACTGCTGTGGTAAGCTGATTTGTTTTATCGTAGCTGAAAATAGGTATTGGCCAATCACTCCGAAGGCCAGTACCCCGTAGACACCGCCGATCGTGATAATAGTAAGAGCATAAGTAAAGGACCTGGCAACTACCGCACGGATATCAAATAAGCTGTGGCGAATCATCGCATAGGCAGTTGCGCCCACGAAAATCAGTGTAAATAAAGCGCCGTATTTGGCAAGGTTGTTTTGGCCGGTTATGAGCGGCAATACTAAGTTGGTCAAAGAAATAAAAATAGCCATTGCTACAATTCCAAAGATCAAAAAGCCAAGCCGGCTGCGGTTTTCTCTGTCGCTGCGCCTCCAGGAAGCAACGATAGCAATTATCATCGCAACAAAAAATGCCAGAATGTAAGCCAGAAAAACAAAGTACAATGGTCCTGTTTGGACATTCGAAACTCCGTCTTTTATATCAACGCCTGGAATAAATCCGGGCAGCATGCTGATTGTTGCAACGCCGGTTGCTAGCAGCAAAATCACAGGAGCTAAAAACTTGGATCTGATAAGCAACTTTGGAAAATTTAGTAAGAATAGCACCAAAAAAGCCACAGCGTATGTAATCGCAAAAAAAGTAAGACGAGTCCAAAGTAAAGTGTTTGAAAGCTGAAAGTCAGCCAAATAATTAAAAGATGCCCATACCGATAATCCCAGGCACAAGAGCGCGAAATACCTGGTACTGCTCTTTTGGGGATCATTGAGATACACTACTAGGCCCAAAACTACATTTGCAGCGCATACCACTACTAGCGATGTAAGCAAAAGCATATTCCCATCTTAACAAAAAAAGAGCCCATCGGGGAGAATTTCTCCCCAATAGGCTCAATCAGTCGGCAAAGCGGGTAAACTTACCGACATTGAAAACGATATTGACCCCCTCATCCGAGCCGCCATAAACCCTGTCTACATTGGTAGCATAGCCGCCGGCTGCTTTTACTTCCGAAAGCAGCTGCTGCTGAGATGCAAATGTAAATGGTCCTGACTTGGCTAGCTCTGAAATGAAGAAATCAACGATTACAACACCGACAA
>Ga0075458_10000652_pt1 | contig 11371 bp, 13 predicted proteins | sample DEB3_08_DNA_FD_77576 | JGI IMG/M metagenome (GOLD analysis project Ga0075458, IMG submission 77576) | Aqueous microbial communities from the Delaware River and Bay under freshwater to marine salinity gradient to study organic matter... | ecosystem: Environmental > Aquatic > Marine > Coastal ... | reverse complement strand
ACGATAGCATGTGAGTTGCTCCGGAATAGGAACCATCCAAAAGCGCCACGAGCTTTTCGACGAACTGAGGATGATAGACCATATCAGAGTCTCCAAATAGGATCCATTCTTCTGAGGTCTCTTTCAGTTGTTGGTTCCTCACAAGTCCTCGATATTGGAATTCTGCCTTGGATATATACTCAGATCGAGTGACGTGGAGATCGGTCTCCTTTCTGAATAGCTTGCAGACCTCCTCGGTTGACGGCTTTCCATTCCCCACGATATGAGCCACGTCGACCCTCACAAGGTCAGGCCTTGTCTGAGCGGCTAGGCTGGAAAGCATCCAGCACAGACGTCTCTGGAAGTTGTGGCATTGAACTACGATATTTAGCCTCATACGTTGAAGAACTCCTTGAAGTTTTTGAGGCCAACCCTGCACTTCCATAATGTTGCAAAATACCAGCAAAGCGTGTCGTGGCTAGGAATTGGGAGCCGGTCTCCGTTCTTCGCTCGGATCGCCGCCACCATCCTCTGAGTGAATCCTGTCGACTCGATATGACAGAATGAGGCGAATCTCCAAGGCACTCTCCATTTGTTACCTGGCCGGTGCGATAGCTTAAAGTCCTGAACTTTATCCGGAGGAGGACTAAAAAGAGGATTCTTTGCAAAGAGTTTATCAAGTTTCTCGAACCAATGCTCAGTTGCGCTTGGATCTCCTTTCATCTTTGTATATCCCCACTTGTGACTTGTTATATCGTTTCTGTAATAGTCAGGCCAAGTAAATGCCTTCTTCGGAGACGCATCGCAGTCGAGCTTCATCCAGAATTGAGTCGTCACATGCTCTGCCGTGCCAAACACAAACGCAGCAAGCATTGTCTCTCGAGGAGTTGCTTCGTGAGGATATCTCCAGCGCTCCACTCTTATATTTGGACGCTCCAGAAACTTCCTCTGTTTTGCGTTCTTGAATCCGTTCACGAAAACAAGGAATTCCTGCTCTCGAAGCCCTGGCGTCTGCATCCAGGTTTCTATGTTTTTCTGAGCCCGATCAGCATAGAGAGGATTGACGGCAGTCACGATCGTCATATCAGATCTGAATCCGTCTCCACGGTAGATCCACTTTGCGATCGAGTCATCACCACATCCGGATTCAAGTTGTGTTTTGAACTGTGGAAACTTACCAACCAGCCGCTTGAATTCTCGCTTCCAGATGTCTCCGGCAGCTCCATCACGGCAATGTTTGTGGCCGTGGTAATGAATTATCCTTGCCGTGGCCGGATCGCCGTGGACGCATCCCGTGTTCCAAGAACCGTCCATTATTGCGTGCGGATATTTAGTCACGATCAACTGCATCGCCACCTCATCCAGCGTTTTGCGGCTCATCCCTGGTATCTTGAGACCAGCCAAGGTGGTCTCGTGATAGTCCTCGAGCGCTTCGTTCTTCTTGGCATATCCGAATATGCCAGTATTGATTGCCTTCCCATACTCATAGGCTTTCTCGCAGAGCTTCGGATATTTGCTCTCCCATTGTTGAATCCTCCTCTTCATTCGGCCTCTTCCGGTTCCCCAGTCATTAAACTGAGTCACGACGAGGCCGGTCTGGATTATCTTGTAAAAGATCTCATCGATCGGTCCACGCACGATTGTATCGGCATCCAAGAAGAGCGTGAACTCGAACGGAGAGACCCTATGAACTCGACTCTTTTTCACGAGCCCATACTCGTGAGAGATCGGAGCAGGAACGATCGTGGCTCCAAACTCAGCAGCTATCGCTTTGAACCACTCCGGAGGATTCCCTTCTGCGGCGATCGCCACGGATCCTTCATAGTGATCTCTCAATGAGAGCATCGACACCGCAAGTCGAACCAAGCATTGTGTTCCGTGGTTGTAATAAAGCACACCAGTTTTCAAGCGCCCACCCCTCTTTCCTTGTCCTCGGTCTTGGTTTCGTAGAGGCCTTTAGTCCTCTCGTTTGGATAGTCGACCCCATCCATGTGCGCCACCGTCTCTCCGATCGCATCGGAAAAAGGAATCTTCTGAAAGGCTGTCAGATTGCTCTCAGGATTGCAGTTGAATACATGGAAGCCCTGAGCCTCGAATAGAGGCCTGAGAACCTTGAACCTGTCATTGAGCAGCCGATAGGTTTCATTATTGCCCTTGATAGATCCCTTGTGCCGGTCTTGGTCGAAATGATATTTTGTCTTGTCGTCCATCTTAAAGTCACATCCGAGAAGATAGACCCTCCGGAATCCGAGCGTGAAGAGGATCCGGATCGCAGCAAGCATGACCGATCGGCCTCCTCCAAAGTTCTTGTGGTTCCCCCAGTTGATCGTGTCCTCCCAAAGAAACTGCTCAGGCTGGAACTTCTCATTCCTCTTGTAATATACCACGTTTGGGCAGTCTCCGACTTTTGCTCTCATGAACTTCCATTTGTCTGAGTTGAAGATCTTCTTGTTCACGTGAGAGATCGGAACGAACTTCTGGATGCAGGGATCGAGCCAAATCGATCTGATCCAGTGATCTGGGGAATCGACCGAGCACCACAAGTGAGGTCTAAATGTCCTCGGAGAGTTATTCAGCCCCATCGTCATTATCCCAGGACCTCTAAGCTTGGTATGGTCTAGGGTCGCGAACGAAGGCCCACCGCATATTAGAAACACAGACCGAGCTCGATATGTATCTGCTAACCACAATGGATGGTGGTCTCTTGTGAAGAATAGCGGTGATGGTTGCAAGTAGGAATGAGAGAAGCGTTTATATCCTTCGTGCCTTGTGGATCCCCATTCGGCTTGTTTGCTGTCAGGCTGGTCTTTAGCGCCAGCCTCTGGCGAGTTTTGCATTTGTCCTTTCGTTTTTGGTTATACTGTTGTGCCTATTGTCCAAGCTCCTGCCCATCCAGACCCTGCGTTTAAGGTCCCGACGAGCCCGAGCGGATAGTCTGAAAAGTCATCCGATGATATCAAGAGATCATTCCGCCCATCGTTCTCCAAGTCGATAGAATGCCTAGATCTATGAGGAGCCATAGCTTGGATGTCCTCAGAATTTAGGCGACCTAGAACCAGAGGCCATACATTGTCTCCGGCTCCATAGTCGAACTCGATCGGAGCTCCTAAAGTTATCGTGGCACCGGAGATCTCGACCACGAGTGCTACTTCGCATTGTTCCCATAGATCCGGAGCTCTGGACGATAGGAGGATATATCTTCCAACGGTGAGCTCATGATCCGATGTATCTAGCACAATGCTAGAGTCGCCGGCCGTGACGCTTGCATCAAAGAAATAGCCTCTCCCTGGCTCCGGAACTGCCGCCCTGCCCCATTTAAGCGCCTCACGGATCCGGAGCTCGAGGAGGCCTTTCTCAGGTTGATTGAAAGGCAGGACCTCATATCGGATTCGCTTCCAGTAATCGGCTCGAGCGCTCGATCGATCCTCGGCTCCTCCTTTAGCTGTCGCGACCTGGCTCCTCCATACTCGGTTGATCTCAGGAAGATTGGACCAATCAGGCTGGTGAGGAATCACCACGTGGCCGTCGATTATTGTCTCGATTGCGTTCACCTGATTCCAATCTCTTGCTTATTGTCACGAGCAATCTCCACGATCCTTGCTCTGCCCTCAGAACTAGCCAGGAAGTCTTTAGCGGCTTGGCTGTTCCTGCTATCTACCAAAAGGATATGAATCGATTCTGATCCGGATCTGGTCTCGTTCTGAACGTCCATTGTGTTAGACGTGAAGATCGATTGCGTTGATAGATTGCTCGCGACCCGAGGACCTATATTGCCAAGCGCCACCATTCCAGATGAAAGCCGGTTGAACACGTTCGTGTTTCCTTGATCCGATAGAGCGCCAGCCATTGCCATTGCCGGCATCGTTCCTGAGATCGCCGCTTTTAGCGTTGAAGGATCGAAAGCGCCACGATTCAATCTGTTGATCACGTCCTCTCCGAGAGCCGATGTAGCTCCGGCATTGAGAACAGCCTCCTGACCTCGCTCGTTCACTTGAATGACCTGCTGGCCACCATGGACCACGCCGCCTTCCGCAAAGGCTCCTCCAAGAAGTCCTCCGGCGATCGCTAGAGATTGACCGGCTTGGAGAGCGGCTAGGCCGGCAGCGTCAGCGGCTCCTAATGTAGCCACGGATGCGAAATAAGCCGGCGTGGCCCAGATAGCTGCTTGAGTCATCGCTATTGGAGCGGTGGCTGCGACCGATGCCGCCATGATGGACTTGCCGGCCACGGCCATCATAATTTGCGTCATTACCCATCGCACTCCCATTTGAACAATCGATTGAATGATCGTTGTGAGAATCGTATTAGCAATGGACATGAGCGCCTGTCCCCATGTCATGGTCCCCATGATCAGTCCGGTGATCCCGTTCGAGATAGAGCTGATCGCTGAGTTGAACACGTTGGCAAACGTGCTCGCCATTTGCTTGGCCCATGTCCCCCACTCGGCTTCTATATCCTTTCTGACTTTCCTGAATTGATCCTTGAAAGATTCAGGATTGGCCAAGTTCTGATCATTGGCCTGTTGAATCATCATTCTGTTGCTCTCAGACTTAGATCGTAATTCGTTCTGGCGCTTTTCATCGTCAGTCAGAAACTCGCTTGCCTGAGAATCCAGAGTGCTCCTTTGTATAAGTATGCTGGCCTGCTTCTCGTCTATCGCCAAAAGCTTTTCCTTTAGCTTGATCTCTTTCTCTAGGTCCTTCACCGGATCTCCGGTCTTGGCCTCTGCTAGCTGTCGATCGAGCTCGAGCTTGCTGAAATTAAACTGGAGAATCTTCTTTTGGAGCTCATAAGATTCTCTCGTCAGTTTGTTTGATTTCTCCTGAGCCTCTGGACGCATGCTCCCAGCGATTCCACTAAGCGCAGCAGATGGGTTTGGAGTTCTAAGAGCCTGCTTAACTTGCGAGTTGTAAAGTTCCGCTTGAGCAGCACTAAGCTCCCCATTCTTCCTCCGAGCCTCTATGACACTAAGAATTGACTCAGCCAGCTTGTTGTTTGCATCGGCTAGGTTCTTGGTCGTTTCCTCCTCCTTCTTGAGAGATTCCCACCATTTGAATCCCTCCTTGAACGCCAAGCCGGCCATCGCCAGACCGAGAATCGCCGCATTGAGCTCAGTGAAGGCCATCGTCACGCCGGCGATTATCTGAGGCCAGAATGCTATCAAAGCGCCTATGGCTCCCATTTCGATAGCCAGCTTGCTGAAGCTTTTAGTCAGGTCCACTACCCACGGATTCAATTCCACGAACCTACGAGCGCTGATCATCATTCCCGTGAGAGAATCTATGAACTTGGTTTTGCCGGCTAACGTGATCGTGGCGATCTCTCGTGCCAGACTCTGCATCGATATATTCAGAGCCTTGATTGCATCGTCATAGTTTTCCGCTGTTTTCGCCTGCTTTTCCGTGACTACTCCGAGCGCCTCGCTTTTCTCCATCATGGACTTCATCCGCTCAGATCCAACATTGAGGAGAGGAATCATATCGAGTCCTGCCTTCCCAAACCGTTCGACGGCTAGAGCGCTCTTTCCCATTCCGTCAGGCATGGAGGCGAATATGCCAGCCTGCTCGATTAGATCCTCAGAGAATCCCTTGCTTGAGATTCCTGCCTCCTGTTGCCATTTGATGAAGCCTTTATATCCAGCCTGAAGTTTCTCGATCTCGAGATCGTTCATTTTTGCCACGCTCGTGAGCTTCGAAAGCGCTTCAGCAGTGAGTCCAAACTTTTGCGCTGCTTTCCCGATGGAGTCAGCCATGTGGATCGCCTCGGAAGTGTTGAAGGCCTGGAACATCTCCCGAAACTTGCCAAGAGCGGCTTCGAATGCCGAATTGAACACGATCAGCTTTGCGCCAACCGATTCAATGCCGCTTTTCAAAGAGGAGAGACCGGATGCAGTTTGCTGCATTCCGGTCCCTGAGGCTCTCGAGTTGATATCTATCTGAACCGTCTGAGTTGCCATAATTATCTCCTCCGGCTTGCCGCAGCTCGGATCTCACTTGCTTCCTGCTTGAGATCCTCAGCTAGAACTCGAACGTATAACCTGAGCTGTCGAATGGTCATTTTCTCTATGTCGCTCAGGCTGTAATTCCCAGACCTTATTAGATAGTTGGCCGTGCGTGCTAGTGTTTCTTCGACATTAAGACCTGCCCCATTCGTGCGGCGAGCGCTTTTCCCGAGCCAATTATCTCCTCCGTCAGATTCATTTCCACGACGATCTGCAAGATGACAAGCATGTCTGCCATTGACAGCTTTTCCACCCACTTCTCGTCCTTTTTAGTTGCTCTCGAAATGACGAACGATGCGAGCGCCTCCTGCTCCACGATCGCTGAAACGATCGCTGACGGATCCTGAGACACTTTCCCATCCGGCGTGAGGAGCGTGGAGACGGACTTTGCAAGCATACTGACGGCTCGCAGATAGTCCTTCCATGTGAGCTCGTGAACGTCCACGAGCTCCTCCTGTGCGCGGAGTTTGACCGATCGCACAGGATTGAGAATTGAAGTTTCCATTTGGCCTCAGTTTTAGCTCGAGCTGCTGGAGGAGTTGGAAGAGGAGGATGAAAGCCCTGCAGCCTCGGCTGTTTCGGCATGCGTGTTGGTCGTTTCAGAGGTCGGCCTCTTGAGCGTGGTCATAGGTCCAGACGGAGTGAACTTCACTCTGAATGTTCCAAACTCTCCGCTCTGGGTCGGAAACTCAGTCACGTTGATATAGCCTCGGCCAGTGTGCTTCCTGAGGAAAAGGCCGTTGAATTGATTGTATTCCTCGATGATCACGTCGCAGTAAAACAAAGGATCATACTGCGTCTCGAAGCTCTCGAACGTAATCGAAGGCTGATCAAACGTCAGAACCAGAGATTCTCCATTTCCAACATGTCCACCTGAGAGAACCTTGATGCGCCCATTTTCGGAGTCGAGCTCGTAATCGGTTCCCTCCACGAGATCGCCGGCTAGAGAACTTGTGACACCTACGTTGGCCAGGTTATAGACCCCAACCGGATACCACCTGCCAACGGTCACGTTGGTTATGGTCGCAGTTGCTCCTTCGGTCGCCGCCTGACTTGAATCAGAATTGGCTTTTGCAACAGAAAGCAGCTTCTCGCTTTCCGCCTCCCTTTCATCGAGGAGGAATGTGAAGGCCTCATGATTGACGTCGACCTGCTCGTCATTGACGTGCCGTGAGCCTTTAGTGGCTCTCGTCCTCGTCACGAGAGTTCTCGTGGTCGCATTGACATACTCTTTGACGTTTCCCGCATCGACATAACCTGACTCAGTTGTGCGTTTATAGAACAGCCGGCCAGTTAGTTTTTCGTGCGCCTCAGGATGTGCTAACACTATCTTGCTCATTTGTTTTGCCTTTCTTCGGCCATGCTGGCCTTCATTGCTTAGTCCCTATTGTATCTCCAAACCAATCTTTTTGTCTAGCAGCCACTTGCCTGCCATGCTCGGCACCCTTATCACCGATCCTCTCGGCTTCCGGATTCCGTTCAGGTAATGGACCCTGATCAACTTGATCTTGATCTCTTTCTTTTCGTCTTTATCCATATCACGCTCTCGTTTCTTTTGTCACAAAAACACCATACTCGAGCACTCCATTATCAAACTTGAGGAGCTCAAAGGCAGTCTGTGCCGGCTTAAAGAACTCTCCTCCATTGTGCCTCTGTCGAGCGCATAAGGCTCTCATCACGTTCAGAGCAACATCCAAAGCCTTGACTCCAAGGCCTCCGTGCTCCGTGTCCTTGTTCCTGTGAGGATCAATTTGCACCTTCACGACTAGATCACAATCCAAAACGAACTGTGTGCCGGCTCGGTCTCTTGTATCTCCTCCGAGCAATGGAGGAATCACAACGCAGACGCCTCGCTCTCTCAGATGGCGCTTTATCGTGGGATCAGCCGTGCCGTCATCCAATACCACGATCGACGTGTCAGAAGTCCCAGGATTCGCCTCGGTTATAGCAGATGACAGTCCAGAAAAGTAGGAATCAGCCACAAGACAGTCCTTGGCGATTTCGGCTAGATCAGACGTATTAGGTATGGCGCTCATTTCTTTCTCAAGTATGCGATGCCTTCTTCAGCAGTCCATTTCATTTTGTCATTAACATACTCCATTATGTCATCTTTCACGTCCTTAAGCGCTAATGCTAGAGCGGCTCTAGGCCGGCGATCCTCGAGCGCCTTCGCGACCTTTTGGCCAGGTCCTGAAGGACTCGCCCAAATAAGTTGAGCCCTTCCACCGAGATAGTCAGCTTTTAGATCCCATTGACTTAAAGTGAGTCCTCTCCTTGATAGAGCTTTGGCTTGATCAGACAAAGATCTTGGATAACGAGAAGAGACCGATATGAATCCCCTGCCTGATTCGCGGATGTTGATCTCTCGAGCCACGAGCGCTTGCTGTCTAGTCCAAGCTCTTTGAGATCCGGTCATCTTGGAGTGCTTTTTGCTCTTCGCAAGCTTCGCATCGACTCCTCCGACTATTGAATCGCGGATGTTGATCATCTTTCCCGACTTCAAACGAGCCAGAACCATCGCTCTGATCTCGCCTTTTTTGGCCATTATCTGGCGCTCTCTCATCCAGATAGAGTATCGAAGTTTTGTGCCTTGCTTTATAAGGATATCCCTGACCGATTTAGTCGACAGCTTCTGATATAAGGCGAGCGCCTTATTTAGATCGGCAATGTTATGTTCGATGATTAGGCTCATTCTAGATCCTCCGGATCCGTCTCACATTCGAACCTAAACACCACGTCTGTCCTCCTCACGCTTTCGATTCTATGGTGGTGATCGTCTCCATCTTTCCAAGTAAGGCCGATCTTGATCTGATCCTCCACGCTCTCCAAATCGACCCTTAAGACCTCGATCACGGAGGAGTTTCTCTCGGTATAGTCGACTTGATGTGGCGCCAATTTTGTTTTAGCAAATCCACGATCGACCAATCCAGTTACCGTTGCGACCGTCGTGAGGCCATTCAAGAGAATTAGCTCCTCTCCATCCACGGTGAGGTTCTCACGGAATGCCTCGATCCTTGCCTGTTTATTGGCCTCGCTCATCGATTATCACGCTCCCGATCGTGCGAACAGGCTTTTGATCACAGACGGCTTTTGATCAGCAGGAGCTGGAATAGGACCAGGCTGTGGGATCTCCTCGGCCTTGGCCGGCTTCGCTTTCTTCACGGGAGCCTTTTTCGCAGGAGCCTTTTTCGCCTCCGGAGATTGGAGAGGAGGAGGAGAGCTCTTGTCGATCGCTAGGATCGGCTTCTGATTCGCGTGAAGCCTTCGGATTGGAACGCAGACCCATACCTCTCCAAACTTCTCGTGAGCCTTTGATTTCCTAATGGCTCTCACGAACTGCCGTTGAGCCATGGCCGGTGTTTCAGGCCCCATGATCACGGTCCATGTCTTGGTTCCGTGAGCTTTCCCGATTGTGACATATTTCTTCATTTCATTTGATAGTTAGATGTGACCAGACGTTGAACTTGAACTGCTGAAAGAATGAGTTGATGACGAGCTCTCAGATCCGAAAGTTGACGAGCTTGATGAGTTCACGCTCGAGTCAGAGCTCTGGCTAGAACTAGACGAGCTCGAAGATGTTAAGCTGGCCAGCGTTGAACTGGAGCTTGTATAGCTCACGAGAGTCGATGAGCTTGAACTAGACGAGCTTGTGAAGTCTTGGAAAGTCGTGCTAGACGAACTCGATGAGCTAGACTGAGAGCTGACTGAGGAGGCGCTCGATGTATAGCTTGCCGGAGTCGATGAGCTAGAGCTTGATGATTTAGAGCTAGAGCTAGAGCTTGAACTGGAACTTGAGCTTGAGGAGTCTCCAGCCACCGCCACGGTATAGTCTCCAATGTCTCCTGCCTCCGGCCTCTTCAGGACCGTCCATGCATCAGAGGCCGTGACCCTCACTCGATAGTTTCCAAATTCTCCCGTTTGTGAAGGGAATTCTGTGACTGACAGGAATGCCTTTCCGGTGATCTTCCTCAGCCACATAGGAGAGAACTTGTTGTGCTCCTCGATCCGGATCTCACAACGAAAACACGGCCGAAATTGAGTCTCTCCAACCTCGAAGTCTATAGAAGGCTGATCGAATAAGATCGAAATGTTCTCTCCGTCTCCGACTCCTCCACCAGTAATGATCTTGATTCGACCATTTGGCCCATCGATCTCGTAATCTTCACCTTCCGACAGGATTCCGGATCGATCGGAGCTGACGCTCGCGTTGGCTATATTGTAGGCTCCAACGTCATACCATCTACCTTGCTTCACGCCGGTTATGGTTGCAGTCGCTCCCTCCTGAGCTGACTGAGCTTGATTAGGCAGCAGCCTTATGAGGCTAATTAGGCGCTCCTGATCTGGGATTCTCTCATCGAGAAGGAAAGTGAATGCCTCCGTGTTTAGGTCGACCTGCTCGTCATTTGTGTTCTTGAATCCCCTCTGCGATTTCGACCTTGTGACCAGAGTCCTTGTCGTGGCATTGACATACTCTTTGACATTGCCGGCATCAATAAATCCGGAGTCGCCTTCCGGCTTCCAGAACAGGCGTCCTGTAAGCTTTTCGTGCGACTCCGGATGACCTAAAACGATCCCACTCACGTTAGTTGAGCGGATCCTCCAGAGAGGAGCTCGAACTGGTCACGCTTGCGACCGTCGATGAGCTAGAGCTGGATGACGTTACACCGGCAGCGGTGCTAGATGAGCTCGAAGTGACTCCGGCTGCGGTTGAACTAGACGAACTCGATGAACTATTTCCAGCAGCCGTGCTAGATGAACTGGATGAGCTCAGGCTCGAACTCGATGAGCTCGAGGAGTTGTCAGGGTCGGTTCCCTTCGGTGCGAATTTCTTCCTTTTAGCCGGCACGCATACGACGAGCTCGGCATAAAGCGGATGATGTTTCTGGAATTTGACAGCATTCCAAGCGGCTCGATGCTCATCTCTTGAGTTATTGTCCCCAAGGATCAGCCTGAATTCATCCGCTCCGTGATAACGTGCAAGTGTGAATTTCATAAGCTCTTTTTTCTTTTGATTAGTAAATGGCCGGCAGGGATTCCTGCCGGCCACCGACCGCTATGGATTAGGTGCTAGAGCTCGAGGACGAACTCAAGCTGGAGCTGCTAGAGCTCGAGCTGAAGAGGCTGGATCCTTTCGTGATCCGGAGGAGAGCGGAGGCATTCGCCTTCGCATATCCGTAATTGACCTCGATGACCTCGCGATCCTTGTCGGTGCGAGGTTCACCCCAATAACGATATTCGAACGTGATCCCAGTATCAGGATCAGTCACGAGATCGTAGCTGAGGAGCTGCTGACGAACACCAGGAGCCGGTGCGATAGGAGCCGTGGCCACGATAGCAGCCTGAGGCAAACAAGTGAATCCGGCGAGGTCCTCTCCGTTTTCAGGAATGCGA
>Ga0075458_10000651_pt1 | contig 11372 bp, 14 predicted proteins | sample DEB3_08_DNA_FD_77576 | JGI IMG/M metagenome (GOLD analysis project Ga0075458, IMG submission 77576) | Aqueous microbial communities from the Delaware River and Bay under freshwater to marine salinity gradient to study organic matter... | ecosystem: Environmental > Aquatic > Marine > Coastal ... | reverse complement strand
TGACCGCCGTGTCCCGTGCGATCGACAACGCCTGCCAGCGCAGCTTCTTCCAGCACGTCGCCGAGGCCCGCACGTTCCCGACCCAGTCGGCCGCCATGCTGACGCTCGGGGCGTTCAACGACCTCGTCAGCGTCACCACGCTCAAGTTCGACCGGGACGGCGACGGCACGTTCGAGGAGACGGTCAGCTCGTCGAACTTCGGGCTGCTGCCGCCGGCCGGTGGCGGGTTCCCCGAGGCCGGGCCGTACACGGCCGTCCAGCTCTACAACTCGACGTGGTTCCCGGTCCCCGGCGGCACTGCCGGCACCGGCCGCACGTTCCTCACCCAGATCACCGGCACCTGGGGCTGGCCCGCCGTGCCCGCCCAGGTCAAGCAGGCGTGCCGCCTGCAGGTTGCCCGTGTGATGAAGCGTCAGGAGTCTCCGCTCGGCGTCGCCGGGTTCGGCGAGTTCGGCGTCGTCCGGGTCTCGCGCCTCGACCCCGACATCGACGCCATGCTGCAGCCCTACAAGCTGCTGTCGCCGGGGCTCGCCTGATGGCGGCCACCAACGCCGAGGTCCTTGACGGCCTCGAGACGGCGCTGTCGGCCGGCTGCCCCGGTGTCAACGTCTACCGACTGCCGCCGCAGGACGTCGTCGCACCGGCCGTCCTGCTAACCGGGTTCTCCTTCGACCCGCACGCCGACCTCGGCGGCACCCGCAAGTTCGAGGTCGAGCTCACGGTCGTCGTCTCGGCCCGCAGCACCGCCCAATTCGACGAGCTCATGCGGCTCGTCGAGCCGTCCGACAGCCGCAGCGTCCAGACGGCCCTCGAGGCCGACGGCACGCTCGACGGCCGGGTCTCCGACCTTCGCATCACCCAGGTCGACGGGCTGCGCGAGCTCACGGTCGGCGAGACCGGCTTTTGGGCCATCACGCTCGGCGTCGAGGTCTGGGGCTGATGGGCACGTCCAGGTCCGGCGCTGACCTGTCGAAGAAGCTGCAGGGCTACGCCAAGGACGCCGGCAAGGCCAACCGTCAGGCCGTCTCGGCCGCCGCCATGCAGTACAAGGACGAGCTGCTCGACGCCGCCGAGCGCGACCTCGACACCCGCAACCCGTCGCCCAAGCGTTCGTTCTCCCGCTGGGGCAAGGACTCCAAGGGCATGGCCGGCAGCCGCAAGGCTCTGCAAGTGGGCGCCGGGTACGACCTGCGCGGCTACGTCAACGCCACGGCCAAGCTCAAGGCCCGACCGCAGGGCCCGTGGAAGGTGCTTGAGTACGGCGCCAAGGACCACAACATCATCCCCGGCACCACACGCACCAGGGCCCGCAACGCCGAGGCGTTCGGCGTCCTGTTTGGCCTGGAGAACGACACGGCCACCATCGCACGGGCCGCCCGTGGCGTACGGGGCCGTGTCCGTCCGCTCAAGATCCCCGGCAGCCCGACCGGGTACGCCATGTTTGCCAGGGTCAAGGGCTCCAAGGCCAAGAAGACCTGGTCACGTTCGCTGTCACGCAGGACGCCCGCCGCCACTCGGGCGTTCTCGAACTCGCACCGGCGTTCGCTGGTGCGGGCCTTCAGCCGGTGAGGGCGCTCGTCGTCGCACCCGGCCCGAACTTCTCGGTGGCCGACGTCTACCGGGGCTGGGCCGAGGGGCTCGCCGCAGTGGGCGTCGAGACCCGCCTGTTCGAGCTCGACACGCTGCTGCAGTGGTACTCGACGGCGCACCAGCAGGACGCCTCGGGCGCCTGGGTGCAGCCCTACGACGAGGAGCAGGTCGCACACCTCGCCGCCGGCCACATCAGGGCCGAGTGCTACGCCTGGTGGCCCGACGTCGTCGTCGTGATCTCCGGGTTCTTCATGTACCCGCTGCTCGTCGAGATGATGCGGGACCGTGGCCACAAGGTGGTGCTCGTCGCCACCGAAGAGCCCTACGAGACGACCCGCACCCTAGAGAAGGCCCGCTGGGGCTGGGACGCCGTCGTCCTGAACGACCCGGCCAACCTCGAGCTCTACCGGGACACGCTCGACTGCCCGGTGTTCTACGGGCCGCACTGCTACCGGCCCGAGGTTCACAGGCCGGGACCCGGCACCCGCCAGAGCGACGTCGCCTTCGTCGGCACCGGCTACCCGTCACGGCAACGGTTCCTCGAGCGGGTCGACTGGACCGGCCTCGACCTCGCCCTCGCCGGCAACTGGGAGCACGCCTCGCCGCAGCTCACCAGCCGCCTGGTGCACCCCGAGACGGAGTGCATCGAGAACTCTGACGCCGTCGGCCTCTACCAGGGGGCGCTGGCGTCGTTCAACCTCTACCGCCTCGAGGACGACGGCGGGCTCGACAGCAGCGCCGACGGCTGGGCCATCGGGCCCCGTGAGGTCGAGCTCGCAGCGACGGGCACCTGGTTCGCCAGGCAGTCCCGGCCCGAGTCCGACGAGCTGTTCCCGATGCTGCCGACCTTCGACAGCCCCGAGGAGCTGGGCGACCTGCTCCGTTGGGCGAAGGCAAACCCAGACCTGCGGCAGTCCGCCGCAGAACGTGCCAGGGCCGCAGTGGCCGACCGCACGTTCCCCAAGAACGCCGAGCGCCTACTCCGGGCGCTCGACGTGTGACACCCACTTCCCTAGTCCCAGGAGGACAGACCGATGGCATCTCCCATCACCGGCCGCAACGGCCAGCTCAAGGTCGACCAGAGCGCGGGCGCCAACGGCTCCGCGTCCACGGTCGCCAACCTGACGAGCTTCGACATCCAGCAGACCCGTGACAAGACCGAGGTCACGTCGTTCGGCGACTCGACCAAGACCTACATCGCCGGTCTGGCCGACGCCTCGGGCTCGTTCTCGGGCTTCTGGGACTCCGCCGGCGGCCTGCAGAAGGTGGCCGACGGCAACGCCCGCTCGTTCTACCTGTACCCGACGACGTCCGACACCACGAAGTACTGGTTCGGCACGGCGACCTTCGACATCACCGTGTCGACCTCGGTCGGCGGTGCGGTCGAGGCGTCCGGCTCCTGGGCCGCCGCCACCTCGGTCAGCTACGTCGGCTGATGGCTGAGGAGTGGGCTGTCACCACGCCGAAGGGGCAGGTCAGGATCGCTGACCTGCCCCTCACGGCAGTGGTCACTCTGGAGTCAGACTGCGACCTGGAGTGGTGGCGCATCGCTGCACACCCCATCCAGACCGCAAGGGTCGCCAGTTACGTCTACGCCGCGTGCTGCGAGCACGCCGGTGCGACGCCTGCCGACCTCACGATGCGCGACCTGCTTGAAGGGACCTTTGAGACGGTCGAGGAAGACCTGCCGACCCTCTACGAGGGCGGTATCCCAAAAGCGGGTTCGGAGGCCGGGGCAGTGACGCCTGGGTCGTCTGGTGCGCAAGAGAGTTCGGCTGGCCCCCAGACGTGACTCTCCGTCAGTCCGTCCGCAGCCTGAGGCTGCTCAACGAGTCGAGGTCGTAGCCCGTGGCACTGCTCGAGCGTCTCCAGATTCTCATCGACGCCGACGGCAAGGGCCTGGTTCGCGAGTTCGACAAGGCCGGCGCCGCTGCCGACAAGCTCGACGCCAAGCTTGAGAAGGGCGCGGCAAAGACCTCGGCGCGCCTGACGTCGATCGGGACCAACGCAGTCATTGGGGGCGCAGCGGTCATCGGCGGGCTCTACAAGCTCGCTCAGGCGTCCGACGAGGCCGAGAAGCAGCAGCTCAAGCTGGAGAATTCGGTCAAGAACAGCGACCAGGCGTTCAGCAACGGCGGCAAGGCGCTCACCGACCTTGCGACCTCGCTGCAGCAGGTGACCGCAGCCGATGCCGACGCCATCGTCGGCGCCGAGTCGCTGCTCGTGCAGTTTGGCCTGACCGAGGACCAGGTCAAGAAGGTCACTCCGCTGGTGGTCGACCTTTCTCGCAAGCTGGGCATCGACCTGGACGCCGCAGCGAAGATGGTCGGCAAGTCGATCGGCGGGTCGGCCGGTGCCCTGAAGAAGGCCGGCATCGACATCGACGCCACAAAGCTCAAGGCCGACTCGTTCGGAGCGACGATCGAGGCTCTGTCGGGATCTGTGGGTGGGTTCGCCACGGCAGAGGGCAAGACGTTCAGCGGCCAGCTCGAGATTCTGAAGAACAACCTGGGCGACATCGGCGAGAACGTAGGCAAGGGCGCCGTCAGCGTGTTCAACGGCATCGCAGGTGGCCTGGTCAAGGTGACCGGCTCGGTCGGCGCCACCAACTCGCAGCTCGGCGAGACGGTCGGTCGCCTCGGCGCCATCGGCAGCATCGGCGCCACCGTCGTCGGCTCACTGTCGGTCGTCGCCGGCCAGGCCATCAAGCTGCGCGAACGATTCACGACACTCGGCGAGGACGGGTCCCGCAGCCTCAACAAGCTCGGCGTCGCAGCCGCTGCCGTCGGATCGGTGATTGCAGGTCTGGCGATCGCAGAGGTCATCGGTTCGATCGGTAACACTCTCGGGGACTATGCGCAGAAGGCAGAGGACGCACTTACTCGCGTCCAGATTGCGCTGAAGCAGGGCACCGACGCAGAGATCATCAACAGGTTCGGCGACGCAGTAAAGAAGGCACAGGACGAATACACGGGCCTGGGCGACATCGTTGAGTCTGTTGGTAAAGAGGTCCGCATTGGCACCGTCGGCATTGGGCTCGACATTGAGAAAGTTGACCAGACCTTCCGCAAGCTTCTTGAGGAGGGCGGACCGCAGGCAGCCCAGCGCCTCGTCGACGCCATCAACGCTCAGCGCGCCGCACTCGACCCCACGTCGCAGCAGTACGAGGACCTGACGTTCATTGTTCAGCGCTTCCAGGGCGTGCTCAACCTCTCCAACGAGGCGTCACGGGCTGGCGTAGGTGCACAGACCGACCTGGCGAACGCAACCGAAGAGGCCAAGAACAAGTACCAGCAGTTCACCGACACCATCACGGCGTCGGTCGACCCGATCCTCGGGGCGATCAACTCCACGCAGCGTCTCACCGAGGCCAAGATCGCCACGTTTGAGGCTCAGGCCAAGGTGACCGAGCTCGAGCGTGCCGGCAAGGTGGACACCGAGGAGTACGCACAGGCGCAGGACCGTCTGACCCAGGCCACGGCCAACCAGGTGGCCGCTGCGTTCAACAACGAGAAGGTCCTCGCGAACGTGGCGTCAGGACTGGCCGACGGCACGATCAAGACCGAGGATTTCGCCGCAGCCTTGCAGCAGGTCGTCGCAGCCGGCGGCCTCACCGAGCAGCAGGCCGGGCAGCTGCTCGTCAAGCTTGGCGGCGTCAACTCCGAGCTCGGGAAGCTCGACGGCAGGATCGTTGCCGCAGAGGTGCGAGTCGGAGTCAGCTGGTACGACCAGCAGGTCGCGGGCGGTGGGACAATCGCAGGCATTCCGGTACCCGGTCTCGCCGAGTCCAACAAGAAGGCCCGCAAGCGTGCCCTCGGCGGGCCGCTGGCCAAGGGTCAGGGCTCGCTCGTCAACGAGATGGGCGCCGAGATGTTCGTGCCGTCGTCCTCGGGCTTCGTCATGGACTCCGACGACAGCCGGGCCCTCGTCCGTGGCGTCGAGCAGCTGCTGTCGGGCGGCGGTGGCAACACGTTCAACATCACGACGACCGACCCGATGCTCAGCGCGACGGAGATCGTTCGCAAGCAGCGCGACGCCGCCTACCTGATCGGACGCTGAGATGCCGAAGCTGACCTACAACACGGCGGCCGGCGACCTCACCATCGGCGGCATCGCCATGAACGGCCCCGCCTGGAAGGTCATCAACCTCTACGAACTGTGGCAGCCCGCCAACGTCCGGGGCTCCGACCGGGTCATTCCCGGCAGCATCGGCGTCCTCGCCTACCGACGTCGGGCCACGGTCACCATCCGCAGCCTGCAGATGGTCATCTCCGGCACCCACGACCGCACCGGCGCAGCCGCAGCCGACCGCTACGAGGGCCTGCAGACCAACGTCGACTACCTCATCGACAACGTCGTCGCCCCGGTCGGCAGCGGCGACGGCACCCGCAGCGCCGTGCTCACCATGCCCGACGGCAGCACCCGCACCGAGCCGGTGCACGTCCTCGGCCTCGAGCTGGGCGACCTGTCGCTCGACGGCAGCTGGGCCAAGGCGGTCCTCGAGCTCTCGATCCCATCAGGAAGGTTCAGCTGACATGGCGAACGCAGTCCAGGCATCCGCACGCAAGCTGTTCCTCGACGGCGACATCGATCTGCTGAACGACACCGTCAAGGTCGTCCTCACCAAGACGTACTCGTACTCGAGCGCGCACGACTACCTCGACGACGTCACCGCCGGCTACCGGGTGGCGACGGCGACGCTGGCGTCGAAGACGACGACGGGCGGGGCGTTCGACTCGGCCGACCCGACGTTCACCGCCGTGGCGGCCGGGTCGACCGTCACGGGCCTGTGGCTGTACAAGGACACCGGCAGCGACGCCACGTCGCCGCTGATCGCCTGGTTCGACACGCAGGCGTCGTCGTCGGCCATCTCGATCGTGACGTCGGGCGGCAACATCACCATCACGGTCGCCGCGTCGGGCTGGTTCACCATCTGATGGCCGACGTCACCGTGACGCTGCCGGTCATCACCCAGACCGCCACGCCACAGGCCCCTGCCGTCAACCCGGCGAACCTGACGCTCGTCCTCGGCACCATCGTCCGCAAGGCACGGGTGCCTCGCGGCCCACGGACGTCCTGACATGGCTGCGACGATCACCGCAGAGCTGTACAACTCGACGAACAGCACGCGCCTCGCCACGCTGCCCTACGCGTTCGACCACCGCTGGCAGGAGGTCCTGAACGACTGCGGCACCTGGTCGATCGCCCTCGCCGCCGACGACTCGGCCCTGGCCAGCGCCACCTACGGCAGGGTCGTGCGGTTCCTCGTCGACGGCCAGCCCGCCTTCGCCGGCGTCATCGAGCAGCGCGAGCTGCAGATCGTCGCCCAGGCCGAGGAGGTCGACCAGGTCGTGACCCTGTCGGGCCGCGGCCTGCTGTCGCTGTGGGAGGACGCCGTCGTGTTCCCCAAGGGCGGCGTCGACCGCAAGCCGTCGTCGGACGTGCGGCCCTTCAACTGGTGCTTCGCCGAGAACCCGTACCTGCTCGGCTGGCCGTACGCCTACGTCCGCCACGACGCCATCGCCACCCGCATCGAGGGCGACCCGCCGCTGTACGAGCCCTGGTACCCGCCAAAGGGCTGGCCGTCGCCGTCGAGCGCGTGCTGGCTGTGGACGAAGAACTACGGGAACACGACGCCGTCGGGCACCTGCTACTTCATCTACGTCTACAACGCCCCGGCCGACATGGACCTTGTCATCTACCTGGCGGCGGACAACCGGGCGACGCTCTACGTCGACGGCATCGTCGTCATGGAGACCGAGCAGTACCCGGCGTTCAGCTTCGAGGAGTGCTACCGCACCGTCGTGCCGCTGTCGGCCGGGTACCACGCCATCGGCATTGAGGCCGAGGTCTACGAGAACAACGCCAACGGCCTGTACCGGGGCATGGTCGCCGTCTCGGCGCACTCGATGCCGACCGACGGCGTCGTCGACACCGGCACCAGCGTGTTCAAGTCCGACGGCACCTGGCAGTGCCTCGACTACCCGACGCAGATCCCCGGCCGCACCGCGGGCGGCGCCGTCTACGAGCTGCTGCTCGAGGCCGTGGCCCGTGGCGCCATGACGAGCTGGACGCTGTCGTTCGACTCGGAGACCGACTCGGCCGGCGAGCCGTGGCCGTGGATGCTGTCCGAGACGTTCCAGATCGGCGCCGACTACCTGTCGGTCCTCCGCCAGCTCGGCGAGGCGTACATCGACGTGACCGTCGACCCGGTCGGCCTGCAGCTCAACGCCTACGTCCGGGGCGGGTCGAACACCTCGGCGGGCAACTACGTCGCCGGCGTGAACCTGACCGAGCTCGTGCACACCGAGAAGGGCTAGGCCGTGACGATCCTCAACGCCGTCCTGGTCCGCTACGCCAAGGGCTACAAGTCGGAGACCGACGCCGCCTCGATCAGCACCTACGGCCGCAGGGAGTCGTTCCTGTCGCTGTCGTCGCTGGAGGAGGGCGACTCGGCCGCCCAGTCCGGCACGAAGACGCTCGAGCTGTACGCGCAGCTGCAGCGGACCGTGACGATCGGCATTGAGCCCACCGAGGACGCCGACACCCCGTACAAGGGCGTGTGGGTGCGTGACTCGGTCACGGCGCCCGGCCTGGACGCGTCGCCCACGTCGTACCGGGTGGTCGGCCTCACGGCGAACATCGACGACGAGGGCTTCGCCAAGTTCGTGCCCGAGCTCGACACGAAGGCCGACGCCTTCATGGACCGCACCCGGCTGTGGCTCAAGCGGGTCGGCGACGGCACCCTGGCCGGCCGCTCCCCCAAGGCGCAGCTGGTCCGTCCGCTCGACGCCCAGGTGCTGTCCGGCAAGCTCGAGACGGTCACGCCGTCGACGTTCTCGCAGGCCACGGTGGCCGTCGAGGCGTCGGCCCGCTGGTCGCCCGACAAGACGGTGCGCATCACCCAGGTCGACGCGACGCTCGACACGCCCGGCTCGTCGACCACGACGGTGGTCGTCAAGAAGAACGGGTCGACGGTGGCGACGCTGACGCTGAACTCGGGCCGCTACCACCAGACGGCGCTGCTGACCGACGTGTCGCTGACGCAGTTCGACTGGCTGACCGTCGAGACGACCGCTGCCGGGACGGGTGCAAAGAACCTGTCGGTGCAGATGGTCGGCGGCCCCGGCTACTGACGTGGCCGGCAACTTCACGTTCCTCAGTGCCAGCTCGGGCGCGTCGTCGACCTCGCTGCTGTCGCTCACCGTCACCCTGCCCGGCAGCCTCGCAGCGGGCGACGCCATGGTCATGGTCCTCCGTGGCCAGACCAGCGGCACACCGTTCACGTTCTCACCGCCCGCAGGCTGGGACACGGTCGGCAGCCCACTGCAGAAGACCGGCGGCACGTCGTCCAACCCCAAGGCGACGCTCGACGTCTACTTCAAGGCGCACAGCGGCGCCGAGACCAACCCGACCGTCACGGCCTCGACCACCGGCACGTTCGCTTGGCGGGCCCAGATATTCGTCTGGCGCGGTTCCGGCACCCCGGCGGTCACCATTGAGTCGCTCGACGAGACGGCCAACGCTGCAACGACGTTCACCGGCGGCAGCGTCACCAGCCCGGCCTACCCGGCGACGCTGATCCACATTGTCAGCCAGGCCGACTCGGGCGGCACGCTCACGGTCGGCACCGCCAACGGGTACACGAGCCAGTCGACGCTGACCAACGCGCCAACCAGCCGAGTGCTCGACCAGCAGGTCACGCCCGGCAGCTACGGCGGACCGACGATTACGTCGTCGACCTCAAACCCCTTTATGGCCAAGACGTTCGGCATCGACAACCCGATCCCGGCGGGCGCAGGCACCGGCTGGTCGGTCGGCCAGATCAAGTACTAACCCCTGGAGGGCACCCGATGAGCTGGAAAGCCATCCCGAACGGCTCCGAGGTCGACCTCGTCGGGCCGGTAGGCGACACGCTCGAGGTCGAGGTCTCGAGCACCGGCGACGACTACGCGTGGAACGGCTGGTCATGGACCGGCCAGGTGCGCGCCACGCCGAGCTCGTCGACCACCGTCGGCACGTTCACGTTCACCGACACGTCGACGTCGACCACGCTGGCACTGCTGGCCAAGGTCTCGGCGACGACCACCGACGACTGGACGCCCGGCGACACGCTCGTCTACGCCATCCAGGGCACCAAGTCCGGCACGGTCGTGACGTTCGTGCAGGGCCGCATCATCCCGACCGACTCGATCGTCCGATGAGCGCCGCCGTCCAGCTCACCACGAAGGCCGGCGTCCGCATCAACGTCGCCACGGTCGTCCATGAGGGCGGCGGTGGCGGCGGCGTCACGGCCCACAGCGACCTGACGGGCCTCGCCACCGGCGACGACCACCCGCAGTACCAGCGCAGCGACTCGATCTACACGAGCGCCGCGTCGTACACCATCACCCACGAGACCACCGTCGTGTCGACCGGGTCCACGGTCGTCCTGCCCGACGCCGAGGCGAAGAGCGGCCGGACCGTCCTCGTCGGCGCCGGTGCCGACGTCACCGTGACGTGCGCCGGGACCGACGTGTTCCTCGACGGCGTCGGCTCGACCACGTTTCTGGTGCGCTCCGGCAACGGCGTCGGGTTCACGTCCGTCGACGCCGGCGGCACCTGGGGCTGGGCCATCACGACCCGCCAGGGCTCGAGCTACGACCTGCCCGTCTGGGCCGGGCAGTCCCTCGCCGAGGGCAAGGTGCTGCGCATCGACGGCACCGGCTCCCCGGCCTGGGCGAACGTCGCCGCCGCCGACGTCCCCAACCTCGCCGCCAGCAAGATCACCTCCGGCACGTTCGACGCCGACCGGCTCCCTGCAGCGTCGACCTCGGCCCAGGGCGCCATGAGCTCGGCCGACAAGTCGAAGCTCGACGGCATCGCCTCGGGCGCCACGGCCAACAGCTCCGACGCCACGCTGCTCAACCGGGCCAACCACACCGGGACGCAGGCCGCCGGCACCATCACCGGCCTGGCCACCATCGCCACCTCGGGCTCGGCCTCGGACCTCTCGACCGGCACGGTGGCGTCGGCCCGCCTGTCGACCAAGGCCGTCGGCGGGCAGGGCGCAGGCTCGACCGTCACCGAACCAACCACGGCCACGTCGCTGCTGACCTCGACGATCACCATCCCGGCCTGCGCCGCCGGTGACGTGCTACTCATCGACGCAGGCATCAACCTGACCCAGAACAGCGGCACCAACAAGAACTACACGTTCGCCATCAAGCTCGGTGCGACGACGATGCTGTCGCTGACGCCCGTGATGTCGAACTCGGCCACGGCCCGTGTCGCCCACCTGCAGGCCATGATTCGGGTGCTGACGACGACGTCGCAGGCCGGGGCCATGACCCTGGTGTTCAACACCAACGCGACCGGTGCGACCGCGGTGCCCTACGCCATGACCGGCACGGCCACCGAGACCATCAGCTCCGGCTCGCTGGCCCTCGACCTGCTGGTCACCACCAGCGCCTCCGGCGCCACCCAGACCATCACCCTCGGTTCGCTGTCCGTCAACAAGGTGGCCGCATGATCCGTGTCCTGTACCCGACACCCGGCCCGGTCGACTTCGGCCTCCTGGCCACCGAGCTGCGGGCCGTCGACGCCACCGTCGTCGACACCAACGACGTCGGCGGCCTCGTCGCCGTCTACACGCCCGGCGCCCAGGACGACGTGGCCCTCGGTGCCGTCGTCGCCGCCCACACCGGCCCGGCCGCACCGGCTCCCGACCCGCTGCACCTGCTCGCCCAGGCCATCGTCGACGCCACCAGCCTCGACGACCTCAAGCCCGTGGCCACGCAGAT
>Ga0075458_10000649_pt1 | contig 11398 bp, 10 predicted proteins | sample DEB3_08_DNA_FD_77576 | JGI IMG/M metagenome (GOLD analysis project Ga0075458, IMG submission 77576) | Aqueous microbial communities from the Delaware River and Bay under freshwater to marine salinity gradient to study organic matter... | ecosystem: Environmental > Aquatic > Marine > Coastal ... | reverse complement strand
CGCCACAACCTGCTTTATGGCCTTTGCGGTTATCCCCTTGACCGGCAAGGTTAATTTCTTCGGCGAAGAGACGGTTATGCAGTTAACCGATCTTCCGGTTGGCGTGCTTTATGTGTTAGCTACAGCATCAATTGGTGTTTATGGAATTGTTTTGGCGGGCTGGTCCTCAGGGTCTACCTATCCATTACTTGGTGGTTTGCGCTCCAGCGCTCAGGTGATCTCATATGAGATTGCGATGGGACTTTCCTTTGTCGGTGTATTTATTTACGCCGGTTCGATGTCTACTGGCGACATCATCGCTTCTCAATCAACTTGGTGGAATGTTGTTGTTTTGTTCCCATCTTTTGCGATTTATGTAATCTCAATGGTTGGTGAAACAAACCGCGCCCCATTTGATTTAGCTGAAGCTGAAGGTGAGTTGGTCGGTGGCTTCCACACCGAGTACTCATCATTGAAGTTCGCACTCTTTTTCTTGGCAGAGTATGTAAACATCATCGCGGTTTCGGCACTTGCCACCACTTTGTTCTTGGGTGGACCAAGCGCTCCTCCGGGATTGGGCTTTACCTCAGACTGGCTCGGCGGTTGGTTTAGCTTTGTCTGGTTCTTCCTAAAGGTATTTGGATTCTTCTTCTTCTTTGTCTGGCTCCGTGGCACTTTGCCAAGGTTGCGTTATGACCAATTCATGAAGTTTGGCTGGAAGGTATTGATTCCAGTAAATGTGGCATGGATCTTGGTGGTTGCAACATTGCGTTTGATGACACAACAAGGCGCTTCACAGTTCATGATTGCAGCCTTCACCGGTGGTGTGGTCTTGGCGGTGTTGATTGCGATGTCGGTTTATGACTCGACAAAGATAAAAGCAGAAAAGCGCTCTCGCTATGTTGGCGAGATGCCAGAACCATCCTTTCCAGTCCCTGCGCTACCTTCAATCAAGAAAGCGGATGAGTAATGAGCGAATTTCATTTAGAGCCCAAGCGCTCCGACGCGATTGAAAAGGCCGCAGAATCAGCGGTTCCAGTAACTGGTCAGGAGCCCTCTAGCTTCTTTAAGCAGCTCAAAGGTTTCTGGGTCACCTTCAGCACCATGTTTAAGAAGCCCAACACCATTGAGTATCCAGAGGTAAAGCCTGAGGTGCAGCCTCGTTTTCATGGTCGTCACCAGCTAAACCGTTATGAAGATGGTTTAGAGAAGTGCATTGGTTGCGAGCTTTGTGCCTGGGCCTGTCCAGCAGATGCGATTTATGTTGAAGGTGAGAACAACACCGAAGAAAACCGGATGTCACCTGGTGAGCGTCATGCCAAGGTTTATCAGATTAATTACCTGCGTTGTATTTTCTGCGGACTTTGCATTGAGGCCTGCCCAACCCGCGCGCTGACAATGACAAATGAGTATGAGATCGCAGATGACGAGCGCGAGAAATTGATTTGGGAAAAGGAGGATTTGTTAGCACCTCTTCGTAATGGAATGTTGATGCCACCACATCCGATGTATCCCGGTTCTGATCACCACAACTATTACCGCGGTGAGATCAAAGAGTCACATCCTTCACAAGAGGTTAATAAATGACCGGTGAATCAGCTTTATTCTGGGTGCTAGCACCACTTTCAGTAGCAGCCGCGATCGCGATGTTGTTTATGAAGAAGGCGGTGCACTCCGCAATTCTTTTGGCTTGGGTAATGATTACTTTGGCGATTTTCTACATCGCACTTGAAGCGCCATTCCTCGGCATTGTGCAGATTGTGGTTTACACCGGCGCGGTAATGATGCTCTTCTTATTCATCTTGATGTTGGTTGGTGTTGATTCCTCTGATTCATTAGTGGAAAAGATCAAAGGATTGCGCTCTGTTGCAATATTTACCGTGTTGGGATTTGTCGCCGCACTTACCTCTCTAATTGCCCGCACCGACAATGGCCAAGCGCCGGTTGGTTTAGGCGAGGCTAACGGCGGTGGAAATGTGCAGGGCATCGCAGAATTAATTTTTGGTGATTATGTCTGGGCTTTTGAGGTTATCTCTGCGCTGCTAATTACCGCAGCTCTTGGCGCGATGGTGTTGGGCCACTCGGAAAAGAGCGGGGTAGCAAAGAGCTCGCAGAGAGCCCGTTCTATCGCTCGTTTCCGCGGCAAATCCATCGCTACCGCAGCAGGTTTACCTGGCTCTGGTGTTTATGCCCGCAACAATGCGGTTGATCTTCCAGCCTTGTTGCCGGATGGAAAACCATCAGATCTTTCTATCGCAGAGGTTTTACATCGCCGCGGTGATGTTCAGGAGACCAAGTCCTACGCATTAGAGGGCTTGCCCAAGATTGATGAGGAGGGCAATAAGTAATGAATCCAACTAATTACCTTTATCTCTCCGCAATTCTTTTCTCCATCGGTGCGGTCGGCGTAATTGTGCGTCGCAACGCCATCGTGGTTTTTATGTGTATCGAGTTAATGCTCAATGCTGCAAACCTAGCTTTCGTAACCTTTGCCAAGATGAATGGCAATCTGGAGGGTCAGGTAATCGCATTCTTTACTATGGTGGTTGCGGCCTGTGAAGTTGTTGTTGGTCTAGCAATCATCGTCACCATCTTCCGTTCCCGCCGATCTGCATCAGTTGATGATGCAAGTTTGTTGAGCCGATAAATGACATCTGAAAACTTGGTTTATTTCATCGCGCTGCCGCTCTTTAGCTCAGCGCTATTGATGTTGTTGGGCCGTAAAGCTGATAAGTGGGGCCATATCTTCGCAACCTTGGTTTCTGCCAGCGTCTTTGTAATCGGTGCCATGGAGTTCTTGGCGATGCGTGATCGCCCTGAAGAGTCCCGCGCGGTAACCCAGAAGTTGTTTACCTGGATTTCAGTGGGCTCATTTAATGTTGATGCGGGATTGTTGTTGGATCAGCTTTCGATCGCCTTCGTACTTTTGATTACCGGCGTCGGAACCTTGATTCATATCTATTCCATCGCCTACATGTCACATGACCGCGATCGTCGTCGCTTCTTCTCTTATTTGAATCTCTTTATCGCAGCGATGTTGCTCTTGGTTTTGGGCGACTCCTACCTAAATCTTTATGTGGGCTGGGAGGGCGTGGGCCTTGCCTCATACCTACTTATTGGCTTCTGGAATCAGAAGCCGGAGTACGCCACCGCAGCAAAGAAGGCTTTCGTAGCTAACCGTGTTGGCGACCTTGGCTTATCAATCGCCATCATGATCGCCTTTGCAAACTTTGGCGCAGTTTCATTTATTGGAATTGAAGAGAAAGTTGGCGGTGCAAGTGAAACCGCATTGACCGCGATGGGTCTGATGTTGTTGTTGGCCGCTACAGGAAAATCTGCGCAGTTCCCATTACAGGCTTGGTTGGGCGATGCGATGGCTGGTCCTACTCCAGTTTCTGCGTTGATTCACGCCGCGACCATGGTGACCGCAGGTGTTTACTTAATCACCCGTTCTAACTTTGTCTTTGATAACGCACCTAACGCACAGCTTGCGGTTGTGATTATTGGTGCAATCACCTTGTTGTTTGGTGCGATTATCGGTACCGCAAAGGATGACATTAAGAAAGCGCTAGCTGCTTCAACTATGTCGCAGATCGGTTACATGATTATGGCAACAGGTTTTGGTCCTGCTGGTTACGCCTTTGCGATTATGCATCTACTAACCCACGGCTTCTTTAAGGCTGGAATGTTCTTGGGTGCCGGTTCGGTGATGCATGGCATGAATGATGAAGTAAATATGCGTCGTTATGGTGGTTTAGCTAAGTTCATGCCAATCACCACAATCACATTTGGTTTAGGTTATCTAGCGATTATCGGTGTGCCACCATTTGCTGGCTACTACTCCAAAGACAAGATTATTGAAACCGCATTTAACGCTGGCGGTGTGCAAGGAATTATCTTTGGCTCTACAGCATTATTGGGTGCCATCATCACCGCGTTTTACATGACCCGCGTCATGATGATGACCTTCTTTGGTAACAAGCGTTGGGCTGATGATGCACATCCTCATGAGTCGCCCTTCTTAATGTGGGCGCCAATGGCGGTTTTGGCTATTGGTTCTGTGGCCTCCGGATACCTGCTTTACAGCGGAAAAGCCATTGTTAATTGGCTCGCTCCAGTGGTTGATAAGCACCATCATGAACATACTGAGTTGCTTCCGCCAATTGTTGTCTCGGCATTAGCGGTGACCGCGGTAGTTATTGGTGTTGGAATCGCATTAGCGAAGTACCGTGGCGAGCTTTCCGCTACCGCACCACAAGATGTCAGCATCTTTACCCGGGTCGCGCGCCGAGATCTATTGCAGGATGATGCAAATGAGTTCATGTTTATGCGCCCCGGCCAGAAGTTAACTGAGGTTCTAGTGAAAACTGATGACAAGGTAATCGATGGAGTGGTCCGCGGTGTCGCTGCATCAACCATCGGCAGCGCGCGCGGTATGCGAAAGATGCAAACTGGTTATGTTCGTAACTATGCACTTCTTATTCTGCTCGGCGCTCTCGCCGCATTTGTAGCGATCTTGGTGGTGACACTATGAACCTACTAACCAGCATGGGTGCACTGCCACTACTGGGCGCATTACTAATCGCTTTGTTACCAGCCGCAAACTCCAAGTTAATTAAGCAGGCGGCTTTTGCGGTTTCCTTATTGGTGGCAGGCGTTGGATTTGCTGCTGCATTTGGTTTTGATAAGAGCGTTACTGAGTTCCAGTATGTAGAGCGGTTTGCTTGGATCCCAGCTTTGGGAATCAACTATCAGCTTGGTGTTGATGGCATCTCTTTGATTCTGATTCTGCTCTCTGTGATTTTGGTGCCGATTGTTATTTTGGCGGGCTGGAATGAGTCAGAGAATGGTCGCTTCAGTGTTAAGACCTTCTATGTTCTGATTTTAATTCTAGAAACCATGATGATTGGTGTCTTCGCCGCTACCGATGTCTTCCTCTTCTATGTCTTCTTCGAGGCGATGTTGATTCCGGTCTACTTCCTAATCGGTGGATATGGTTCAGGGGAGCGTCAGGCAGCTGCTGTGAAGTTCCTGCTTTACAGCTTATTTGGCGGGCTTTTGATGCTGGCCTCAATAATCGGCCTCTTTGTTATCTCCGGTAATCAAATCGGCCGCACGATGGATATTGAGGCGCTTTCAACGCTGCAGATTGATGCCACAACACAAAACTTCTTGTTCCTCGGATTCTTTATCGCCTTTGCAATCAAAGCTCCGTTGTGGCCAATGCATACCTGGTTGCCAGATGCTGCCAAGTCAGCAACCCCAGGAACCTCAGTCTTGTTGTTAGGTGTTCTAGACAAAGTTGGAACCTTTGGAATGATCCGTTATTGCATCGAACTATTCCCTGATGCATCACGCACCTTCACGCCGTTGATTATCGTGCTCTCAGTAATCTCAATTCTTTACGGAGCATTCTTGGCGATTGGCCAGAAAGATATAAAGGGATTGATTGCATTTACCTCAATCTCTCACTTCGGATTTATAACTTTGGGAATCTTTGCGATGACATCTCAAGGACACTCAGGTGCCACCTTGTACATGTTGAACCATGGCTTCTCTACCGCAGCATTGTTCTTAGTAGCAGGATGGATGATTTCTCGTCGTGGCTCCTCAACTATCGCCGAGTTTGGTGGTCTGCAAAGAGTTACCCCAATCATGGCTTGGAGCTTCTTCATAGCAGGCATGTCATCACTAGCTCTACCTGGATTGTCTAGCTTTGTTAGCGAGTTCCTAGTTTTGGTTGGTACCTATACCCGTTATCCAGTAGCAGCGGTCATCGCCACCTTCGGAATTATCTTGGCTGCTTTGTACATTCTTATTCCAGTACAAAAAGCTCTGCATGGTCCGACCACTCCCGGAAATGAGAATCTGCCTGATCTAAATAAGCGTGAGATTGCAGCAATCGCGCCAGTCATTGCGGTAATCATCTTCTTAGGCTTCTATCCAAAACCAGCGCTGGACATTATTAATCCAGCAGCTATCGACACGATTTCAAGGGCTGGTTTCAGCGATCCTGCCCCGGTTGTAGGAGGCAATAAATAATGATTTTCGACTCTCCTGCATTGGAATATGGCGCGCTCGCACCGCTATTGGTGATCTTTGGTGCCGCGGTAATTGCGGTAATTGTTGAAGCCTTTGTCTCTGCAAAGTTAAGACCGGCGTTACAGTTGGCGATTTCTTTAGGCGCGGTAATCCTGAGCTTTGCTCAAGTTCTGCGACTACGAGGAACACAATCTGTTACCGCTGCTGTTAACTCAGTAGTGGTCGATGGTCCAGTTTTGTTTATGCAAGGAACTATTTTGGTTTTGGCTTTCTTTGCCTTTTTATTGCTAGCTGACACCGATGCCTTTGCAGCGCAGGCCTCTGCAATCCCTGGCTCTAGTGAAGAGCGCACCGCTTTGCAGACCGGCAAGATTCAAACTGAGATCTATCCGCTAACTTTGTTTGCAGTGGGCGGCATGATGTTGTTCCCAGCCGCTAATGATTTGATTACCTTGTTTGTGGCTCTTGAGGTACTTTCCTTGCCGTTGTATTTGATGGCTGGACTTTCTCGTCGCCGGAGATTGCTCTCTCAAGAAGCGGCGTTGAAGTACTTCTTGCTTGGTGCATACTCATCGGCCTTCTTCCTATTTGGAGCTGCATTCCTCTATGGATATGCCGGAGATGTTTCACTAAACGCGATCCGCGATGCGGTTTCTGGTGGTTCAAATAATGAAGCCTTCTTATTAATCGGCATGATTTCACTTAGCGTCGGTCTACTTTTCAAAGTTGGCGCCGCACCGTTCCACTCCTGGACCCCTGATGTTTATCAAGGTGCACCTACTCCAGTCACCGCGTTTATGGCAGCGGCAACAAAGGTGGCGGCCTTCGGTGCGATGTTACGAATCTTCTATGTTGCTCTAGGTGGCGCAGTCTGGAGCTGGAAGCCAATGCTGACCGCAGTGGCGATTTTGACCATGGTTGTGGGCTCAGTAATCGCGATCGCGCAGCGAGATGTGAAGCGTATGTTGGCTTACTCCTCAGTTGCCCATGCTGGTTTCTTACTAACCGGCGTCTTGGCACTTAGCCAGGAAGGTCTAGAGGCCTCACTGTTTTATCTGGCAACTTATGGATTCTCAACCCTTGGTGCCTTTGCTTTGGTTACTTTGGTTAGAGATTCATCTGGTGAGGTAACAGATCTAAATCGTTGGGTTGGTTTAGCAAAGCGTTCACCAGGCGTGGCGTTGTTGTTTACAACCTTCCTACTTTCCTTTGCCGGTATTCCATTAACCGCAGGTTTTATTGGAAAGTTCACCATCTTTACCGCAGCTTATGACAGTGGAAGTATCGCAGTGGTTGTCGCTGGTGTACTTTCTAGTGCAATTGCCGCTTTCTTCTACATTCGCGTGATTGTGATGATGTTCTTTACCGATGCGCAGGATGACACGGTTTCAGTAACCATTCCTTCGCTTTACACCAACCTCACAATTTGGATTGCCGCAATCGCTACTGTGGTTCTAGGAGTTTTCCCAACTCCAGTTTTGGATGCGATTGCATCACTTGCTGTCTTTGTTCGATAGCTAACGATGTCAAACCTCGGAATTCCCAACCTAGATACGAATCTAGAGGCGGAGTTGGCGCGCGGTCTTGATGAGGTAGAAGCTCTCTTAAGCTCACATATTCAAGGTGATTACCCATTGGTGGTTGAGACCTCGAGGCATTTGGTTGAAGCTGGTGGCAAAAGATTTCGTCCCTTAATAACACTAATTGCCTCTCACTTTGGAAATGGACAATCCCGCGAAGTTATCGAAGCTGCGGTCGTTTGCGAATTAACCCATGTAGCGACTTTGTATCATGATGATGTTATGGATGAAGCGCCGCTGCGTCGCGGCGTAGAAAGTGCCAACAACCGCTGGGGCAATACGGTTGCGATTTTGACCGGCGACTATTTGTTCTCAAAAGCCTCTGATTTACTAGCTGATTTAGGGCCTGAGGCGGTCCGGTTGCAGGCTAAAACCTTTGAACGGCTAGTGATTGGCCAGATTCAAGAGACCCAAGGAGCGCCCGCACGTACCGATCCACTTTCACATTACATTCAAGTAGTAGCAAATAAAACCGGCTCCTTGATTGCAACCAGCGCCAGATTCGGCGCGTTGCTATCTGGCGCAGATAAAGCAACTGTAGAAACCTTAACTAAATTTGGGGAAAAGATTGGCATCGCTTTTCAATTAGCTGATGATGTAATTGATATCGCTAGCGATTCAGCACAATCAGGAAAAACTCCAGGTACAGATCTAAAAGAGGGGGTTCCAACCTTAGTCACACTTCGGATTATGAACTCTAATCGCGCGGAAGATGCGGAGTTAAAGAAATTACTATCCGCACCGATGGATGATGCCACCGTGGCTAAGGTAATTCCACAACTGCGTAATCACCCCGCTTTAGAAGAATCCAAGAAGTACCTGCATGATTTAGCTAATGAGGCTAAAGAATTACTGAGCAACCTGCCACAATCGCCAGCCCGTAACGCTTTAGAAAATCTATGCCTGGCCATTGTTGAACGTACGGCTTGAGCGATACAGATCTCTACTCAACACCGCTAACGCCAACCAGATAAAGACAAAGCCAGCAATCTTGGTGCTGGAAATATGTTCATCATTGATAAATAGACCAATAAAAAACATGATGGTTGGGGTTATGTACTGCAACATACCAATTGTGCTTAGCGGCAAACGTGTGGTTGAGCCATTAAACAACAACAGCGGAACCACAGTGGCAGCTCCTGCTCCAAATAGCAGCAAAGAAGTAGCCCACTCTTTGCCAAACTCGGCCGTGCCATTTAATTCAATAAAGAATAAGAAAAGTAGATTGGGAAAGAATGCAAAAAGTGTCTCGACAGATAGGGTCTCTAAAGCCCCCAAATTCAAGGATTTTTTGATCAAGCTATAACTGCCCCAAGAAATCGATAAAACAAAGGCGATCCAAGGCAGCGCGCCATATCCAACCGTCAGAATCAACACCCCAATAGAGGCAATCGCCACCGCCGCCCATTGCAAAGGACGCAGCTTCTCTCTCAGCAATAAAACTCCGAAGGTTACATTTATCAAAGGTGTTATGTAATAACCCAGCGCCGCCTCAACAACTCGATTAACGGTAACTGACCAGATGTAAACACCCCAGTTGATAGTCAATAAACCTGATGCCAAGAACAACAAGGAGAGTGTGCGCGAAGCCCGCACCATTACGAAGGCGCTTTTTATTTGCTTGCGTGCGGCGAGAAGAAACACACATAACAACAGAGACCAAATGCCACGATGCGCCAGGATTTCATAAGCGCCGGCCCGTTCCACTAATTTCCAGTACAGCGGCAACAAACCCCAAATCACATATGCCGATACCCCAAAAAGCAGACCTTTATTAAATTTGGTCATCGATAATTTGTGAACTGAACTGCAAAATCCAGTTTGGCTCCCTTAATCAATGCAATTGCTTCCTGCAAATCATCACGGCTCTTACTTGATACTCGAAGCTCATCACCTTGAATCTGGGCTTTAACAGATTTCGGGCCCTCATCTTTAAGTAGCTTGGTAATTTTCTTCGCGTTTTCTTGGGAGATACCCTCTTTAATAGCGCAGAAGATGCGATAGACCTTGCCGCTTTGTGCTGGATCTGCGATATCTAAATGTTTTAAAGAGACATTTCGTTTGATCATCTTCTCTTTTAAAACATCCAGGGCGGCTTTAACCCGCTCCTCGGTCTCGGCCTCAACCAAGATCTTCTCGCCCGACATCTCAATCTTCACACCGGTGTTCTTGAAATCAAACCGGGTCGCAACCTCGCGGGCCGCTTGATTTAAAGCGTTATCCAGCTCCATCCGGTCAACTTTTGAGACGACATCAAAACTGCTATCTGCCATGGGGCTACCGTATCGCGAGGGTATTTTGAGCGAGAAATCCTTGGTTTGTGCCGGCTTTCCTACCTATTAGAATTGGCGCACTCTCGCATTCAATGTCGCGTACGAGGTAAATAGAGATCTTTCTTTAGCCGATGATTCAAGGAGCTTTGATGAATAACGAAATGTTTCAGCAGATTAAATCTGGCAAAGGTTTTATTGCAGCCCTAGACCAGAGTGGTGGCAGCACACCTAAGGTTTTGGGACTTTATGGTGTTACCGAATCTGCATACTCAAATGAAGCTGAAATGTTTGATCGTATGCACGAGATGCGTTCACGCCTAATCAAGTCACCGGTATTTAATGGTGATCGCGTTATCGGCGCAATTCTTTTTGAAATGACAATGGAGCGCACAATAGATGGCATTGGATCTGCAGAGTATCTATGGAGCAAGAAGAAGGTTGTCCCATTCCTGAAGGTTGACAACGGTCTTGCTGATGAGGCAAATGATGTCCAACTAATGAAGCCAATCCCAGAGCTAGGCGCACGTATCGCTGCTGCTAACAAGCATGGTGTATTTGGAACCAAGATGCGCTCTGTAATCAATATGGCAAACCCAGCTGGTATTGATGCGGTTGTTAAGCAACAGTTTGAAATTGGTAAGGAGATTATCGCTGGCGGACTAGTTCCAATCATCGAGCCAGAGGTCAACATCAAGAGCCCACAAAAGGCAGAGGCTGAAGAGATTTTGAAGAAGCAGTTGATTGATTACGCTAACAGTTTGAATGGCGATCAAAACATCATGCTCAAGCTTTCATTGCCAACAAAGGCAAATCTTTACAAAGAGTTAGTTGATCACCCACGTGTGGTCCGCGTTGTTGCACTTTCTGGTGGTTATTCACGAGAAGATGCCAACAAGATGCTCTCTGAAAACACCGGCGTTATTGCCTCATTCTCACGTGCCCTTGCTGAGGGTCTAACCGCTCAACAGAGCGAAGCAGAGTTTGATGCGATGCTTAATGCAACAATTCAGAGCATCTACGACGCTTCAATCAAGTAGTAATTTGGCGGCGCAAGGGTGAGTTGTTACCCTTGCGCCGCCGTATTAACAATCCTGGTGGGTTGCCCGAGCGGCCAATGGGAGCGGACTGTAAATCCGCCGGCTCTGCCTTCAGTGGTTCAAATCCACTACCCACCACAAGTAATTGCTAAAAAGTATTAATTAAGAGCCCAGCGCACGGTTATTGAAACCGAGAGCTCCTCTTCACCAAGATCAATAACTGGCGTAGATCCATCCTCAGCCTTTGCAACTCCCAGCATTGGGAAGTTGTATGAAGGTGCGGAGTTCTCTTGCAGATAAACAACTTTGCCTAATGAGGTGCCCAGTAATTTGGCATAGGAAGCGGCACGGGATTTTGCATCGGCAACCGCAGCTGCGCGCGCATCTTCCATAGCAGCAGATCCCTTAGTAACAAATGGCACGATGCCATTAATTTGAACATTTTCATTACCCGCATTAACTACCGCTTCAACAATTCTTCCGGCGT
>Ga0075458_10000648_pt1 | contig 11399 bp, 10 predicted proteins | sample DEB3_08_DNA_FD_77576 | JGI IMG/M metagenome (GOLD analysis project Ga0075458, IMG submission 77576) | Aqueous microbial communities from the Delaware River and Bay under freshwater to marine salinity gradient to study organic matter... | ecosystem: Environmental > Aquatic > Marine > Coastal ... | reverse complement strand
CCGAATAAGCCGGCAATCGAATAGCCCAGATAGGCACCCAGCATATAAAAGCTGGCATGGGCAAAATTGAGCACTCCCATCATGCTGAAGATCAGCGTCAAGCCGGAGCTGAGCATGAACAACAGCAGACCATAGCTCAATCCATTGAGCATGGAGATAGTGAAGAATTCCATGGTGCTAACTGAGATATGGTTCCAGCCGACTGAACGACAAATCCCTGGCCTCATCACAAACCGTCATAGAACCGGCCCGGCCGGTCCTATGGTGTACGACCCCTGCCTGCTTATCTGACAGGGACGACAACTTCAAGTTTGGCTGTTAAGGGCGCTTCATCTGGCAGCTGGTCGGTGTGCTGGCTATGTAGGCCGGTATCTCCTTCACCAGCGCCAATGTCATCCCAGTATTTTCCGGGCTGTAGGGAAACTTCTTGTCAGCCTTTTGCCACACCGTCAGGTACAGGGGTTGCTGCATCTGATGGTCGGTCTTTCGCATCTGTACCTCACCATTGAAACTTTGAAAGGACAACCCCTCCATGGCGGCAGCCACTTTGACCGGATCGGTTGACTTGGCTTTGGCCATCGCCTCGCCCAGGATTTTTGGCATATGAATCATGGAACCAGTGTAAAAGTCATCGTTGAACTTTTTCTTGTATTCATCACGCCATTTGGCCATGTCCCCACCCATGTTGTAGTGGTTGTAAGAAACCTGAAAGACCCGGCCGGCTCCACCTTGACCCAGGGCTGTAGGGGTACCCGTCACCCCGGTGTAATAGGTGTAAAACTTGCCGCTATAGCCCCCCTCATTGGCAGCCTTGACCAGCAAGGCCAGGTCTGACCCCCAGTTACCGGTGATCACGGTGTCAGCACCGGAAGCCTTGATTTTGGCGATGTACGGCGCAAAATCACGGACCTGAGCCAGTGGATGCAGTTCCTCGCCGACGATCTGCACATCGGGGCGTTTGCGCTGTATGTTTTCCTTGAAAAATTTGGCGACCTGGTGTCCGTGCGAGTAGTTCTGATTGAGCAAATAGACCTTCTTGACACCCTGGTCATCCTTCATCAGGGTCGTAAGAGCCTCCATCTTCATTGATGTGTCTGCATCAAAGCGGAAGTGCCAGTAGCTGCACTTGCTGTTGGTAAAGTCCGGGTCAACTGCTGAGTGATTCAGGTAGATAACCTCCTTGCCGGGATTGCGCTCGTTGTGCTTGTTCACTGCATCAATCAACGCGCCAGCCACCGAGGAGCCATTACCCTGCGTCACATAGCGCACGCCCTGGTCAATGGCAGCCTTGAGTTGGTTCAAGCTTTCAGCCGGGCTGAGCTTGTTGTCAAGGCCAATGATTTCAAACTTGACCCCAGCCGGGTTACCTGACCCACTGAACTTTTCAGCAAAAAACTGAAGGCTTTTAAGTTGGTTTGAGCCTACCGGCGCCATCAGACCCGATAGCGGATCAATCCAGGCGATCTTGACGGTCTGCCCTGCCAGCGGCCCTTTGTTAGCGCTTGTGGCTTTTTGAGCCTGTGCCCAGCTCCCACCACTACAGATGGCTGTAACAGTAGCCAGGGCAACAATTTTCATAGTCAAGTTCATCTAAGCCTCCTAAAAATTGATCAAAGCACTAGCGTAATGGCATTGCCGCAGCTTGCCGACTAGGGACTTACCCTAGCGCCTTCTTTTAAGAGGTGCGCCATGGTCCGGCGTCATAGTCCGGGGAGGCGGTAATCCTTGAGCAATTCCCGCAATTTCATCTTTTGCATCTTGCCGGTCGCCCCCAAAGGGATAGCGTCCACGAAGATCACATCATCCGGGATCTGCCATTTGGCTGTCTTGCCCTCATAACTCTTCAAAAGTTCCTCACGGCCTAGCTCCATGCCAGGTTTCTTGACAACCACCACGATCGGCCGCTCATCCCATTTGGGATGGGCAACGCCAATACAAGCCGCCATGGCAACGGCGGGGTGGGCCATCGCAATGTTCTCGACATCGATCGAACTGATCCATTCGCCTCCCGACTTGATCACGTCCTTGCTGCGATCGGTAATCTGCATATAACCGTCAGGATCAATCGTGGCCACATCCCCAGTGGGAAACCAGCCGTCAATCAGGGGGTTTCCCCCCTCACCCTTGAAGTACTCACTCAGAATCCAGGGGCCACGAACCAGCAAGTCGCCGTAGCTCTGGCCGTCCCAGGCCTGCTCCTGCCCATCGGCGCCGACAATTTTCATATCAACACCAAAAATTGCACGCCCCTGCTTGAGTCGAATCTCCGTTTGTTCCGATTCGGCCAGTTTGAGATGCTTGTTTTTCAGGGTACAAACGGTGCCAAGGGGGCTCATTTCGGTCATGCCCCAGGCGTGCAGGACATCAACACCGTAATCGTCCTTGAACGCCTGAATCATGGCTGGCGGACAGGCTGAGCCGCCTATCACGGTACGCTGCAAGGCAGAGAACTTGAGACCAGCGGGTTTCATGTGACCCAACAGCATCTGCCAGATGGTCGGTACACCAGCCGCGTAAGTGACCCCTTCGGCTTCAATCAGTTCATAAATTGATTTGCCATCCAGGGCTGGGCCTGGCAAAACCAGCTTGGCGCCGCACAAAGCAGCTGAATAGGGGATGCCCCAGGCATTGACATGAAACATTGGCACGACCGGCAGAATCGAGTCCCGAGCACTGATACACATCACATCGGGCAATGCCGCTGCGTAGGCATGCAGGAGAGTGGACCGATGGCTGTAGAGCGCGGCTTTGGGGTTTCCTGTGGTGCCGCTTGTGTAGCACATGCTGGAGGCCGAGTTCTCGTCAAACTGGGGCCAGTCAAACTGATCCTTTTGCGACCCGATCCATGCCTCATAGCTTTTCAGATTCGGGATGCCGCTGTCCGCGGGCAGCTTGTCCGGGTCGCACAGGGCTATCCAGTGTTCAACGCTTGCACATTTACTATGGACCGCCTGAATAATCGGCAAAAAACTCATATCAAAACACACCACCCTGTCTTCGGCATGGTTGGCAATCCAGGCAATTTGGTCCGGATGCAGGCGCGGATTGATGGTGTGCAGCACTCGCCCTGACCCGCTCACGCCAAAATAAAGTTCCAGATGGCGGTAACCGTTCCAGGCCAAGGTGGCGACGCGGTCGCTGAAAGCAAGACCCAGGCTATCCAGGGCGTTGGCAACTTGTCGTGAACGAGAAGCCAGAACGCGGTAGGTGTAACGGTGGATATCCCCTTCAACTCGCCTGGACACGATCTCTCCATCGCCATGGTGGCGTTGGGCAAATTCGATGAGGGATGAAATCAATAATGGCTGGCTTTGCATCAGACCAAGCATTGTTTGGCTCCTTTATTTGCTCCTCTACAAGCAGCAAGTATCACCCATTCGTGCGGGAAAGTCAGTTTTTACCCTCCGGCCAATGTGTACTTGTCATCTGCGCGACAATCCTCCCATGAATTCTGTGACCCACGCCCCTTTGGCTTTTGATGCAGGTCTGCGCTGGCAGACTGGCTATGCCCGGCTGGGTGAGAACTTTTTTACAGAATTGCCACCTCAGCCTCTGCTCGACCCCTACTGGGTGGCGCGAAGTGCCAGTGTGGCCAGCCTGCTGGGACTGGATGACGAGGCCTTGTCACATCCCGACCTTCTGGAGGCTCTGAGCGGCAATCAGCCTTTGGCTGGCAGCCAGCCTATCAGCACTGTGTACAGCGGCCACCAGTTTGGTGTCTGGGCGGGTCAGCTTGGCGACGGACGCGCTCTGCTGCTCGGCGAAACCGAGGAGGGCTGGGAAATCCAGCTCAAGGGTAGTGGCCGCACCCCCTACTCCCGTATGGGCGATGGGCGTGCCGTTCTGCGCTCAAGCATTCGAGAGTTTTTGTGCAGTGAGGCAATGCATGGGTTGGGCATTCCCACCACGCGGGCTCTTTGCGTCACGGGCTCTGATTCGCCAGTTCGACGGGAAGTCATGGAGACAGCAGCGGTCGTCACCCGCGTAGCCCCTTCGTTCATTCGATTTGGTCATTTCGAGCATTTCGCCAGCCAGGGTGACTATGAGTCTTTGCGCCACCTGGCTGACTATGTGATTTCACGGTATTACCCCAATTGCCTTGGGAAAGAACAGCCTTACGCTGCCCTCCTGCAAGAGGTCAGTCAGCGAACAGCGGTACTGCTGGCGCACTGGCAGGCTATTGGCTTTTGTCATGGCGTGATGAATACCGACAACATGAGCATTCTTGGGCTGACGCTGGACTATGGTCCATTTCAATTCCTCGACGCCTACCAACCGGCCCACATCTGCAATCACTCCGACACCCAGGGCCGTTACGCCTTTAACCGTCAACCCAGTGTGGCCTACTGGAACCTGCATTGCCTCGCCGAGGCACTGCTGCCCCTGATCGACGACCAGGATGCAGCCCTTGCAGCCCTGGAGCCCTTCAAGCAGGATTTCTCCGAAGCCCTGCTGGCCAATCTGGGGGCCAAGCTGGGCCTTCAGTCTCCTACCCATGAAGACCGCTTGTTGATCGATGCAGCGCTCCAGCTTCTGGCCCGAGAAGGAACAGACTACACAATTTTCTGGCGTCGCCTCAGTCATTGCATCGCTGACAACGATCATCGCTCTGTGCGCGATCTATTTATCGACCCAGCGGGAATCAATGACTGGCTGACCACCTACCAAAGACGCCTTGAGAAGGAAGATCATGCACGGGTCACCTCACTCATGTTGCGCACCAACCCGAAGTTTGTGCTGAGGAACTATCTGGGTGAAGCGGCGATTCGTCAGGCCAGCCAGGGCGACTATTCCTCGGTAGCGCAGCTGCTGCAGGTATTGGAAAATCCCTACGACGAACACCCCTCGCTGGAACACATGGCGGGTTTCCCCCCAGATTGGGCTTCTTCCATTGAAATCAGTTGTTCATCATGAGCTACCCAGTCCAAAAAACCGATCCCGAATGGCAAACCTTGCTAGCCAGCAAAAAGGCCGAGCCTTCGGCTTTTCTTGTCACCCGATATGCGGCCACTGAGCGCCCTTACAGCGGACGCTACGCCAATTTCTGGAAGCCCGGCCATTACGCTTGCATCTGTTGCGGTGCCCGTTTGTTCGAGGCCGATACCAAGTTTGATGCGGGATGCGGCTGGCCTAGTTTTTCCCAAGCCTCTTCGCCTGAAGCCATTGAGGAGCGACGAGATACCACTCACGGCATGATTCGAACAGAAACAGTCTGCGCAAGCTGCGGCGCCCATCTGGGTCATGTCTTTGACGACGGCCCCCAACCCACCGGTCTTCGCTATTGCATGAACTCGGCCGCCCTTGAGCACAAACCCTAACTGAGCGGCGTTGGCTCCAACATTTTTTTTGATTCATGAAGATCCTGATCGATTTTTTTCCAATCCTGCTATTTTTTATCGCCTACAAAATGCAGGATATTTATCTGGCCACGGCGGTGCTGATGGCAGCAACCGTCGTTCAGATGACCTTGATCTACCTGATCGACCGCAAACTTCAAATCATGCACAAGGTCACTCTGGTGATGATCCTCCTGTTTGGTGCGCTGACGCTGCTCTTGCATGATGATCGCTTCATCAAATGGAAACCTACCGTGCTCTACGCCGCTATGGCCATTGCCCTGGGGGTGGCACTGTGGGGGATGCGCAAAAACATTTTGCACCTTCTATTGGGTAGCCAGATTGAGTTGCCCAGTGGCGTGTGGCACCGGCTGAATCTTGCCTGGATTGCTTACTGCGCCTTCATGTCTGGGATCAATGCCTTTGTGGCAAGCTTTTATTCCACCGAGGACTGGGTCAACTTCAAGTTGTGGGGTTATGTGTTTCCCCTGATTTTCCTGGTGGGCCAGGGTTTTTACATTGCAAGACATCTCAAACCAGCCCCGACGGAACGCTCATGACCAGTGAACCTCAGGAGCTTGCCCAACGTATGGCTGAATCGCTGCAACGCCAGTTGCGCCCCACACAGCTTGAGGTGATTGATGAAAGTTACCAGCACGCAGGTCATACCGGCGCCAATGACACAGGCATGGGCACACATTTCAGGGTAAAAATTTCTTCGCCTCTGTTTGCCGAAAAAACCCGTGTGGCACGCCACCGCCTTGTGTATGATGCGCTGCAGGAATTTATCGATCAAGGTGTTCATGCGATTGCCATTGATATCACCTGATAGTCACTTTTCTTGTTTACTCAATTCCCAGGATTCATGATGAAACTAAAACTACCGCTGGTACTACTAACTTCCACCCTGCTGACCACTTTTACACTGCCTGTGTTAGCCCAGAATGTAGCCATCGTCAATGGCAAGCCAGTTCCCATGTCACGCGTGGATGCCCTGGCCCAGCAACTTGCACGCTCCGGGCGTCCGGTTGCCCCTGAGATGATGGGGCAGATCAAGGAAGAGGTCATCGCACGTGAGCTCTTCATGCAAGAGGCTCAGCGGCTGGGTCTGGACGCTACTGAGGACTTCAAGACCCAAATGGAGTTAACCCGCCAGGCCATACTGATTCGTGAGTTGTTTGCCACCTTTCAGAAAAACAATCCTGTTACTGACGCTGACATCAAAGGCGAGTACGACAAGTTTGTCGCTGAGAACAGTGGTAAGGAATACCGCGCTCGCCATATCCTGGTCGAAAAGGAAGAGCAGGCAAAGAGCATCATTGCCTCCCTCAAAAAGGGGGGCAAGTTTGAAGACATCGCCAAGAAACAATCCAAGGATCCAGGTTCTGGTGCTAACGGCGGTGACCTTGATTGGGCGGCTGCCAGCAGTTATGTCAAAGAATTTTCAGAAGCCATGGTCAAACTGGCCAAGGGCAAGGTCACTGAAACGCCCGTCAAAAGCCAATTTGGTTGGCACGTCATCCGACTGGATGATGTACGTGATGCCCAACTCCCAAAACTCGAAGACCTGAAACCCCAAATCAGCCAGCAGTTACAGCAGCAAAAACTGCTGAAATTCCAGGAAGACTTGCGCGCCAAGGCTAAGATCGAATAGCAGCCACGACTGATTGCTCTGCAAAGCCTCGCGTTCAATTTTTTTTCGGCTGGATTCCACTCTTCCTAGCAAGTGGCTGATCGGTGCATGGCGCCATCGGCTCTTCCATTTTTGAGTGCATGGAACCAGCTAGCCATTCGTAACCACTGTTTCAATGTCGCCCACTGATGAGTACAGGTAATTTTTGGGATTTCCCCTACACCTCACAGCGCATGCCGCTGCTGGCCGCCAATGTGGTCAGTACCTCGCAACCCCTGGCTAGCGCCGCCGGGCTCTTGATGTTTGCCCAAGGGGGTAACGCGGTGGATGCAGCCCTGGCCACAGCCATCACCCTGACTGTGGTCGAGCCCTGTATGAATGGCATCGGTGGCGATGCCTTTGCCATTCTTTGGGACGGCCAACGCATGCATGGCCTCAATGCCAGTGGTCGGGCGCCCAGACGCTGGACACCCGACTATTTCTCAAAATACCAGTCCAATCCTGCCCGCGGGTGGGATTCGGTGACTGTCCCGGGCACAGTGTCTGCCTGGCGCGCCCTTTCCGAACGGTTTGGCAAACTGCCATTCCACGATCTTTTTGAGCCTGCTCTGCGCTATGCCAACGACGGTTATCTAGTTTCACCCACAGTGCACCGCCAGTGGCAAGCCCAGGTGGGCGAGCTGTCGACACAGCCAGGGTATCGGGAAGCCTTTGCACCTCATGGACGAGCTCCGCTCCCAGGGGAGCGTTTCATCTGTCCGGGCCAAGCCAAGACGCTTGAACTGATTGCCAAAACAAAGGGTGAGGCCTTTTACCGCGGAGAATTGGCCAAAGCCATTGCCGATCACGCCCGGACCACCGGCGGAGCCATTGACGAGAACGATCTGGCCGCACACCAATGTGACTGGGTTGAGCCAATCTCGGTCCAATACCGCGACCTCACATTGCACGAAATCGGACCCAGCGGCCAGGGCATCGGGGCGCTGATGGCACTGGGGATGCTGGACCAGCTGGACCTGAAATCTGCGGGCTTGGATACAGCTCTTTCCCACCACCTTCAAATTGAGGCGATGAAACTTGCATTTGCCGATATGCAGGCCTATGTGGGTGATCCAAACTTCATGAAGCAGGTCTCTGGCAGTGACCTGCTTAACCCTGACTATCTTGCAGAACGTGCCCGGTTGATTGACCCCAAGCGTGCCAGCGCACCCAGGCCTGGACACCCCCACAGTGGGGGTACGGTGTATCTGACAGCAGCCGATAAAAACGGCATGATGATTTCATTCATTCAATCCAACTTCAAGGGCTTTGGCTCGGGGGTTGTCGTGCCAGGTACCGGCATTGCCCTGCACAACCGGGGCTGGGGCTTTACCCTCAAGGACGGGCACCCCAACCAGGTTGCCCCCAACAAACGGCCTTTTCATACCATCATTCCGGGATTTCTTACCCGTGCCAAGCAACCCCTGATGAGTTTTGGTGTGATGGGGGGGTCGATGCAGGCTCAGGGACATGTTCAGGTCAGCACCCGGATCGCCGACCACAACCAGAATCCGCAAGCCGTCAGCGATGCGCCGCGCTGGCGCGTCATGGACGACAACCATGGTGTGGCGGTTGAATGGAACTTCAACCCGCAAGCCATCCAAGGACTGATAGAACGTGGCCACCCGGTCAAAGTTTCGCCCCGCTTTGATACCGAATACGGATGCGCCCAGTTGGCCATGAAAACCGAAGGGGGGTACATTGCCGCCTCTGATCATCGCAAGGACGGATACCCGGTCGGGATCTAGCGCCAGGGTCAAGCTGATGAGTCGCAGCGATCATTCCGACACTGCACAGACTGCCCGATGTGAGGCTACGAACTTGTCAGGGCCCGGTCAAGAGCTTGGGCCAGATCCTGTTCAAGATCAGCCACATGCTCCAAGCCCACTGAAAATCGCACCACTGTGCCAGCGGTCAGATGCTTAGGCCTGACCGATCGCATGGCGGCCAGGTCATAGGGGACCACCAGGCTGATAGGGCCACCCCAGCTGTAACCCAATTTAAAAAGAGACAGTGAATCGCAAAAACGATCCACCTGCGCCTGGTTGTAGCGATCTTTCAGAATAATGCTGAAGAGTCCCGCCGCCCGTCCTCCGCCGACCGTGCATACGGCCTTCCAATGCTTGTGTCCAGGTGACCCCGGCAATGCCGGGTGCAGCACCTGCGCAATTTCATCACGCTGTTCACACCAGCGCGCCAATTGGCGGGCCGACTGATCATGTGCCAAATAGCGCAATTCGATACTCGGCAATGCACGCAGGATCGCCTCAACGTCATTCGCACCCACGCCCAGACCCAGGCGCATATGGGTTTGTTTGAGTAGCAGGTGCAGTTTTTCGTCACGGGTGATCACGCTGCCCATCAGCACATCACCCCCACCCGATGGGTATTTAGTCAGGGCCTGGATCGAGATATCGACCCCAAGTCCGTGCCCCAGCTCAAATGGCTGGAAGGCCAAACCAGCGCCCCAGGTATTGTCCAGAGCCGTCGTGATCCCTTTTTCACGACAACAACGCACCAGTTCAATCAAATCAGGAAATTCCATGGTGACCGATCCTGGTGCTTCCAGCCAGACCAGCCTGGTTCTTGCGCTAATCCTGCCAACCAAGTCAGCAGGGTTCATGGGATCGTAAAACTGATGGCTAATTCCCCAGTGGGACAACTCGCCCAGCGCCAAGGCCTTGTTGGGACCATAGGCATTGTCAGGAATGAGGACCTCATCACCATGACGGAGCAAAGACAGGCTGACACAGGCAATGGACGACAAGCCGCTGGGTGTCAACAGGCACTGGGCGCCACCCTCCAGCGCTGCCAGCCGCTCTTCCAGGACAAAGGTGCTGGGCGTACCGTGCAAGCCATAGGTATAGCCCGATTTGAATCGCCAATCTCGGCTGCGCAAGGCCGCCACATTCGGAAAAATGACTGTGGAGGCCTTGAAGATCCCGACCTGCGGGGACTGAAAACCCGTCGGCGCTTCGTAGGGGTGGTGAATAAGACGGGTAATCTTTTGGCTCATGCCGGATCCTGGAGATGCGAGGTCACTAGGGACTTACCAGTCAAATCTCTTTAAGAATGATCGTCAGACCTTCCATTTGATCAGCAAATCAGAGATCGACAATTGGTCATAGCGCTCAAAAGGCTGATGGATCCATGGATTGGTGTTCAAGTGCTCCACCGAGTAATCTGCTTCGAAAATAGAGCTAGCCTTGGTCCACAGGACGGCAGACCGCATCTCGGTAATGGCAGGATAATTTTCCCGCAGCATCTGGATGACTGCCTTCATGGTGTAGCCGCTGTCTGCCAGATCGTCCACCAGCAACAAGCGACCAGCAATATTGGCTTGGGGCGTTGTGATGTATTTGGCAATGTCGAGCTGACCCCTGAGCGTGCCGCCTTCGGCGCGGTAGGAACTGGTGGAGATGATGGCGAGCGGTTTTTTGAAAATGCGCGAGAGTGCATCGCCTGGCCGCATCCCTCCTCGGGCCAGACAGAGAATGGTTTCAAAGTCCCAGCCGGATTGATGGATTTTGATAGCCAGTTTTTCGATCTGGTTGTGGTATTCGTCGTAACTCACATAGAGATGCTTGCCATCTTCAGTCAACATAGGTCAGTCCTCGGTGGGTGAAAAAAGCCTGCGCAAGGCAGGCTTTGAAGTTCATTCAGTGAACGGCAAATGGGTGTTTCATCATGATGGTGTGCTCTCGATCCGGACTGGTGGAGATGACATGAATAGGAACGCCTGTAACTTCCTCAATGCGACGCAGGTAGCGTTGGGCATTGAGCGGGAGTTGTTCATAGTTGGTAACACCCACGGTTGTCTCGCTCCATCCAGCAAGGGTTTCATAGATGGGTTGGCACCGGGAAATTTCCTCTGCGCCCATGGGCAGGATGTCGATGGTCTGGCCATCAAGCTCATAGCCGGTACAAAGCAGCAATTCCTTCAGGCCATCGAGTACATCCAATTTGGTCAGGCACAGACCACTTAAGCCATTAACCTGGGCGGATCGTTTCAGCAGGGCGGCATCGAACCAGCCACAGCGGCGGGAGCGGCCTGTGGTCACCCCTTTTTCCGCGCCCACGGTGCTCATGTGATACCCTGGGGTACCAGGCGTCTCCCAATCAAGCTCGGTTGGGAAAGGACCTCCCCCTACACGGGTGCAATAAGCCTTGGTAATGCCCAGTACATAGTGCAACAAGCCGGGGCCAACGCCCGAACCGGCCGCTGCATTGCCAGCCACGCAATTGCTGGAAGTGACATACGGGTAAGTTCCGTGATCAACATCCAGCAGGGTGCCCTGTGCGCCTTCAAACAGGAGATTTTGTCCTTCTGAATGGGCTTGGTTGAGTTCACGCGAAACATCGGCAATCATGGGCTTGAGCAGTTCGGCATG
>Ga0075458_10000647_pt1 | contig 11404 bp, 26 predicted proteins | sample DEB3_08_DNA_FD_77576 | JGI IMG/M metagenome (GOLD analysis project Ga0075458, IMG submission 77576) | Aqueous microbial communities from the Delaware River and Bay under freshwater to marine salinity gradient to study organic matter... | ecosystem: Environmental > Aquatic > Marine > Coastal ... | reverse complement strand
AGAAGTATCTAACATTGATGCTGAATCACTTCTTCGTGGCATGACTGTTGAAATTACATTCGGCTAATCAACCAAACACACAGGAGAACTACCATGAAAACCTATATGATCATCAGCACTAGCTGGTCAGACAAATGCGTTATTGAATTTACTGGTAAAAATGTTGAGGCGTTCAATCTGCTGTTCAACTCGCAGACCATGTATACTGAAGAGGGATGGGGAACATTGCTTGAGACCAACAGCAAAGGCAAGCCAGTTCCCCCACCATCAATCAAGTTAGCAACTCAGTCTGAAGTCGATGACATGATTGCGAAGGGGAAACGTGAACGAGAAGAAAAGATTAGAGCAATGCTCGATGTAGTCGAGGAGAATGAAGCAGCAGAATAATATCTCTTGCCTTCACTGCGGTAGTGCAGTAGCATTATCGCAGTGGAGGTAACTATGCTAATTAACTCATACGTTCTTCAGTTAGAACTAAAAGCCTATCAGTATGGAGTAGATCTAAAGTCTGCATTTAAATTAGCAGGTGTGCCAGACAGCACATTCTACAGGGTGAAATATGGACAAGACATGCGACTCTCTACAGCACTCAAAGTCTCTCGCGCTCTGGAAGAACTCCGTGAAAAGGCCAAAGAAAGTTTCGATGAGAACACCAACATTAGTTGAAGAAACATTCTATAAAGATTTAATCACTGAACTCATTCGTGAACGAGAGAGACAGGGATTAAGTCAGGAAGAATTGAACAATGACATTGGTGTTTCAAGTGGGCTAGTCAGCAAATGGGAGAGTGGTGTTAGATTACCATCGTCCTTCTACATTATGTGCTGGTGTCTTGCTCTTGATTTGAAACTAGTAACGGCAAAGGTAAACTAAATGGCTCGTCCTAAAGGTTCTACTAATAAAGTTTCGGCAGCAGTGCCATCTCGCAAAGGTAAATACAATGCTCAAGGTGAACACATTAATGGGCATTGGTTTGCATCTGGCGCAGAAGGTAAACGGTATCTGCAACTGATAGCAATGGAAGAGCAAGGCAAGATAGGTAGACTAGAACTTCAACCTGCCTATCAAATCATGGTTAAAGGTAAACACATTGCTAACTATAGAGCTGATTTCCGTTACGCTGTACTTACTGATAGTGGGAACATTAGTAACATCATTGTGGAAGACGTGAAAGGTATGGTCACAGACGTATACACAATGAAGAAGAAACTTGTTGAAGCACTGTATGAGTTACAGATCAATGAGATCCCAGCAGGAAAGGTCGAGCATTGGATTGATAAACTACCATAGGAGAATGTATGACTGAGTTATATGCGAACAGGGATCCAATAAACTATATGGTTCCCGTACCAGACTGGCTAAAGACTATCATATCAGACGATCTTAACTACAAAGTTACCTATCTAAATATGAGGCACAGTCTGCCAGAAGAAGCAGACATTACAGAAGTCGAGCAGTCTCTTGTCGCCGCCGTCCTCTCTATGAGGCGGCTCCAAGATCCAGCTTCGACAGATGAGATTGATCAATCATTGCAAGCAATAGCCCGTGTGTTCAGAGCACAAGTGCCTGATGGTATGGGTTATCAGATCTATCTGCAATCATTGCAATCAGTTCCATCCATCTCTTTCAAGGAAGCATGTCGCAAGATTTGTCGTGAGCACAAGTGGCCTAACATGCCATTGATTGCTGAGTTCATGACGGCTGCTGCACCCATAACAGATAGACTAGACACATGGGTCAAGCGATTTACAGCAGCAGAAAATAATCTCAAGCGACTGAAGAAACTTGGTTGACACAACTGCGAATATGCTACACAATACACACTATACACAAAGGAGACTAACAACTATGGCTATTACAATGAACCGTGCAAACGGCATCGGCGGATCTGACGCAATGCGTATCATGTCTGGCGATTGGAACTCTCTCTATCGTGAGAAGCTAGGCATCGACGAGCCAGCAGATCTGTCGAATGTATTCAAAGTCCAGCTTGGTACATGGACAGAATCCTTTCATCTTCAATGGCTTGCGCGTACAAACAACATCGAGATTGATGTATGTATGGGCCGCGTTGAACATGAAGATGAACCTTGGATGTTTGCCCATCTTGATGGCTGGGTTAAGTCAGAAGATACATTCATCGAGGTCAAGCACTCTGGTAGCCATGCTAATAGCTACGAGAAAGCGCGTTACTATATGCCACAACTTCAACACTATATGATGGTGACTAAGAAGAGACACTGCATGTTCAGTGTGATCTGCGGCAACACAGATCCTAACATGATCCGTGTTGATTATGATCCAGACTATCAGCTTCAGTTGTTCAAGATGGAGAAGGCTTTCTGGTGGCATGTCCAGAATAAAGTCGAGCCTGAGATTATCCCAAACGCAGAACTTCAGCGCATCGAAAAGTCCGTCGAACTTATTCCAGTCGATAACCTGATCATCGTCGACATGGAAAACAATAACGAATGGACAAGCGCAGCCATCGACTATGCCGAGACTATCAATGCATCAAAGAAGCATGACGCAGCCAAGGAAACATTGCGTGGTCTTATTGCTGACAATGTAGGTGAAGCCTATGGCGTTGGCATTATAGCCAAGCGTGACAAACGTGGTCGTGTATCCATCAGAGCAGCCAAGGAGAAGTAAGATGGATGAGTCATTCAAACTATATCGTAGCCATGCACAGCCGACTAGCATCATGGCAGCAGAAGCAATCTATCCTCATCTATCTGTCTTTCATAATCGCATCATTGATTATGCTCGTGAGGTTGGACCATCAGGCTTTACCGATGTTGAAATGAATGAGCATTTTAAGACTATCAAATCTACCTATCGAGCAAGACGATCTGAGGCAACAAGAGAAGGCATCATCGTAAACTCTGGCACAACTCGCAAGCATGGCGATGATACATATGGCAGAGAGCACACTGTCTGGATTCATAAGGACTACAAGCCATGACAATGAATGAGATCGAAAGCTATCTCGAAGATATGGCAACAGAACTTTTGTTCTCTGATGTCAAAGAACTTGTCAAACTTGGCAACGATATAATGAGAAAACTACAGGAGCACAGAGATGAATACGATGAGCCAGACGTAGACAATCTTGCAGATGGAGATGATGCATCTGCACTAGCGTCTGCTGGCTTTGGAACAGACGAAGACTATAATTCACACACACACGGATGGGAAAACGATGACTATGACTACTAAGAATTTACATCAGCGTCTTGCAGCAGCAATGGGCAAGGTCGATTATATCCAGAAAGAAAAGAAGCAGGGTATGCGTTACTCGATTGTATCGCATGACTCGGTAACAGCTAAGGTCCGTCCTGCTCTGCTGGCAGAAGGTATCATCTATCATATCGTTCATCTTAACTATGAGCAGATCGGCAATCGTACACACTGCTTGCTGACTATGCGCTTTGTTAACATCGATAGCCCAGATGATTGCATTGATGTCATGTCGTTTGGCTATGGCATTGACGATCAAGACAAAGGTGCTGGCAAGGCAATGTCATACGCTGTGAAGTATGCACTGCTCAAGACGCTGGGCCTTGAAACGGGCGATGATCCCGATGAGAATCAGGATGCGCAATTTAACAACAAAATGCTGACTGAAACTCTCGAAGTTGCAATCAGTCTGTGTGTCACGGCTGCTGATCTCAGCGATGTGGCAGGACAAATCAAAACCAATGCCGAGCACTTGGGCAAGGCAGAGATGGCAATGCTGCGTCAGAAGTATGCAGCCAAACAAGAGGAACTGAAAAATGCTGGCTAAGATTACACTCGTAGGTAACATGGGCAAGAAGCCCGAGATCAAACAGAGCAGCGATGGCAAATCGTTTGCAAAATTTTCCGTCGCCACAACAGGCTGGTCTAAGACAGACGGCAAAGCAACAACATGGTGGGATGTGACTTGCTTCAATGACAAGAAGGCACAGTTCCTTGACAAGTATGCTGAGAAAGGCAGCAAGGTCTATGTCGAAGGAACCGTAGGCAAGCGCACCTATATGGATAAGAACGGTCAAGAGAAGATGGCAGTTGATATTATTGTCAACGCTTTCTCTGGCGAAGTCCATCTGCTCGGCAAGGCAGAGGGCGCAGAGCAGACACAAGATCTGCCACGTGACTCTGTATCTCCAGAAGATATGCCATTCTAAAATAAGGGGGGAGCAATCCCCCCACCCACACAAAGGAGAATACAATGGAAAAGTTAAACCCATACCAGCAAGTAACAAACACGCTCATCAACATGCTCGATGACGCAGGAACATGGAGCCCACCTTGGCGCAAGACAGGCTTCAAGACTCCAACCAATGCCTACACATTGCAAAGATATAACGGATCAAACATCCTCATGTGCTGGGCCAGTGGCATCAACAATGGCTTTGCATCAACGCGCTGGGCCACGTTCAAACAATGGGCCATGATGGACTGCAAGGTAAAGAAGGGCGCGAAGGGAACGCCTATCCTACGCTACAATGTATCAGACAAAGAGCAGGACGATGGCACTAAGCGCAACGTAGTCTTTGCATCGACAGCCTATGTGTTTAATGCAGAGCAAGTGGATGGTGAGCGAGCATTGGAACCGAAGCCGCCAAGTAGCGAAGGGGCCAATGAACGCAATGTGGAGATCGAGTCGTTTATCGCTGCGACCAATGCAACTATCTCATATGGTGGTGATACGGCTTGTTACATTCCATCTGTAGACAAGATCCTCATGCCAGATATTGACACCTTCCATAGTGCTGGTCACTTCTACTCCACCTCATTCCATGAGTTAGTGCATTGGACTGGTGCAAAGAATCGCCTTGATCGTGAACTGTCTACCAAGTATGGCAGTGACAACTACGCATACGAAGAACTTGTTGCCGAACTTGGTGCTGCGTTTCTCTCAGCAGACTGGGGCATCTCTAACAATGTGCGTGATGACCATGCCAAATATCTTAATGGCTGGCTCAAGATCATGAAACAAAACAGCACTGCCATCGTGAGCGCGGCATCTCTTGCAAGCAAGGCAGTAGAATATATCTCAGACTTTAGTATGAAGAAGAGCGAGGCAGCATGATTACCGTAAAGAATATAGCAGACATCGTAGCAGAAGTTACATGTACAGAAATCAATGACATCTTTGCAAAGAAGCGTGATCGTGTAACAACATATGCTCGTGCTCTTACAGTGCATCTATCCTATGATGTTGCATCAATTGGTAAATCACGTATTGCAAGATCGCTTGGCGTTGACCACTCGACAGTTATTGTGGCCTTGCAGAAGAGCAAAGATATAATTGCCAAAGATCCAGACTCTCTACAAGCAGAACACTTTGACAAGGCATATAAACTAATTGTCAGTCGCTACTCTAAAGACATTGTGAATAGGATTGATAAACTTAAATGCAAGGAACTGATGGATGAGTTGGCTCTTGTCCAATTTGCATTGAAGCGTATCATGGAAGAACTGGAAACAATCAGCTTTATAAGGGACTAACATGAAAAAAGAAGACGTATTGCGTATGGCATTTCAAACTCTTGAACAACGCCAGCAAACATATGGCGACCCATATGAAGGCATAGCACTGATGGCAGACATGCTATCAGCGTATCTTGGTGTTGACATCGAACCGCACGATGTATGTATCATCGAGATTATCCAGAAGGTATGCCGTCTTAAACGTCAAGATGGCGATCATCTGGATTCTTGGATTGATATTGTTGGCTATGCTGGCATTGGATCAGAGGTGGCAGATGAAAGGAAAAAAGAAAAAGTTTGTTTTAAAGAGTACCTACGCAAAGAGTTTGGAATGGAAGATCCATCATCCAAAGATATTGCCGAGCCGAAAGGCAAAGCCTAAGCGTCAGAAAAATAAAGAGAATATGGATATACAAAATGGAACAGACAGTTGATCTTGTCGATCATTACAAAGAAGTAAGGCAGAGACTCAACCAAGCAGGATATAGATATGCAAAGAACAAAGAGGTAAACCAACTTCTAAAGGTCAAGCAGACAGCAGAAGACATGGTTATGCTTGTCAATCTGGAGAGAGAGATTGTTAATGATCTCAAATCTAACTGGAGATTGATCGTAGAAAAGATTGCCATGCGAATAGATAGGCCAGTTGAGGAATTTCTTAAAAGCAAATCAAGAGAACGCAATCTGACATTTGCAAGGCAAGAAGCCTACTATCTTTTACGCAAACAAACCAACATGTCACTACCACAGATAGGTAAGAAGTTCGGCAAAGACCATACAACAATCCTTAGTGGCTATCTTGCACACATCAAACGGAATAGGTTGGAGCAATGACTGGATTCCAGAGTAAGCGTATTGCTGTAAATCCTTGGATTAACAATGATATTCATAGAACAAAACCAAAAATCATAGAACCAAAACCAAAATCAAATCTCATAGTCGTGGTTAAAAAACAAAGACCATACCCTACCAAAGAGCGGCTGCATGAGTTGTTTGTTTTAGATGGCAATCAGCTTGTGCGTAAAAAGCCGCACCATAAAGAGCGATCAGACAGAACGGCTGGCTACATAGCAAGAGGCAAATGGTATGTGCTTGTCGATGGTAAGCAATGCATGGTTGATCGGTTGATCCAAATTTATAATGGAGATTGAGTGATGGACATTGTTGAACGGTTGCGGGAAGAATCAAAACTAACACCAGCGCAATATTGGGAAGCGCAAGCATCCATGTGGCATGAAAACTATAAAGAAGCGATGGCATACGAAGAAAAAGCGAGGCGTTACAAGGTTGCTTTAGAGAGAATACGCGACTCTGGTTATGGAACAAAAGAACGCATCCGTTTAATTATTAAAAAAGCACTAGAGGAAACAGCGTGATGGACATTGTTAAACGGATGCAACGTGATCTTGACATTGGTTGTTCTGCCAGCATTGGTGATACAAAGAAGGCCATTGCAGAGATTGAACGGTTGCGGAATGACAAGGCAGAGTTAAAAGAACTTTTACAGGCAACGGTGGATTATACTGGTGCGGTTGCAAGTTCACCCAACATTAGTTTTTATCCGTCTCCGAAATGGCATTTGGTAACAAATGGGGCAATTCAAGAAATTACCATTGCCAAAGCAACAGGAGGTGAGTGATGGACAAAGCTGAAAACGCAATGGTTACGATCACAAAAGAACGATACGATTATTTTATTTGGGAGATTGAACGGTTGCGGGAGCAAGTAGAATTTGAACGGACCTACTTGCAAGCGGCGTTTGGTGAATTAACCAAGTTAGATAAAGACATTGAGGAGTTGAAAAAAACTATCGAAACATTAGAGGAAGAAGTCTATGTTCGTACCAGTGATCTAACTCACGTTTTTGTCGGTATGAACCACAAGGAATAGTTATGAGCGAATCAGCGCAGATGTATATCGGTGGCCTTCTCACAGGAGGCGTATTGTATTTTGCTGCGCAGATGATCCTGCTTACAATCAGAATAGATATTGACCACGGAAGACAGGTCGGCCTCTTACCATCTCACAAAACTCAGGAGGAAGTAGATGACCATCTTCGTCAAATGTTAAGAGAACAAATCCTTCCACTACACGAGACGGGCCACCTTCTGTATATTCAAATGCAGGTGATTTTGGATCGCCTAGCATCCCTACCTCAATTCCCCAATGAGAGCCATTACGATTCCGAACTGCGTAAACTTGTAACTGATGAGTATGACTCGTTACAATCGAGACTCCTGAATGAAGTGCATTGTTCCATGCAGCGTGGATGCCTCCACGAAACCGATGACGAACCTCAACCTCATTCAGCATCACAGAGTAAGTGAACTGCCAGTTGGGAAACCTATCCTGCAAGCGACCAGCGTAGTCTTCTAACTCTGGCGCATTGTTGGCAAGATAGTTATCAACTCGCATGTCGTGGTTGCCAACAGTCCAATGAGTATGCTCTGCAAATGGAAGCATTTTAAGCCACCTGTGCAGCTCATCAATCTCATCAGACAACTTGGGTGCTTTACCGCCAAGCATCCTGCCGTGACGGCTGACACGAGCACCATCTAGCATGTCTCCATTGAGGATGATGCAATCAGGACGAGTCCTATGTGCTATGTCACAGAAGGCTTTCCACATTGGCGATGGACCAACAGGCCAGACATGTGCATCGCCACCAATTAGAGCAGTCTTGTTTGCCATATCAATCGAGAAAGATTGAGGATAGGTCCAATCAATAGCTGGCTTAAAGTCTTTCTCATCAAGAGTTTCCTTAGCCCTAGCAAGTCGGCTACGAAATGTTTCTCTTGGGATCTTGTTAAGTTTGGCTGCCAACGCAAAGTTTTTATTGGCATCAACATAAAGCTGCATCGTGTGACGGAGCAGTTGCTCTGACATTCGTAAGCCCATTATGCATACCTATTGTAAGCTGCTTCCAATTTGGTATCGTATTGATTTGTAGCATAGGCAGGACCATTATAACCCTTGGCAAACCCAGCCCAGTCCTGAGCCTTTAGTTTAGTTAGCAAATTTGCGTTCTTAATAAAGTTCAGCATGTGTTTGAGTTGCAGTTCTTCAGACTCCATAGCCTGATCAACCATCTCCTCAACTGACACGCAGCCAGCAGCAGCGTAGTTGCTACCCATTACCTGACCCATGCCCCATGAAGTAGAGAGCAATGCTTCGCGTGGTGCTATCTCATATGCCGCTTCAATCTCTTGATAGACCGCACTCGATCCCTTTGGATATGGCAGCATACCCCACTTAGGATAAGCTAGCTTCTTGGACACAGCCTCATCTACCAATGCCTGATCGTAGTTAGCCTTGATATATTTGTAGAAGTGATGGCGTTCAAACAAAGCCTTTGGCCTACCATACGCATCAAACCCACTACCAGCAGACTCAATGGCAATGACAGCACGAAGTGATGCCAACTCAATGCCAAACTGTTCAGCCAATTCACCAATGCTTTCAAGATCGAGTTTAACTGCGTCGCCTATGAAGTTCATTTGTTTAGATCCTTTGTGGTAAGTGCATCTGTCTTTGCTTTGCTACCAGCACTTGAACCAAAATAGAACTGCATTACCCCAGTCCATGCTGTACCAAGAGCACCAAGCATATAGATAAGAGTCTCACTTCCAGATGGAGGCGCACCTCTAACTAAAAGCCAGAACAGGATACCAAAGAAGCCGATTGTTACAATGATGGTAAGAATTTTAGGAAGCCAGTCTTTGGTTTCCATCTGCATTTTACGGGCAGAATCTCTATCAAGAGCAGAGATCTTCTCAAGATCAATATCAAGTTCCTTCATTTTGAGTTTGAAGGATGCGTCGGTCTCTTTGAGCTTCTGCAATTGCTCTGGCGTTGCGCTCATTAGAGCGGCTTGGACTTCGGATTCGTTTGCATCTTGATGACCAAACATCGCTTCGGATAGAGTCTTCACTGCCAATCCAGCGAGAGGGCCACCAAGAGCAGTCGCTACCGTAGGAGCCAATTGAGCCAAAAGGCCACCTATCTTTGAAAGATCCATTCATCTATCCTCACACAAGATTGTAGTGAATCGCAAACCATATTGCCCATACTACCATTGCAAGCAGTATCATACTGAGAACAATAGTAAATCCTACTTCAATCATATACTCTATTTGTTCTGCACGTTCAATTGCAGCAATCTTCATCTCTTTTCGTATGCGAACGACATCACGCTGGATCTGTTCCCAAGCGCGTACACCATAGACTTGAACTATTTGTGACTTAACATCACGCTCGATCTGCTCTGCTTCCATTTTGGCAGCAAAGGCTCCCATGGCACGAGCTTCAGCAGATCCACCTTTGCGCCAACCCTTGGGCTGCGCTGCTATCTGGGTAAGGTGTGCTACCCCATTCATAATGTCGGATAGTTCTTTGGCTACCGAGACAAGTTCCTTGCCTACGCCAATCGCAGTCTTAACAGTGGCGGCAGTAGCCTTGATCGTTGCTAGGACTGTTAACGGATCCATTCATTACTCGCCTCTAGCTTCCTTGATGGCAAGATAGATCCGAATAAACAACAGCACGAGGCCACCAGCATAGGTTGCTAGTTGCAGATACTCGTGCAGATGTATGACCCACAAGGGCATAGTGATTGCTCCAGACGCTATTGCTGAATCCACAATGACCCTTGTATCGTCAGTGTTCATAGCTTAACCCTTCACAACATTTACAAGGCGAGTGTTTGGTTCAAGAGCAACAAACCCATGCCATTGCCCTACTTGCCAATCAAGAACTGCGCCAGTGGTTGCGACCAATTCCCATGCATCGTCTGGGCCAAATGCCCGAACAGATCCCCGTGCCACAATGCTGATGTGGATGTCATGCTCGCCATGAACATGCAGAGGAAGTTCATCCCCCACATCGTCAAAGTCATAGATGGTTCCGGTTAACTTGCCGATGGCAAGTGGGCGGTCATGCAACGACATTTGGACCTACTTGCTCAATAACGGGAGGTGGCACATATGCGGCAATAGGCCCATATTCACCAGCAACAAGTGCGGCATAAATGGCCCGACCGTGTTCTTCCACATCGTTTGCATCAGCTGTAAAAGGAACTTCAACTGGAACGGTGTCAAACTTCACCATGCAGTCAATGCGGGTTCCCGTTTCGTCAACATAGATGGGAGAGTGAATTGATTCTACAATGCTCATTTAAGCTGTCCTCACATACAAAGCAGAAAAAGAACCAGAAAAACCACTATTAGCATATCCCATTAGTTGCCAAGTTCCGGTAAGTGGGCTTCCAGAGTCTATAGTGTAAGCTGCAGAACAACCTGTAATACCCCATGTCACGGGATTAATACTTGATCCGGCAACAGTCGAGCCAAATGCGTATGTGCCATTACCTCTACGTGCACAAACATAAGTTCCTACCGCACCAGCAGTTGTTACCAGCGCAATGGTCCCACTGGTCGTGATTGTGCCGCCAGACAAACCCGTTCCAGCAGTGATGGATGTGACCGTGCCAGCTCCCGCCGCTGCCCAAGTGTTATCACCGCGCAAAAAGTTGCTTGCGCTTGGCGTTCCAGTTGCGCTTAGATTGGACAATCCAATTGTATTGGAAGCAATTTTTGATCCAACAATTAGCCCAGATGAGTTCAGAAGATTGGAAAGATACGCTGCAATACTCATTGGATCACCTCTACCCATTGAAGGGATTGTTCATCCCAAAGATATTCCTTGCCATCATCAGGATAACTTACTGGAGCATACCATAAGCATGTCTCGTCATCCAACAGCCAGCTATCAAACGGCTTAGGCGCAACAAACGCATCCCGATCTGCATCATACCGATAGCCGATACCAGCGTAGTTCTTGCGAAACTTGCCGTTGTAAGAAGTCTGGATCCAGCGCGATGGTCCATACAGCGAGTGCAAGAAGTCAACGCCGATCCATTCTACTTCA
>Ga0075458_10000645_pt1 | contig 11412 bp, 16 predicted proteins | sample DEB3_08_DNA_FD_77576 | JGI IMG/M metagenome (GOLD analysis project Ga0075458, IMG submission 77576) | Aqueous microbial communities from the Delaware River and Bay under freshwater to marine salinity gradient to study organic matter... | ecosystem: Environmental > Aquatic > Marine > Coastal ... | reverse complement strand
TATATCCCGACCGCAATCGAGAAATTGTAGGATGCGCTGCTGAATGTGCTGCTACGGCTCAACATTTAATGACCGACCAACGATCTGTCGATGTCCTCAAAGCTTGTAAAAAGTATGCGAATGGCGAAATTTCGAAAGAAGAGTTGCTAAGTTACGCCATTGCTTCCTACGAGGCTGCTGAGGCTAACGCTGATATTAATGCTCACGCTGCTGCTGCTTACCAGGCGGCTCACGCTGCTGTTAATGTTCACTCTGCTACTTACGCTGCTTCTGCTGCTGCTGCTTGCGCTGATTCTGCTGCTGCTTACGCTGATTTCGCTGCTGCTCGCAAAAAAAATCTTAAATTAACCGCTGATATTTGCCGGAGACTACTGCCATGTTCATGAAAATAACCGAAGGTGAAACACCATTCGCATCGATACAACTGCCAACACAATTAGCCAAACACAAGGCCAGAACCTATTTGAAAATCGCGCTTGACCATTACAACATATCTATGAGGCATACCGATTTTGTTACGGCGGCACTATTACTCAAAGCGTTCGCCAACAAGGCAAACGAGGCTTACATTTCTATCTGGTTTAGCAATGAAAACTGAGATCGTATCAATCCGACTGCCGTGTTGGTTGGCTGATTACATAAAACATCACCCGACCGATAGTCCTAGACAAATCATCGAAAGGGCGTTACTGGCATGGTTGAACAAAACGTAGTCACAATATGCATAAACGGGGTGCGCATTTTCGGATGCGTCGGTATTAACTCAAGCGCTGTACTCAGCGTGCAAGACTGCTGGGCAACATATAATAAGTATAAAGCAACCGAGCAACTGTTTTGTGGCATCGATGGTAAACCGATATGGACGTTTAACGGAATTATTATCGACACTCCACAAGCGTGGTTTCTGGCTGTGATGTCTTCCTAATACTCCAATGCAGCCCGTCGAATATTCTAACGATTCGACGGGTTTTTTCTGAACCATATCCCGTTTTAATTTCACCAATCGCTTTAACGGTCGCAGGCAAACTTGCCGCGATAACTGCTATGGCTACCTCAAGCTGCCACGTTTCATCCGGCCCGGGCTTCGGTGTGTACTTATATCTTTTCCTCGGCTTCTTAACAAGATACTTTCGATACGCGAATTTTTCGACCAATTCGACACCAACAGGCACGGTGATGGCATCGAGTTTTGAAAGATCATCTTTTTGATAAATTCTGATCTTTTTCAAATCCTCAATTTCAGCTTGTAATTTGATAATATTTTTACGATTTGAGTAAAATTGACTGTTTCTAAAAGATGATCTTTTTTTCATCTTTTTGATCTTTTCATTTTCACTCTGTAAAAAGATGATCTTTTTTCTACGTTGTCGCAACTCAGTTTGAATGTTAATGGCAGTGCACCCTTATATTGTTGAACACCATCTAAGTCATTGATTTTGAATCGAAAATTCACAAGGTGGTGGTAGTCAAGTTTTCTCCCTATAAAGGGACAAAACAGGCAAATACTAAAGATCATCTTTTTACAGAAAAGATCATCTTTTTGTTTCGTTTCTTTTTTTCTTAAATAGATATATACCTTATACACCCTATTATATATGTTATTGATTATAATACAATAAATAGGGTGTTCAATGGGTGAGTATGGGGTGCGTATGGGGTGCTCATTGCAATTTCATATGATGCCGGTTATTATATGCATTTTTAACCGGAGCTATCGCAATGAAAATCAGAGTTGAACTGTATATTCCCGACGAATTGGGCCTGACGGGCGAAGATTTAGTGGAGGTGAAAACAGCTATGATGACGGCGGCCATGAAAGCCGCCGTCGAAAGGGTTTTGTGGTGGAAGCGGCTACTGGCGTTTATTCGCCAGGAAGCTTAGCTCGCATCCGCCATCCGCTTTTTCCGTTGACTGTAGTACGTGGATACTTTATCTTGCGCATAAAGCGTCCTACGGCGTTTAAATCGGCCTTGCTGATGTGATTCCAACCGCACTCTTGCAATATCTCAGTACAGGAATAATGTTTACCGCCGGACCTCATCATCTCAACCTCGAATTTAGAACGGATGGCGTCTTCGATGGGATCCTCTTGTGAATGTTTATGATGATGGATTTTTAATAGCTCAACGAGTTCCGAATCGGGCCACCACGCCTCCCCAGCAAGGTAGGCTGTCCAAACTTCCGCCCACAACTGCTGCATATTGACCGTGTGATTCGAGTAGGTCCCGATTATTGCAATAGGTAAAAATCGACGATTACCTGTCTCGTCGATTAAATGCGCAACCTCGTTGACTGAGGCGAAAAACGATGTCCGTCGTTGAAACTTTGATGCAGCCTTGTCATAGGGCAGCCGTATCTCGTCAACCTGTGTCGATAAAAACGCTTTAATACGGGACATGTCTGATTTACGAAACGTCGAATCAAGCTCACCCAGCTCCGTTATCCACGCACTCACCGCGGCCTTTATCGAGTCTTTATTATCGGTATGCAGCAATGTCGAATCCTTGATGTAGGCCTTGTAGTGCTTCGGAACAAGCGCATCAATCCAGGATGTTTTATACGCGCCTTGGTGCGACTGGAAAATCAATACGCATTCGAATTTTTTAATTGCGTCCCGCCGGGGCGTAGATTCAGCGGCATCCATGGCGGCTACGCATTGAATTAACCACGTTCGCAACACAAGATTTCGATAATGAATATCTTCAGGCGCAACAATCACGGTCGAGTAAAAATCATCCAACCGCGAGACACCGTCCCACGGTATACTTGTTATCCAATCTTTTATTGGGTTTATGGTTTTGCCCATGAGTAGAGTAGAAAGCCGGTCCGTAGTCTCGAGCGGCACCTCGTTGCGAGCCAGTAACGATTTGATCGCCTGAAACAGGCCGACCGTCATCAAATCACCCCCGGCCTGGTAATCCGGATGCCATAACACCTGGTCTTTCAAGATCACGTCGTAGTAATATGTGATACCGTACTGATCCAGCAAATACCGCAGGTTTTCGGCTGTCGACACGGGCTTCATGCGTAACGTGTGATCCGGGAACGCCATTTGATTCAGTCGCCGCGTCAACGGCATGGTACGGGTAAGCGCCGGAACAACGTCCCACGTTAACGATTCAACGTCTAGTGGTGTTCTAACGTGAGCCCGCGGGTTTATCCAACCCAACCGTTGCGCCTCTGCAAAAATTGCTCGATAATCGGTGCGATCACCTGAGAACGTTTCGAACCTCCACATATCGTCGGGATTATATTTTTCAGATTTGCGCGACCATTCATCCCACAGGTCAAAACCTATCTGTCCGAGGCAGGCCAATGCCTGACCGATCCTTATCCAAATATCCCGGTCATCCGCCGGTATCATGGCCAAGGCCGATCGAAGTTCCTCTATTGTTTCGTCGGTAACCTCGGATGCGGGTGTGGCACCGTGCCTCAATGTCTGTGGGAGTAGCGGATCGATTGCGGTAATAAGATCGATATATTCGCCACGGCTTATTGAGTATCGGTAATCCGACCCGATGACGGCACCGAAATAAAAACTCTGCGACAACGTGAACGATTCAGGCGCGAGTATTCCTCCGAGCGCTGCATTGATACGACCAACGGCTATACGTCGAACGCCCAGCTCCGAATATTCCATCGAGAATGGCGCAAGAATCCGCCAGCGCGGCCGGTCCTGAGTATGACTCGGTGATGTATAAAGCACCGCTGATATTCCGGATAACTCAAGCAAGGTTGCGGCATCGTCCATCGATACCACCCCCGCGTCGTAATCGCATTCGATACCGGATACCGATGTTACGTTTGCGTCGTGACGTAGCGATCCTTTGCTGGTTCGTTGATCCCCAAATGTAGCAAGTTTGATTAATGGCAATTGTGATTTATCCCCAAAGTATGACGGATTGCCGACCGACCATACCAGACTGTCCCACGTGACATCGTGCGATTGAACTATGTCACCTCGGATACTGGGTAGTATCGAGATTCTCATAGCATCAAGGCGTCAATACATTTTTGTTTAATGCCGCTAGATAAGCCGGTCGCTCTGGGATGTCGTTTCGCCAAGGCTTGTGTTAGTACGGGAATATTTTCAATTCGGATGGCTTCGCCAACGATAGCGCGGTGCAGCTTGCTCATTGGCGTAAAGTATTTGCTGATAGCGGCCTCGCTGATATTAAGCTCGCTGGCTACGCTGAGACGTGTTACTTTTTCGTAATCGCCGTATCGCTCGGCGAGTTCAACCGCGCACGTTAAAATTTGTTGTCTACGCTCGTCCCTGGGTTTTCTCGTTCTTTTTGTAATACTCATGTTTACTTCTCCTCGGTGTGAAATACAGCATAGCCGCCCAGCGATCGTATTAATAACAACCACTTTTCCTGTGCTTTTTCGTGTGGGCTATTGGGATTAAAAACCCAACCGGGGGCTTTTGTTTCTATCGATACGAACTGCCCGACATATACGCCAACCATTTCTGGCACAATCAATAACGGTCTTATCCCGACATAATCCGATGATTTTATAACACGGTTCATTTGTGCCGATTCATTGGCCAGCCCGAATCGAACGTAACCAGATACCTGGCCGTGCGTATCGGATAGCATCCCGGCACCAACATTGTTACGCCACAATCGCCAGCCCAAACCGCTCTTCGACATGAGCATCCGTTTGGCAACATCGGTTTCCGATAACCCCCCGTGCGCTGCACGCTGAGCGTGTTCTGTCAAACCGGCGCGTAATTCGTTAATGGCTTGCGCCGGTATGTTCCATTTACGCGCCCATGTCTCTAATGATTCGTTCTCGTAGATCATTCGCATCCCTCGTTGTTAAAATTTGTGCGGCACCAACATCGATACCGAACGTTAAATAAAAAGCTCGTTGCGCCTGCTTATAATCCGAATATCGTGCAGACCACAGGAGCATTGTTTGCTTAAGCTTATTGATAGCAGTAGCTCTGGCTTCGCGGTCGTTCATGATACGCCTGGCAATGCGCGGATCATTGAGAGCTACCTCAGGTAAATGTATCGAGCCGTGAATGCGGTCAATTTCGCCGCGTAACGCCGCCAACATTTCCGGAGACAATTCTTCAAGTACACCGTCAACATATTCCGGACCGTTTCTCGAAGATGGTTCGCGGGTTTCTCCGCAATACGGACATGTGAGACCTTGCGACCGGTCATAAACACCCAGGCACTCAAGGCACGATCTCGTTTGTTCTATAGTTTGGACATTTCTGGAACGTTTCTCACGATTATCGAGAGTGTGATTGATACGGCCATCCGGCAGCCCGTGCCGTTTCCAGTTTTGAACGTGGTCGATGATCAGACCATATTCTTTGCCCGGTAATAACCGAAGCGCTCGACCAAACTGTTGAACATACAACGGCCAAGATTGCGTTGGCCGCGCCATCGAAACTACCTCGATTGCCGGCAGGTCAAAACCCTCACCAAATAAATCCACGTTGACCAATTGCAACAGCTCGCGGTTGCGTAGCTTTCTCAGTGACGAATATCGATGTAACGCGGTTGATCTACTCGACACGACCTCGGAAGGGATGCCGTGCCGATTGTATTCTTCGCAGATATTGTGGGCGTCCTCGATGTCGACGGCAAACGTGATGCCGAGTTTACCCGCGGCGAAACGTTCATACGCGCCAACGATGTCACCGACAATACGGCTTTTGCGGGTCTCGGCACGTAACGCCGCCGGTGAAAATTCCCCACTTGCGGTAACCGGCAGGTTCTCGATATGCAGATCAGGCGGCGGCGCGACTATTCGGTAATCCGTGAGGAACCCCATGTTTATTATTTCGCGCATGGTCGCGGTTTGGATCATGTGGTCGAAAACACCCTTAGCATGGCGCCCGATTCCGTTGCCGTCGGCCCGGTTCGGTGTTGCAGTAACCCCGAGACCTTTGGCATTGGGTAACATTTTAAGCGCTTTACCCCATTTGTTATCGCGTAAAACGTGGTGCGCCTCGTCCATGACCCAGCGACGGATAGGCTTAAAAAGCGAATCGTTAGCGTTCATCCGTATCAACGTATCGATACCGGCGACCGCCGTTGGGGCATTCGCAGAGTAATACGCTCGACCCAGGTTCTCGCACTGTATCTCGACACAATCGCGGATAAGTTCACGAGGACCGATGATTCTGTGCGGTATCTCATGTCGGCCCATGGCCAAGCTTATCTGCGAAACAAGCTCATGCCTGTGCGCAATAGCGAGTGACGGATCACTGTAGTGCTTAAGAATTGTCGAGAAACAATGCGTTTTACCAGCACCTGTTGGTGCGACGCCGACGACATTTTGTACACCGGAATCCCAGGCATCGATAATTTCGCCGATAAACTTTGTTTGAAACGGCCTCGATTCGAATTGCATATTATCTCCGGGCCAGCACTACGCCAAGCTCGTGCAGCGGTAACAGGTCAACCCCAAAGCCAAACAATGCGCTGCCGTGGCTGGCCGCTTCCTGCCGGCCGTTTTCGCGCAACACCCCAAACCTAAGTCGCGCCCTCACCATTAGAACCGAAGTGCAAGCGATGAGTGCTCGCTGAAATGTCCTTGTTTCGGTGTGCGCCGGGATCAACAGCAGCACCTTGCGATGCTCGCCTTCGGCGATGCAGCGATCAACCCATCGGTCGCGAGCCTCTCCATACGGCGGGTTGCACCACACCGTTTCGGCGTCCCACGGCAGGGCGCATCCGTCATCCGGAAGGCTGTACCACTTCGCGGCTCTGGTCGGGTTGTCCGGCTCGGTGCATGGGTCAAGTCCAATCCCTCTCAGCAGTTCCCGCGCTGGCTCCAACACATAGGCTGGCGTCAGCATCGCCTGGCGCGCGTGGTGGTCTGGCCGCCTACGCTTCTCGTTGTCAAATCTGTGTTCAGCTATTCCCATGTTTACCCCCAACAATTCGTTTTCTGCATATTATCCCCGCACCATTAACCTGTTCCACGTTTCTATCGCCGACTCGCGGTCATCATGAAAACCAACGCCACAGTTTTTACATTTTAACCATCCAATGCCGTCGTCGCCCGATCCTAATTCCGGATCGTAATCGTCATATTCGAATTCTGGCGTAGCGCCGCACGGACACGGTACTATTTTGTTGACGTGTTTTGTCATGATTATGTCTGACCAGTCCTATCTCGAAGTTCATCGAACCATTCATCCGGTATTCGTTTTTTTGCTTGCACGTACCTACCCATGGCCGCAAGAATATCAAGCACCCTTTGTTGGTTATACATGGCCAGTGGCATTAAGCCGATGGGCGGCGGTTTTGGTCTTTCACATTCATCATTCATAGTCACACCTACGCTAATGTTTTAAGTAAGTCTGCCGCATGCATTGCTTGATAGACGGCATCGTCGATTGCTCTGTGACGCACACCCATGAAGGGTGTCTTTGTGACGTGCGGCATCATGTTTGATAATGTGCGGTAGCACCTGTTGTTGCGATAGTCCCATGGTATCTTAAGCTCGTTTCGAAGATAGGCGTTCGATAGGATGACATTATCAAAATCCGACCCATTGCCCCATACGCAACACGGTTCAAACTGATGTAACCACGTCGAAAATTCGCGTAAGGCGTCAAACATGTCACCTTCTGCTGAGACAAGTTCGTTTCGAGCCGCATCATTTTGTTGTAACCACCACGTCACAGTTTTTGGATCAATGACCCCTCCCCAATTGACAGCCGACGACAATGCTATCGTCTTGTAAAAAGAATAATTCTGAAAGACCCCTAGTGCGTTGAAAGGCACAGCACCAATAGCCACTATGGCCGCATTGGGGGCGGTGCCCATGGTTTCTAAATCCAACATTATGTGTTTCATGATCGTATAGTCCTATTAATTAAACGTTTGCAAAAATCATTGGCCGTTATCCCGGGAGATTTATTGGCCGTTATCCCGGGAGATTTACACGCATCCTTTTTTCGTTTGCGGTACTTCCTAATCTTGTGTAATTTTAAAAACGCAAGTAATTCGCCTTTATCATACAAAAGTTGTCTTGTTGATATGATTGAAAGCCTTGGCTTGGGCGCCCCCTGCCGCTTTAGAATCTGCCAAATGTGACCAACACTTACCCCAGTCAAGCCAGAGGCTTCGTCTCGACAGATCAATCCTTCGGAGGCGGGTAATTCCCAGCGCTTATCGTTCAAATGATTATCGATATATTCGCGCACCTCGCGGGCTACGTAATAAACACGCCGGGTGCGTATTATCATATAGAACGGCTCCGGCGCACCTGGCTGGTTAAGTAAATTGCGTATCGTTGGGTAAGACTTCGAATACAATTTCGAGATTTCTTTTAACCCGACAAGCTCTTCATCGATCATCATCAATCTCCGATACTAGAGATAGGTTGGCGATGACCAACGCATCCCTTTCGATATTGAGTTTCGAACACCGTATCAGGATGTCTTTTACAGACAGATACGCTTCAACCGAATCTACTTTTTGAGCCAAGGGGATTAAACCATCGAGCTGACCGTTCGGGTGCAGCGCATGGTAGTGGTACACATATAGCATTTAACACCTCCGTGGAAAAAAATATACTACAAAGTAACGAACATGTCAATAAGCTGTTGACAGCCTCGTCACTTTGTAGTAAGCTGACACCGTGTTATAACAAAACCAAATCAGGAGACAAAGTGAAAATCACAATCGAAGTAGATTTAACCAAAGTAACGGCCGAGCAGGAGGTCTTGATCGGCCGATTGTTAGGATATGTCGAAGACTCGAACCCGCCGCGGAAACTGGAGCAGGAGCACGAGATTGGCGCGGGTAAGACCATGCTGTCGCAGGAGCAGGAGCAGGATCAAGATAGTAACACGGACGATGGCGATCTTGACGCCGATGGTTTGCCATGGGATGGACGAATCCATTCAAGCAACCACAAGAAAACAGCAAAGGGCGTATGGGCTCGACGTAAAAACGTTCCGGACGAAGTTTATAACAAGGTTGAGGCTGAATTAAAAGCAACCATGGCAGCGCCTGCCGGCGATAATTTTGATTTCGATCAAATGGACATTCCTGGTGCAAATGTCGAAGCGCCGCCGCCTCCGCCTCCGCCGATGTCTTATGCAGAGTTTGCTCAGGTAATAACCAAGGCAATCACTGACGGAAAGGTTACGAATCAGCAGGTCGGGGTTGTGCTCAGGGATATGGGCATACCGACATTCCTGAGCATATCGAACAGAGAAGATTTGATTCCCTCGATTATGCTCAAATTGGGCTTATAGAATGGAACGCAAGACTCTTCCGTTTTCCAGCTTGGGCAGAATTTTAACCTGCCCAGGTTCGATAGACCTGATTCGAGAACTAGGCCGGCCGGACGTGGATAACGACGACGCGCGGCTTGACGGTATTCGAGCGCACCGGTACGCCGAGGATTATCTTTCAACAAACCTTGATTCGTTAGATATCGACATGGAAGGCGTTACCGAAGAAATGATGGATGCCGTCGAATGTTATACCGACGATGTTTTGCAAATCGCGAGGTTAACAGGGGCAACACCAATTGTTGAAGGCGAGCTGGTAGCAAAGCCGATCGACAAAGAAGGGCGCGTCAGAGGCCGCGCGGATTGTTGGTTGTTCGATAGTGCTAACAATACGATTTACGTGTGGGATTTTAAGTACGGCCGTCGTAAGGTCGACGCCTACGAATCGTGGCAATTAATCGCGGCCGCTGCCGGAGCACTATATAACACCAACCATCGGCCAGGATGCAAGATTGTAATGCGCATAGTGCAGCCGCGATGTTATCGGTACGAGGGCCCGGTTGACATATGGATTACGTCAAAGGAGTCGTTGGAGCCAAAATTTCGGGAAGCGCAAAGTATCGTAAATTATATTTTCGATGACGAAAAATTGCTTAAAACGTGTACGCCAAGCAAGTATTGCTCGAGTTGCCCTGCAGCGCATGGTTGCCCTGCGCTGCACAATACGGCGTTGAATATCATTGATTTTGTAGATGATAACGTGCCGACATTTTTGAAAGACAATAGTCTGGCGTGGTTTTTGTCGCAATGTGAAATTGCTGAAAAACGGTTGCAATCAATTCTTGACGGCCTTCGGACCGAAGCGCTCTATCGAGTAGAACACGGCACGGCTATTCCAGGATATCATCTTAAATCTGGGTACAGTCATGCCAGGTGGATAATATCCGATGCTGAAGTTTTGGCATTAGGTGAGCTGGCCGGCGTCGATCTTAGCGATAATGGAGTAAAAACTCCGGCACAAGCTAAGAAAGCGGGGATACCGGACGATCTTGTTGGAAGTATGTCCAAACGGTATCCTACCGAAGCAAAACTCGTTGCTGACGGCAACATGTATCATAAACTTACTTTTGGAGATTAAAAAAATGCCAGTTTCAAAATTAAAATTACCAGTCGGGCGTATGATAAGCGGTGACATCGACACACCAAGGGTGCAGCGCGATTCTAACAACGTCCCTAGAGTTGACAAGGCTGGTCAAGAAATCAAAAAGTTCAATTTCGGAATAGCCATTCCGAAACGAGGCGAGCAGCATTGGAATCAAACGGAATGGGGTCGCCAGATATGGGACGAAGGTGTCGCCGCGTACGGAAATCTAACACAGCGTCATGATTTTTCATGGAAAATCGACGACGGCGATAGTCAAATGCCGAATACCAAGGGCAAAAGAATGTGCGATCGAACCGGCGCACCTGGTCATTGGGTTTTGTGGTTTGCTCCGGACCAAGCTTTCAGGCCGAAGGTTATCGACAAGGATACGCGCGCCGATATCACTGCGCACGGATACATTGTTCCGGGGTTTTTTGTTCAACTGTATATCGATGTCGCCGCAAACGGAAGCATGCAAAAACCGGCACAAACGCCAGGTGTTTACCTAAATCCGATCGTCATGGCGAAAATGGGTGATGGTGAAAAAATCCTTGCCGATATTGATGTCAGCGACATGAACTTCGATAGCAATGTATCGATGCCAGGCATGCAACCAATAACGTCGCCTGAATATTCGTTCGGTCAGCAGCCACCGCAGCAGCCACCGCAGCAGCCGAACTACGGTCAGCAGCCACCGCAACAGCCGAACTACGCTCCGCCGCAGGAGCCTGACCCGAGATTCTTACAAGTGCCGCCGGCTCCGGTAATGACTCCAAAGGCTGGGGCGATACCTTATGAGACATTCATTCAAAATGGATGGACTGATGCGCAACTGCGAGAGCACGGTTATATAGTTTAATCCTCCGACCTTGGGCGCAAGGACGCGCCATTTTTTTTGGTGAGACACTATGAACGAACATAAAGAACTTGCGATCCGTGCTCTCCGCACCATGATGGGCGATGATACGGCTCGCGCTCGTGCGGCATTTAGCAAATGTACTCCAGAGCAAATGCAAGAACAACACGGCCAGAGTGGGATAACGAGGGC
>Ga0075458_10000641_pt1 | contig 11435 bp, 10 predicted proteins | sample DEB3_08_DNA_FD_77576 | JGI IMG/M metagenome (GOLD analysis project Ga0075458, IMG submission 77576) | Aqueous microbial communities from the Delaware River and Bay under freshwater to marine salinity gradient to study organic matter... | ecosystem: Environmental > Aquatic > Marine > Coastal ... | reverse complement strand
CCGGACACGTCGAGTGCGTCGCTGAGACCGCCCACCCACATGAGCATCCACGCGTTCACCACGATGCTGAAGATCCCAAGCGTCAAGATCAGTGCCGGGAAGGCCACGACGCGGATGATATTGCCGACGATGGCGTTTGCCAGCCCAAAGAGAGCAGCAACCCAGAGATGATTCCACAACCCATCGGCGATGGTGACTCCACCAATCAATACGTCCGACAGCCACACCGCAAGTGTGAGAACGATCCAGCGTCCGAACAGGTTCATGCAGTCATCGTCCTTCGCTGATTGCGCCACGATGATTGGGATCGGTTGTCACTCTGGAGGCAACGAAGAGAGGAATCCGGCGAGTCGTCTTTTCCTTGTACTGCTCATACGGAGCAAATACTGCAACGCTTCGCTTCCACCAAGTGTCGTACTCCGCACCATCCACCAATCGCACGTGCACGAAGAACGGCTCGGGGCCGTCCTGCACGGTGACTTCCGTTGGGTGGGCAACCAGGTTGTGATACCACGCCGGGTGCTGTGGTGCGCCACCATACGACGCAACGAGCGCATACTCGCCTTCATGTTCCACTCGCATCAAAGCGATCTTGCGAATGCTTCCGGATGCTGCTCCACGCATCGACACGATGATGACCGGAATCCCCGTTTCACGCAGCGTGCCGGCCTCGCGACCACCAGTTCGCTCATACGTATCCACCTGATCCCGGACCCATTGCATGGTGCTGGGGATGTAGTTGCCTGTGAGTTTCGGCATGAACGAAGTCTGTCAGGTGGCACGCTGCATGGGAGACAAATGCAACCACCCACCGAGCGATGGCTGATTTCAGCGCTGCTCGGCTTGGGCCAATGCGTTTCGCAACATCCCCGGGAAGATGATCGCGTGGAACGGGATGAGCACCCACCAGTACAGGCGTCCTGCCAAACCGCGCGGACGAAAGATTGCACGCTGCACCACATGGGTGCCGACCACCCGACCGCCATTGTCGTGGTCGCTGCGAACTTCACGCAGTCGAAACTCCAACCACGCTTGACCGGGCAGGCGCATCTCGGCACGCAGTAGCAGCGTCTCACCATTCTTCACGTCGGCGATTCGCCAGAAGTCGAGAGGATCGCCCACGCGCAATACGTGCTGATCGCGTCGTCCGCGGCGCATACCAACACCACCGAACACGGAGTCGATTCGTCCGCGCAGAGCCCACAACCATTCGAAGCCATACCAGCCGGTGGTGCCACCCAACGACGAGAGCACGCGCCACACCTGTTCCTTCGATGCCGGAGTCGTCTGCTCGCGTTCGTCGACGAACAGTGTTCCACCCGTCCACGCTGGATCGGTCACGGCGACGTCCCATGCCACCCACGGTCGTGACGCATCCGTCCACCTCGTAGGTGCATTGGTGCGCTCGATTGCGCGCTTCACCGCTTGATCGAACGTGAGAAGTCCACCCGGGGGCGGCGGAAGCACGTTGAGCACCGACTTTGCGGGGTCAACCACCACTTTGTTGATGAGCGAGTCGATGAGTGGTCGCGCAATCGATGCCGGCACCGGGGTGACGAGACCCACCCACATGCTCGACACGCGCGGCGTCAGCAACGGCACACGAACGATGATGCGACGTCGCAAACCCGCCACTTTGGCATACCGCGCCATCATGTTGCGATACGTCAGGGTTTCCGCACCTCCAACGTCGAACACTCCACGCACGTGCTCTGGCGCCCTGGCTGCAGCCACCAAGAAGTGGAGCATGTTCACGATGGCAATGGGTTGGGTTGGGTTGTCCACCCACCGCGGAGTCACCATCGCAGGGAGATGCTCGGTGAGGTACCGCAGCATTTCGAATGAAGCCGAGCCACTCCCGATGATGATGCCTGCACGCAGTTCGATCACCGAAACTCCGGTACTCGCCAACACCTTTCCCACCGAGCGACGCGATTCCAGGTGCTTGCTGAGATTTTCGTCGTTGGCGATTCCACCCAAGTACACGATGCGCTTGACGGCGGCCCGAGCTGCAGCCTCGGCAAATGTACGAGCCATCGCCGACTCGAGATCATCGAATTTCGCTCCGGTGCTGATGGAATGCAGCAAGTAGAACGCCACGTCCACGCCGGCGAGCGCTTGATCCAGCGATGCACCACTCATCGCGTCGCCCTCCACGACTTCGACCTGTCCGAACCACTGCGTGTTCGCAACTTTCGCAGCCGAGCGCACCAACACGCGCACCTTGAAACCTTCTTCCACCAACAAAGGTGCGAGTCGACCACCCACGTATCCCGTCGCGCCGGTGACGAGCACGCGCAAGGTGCCACTCATCTCAGTGACCCTAGGGGACGGTGCGCGCTTGCCGTCTACTTGGGTACGCTCGTCACGGTGCAGGCACATAGCGAGTCGGTCCACGACCAAGTTGCTCAGCGACTGCGCAAGTCCGGTCTGGTGTACACCGCCGGACGACGCCAACTGGTCGATCTCCTGCTGCAGTTCGGCCGCCCGGCGACGGTGCCGGAGTTGTTGAAACGAGGATCGCGACTGACCCAAAGCTCGATGTATCGAAACCTTGCCGACTTGGAAGGAATGAAGATCATCCACAAGGTTTCGGGTAACGACGACCACGCCCGATACGAGTTGACCGAGGAATTCATCGGCCACCATCACCACCTCATTTGCGTTCGTTGCGGGGCAATCGATGACTTCGTGATCACTCCGGCAACGGAGGATGCGTTGGACTCCGCATTGGCTCGGGCCGCACGATCGGCAAAGTTCACGGTTTCCGGTCACCGCCTGGATGCACTCGGGCTTTGCGCTCGATGCAAACGTTGAAGGACCAAGTCATGAAACTCTCCGACGCGCGGCTACTCAGTTTCGACTGCTACGGAACGCTCATCGACTGGGAGTTCGGCATCACCGAAACGGTTGCTCGTCTTTCGGCACCACACGGCATTCGACCGACCGAAGGCGAGATACTTTCTCTTTTTGCATCACATGAAACCCACGTACAGGACGCAAATCCCACGTGGACGTATCCGGTGATACTTGCGGAAACCTGGCGACGCATGGCAACGAGCATGGGTCTACCGAATCCATTGGACGGTGCGGATCAATGCGAGCTCGACGCACGAGCATTCGCTTCGTCGGTACCCGACTGGCCGGCATTCCCCGATAGTCACGGGGCATTGCTCGACCTTCAACGCCAATGCAAGCTGGTGATTCTCTCCAACGTGGACAATCAGAGTTTCGCCGGATCAAACGCCAAACTCGGCGTCACGTTCGACGCGATACTCACCGCACAAGACATCGGCTCGTACAAACCGGACCTGCACAACTTCCACGTGCTACAGCAGCACGTTCACGACATGGGCATCGCACCAGATCAACACCTGCACGTTGCCCAGAGCCTCTTCCACGATCACGTGCCCGCGCAGGCCGTGGGTCTCAAGACCGTGTGGATCAATCGCTACGGTGCCAAACGCGCAGCGTCACGCTCCGCAACCGACGCACCACCGGCAGGCGCGACACCCGCAGCAGCACCCGTCACGCCGCACTGGGAGTTCCCCACCCTGCGCGCCTTCGCCGACGCTCTCCTTGCGACCTCAACGTAGGTCGACTACCGGCTCCCACGTTCGTGAGGTCCACGAGTTGATGAGAGCTTGTTGCACGCTCACAACATCCACGGCTTCGGCGAACCCCGGGGTGAATCGAGTTCCCTTCACCAGCGACGTCAAGAACTGGTAGTCCTCGATCGCAACGAGATCCTCGAAACCGATCGCGTTGGCTTGGCCCGGTGCGAATGCTCCGTGGAAGGGGAACCGATCACCGCCGTAGATCGTCGTGTAGCCGGTGTTCGGTCCACTGTCGCGGCGGTAGTACTGCAACTCGTTCAATTTCTCGAGGTTCCACGCCAACGCACCTTCGGTGCCGTACACCTCGAACGCATTTTGACTTTCAGGTCCGACCGTCGAGCGACTCGTCTCGAAGGTTCCGGTTGCACCATTTTCGAATCGGCACAGCATGGATGCGAAGTCCTCGTTCTCGACCTCGCCTTTCGGATCCTCGGGTTTTCCGCGACCGTAATGACTGGCCACACCGGTGGGAAGTGGTCGGTGCGTGATCGTGTTGTGTTTCATGCCCACCACTTCGGTGATGCCACCGATGAGATAGTGGGCCATCGATACCGAATGGCTGAGAATGTCGCTCGTGACGCCGTAGCCCGACTCGGCGAACTTGAATCTCCACGTGAGGAGTCCCAGTTCGTCGCTGCCGTACATGCTGAGGAAGCGACCGCGGTAGTGGGTTACCTTTCCAATCGCGCCCGACTCGATCAGGCTGCGCGCATGAATGACGAGTGGGGCCCAGACGTAGTTGTAACCGACTCCGGTTGCGATTCCATGCTGGGTTGCCATTCGATATGCGGCGACCGTCTGTTCCGGTTTTCCACCGATCGGCTTTTCGCTGAAAATCGACTTTCCTGCACGCGACGCCGCCTCGATCATCGGCAGGTGCAGCATGTTCGGTGCGGTGACCCAAACGGCATCCACATCCGGCGAAGTGACGGCGTCCTGGTAGTCGGCGACTGCGCGCTTGAAACCGAAGTCACGAACGGCACGCGTTCGACGTCCCTCATCCGTGTCGGCACAAACGACCAACTCCGGTGTGAACTCGCAATCCGGAAAGAGCGAAGGGATCCTCATCGCGGACCGACTGTGTGCTTGGCCCATCCACCCGAGACCGAGCACGGCGATACCGATTCGTTTACGTGTCATCTCACCACTCTGCCATGCGCCGACGTCATCGGCACACGCGGATCGATCTGCTGCGACTTCCACGAGTCGCGAATCCAGTGGTGGCTGGGGTCATCGCAGAATGCCATCGTCCGATCCTCGGCGGGGCCGGCCAACACGTTCAGGAAGTACATCGGATACTCGGGTGCCGCGATGGAAGGTCCGTGGTATCCCGAGGGGAGGATGTACACGTCGCCGTCACGAAGGGTGATCGTGTCGTTCACCGCTCCGTCGACGGTGTAGGCATGGAAGTATCCGGTGGCTTCGGGGTCGCCATGGTCGGACTGCTGCTTGCCGAGCCGGAAGTAATAGATCTCCTCGTTCATATATGGGCACCCCGCCACCCCATCGTGACGATGAGGCGGCCACGACGACCAGTTGCCTCCCGGAGTCAGCACTTCGCACACCAGAATGCGGTGGGCGTTGCGAAACGAATCCGGAGTCGCGATGTTGTTCACCTGGCGGGTGGCAAAACCTGCGCCGCGCGGCTCGACCGGCACCGTCGCGGCACGTCCGTGGTGAACGGGAAACTCACGCTCCGCCTTTGCCGTACACACCGCGAACTCGCCGGGCTCACCCGTCACACTTACCCTTGCTCCAACTGGCACGTACAACCAGTCGGCGACGGCCGCGAAGACTCCCGGGCGACCGGCCATGGAGAACGTCGTTCCATTCACCGTTGCCTTCAACGCGCGCGTCGAGAGCGGAACGATCACGGCTTCCCGGTCCTCGTACGCAAACTCGACGTTGCGCACACGTGACAGGTCGTGAACTTCCAATCCGCAATAGTTCCAGCCGGCACGCTCCACGGTGAGAGACACCGGCTGCTCGGCGCTGACCAACGATCCCTTCGGCAGGTACCAACTCATGGCTAAACCTTATGCACCAGTTGCACTGCCCGATCGGTGATTTCTTCAACAGACGTACCGTGCGGGAAGAGCAGCGGTCTTCCAGCGATGAGCCCGATCACGTTCGGAACTTGCAACGATCGTTCCCACTCCCTCAGCGTGACGTCGAGATCTGCTCCGGGGTCGCCACCCAACAGGAGAATCGGCATGGTCGTCGCACGGCCGAGCGTCGTCACACTCGTCCATGCCGGAAGTTTCAGCCACGTCAACATCGAGTTGGCCCCGAGGCCGGCGGCGATCGAGACGATCTTGTCGAGACGATCGGTGCTCTTGTCGAGCGCAGGGAAACCCGTGGAGTCGATGACGTACGGCAATGGCTCGACGATGCACACGAGCCCACGCTCTTCGAGTAGTCGCATCTGCGCCACGACGTCTTCAAGCGTCGTCGCCACACCACGGTCGGTGTGCTCGATTCGAAGCAGGACCTTCCCGCCATCGAGACCCAGACTCGCAACATGCTCCGCGTCGTACGCCGTCATGCGATCATCCAGTCCCCATGCAGCCCCGAGGTACCCGCCTCGATTCATCGTTCCGAAGACGAGTTTTTCCTCCAGCGCACCCAGCCACGCAAGCTCCTCGACGATGTCGGCGCTCGCAAGCACACCGTCGACATGTTGGTGTCGCAGTATTCGCACGAGGCGCTCGAGGAGATCGCGGCGATTGGCGATTGCAAAAGGCTCGTTGCCCGCGGCAACGATCGCGCGAGCGGTGTGGTCGGCTGCAACGATCAGCAATCGGCGATCCGGGCCCATCAGCGGTCGACGGCGTCGTCCGTTGAGCGCTTCCACGAACGCCCGGGGCTGCTCGGCGCGCTCCCGCAACAGTCGGGCCCACGTTCCGTCAGAGATTGCAGGTTCGTTCACGAGCGATGTGCCGGATCGTTCATGAATGAGGTCAATCGCGCGATGTCGGGCATGGCATCCGCACAAGTCAATTGTGTGGCGACATAGGCGCCGGCGGCGTTCGCGTGCTCGCCAATGGTGCGCACATCCCATCCGTTCACCAATCCGTGAATGAGCGCGCCGCCGAATGCGTCGCCCGAACCCAGACCACACACCAGCGTGATTCGCAACGGCGCTACCGTCACCCGTTCGTTCGCTGTGGCAAGGAGGACGCCTGCAGCGCCCATTTTCACGATTGCCAAGGTGACGCCACGATCAAGCAACATGTCGACCGCCGCTTGGGGCTCTCCCGTGCCGAGCGCCATCTCACACTCGGTGCGGTTTCCAACCACCACACTGCAGTAGTCGATCGCCGCTTGTGCCGCACGTTGTGCCTCGTCCACCGAACCCCAGAATGACGGGCGGTAGTCGAGATCAAGCACGGTGTGTTGACGTCGATTTCGTCGTTGCAACCACTCCATTGAAGCGACGGCGGTGGATCCGCGCGACAGTGCACAGCCACTCATCCAGAACACGTCGCACGAATGAAGGAGATCCTCCGGCAGGTCCGAGGTAACGAGCGTGGTGTCCGGTGCGTCGGGCTGACGATGGAAAATGAGTTTCGGCTCCTCGGGCGGGTCGAGTGCGGCCAAGACCACCGGCGTGAGATTGCCTCGCGCAACTCCGATGTGAGTGGTGTCCACGCCCCATCCACGCAGACGTTCGACCACGTAACCACCCAGCTCATCGCCTCCCACCTTCGTGACGAGAGTGGCGTGGTGTCCCAATCGAGCCGCGGCGACGGCAACGTTGGTCGGGCTACCACCAACGCTCTTGGAGAAGGTCTGATCGTCCCGGAATGCGGCACCCGCCTCCCGTGCGTAGAGATCGATGCTCACTCGTCCAACGGTGACGACCGAGCCGCGCATCACATTGATAATAGGTCGCGACCCGAATTAGGTTCTGCTCGTGGAGATTCTCGTCTACGGTGCGGGCCGCATGGGTCGGATTCGTGTCGAAGACCTCATTACTCACCCGCAAGTGAAGCGAGTGGTCGTTGCCAATCGCAACGGCGATCGCGCCGCACAACTCGCCGAATCACTCGGTGTCGAGACTGCCCCGTTCGACTCGGTTGATCCGCTCAAGTTCGATTCGGTCATGATCACCACCGCCACGGCGAATCACGCCGAACTCCTGCGCAAGTCGATGGGCGAGGGTCGACGAATCTTCTGCGAAAAGCCGATCGCTCTCGAACTGCACGACACGAAGCAGATCGTGACCGAGGCAGAGTCCGTCGGTTGTGAGATTCAAATTGGTTTTCAGCGACGCTTCGACAAGGCAATGCGTGAGGCAAAACACCGAATCCAGTCCGGCGATCTCGGCACTCTGTACGTGATGCACCTGGTATCGCACGACCACCAACCTTCACCGCGTGAATTTCTCGAAGGAAGCGGCAGCATCTACCGAGATCTCCATGTGCACGACTTCGACATCTCGACGTGGTTCGCCGACTCGGAGGCGGAATCCGTGTACGCAAGCCATCGTGTGCGCGAACACGAGCAATACGCCGAATTCGACGACGGCGACGTTGCCCTGATCCACTTGATCACGAAGAACGGAGTTCAAGTCGCGATTTCCGGCACTCGGCACGATCCACGGGGCCACGACGTGCGGATGGAGATCTTCGGTTCGCGTGACACCATCGCGGCCGGACTTTCGTCGCGAACCCCGTTGCTATCGCTCGACGAGGAACCACTCATCTCGGGTCGACCCTGGGGTGGTTTCATCGAGAGGTTCCGCGATGCATTCCGAGACGAAACTGCGGCGTACGTCCGATGGTTGATCGACGGTGGCGTCAATCCATGTCCCCCCACATCAGCGGTGCATGCGACGGAGATTGCGGTTGCTTGCGAGATCTCGGCGCGCGAGCAGCGAGTCGTCACAATTGACGAAATCCGCAGGTCGGTTCGATGACCGCATCCAAGCGAGTGAGAACGGCACTCATCGGGCTCGGTCGCATGGGCCGCACCCATGCCGCGGCGCTTCGCGACGTCTCGGGTCTCGAAGTCGTCGCAGTTGTGGATCCGTCGCCAACTTCTCGAGCGGCGGCCGAAGAATTCTTTCCGGGAGTTGCCACGTTCGCGAATTATTCGGACGTATTCGGATTGGTCGACGCATGCGTCATCGTGTCGCCGACACCTCTTCATCCCGAAACCGTGCATGACGCCCTCCAAGCAGGTCTGCACGTACTTTGCGAGAAGCCACTCGCCCTCGACGTCGATGTCGCGCGCGTACTGCACCGCACTGCTGCGCGCGCAGAACGCGTGTTGCAGATTGGTCACTGGCGTCGATTCTCGCCGCCATGGTCGCGTGCCAAACGGCTGGTCGATGACGGCACGATCGGGCGACCCCTTTGGATACGACTGTCGCAATGGGATGCCAATCCACCTCCGGCATCGTTCTGCGACCCGACCGTGAGTGGAGGTCTGGCGATCGATTGTGGAGTGCACGAATACGACCTCGCCGAGTGGTTCTTTGGTGAATCGGTCACGACGGTTCGTGCGTGGAACCTTCCGTTGGTCGACCCGACACTTGCACAGGTCGGCGATGTCGACAACCTGTGCGCAGTGCTCGGTTTCGCATCGGGACGAGTTGCGCAAGTGGACTTGTCGCGCAACGCCCGCTACGGGGACGACGTGCGCACGGAGTTGCTGGGTGAGCATGGGGCGGTCTTCATCGACTTGCTACCAACGGGTCGGGCTCGCCTCGCCAATGCACAAGGAACGCACGATGTGGAAGGTAGCCAGACCCCCGATGCAACGCTCGCGGGCGTGCGGGCCCAAGCGGAAGCGTTCGTTCGTCGCATTATGGGAGAAGACGTCGACGTTCCCACGGCCGAGGCAAGTGCACGCTCGACGCTCATCGGTCATGCAGTCATGGAATCGGCTCGCAGCGGCCGAGAAATCGTCGTCGATTCATGAGTTGCTTGCACTGAGGACCGCCACGTGACAAGACCTTCGAGCATCGTCCTCCACCAAGACGACATCGGAATGTGCCACGGTGCCAACATCGCATTCGACGAATTGTCCGCTCTCGGCACCATCACGAGCGGCTCGGTAATGGTGCCCTGTCCATGGTTCAGCGAAGCAGCCGAGATGGCACGAGTGAATACGGCGCTCGATCTTGGTGTCCACCTCACGCTTACTGCCGAGAAGCGCCACTACCGCTGGTCGCCACTGATCGGCTCGTCCAAGTCGAGCGGTCTCGTCGACGACGAGGGCTACATGTGGCGTGACGTCGCATCGGTGCGCAAGCACGCCGATCCACGAGCAGCAGCCGAGGAAATGCGTGCACAGCTTGAGCGTGCAGTCAGTAGCGGCTTCGACGTCACCCATCTCGATGCACACATGGGGGCGGTACTCGCACCGGAGTTCTGCGGCGAATACCTCCGCTTGGCGGACGAGTACGAGATTCCCGCACTCATGACTCGTACGCTCGCCGCGTACGGGCCGAACAACCATCTCGCAGGGGTCACCGAACCACAGTTTGCAGAGTTCGTGCAAGAAGCGCGCCGACTGAACATTCCGATCGTCGAGCAAGTGTTGGAAACCGACTTCGGTCGACCTGCCTCACGCGCAGTCGAACGACGTCACTACGAGGACATGTTCTCGACGGTGGCTTCCGGTGACCAAACGGGCTGGTACTTCGCAGCTCTGCACCCCAATGCGCCGGGCGAGGTGGAAACCATCGAACCGAGCCACTCGCACGTGCGCACCGACGAATATCGCATCTTCGGAAGCGACGAGTACGTCGCCTGGCTGGATGCTGGTGCGACTCGCACCGCAACGATGCGCGATATGCGAGATGAAATGCGTCGAGCTAGACGCTCGCCTTGAGTTGCCTGGGCAGCTTGGTCTCGATGATTTGCGCCGTTACCAGCACCGTGATCGAACAGCCGATGAGGGCAACCGGGTAGGTCCAGAGACTGACGCGCTCCAGCAACTGACCGACCAACCACGGCATCACCGTCGAACTCAAGCCGGCCGAACCGACGATCCGCGACGTCATCTTTCCCGACAACGGAATGCGACTACCGATGAATGCGAGCATCAGCGAGAATTGTGGTGCCGTCGCCAATCCGTAGACGAACACCACCGGAAGCAGGAGAGCATCGACCCTCGTGAGTATCACGAGACACGCGAACACGTTGGCGATGGCCCCGATCTGAACGGGGCGCAAACTGCGACTGGCCTTGGCGAGCCACACCGTCGCCAGACGACCGACCATGAAACCCACCCAGAACAAGGAGTTCAGTAGCGCGGATTGGATCTTCGGCATGCCGATACGGACTCCGTAGGTGTAGATCCACGTCGCAAAGGCGACCTCCACGGCCACGTAGCCGAAGAAGTACATGACGATCACGGCGATCTGCTTCTTCGACAAATCTCCGTGCAGTTCGCGAACCTCGACGTGCGGGTCATCGGGAGATCGACGGGTCAGCACGTACGTCGCGGTGAGTGCCGAGAGTGCTGCGCAGAAGAAGTACGCAAGAACGGCATCTCCATTGAGCGAGTCCGACGCTCGAACGATGAACGGACTCGCAATCGCGCCAACTCCAAACATGGCGTGCATGAGTGCAATCGAGGGCCCCGCCTTGTCGCCCATCTCCCACATCATCATCGTGTTGCAACCCACGTCGGACGTCGAAACTGTCGCACCGAATACGAAGAACGCCGCACAGAGCGCCGTCAGCGTCGGACCGAGTGAGATGCTCGACAAACACAGCGACCCGACGAGTCCGGCCGTGCCAATCAAGCGATTACCCCAACCTCGGTCGTAGCCTCGCACGAACAATCGAGTACCAGCCAAGT
>Ga0075458_10000638_pt1 | contig 11460 bp, 14 predicted proteins | sample DEB3_08_DNA_FD_77576 | JGI IMG/M metagenome (GOLD analysis project Ga0075458, IMG submission 77576) | Aqueous microbial communities from the Delaware River and Bay under freshwater to marine salinity gradient to study organic matter... | ecosystem: Environmental > Aquatic > Marine > Coastal ... | reverse complement strand
GAGTGAATATAATGCTTAAAAATCACTATTTAATATTAGAAGAAGAGATTAAAGGTTCTTATTCTTCTAATGTAAATAATAAAACAGATATACAAATATCAATAGAGGAAACCCCATATGAACCAAGACACAGAGATTTCGACTGCTTTACTACCATTAGAGGTTGTGGATTTGGTAAGGAAGAAACCAGAGGTGGCGACATATTTAATGTTGCAAATGGCGAAAGCATTAAATCAACATCTCTCAATAGAGATGAACTTGGATCAACTATCTCTGGTTCTATTTAACTATATAGATAATACAGATACAACTGGAAAGATAGAACTAGAAGATTCTTTCTCTCCTTTACCAAAAGAGGAAATAAACTAATGAAACCAGAGATAATAAGATTGAGTAGATTGTTTGCTTGTGTAAGCAGAATACAAGATCTACAAATGATAATCCAAATGAAACAACACTACATCAACTATGGTAAGTTAGGAGAGACAAACCTAAAACTATTAGCAGATTTAGAGAATAGAGTAATACTGGAACTAACCAAATGGGACAACTACTTTGCGGATAGAGAAAAGGAAGCAGTAGATAAATATATTTCAGTTATTACTGCTAATACAGATAAGCAAACTACTATTGTTGTTAAGGAGGATAAAGATAATGCTAATACCAGCAAGCAAGAAAAGAAAACCAAGTAAGAAAGGTATGGAGAAAGGAATAGGATTTACTATTTGTGAAGGTAAGATTACAGAAGCAATAGAACAATCCAAGAGAGCATTAGATATATTCTATAAACAAGAATCAAAGATGCCTCCTCATACTATTATGACTGGTGTTTATGCTATTAATAGAACTGAACTAATGGGCGTTAAAGAACTCTTTGAGGGATTACAAGACAATATTATTAGTCCTAAACATAAACAAGCAAGAGATATTTGTTTAACTCAACTGAATCTATTAGAGACATTAGTATTAAGTGATAAAGATGATATTAATGATCCTGTATTCTCTACCTTTACACAAGGATTCGTAGATTGGATTACAGCAACTCATAATGTTATGTTAGACCAAAGTAGTTGGGGAAAGAGAAAAAGAAACTATGATTGGTTTATTAATAAGTATTGTGATTATACCCCAGAATATATTAAAGATAGATTGATTAAAGAGTTAGATAAAGAAGAGGAGACATATGATAGATGCCTTTAAAGAAACCTCTTACTGCTAGTCCTACTGGTGAAAAGAAATCTGTTCTTACAGCAGACCAAGCAAAACTATTACCACAAAAGTATTGTATTAAACATAATAAGAGATACATAATAGATAAAGACTTTTCTTTATGTTGCCATAATGATTGCTTTGGTGGTTCAGTAAATAAGTTTATGAATAAGAACAAGATATATCATCATATTAGATCTGCTGGACTATTAGAGGATTATCATAGTTGGTTGCAACTACAACTACTAGAAGAGTTAAGGGAAAAGAACAAACCTCCTGTATTAAACTTTATCTGGTTATTATTAAAGACAAGAAACTTTTACACTAATGTTCTAGGTAAAGGATTAATGCCATTAGCATCATTACCTTCTGGGGTAAGAAAAGAAAGATCATATCTACCTATTAATGAAGAGATAATAGATGAGATAGATAATATCAATAATGATTCAGTAAGAGATCATAGACTACTATACCAAGACAACCCTGAATCAACTATGTTAGGTGATGCTTTACAACAAGAGGTAGTAGAACTTGTAGGTTCAGTTATGCTCTCTTATCTTAATGATGTATTAACTCTACAAGACATAGCAAGAATCAATAAACAAACACTACCACAAGCGAGAAAGTGGATAAAGGATAATAAAGAGATATTAAGAAAACATATTGATAGAGAGGTTCATAAACCAATAACTCCTATGAAAGCAAAACTCTCTAACTATTATAGTTAAGGTGTGAAACATTATGAGTAATCAAGTAAAGAAACTACCAGTTAAAGTTAAGAGAAATCTTAATGATATGATTAATGAACTAGATGGTGTTGATGTATCTGTTGGTGATATAGAACAACTAGCATTACAGGTCATTATGGAAAGTGATAAGTCATATGATAAGATTAATGCTATTAAGATACTGGTTGATATTAAGAAACATCTATCACAAGTAAATAACGAAAAGGATTTACTGGAAATATTAAGGGGTGAAAATAATGATGGATAAAAAAGGTTTAATGAAACAAGTTGCTATGAAAGCATTAAGTTCTTTGGAAGGGTTGGATGCTTCCAATGTTAAAGCAGTATCTATTATCTTTCAGGGTAATAAAGAAAAGGGTATGGAAGAAGATGAAGAATACCCAGTTAATAGCAAAGAAGAATCTAGTGGTGAGTCTTGCCCTGATTGTGGTTGTGATATGACTGGTGAAGAAGAATGCCCTGAGTGTGGATATGAAGAACATACAGAACAAGGTGAATCTAAATCAGTAGAAGGTTCTAAAAAAGACTATGAAGCAGATACACCACAAGTTCGTCGTAAAGAATATTCCCAGATGAATCAAATGAAAGGTAAATAACTATGGATGATAGAGAACAATACTCAGTAGATTTACCAGAAGAAGGAGGTAGGCAATCTGTATCTTCTTCACAAGAATCCCAAAGAGTTCATCGAATATCTCAAAAAGCAGAAGAGATTAAAAGACAAGGAATAGAAAGACTTAAAAAGGGTTATGGTGGGGCAAGTTCAGTTTTAATGAACGACCCAGAAGGTAGAGGAGTCGTTGTTCCAGTAGAAGATGTTGAGAAGATGGAGACTGCTAATAGATTAGCAGATAATCAAGCAAAACTAGATCTTATAATGTATCCATTTGAGTTATTAACTGCTCTTGGTGGTCTTTATGCTGGGGCAGGTTCTATGAAAGATGTTGGAAAAAGACCAACAAATAGAGGTAGAGCAGTAGCCGCTTTGGCATCAGCAGCCGCTATGAATCCACAAGAAGCAAAAGCAGTTGAGAGAAAACCTCAAAGAGAAATAAACAAAGCAGAAATAAATAGGATTTATGAAAAGATTAATAATGAAGGATACAAAGGATTAGAACCAGAAGAGTTAAAAATGCTTGATCGCTACGAGTTTCGACAACAAAGAGAACTAGAACAACAAGCAGACGAATACTATAACGCATACTATAAAGGATTAGAACCACTAGAACAGAAAGTAGAAGAGTTAGAAGCACTCAAAGAAAATATAGCAAATACTAGAAGAACTATCGAAATAGATAGAAGGCATCCAGCAAGAGATAAACAAGGTAATCCAATAACTCCAAAGTTTATTAAGGAAAAAGATTATTTGAGAGGAGTAGCAAGAGAACAAGGTATTCGTTTTAATGCGGGAGATAATGTTGATATTCTATTACAACTTATACAAAGAGAGTTAGACACAAAAAAAGAACAAGCAGAGAAACGATTAAAACAATATAAAGACTATTATTAATACTATTTAATGTATGACTCAACAAGAACTACAAGAGATTAAAAAGTGTAAGAACGATTACATCTATTTTGCTGAAAAGTATTTAAAGATTATTAATAAGAAAAACAGAATCGTTCCACTTAAACTTAACTCCGCTCAAAAGTCTATCTATGACTCAACACATACAAATAGATTCATTAAGATTCTAAAAGCAAGACAACTAGGTTCTTCTACCTTTATTGCTTCTTTCTTCTTTTGGAAATCTTTATTTAATCTTAATGAAAGAACACTTGTAATCGCTCACCAACACGAATCAGTTAAATCAATCTTTCGTATTTATAAAACTTATTACGATAATCTACCATCCTTCTTAAAGTTTAAGACAACAGGAAACTCTGCTAATGCTTTGGAGTTTGAGACAGGTTCCTTTATTAAGGTAGGTTCAGCATCAAGCGAAGCATTTAGAGGTATTAGCGCGATCTCAAACCTACATTTGAGCGAGGTTGCTTTCTGGGATACTATGAAAGATACAATATCTTCTGTATTCCAAACCACAGGTGAGAATCCTTATATCATTTTGGAAACATCACCCAACTCTCTTAATGATTTCTTCCAGTTTTGGAGTGAAGATAATGGTTATGAACCTGTATTTTTATCTTGGAATAGTGATGAAAACAATACATTAGACGAACTATCTTCTAACTCTAAACGATTGGTTAAAGATAAACCAGAAATCTTATCTTATTTACAAGATCAATCTTATACAGACGGACAAATAAAGTGGGCGGTTGAGACATTTTTTACCAAAACTGCTGGTGATATTAGCAGATTTAAACAAGAATACGCAATAGACCCTGTATCCTGCTTTATTACCTCTGGTGATAAGTTTTTCAGCGAATCATTTATCTTAATGGACGACATTAAGAGCGGATACATAGAATATCAACCACCAAAAGCAGGTCATATTTACTCTATTGGTGTAGATACAAGTGGAGGTTCAGCAACAGGGGACTACTCTGCTTTCTGTGTTATGGATATAACCGACAAACAATACCCAAAAATAGTAGCAACTTACTATGATAGACAACCAGTTCTAATCTATGCTGAAAGAGTCTTACAAGAGTGTAAGAAATATGAAGCATATGCGGTAATAGAAAAGAATAGTTATGGTCTTGCTGTAATCGAATACCTTGTATCCCGTGAATATACCTTTATCTACACAAAAACTCTGTTTGATAAGGTAGAAAACAAGTTTAAAGATGAGTATGGTTTCTATACAAACCAGAATACTCGTCCATTAATGTTAGGAAAACTACAAGATTTTATTAATAATAGAAAGATACTCATAGAAGATAAGAGATTACAAGCAGAGATAAATGCTTTTATCTATGATAAGGGAAAACCACAAGCGCAATCAGGGAAACACGATGATTTGGTTATGGCAACTGCTCTTGCTCTTATGAGTTTAGAACAATATGAGTATGTAGAGAATAATAGACCCAGACCAAATCCAAAATCACCGAGAGAGTGGTTAGAGTTAGAGGTAAGTTTGGGTATGCCGAGAGAAGCATTAATCAATCAAGGTATTATTTCAGTAGCGGGAGAGTGGAAAAATGAAAGTATTATTCCACAAAAGTTTTAATATTGCTTTCTCGTTAGTGTGAAATATTAAATGCGGACAAAACCGCATAAACAAATGTTTTTTATTTGCTCCGTTAAATAAAGAAACCAACCAGTAGGAGAGGTTGTATATGTTATTAGATCAACAATCCCAGTCCGCCCTAATATCTCGCATAACAGGAGGAGGGGGAGAAAAAGAACCAGCAAGAGTAGGTTTAGAAACTACACAGGTAGAAAGCAGAACCAGCGAACCACAAAGGGAATCGCAATCCCAGCAAAACTACCAGAGAGTAGAGGACTCTTCCAGCGAACCAAAACAAATACCTTATGATAGATTTAAAAAGGTTAATGAAACCAAGAAAGAATATCAACGAAGGTATGAAGAACAACAGGTAGAACTGGATAGATTACGAAAGGAACTTGACTCTAAAAGTTCGAACAGGGTAGATGACGATGCTTGGTTAAATGAAATACTTTACCCAGAAGACCCAACTGATAAAAAGTTTAAAGACCTAGAAAGCAGAATCCAAACTTACGAGTTAAGAGAAGCAGAAAAGGAACTTGATTCTATTGTTAAATCAGCAGTCCGTCGTAATAATGACCTTGATAATGAGTTGGTTGAGTCAGTAGTGTATAATACTATTGCTACAAATCCAAATGCGGATATTGATGAAGCAATCGGTAAGTTAAGAGAGTTTGTTGATTATGTAGAAACTCGTGGTAGAAAGAAAACAGAATCACAACCCTCTAATAATAAACCATATGCTCCACCAAGACCAAGTATGGCAGGAAGCAAGAACTATCAATCTACACCAGAGACGAAACCTCGATCACTCAGCGATGCCCGTGAGGCATTATACAACTTTCTATCCCGCAAATAAGGGATTTATTTAACTAAAAAAGGAGATACAAAATGGGTGCAAGTATAGGAACAGGTATAGCGGGTTTTACATCCGTAGATCAAATATTAAAAGAGTTTTATTTAGGTCCAATCATCAATCAGTTAAACAATGAGATTCTAGCAGTAGAACTCTTCCAAAAAGCGCAAGTTGATTGGCAAGGTAAGAGAGCAGTTATTCCAGTTAAGGTAAGCAGAAATAGCGGTGTTTCATTCCTCGCGGAAGGTGCCGCTCTTCCTACCGCTGGCGCACAAGGTTACGCAGATTTATTGGTTACTGCTCGTTTCGTTTATGGTAGATTCAGTGTTACTGGTCCTCTTATTGAGGCTGCTAAAACATCAGCAGGAGCATTCGTTACAGCAATCGACGGCGAAATGACTGGTCTTGTAGAAGATGTTAAAAATGCCGCCAATAAAGGTATGTTTGATGGTAATAACATCATTGGTTATGTATGGCAAAAACAAAATGCCGCTACTTTCCAATACGCAGGAGCAACTACAACATCAGTAGGTTCAGCATTTACGCTCGGTGCTGCCGCAACAACCGCTCAACTAATCCGTTTGGATACATATGCCGCTGTTGGTGCCGCTACACAAGTAAATGCAGTCACAGAGTCAAGCATTACTTTTAATGCCCCAATCGACACCACAGCGGTTCCTGCTGGTGTTCCATTAGCAGTCCAACTTGGTGCCGCATCTACAATCAAGTATGGTGTTGCTGGTGCTTGGGATAGAGAACCTGTTGGTCTAATGGCAAACCTTAGCAATCAAACCCACTTTGGCGTTGATAGAACTGATGCTACTGGTTCTCCAATCCTACAAGCAACCGCATTTGTAGTTGATCCAACCACAGATGTTTATTCGACTTTGACTCTTCGCTCTATGCAAAAAGTCCTTGACGATATTAACCTCCAATCAGGTAAGAAACCAGACCTAGTCCTCTGTAATGACCTAATGAAAGTCGAATACACCGCCCTTCTACAAGGTGTAGGTGCCGCCAATCTAATCGTTCCAACAGATAAGAATAGTGATGGTTATGCTGGTTTCGAAAGAGTTTTCTACAACGGCATCGAAATCAAAGCATCTCGTCATTGCCCCAAAGGTCTATTCTTCTTCCTATCCAGCAAACTCTCTTGGAAACTTGCTGTTCTAGGTGAAGGTGGATTTATGGATGATGATGGTTCTATCCTCTTCCGTGTGGTAAATACTGATGCTTACGAAGGCACTTATCGCTGGTATTACAACCTAGTTTGTGTAGAACCAAATGCGAATGGTGTTCTTTGCGCCATTAGTTTCTAATATGTAGTAATCTGGGTGGTCTGCTGTTATGGTGGATCACCCAGATACTCTTTAACTTAAAAGGAGATTATTAAATGCCTGGTTATAGAATAACAAAATCTACATTAGGAACAAAAGCAGACGGGGTTATTTCCAGCGAAATAACTTATTACCCACAACAAGGAACCGCTTTACCTGATGCCGCTGGTGTAGGAACAGAAACCGCCCCAGTTGTAGATGGAGCAAGTCAAACTTGTAGAACAAAAGTATCTTTCACCAATCCTTCTGGCGGATCCTCAACTTGGTTGATTCCTGCTCCACAAGGTCGTTGGAGAGCAGTTGATTGTTTTATTAGAAAGACTGCTGGAACTGGTGGTGCCGCTGATAATGTGGTTATTAAATCAGTTAAGGCTGGTTCTGTTTCTGCTGGTGTCCTATTTACCTCAACTACCGCTAATAGCATTATGGATTTAAATGGTGTTGTTGTCGGTCAGTTGGTAAAAGCGGTAAGAGTATTAGATGCTTCTAATGTTTGCTTACTAGATTCCTCTACTAACGATTCTCTACAAGTAGCAATCGTAAAGGGAACTAGTAATGCCGCCTGTAATATCTTTATTGACTGGATACTAGAAGGTTAATCTATTGTAGATTATAAAAGCGAACCCTCATCAGCAGAAATGTTGGTGAGGGTTTCGTTTTATTGGTGTGAAAAATGATGATTGGAATACTACTATTTTTATTAATCGTTCTTGTTTTACAACTGAATATTTGGTTATTTATCTTTGCTTATCATAAAGTTAAAACCGAAGGATTATTTAGTTCAGCAGAAGAACGATCAAAGAAATCAAAAGAAAATCTACCACCAACTCTACAAGACCTTTTAGGAGAACTTTAAATGGAAGAAGAACTACAAACAGAAGAAGAGTTTGTCCCTAATGTTTCTAAAACAGATATAAAAGCATTACAAGAAGCCGCTAAACAAAGAAAACTAGAAAAGAATAAAGGTCTTGGTGGAGCGATTGGAGCAGGAGCAGGAGCAATCGGCGCCCTTCTAACTGGAAATCCACAACTTATTTTAGAAGGTTATAAGGTAGGTTCAGGTATAGCAGGAATGGGAACGAAAGGTGATGGCGGTCTAGGTAGTATTCTTTCTGGTGGTGGCGGTCAAAGTATTATGAATCTTGTTAAATCTTTTGGTGGTGGTAAAGGAACACCAGATTTTTCCAAGATGAATAAAGACCAAATAGACCAGTTCTTAAAAGCAAATCCAAATATGCAAGGAGCATATGACGAGTTCTTAAAAAGTGGTGGAGCAAGTGTTATGTCTGCCGCCCCTGCTGTTGCTTCCAATATTCCTGCTGGTGCCGCTTAAAAATAAGGAGATAAATAATGCTATTACCCGAGAATCCTAAATCGGCAATAGATCAATCCCAGAACGAGAAGACCTCTTGGCAACAACTATGGGATATTTGTGTTGCTTATACTATGGGAAGGCAAAATCTTATCTATTCATTTAGAGATAAAAGATATGTTGTCCCAGAACAAAGAGAGATTGTATTTAATCTACTCATTAATCTTTACAGAAATGTTGTTTCTCGTTTAGCAGTAGCATATCCAGCAATCGCAGTTTATCCTGCTTCACCTTCACAAGAAGATATTGTTAAAGCCCAAGCAAGCGAACTAGCATTAAGATACATTTGGGCGGAACAAGATATTCCAAGCAAGTTTCAGCAAGTAGCAGAGTGGTTAGTTACGACTGGAAACTGCGGTCTTTACTCTTATTATGACCCAGATAAAGAAGATGTTGTTGTAAGAGTTGTAAGTCCATATGATATTTTCTATGAGGAGTATTCTACAAGTGAAGAAGAATCTTCTTGGGTTGCTGTTAGATCTTATGTTAATAGAGATTCAGCAAAGAAAGCATACCCAGATTTCGCAAAACAAATCGAACAAGCGCCACAAGCAAATCGCTCTTATTCAGCAATAGCAAGTGGAGAACCATTACCAAAAAACACAATAGAGATTTACGATTTCTTTACCAAAGATGGTAAGCAAGGTATTTGTATTGATAGAGAGTGGGTTTATAAGGGTGATATTCTACCGGGATATGAACCAGTCCAACATATTAAATATACAAATCTTCCTGCTGTATTGTGGGGATGGAGTATGATTGCTCCTCTTATTGACTTACAAACACAATACAATAGAACTCGTAATCAAATAATCAAAAACACAGAGTTAATGGCGAATCCTAAATGGTTGATTCCAAAAACCTCTGGTGTTTCCAACAATAGTATTACAGATAAACCGGGTGAAAAAGTTTATTACAATCCCGGTGGTGGTGTTCCACAAGTCGCTTCTATGCCTTCTATGCCTCCATATGTTATGGAATCTGCTATGGCATTACAGAACGAAATGATGGATATTTCAGGGGTTCATTCTGTATCATTAGGTAAAAGAGCAATAGGTATTTCTTCTGGTAAAGCAATCGAAAACTTATCTTCGTTAGACGCTTCACAACTACAACTTACTCAAAATAATATTGAGAAAGCAACAAGAGTTCTAGCAAAGAATATTCTTTTGATTATGAAAGCATTTTACACAGAACCAAAACTAATGCGTATGTTAGATGCTACTGGTAAGATTGTATTTAAAGAGTTGTCCCAAACAGATTTAGTAGAAGACCCAGAGGTATTTATAGAAGCAGGAACTCTATTCCAAAGCGAGATACAAGATAAAGAACAAAAGGTTATGCAAATGCTACAACTTGGTCTTCTATCTCCACAGGAAGCAAGAGAACAACTTTCTACAAGAGCCGCGAATAAAGATATATTAGAGAAAATGTCTAACTCCGCTCACGCATTAAAGATTTTGGAAGCAATCAAACGAGGTGGTAAAGTTGAGATCTTTATTGATGATGACTTATCAACTTTCCAAAAAGTCTTTAAAGATTTTATTTCTAATGATGATGATTATTACAATCTACCAGATGAAACAAGAAACTACATTAGCGATCTTTACAAGAACATATTGATTGCTATTAAGAAAAATATTGTTTCTCAACAAGACCCAGCAGCAATACCAGAACATTTAAGTATTATGGAACAAGCAACAAATCCAGTAATAAGTCAAAACAAAGAACAACTAGCATCTTTGGATAGTGATTCAGCAAGGCAAGAGTTAGTTGATAATCTAATGGTTAAAGCAGAAAAACAAAATGCTCTTAATACTATTGGTGGAGAACAAACCGAAGCGGGTGAAGGTCTAACTGGGATGAAAACAGGAGGTATGCTCTAATGTATTTAGATGAGGTTGTATCATATTTTAGATTAATAGCAGATGAACCAGATAAAACATTTTTACCTGATTCAGCGATTATTCCTTTACTCAAAGTTGCTTATGCTAAATATCATCGTCTTATTACAGATACATATGATAAAGCATATTTAACTTTTTGGGATATTACAAATCCCGCTCAAACAACAGATTTAACTACTGCTCCAAATAACTTAATGCTTCCTAACTCTACTACTTATGCTAATAACAATAGAAGATTAGTAAGATTAAATGATGTTTCCAGTATTACAACTGACGGAACTAATGTTACATATCTTTATTCATATGATTCAGTCCAAGACCCAGTAGAGTTCTCTATGACTGGAAAGATGTGTTATTCTCTACAAGATAAAAAGTTAATCTTTTCTAATAACTGGTCGCAAGTAGCGGCTCAAACTATTCGTTTATCTTATGTGTTTTATCCAAATATAGATTTTACAAAGATAAATACAGGCGACCAAGAAAACATAGACGAGTTTGATGAACTCCACGACCTTATTGCTTTGTTAATGTATAAGCAATATGCGATTAAAGATGTTGCTTTAAATGCGGCGGCAGAACAACAACTCGCTATTAGACAACAAGACCTCAAAGATTATTTCAGTCAAGGACAAGCATTTCAGTCAGTCCATTATGTAGGTAATGAATATCGTAGATCAGTTGGAACTTATTAAGGAGATCCATAATGGCGGTTGTTGATAAGAAACAAACAATACCAGTAATGACTGGTGGTATGAATACAGCAGATCTAACCAACGGAAATGGTTGGATACAGAACTTAAACCATTACCAAGATGCTTGGGAGACAAGATTAGGTTTTGGTGTTATGGGTGTATTTGATACACAAATGTTAGTTAAAGGAACTGCTCCTAAACTTGTTC
>Ga0075458_10000637_pt1 | contig 11465 bp, 6 predicted proteins | sample DEB3_08_DNA_FD_77576 | JGI IMG/M metagenome (GOLD analysis project Ga0075458, IMG submission 77576) | Aqueous microbial communities from the Delaware River and Bay under freshwater to marine salinity gradient to study organic matter... | ecosystem: Environmental > Aquatic > Marine > Coastal ... | reverse complement strand
ACATGCCCTCATATGTGGTGACGCGTGCCCCCGGCAAAATCAATTTACAACTGTCGGTTGGTCCGCTTCAGGCAGATGGTTATCACCCAGTGGCCACAGTCTTTCAAGCGGTTTCACTTTTTGATGATGTTCGTATTTCTTTTTCCGATAAGCCAGGAATATCTCTAACCGCTTCCGGAAAAGTCAGTGAGCTGCTTCCACTTGATAAAAACAATTTAGCTTATAGAGCCGCAGAGTTAATGTGTAAGAAGTTTGAGATTACTGATGGATTAGCAATTACATTAACCAAAGAGATTCCCATTGCTGGCGGCATGGCAGGCGGTAGCGCAGATGCTGGAGCCACAATTGTTGGAATTGACTCTTTATTTGGTTTGGGATTGAGTCGAAGTGAGATGGAGAGAATTGGATCCGAGTTAGGTGCTGATATTCCATTTACTATTTCAGGTGGCAATGCGATTGGAACTGGTCGTGGAGATCAAATTACTCCAGTGTTGTCTCGCGGCAATTACAACTGGGTTTTAGCGCTTTCCAGCTCTGGATTATCAACACCTGCTGTTTATCGAGAGTGTGATCGATTGCGGGAGGGATTGCAGGTTGCACCACCGCATATCAGCGACTCTTTATTGCAGGCGTTAGGGGCAGGTGATGCGATCGCATTAGGAAAGGCGTTATCAAATGATCTCCAACCAGCAGCTTGCTCATTAAAGCCAGCGTTACGTTTAGTACTTGATGTTGGAATGGATTACGGAGCTTTGGGTGGATTGGTGTCTGGCTCTGGACCAACCGTTGCATTCTTGGCAGAGAATGAGGATCACGCACTTGACTTAGTAGTGGCGCTGACCTCAAGTGGCGTTGTTGGAAATGTGGTTCGGGCCGAAGGTCCCGTCCCAGGCGCCCGGGTGATTGAGAGCGCTTAACCCTGTACCGCCGCGGTTAGTGGCAGCGAGCCTGACCCAATAGAATTCAGGTTCCTCCATTGTGTAGTGGCTAGCACATGGGCCTTTGAAGCCCAGGGTCCAGGATCGATACCTGGTGGAGGAGCCACTTAACTAGACTGCGGCTTACGAGCATGAAAGGCGGGAAGTTGAGCAAACTAGATCTTGCCATCGTTCTCGCAGCTGGCGAGGGCACCCGGATGAAATCTTCCCGGGCCAAAGTCCTACATGAAATCGCAGGTCGCTCATTACTTGGACATGTCTTACATGCCTTATCGCCACTACAAGCAAATGAGGTTCGGGTAGTTGTTGGAGTTGCAAAAGATGAGGTAACAAATCATCTGACTCAGATTTCTCCGAATGCTAAAACGGTTTTCCAAGAGGTACGGGGCGGCACTGGTCACGCCACCAAGTTAGCGCTCGAAGGTTTTTCCGTAAGCTCTTCCAGAAATGGTGCGGTTTTAGTTTGCGCCGGAGATACACCATTACTAACTGGGCAAACTTTGCTTGATTTACTTGCTGCACATCAATCCTCTGGTGCCAGCGCCACTGTTTTGACCGCTGAGATGTTAGATCCATCTGGTTACGGTCGCATCATTAGAGATGCCAGCAATAATCTGGCTCAGATTGTCGAAGAGAAAGATGCTTCACAACAGCAAAAGCAAACCCTTGAGATTAACTCAGGGGTTTATGTTTTTTCTGCGCCGGATTTAATCGCGGCTTTAGGCAAATTGACCGCTCACAATGCGCAAAAAGAAGAGTACTTAACAGATGTGATTGCCATCCTTAAATCTGAAGGGAAATTAGTTTCGGCATTCATGACCGCTGATTACACCGAGGTTTTTGGGGTAAATGATCGCGAGCAGTTGGCTACCTGCGGATTCTTGATGAATGCGCGAATCTGTGAAGCCTTGATGAAAAGCGGCGTCACCATTGTTGATCCAATGAGTACTTGGATTGATGTAACCGCTGAGATTGAGGTTGATGTTCATATCGAACCGGGCACCGCAATCAAAGGCAGTACCAAGATTGGAAAATCTGCGGTAATTGGTCCACGCGCTAGCTTGATAGATTGTCAGGTCGGCGAAGCAGCAAAGGTATTTGAATCTCATTGCCAAGAGGCGGTAATTGGTAGTGCGGCACAGGTTGGTCCATATACCCATTTACGCAGTGGAACCGTACTTTCAAATCAGGTGCGGGTCGGTTCCTTTGTTGAAATCAAAAATTCAAACTTTGGTGCTGGCTCAAAGGTGCCCCATCTTTCATATGTTGGAGATGCCACTATCGGAAGCGAAACAAATATCGGAGCTGCAACTGTTTTTGTGAACTATGACGGCGTCGATAAGCACAAAACCGTTATTGGAGATCATGTCCGCATCGGCAGCGACTCAATGCTGGTAGCACCGGTCACGATTGGTGATGGTGCCTACACAGCAGCGGGCTCGGTAATTACAGAGGATGTTCCAGCTGGCGCGCTTGGTATCGCCCGGGCAAAGCAAAGCAATATTCTTGGTTGGGTATTAAAGAAACGTAAGGGCACCAAATCCGCAGAGGCAGCAGCCAAAAAAGAAGGGCAGAAATGAGCACTGAACTACGTCTCAGTTCCGAAAAGCGACTCCGGATTTTTACCGGACGTGGATACCCAGAGCTGGCTGAAGAGGTAGCAGCAGAACTTGGAGTGCCCATTACTCCAACCAGTGCTTATGACTTTGCTAACGGTGAAATATTTGTACGTTTTGAGGAGAGCGTTAGAGGTTGCGATGCCTTTGTAATTCAAAGCCATTCCGCTCCTGTAAATAAACAAATTATGGAGCAGCTCATCATGGTTGATGCGCTAAAGCGTGCCTCTGCAAAAAGAATCACTGTAATTGTGCCGTTTTATGGATATGCCCGCCAGGATAAGAAGCACCGTGGACGTGAGCCAATCTCTGCACGATTGATGGCGGATCTATTCAAGACCGCTGGCGCAGATCGATTGATGACTGTTGATCTACACACCTCACAGATTCAGGGATTTTTTGATGGACCGGTTGATCACTTATTTGCCCTACCACTGCTAGCAAATTACGTTGGCTCTAAAGTTGATCGCTCTCGCCTAACCATTGTTTCTCCTGACTCAGGAAGAGTCAGAGTTGCAGAGCGCTGGAGCGATCTCTTGGGTGGAACCCAAATCGCATTTATTCATAAGACTCGAGATCCACGAATTCCAAATGAGGCTGTTACCGGCCGTGTAGTTGGAGAGGTTGAAGGCCAAACCTGCGTTGTTATCGACGACATGATCGATACCGCCGGAACTATCACTAAAGCGGTGGATGCACTTTACGATGCCGGGGCGAAAGAGGTAATTGTTGCCGCTACACATGCGGTGTTCTCAGGTCCAGCTGCAGATCGTCTGCGTAACTCAAAAGTCAGCGAGGTGGTTGTCGCAAACACTTTGCCGATTCCAGAAGAGAGCCGTTTCCCAAATCTCACAGTTCTTTCGATTGCACCATTGTTAGCCAGAGCAATTCGCGAGGTATTTGAGGACGGATCAGTAACCAGCCTTTTTGATGGCCACTCTTAAAAAACTTTTCGCACTTTTCTGTGCGATAACTTTTCTACCTTTACTTCCGGCAAGCGCAGAAGAGCCGTATCGAATTACTGTTATGTCCCGAAATCTATATCTTGGGGCAGATGTTGGAGTAGCACTAGAAAAGATTCCTAACTTTCCAGCTGCTGCTCAATTCATGTGGGATCAGATAAAACAAACCAACTTTGCACTGCGAGCTCCCCAGTTAGCGCGGGAGGCGGTACAGGATCGGCCTGAAATTATTGGTATTCAAGAAGCGACAATCTGGTACTGCAAAAAGGATTTATTTAGCGATCAGGTGGAGGTTTTCAATTTTCTAGATGAGCTTGTTGCCGCTACCAAACTAACTGGAGTTGGTTACTCATTGGCAACCGCAAATGGTCAAGAGGCATTTAATCCGGGGTACAAGATCGCACCGGTTCCTTTTCTTACAAAGGTGAATGATCCCGAGGTTTTCCAGCCCATTTTTAAACAAGATAGTGCGGCTTGCGGGTTCACAATCGGAGATGCGTTATTAGTTCGAGATGATGTTAAGCAGCAAATCATTCAAGTTGGAAACTCTGAGTATGACGCTACCTATTCAATCGTGCCGGTATTGATGACTATTTATCGGGGATATACCTGGGTAGATTTCAAAGTGCGAGACTCCGTTGTTCGCGTAATTACGACCCACTTAGAATCTCTTTGGGATGAAAATAAGATTCCTAACTCTGCGCTGCAAGCCCAGCAATTAGTTGCTGATCTAAAGGATTCAAAGATGCCGGTTATCGTCTTGGGGGATTTCAACGCCGATCCCAGGGATCCACGGGTTGTCAAAGAACCAAATCCTGGTGAACAGCCTGTAGTCAGCGATATTTGCCCAACACCAGGTGGAGCAAAGTGCAACGCCTACAGCACGATGGTTGAGGCGGGGTTTGAAAATGCTTCACCAGATGCCAGTAACCCGCGTTATTTCACATGGGGTGCTAGCGCATTACTTAATGGTCCAGATAAGAAACGCGAGAAGTTTGCCTACGATTTTGGAAATCAATATGGATTTACTGATCGTTTGGATTACATATTTACCAAGAATGTTTACGCAACTGTTAGCTCTAAAATCATCGGCAATGTTTATCCCGACGGTAGTGGGGTATGGAGTTGCGGCGCAGAGCTTTGTTTTCCATCTGATCATGCCGGAGTTGTAGCCACCATCGAGCTACCTCGCAGTGCCGGAGCAATTGATCCAGATTTACCTACGCGGGAACGCTCCTCTCTTACCTATCTGTCATATGTGGCCGCAGGAGCGTTGGTTTTGTTGGTTCTTCTGCTGCTTCGCAAGCGAATTTGGCGATAACTAAGAGTTTAGGTAGCCTTCAGCTCACTTAAGGCGAGGGGTAAACCCCGTTATCGACGAAAGGCTTAACAATGGCAGAGGTATCAATCCAAGGCGCGATCCGTAATGAATTCGGAAAAGGCGCATCACGCAGAATACGTCGCGATGGCAATGTGCCAGCGGTTATTTATGGTCATGGCGAAAAGCCAACCCACATCTCACTTCCGGCCCGTGAAGTTGGAGTGGCCATTAAGACCTCAAACGTTTTGCTAAACATTAATCTTGGTGACAAGCAAGAGTTGGTTCTTCCAAAGTCCATTGTAAGAAATCCGCTCAAGGGAACTCTTGAGCATATTGATTTGATTATCGTCCGCCGCGGTGAGCGCGTTGTTGTTAACGTTCCAGTACACGCCCATGGAAAGCATGATCCGGAAGGTATTTTGGAGCACGTCCATAACACCATTGAGGTTGAGGCGGATGTAACCGCAATTCCAACCGCTCTTGATCTTGACATTGAAGGACTACCTGCAGGCGAGTCCAAGACCGCTGCTGATGTTGTTCTACCAGCTGGTGTAGTTCTGAAGAGTGATCCAAAGATGGTTGTTGTTCACCTATCTGTTCGCGCGACAGCGGAAGAGGCTGCACCTGTTGTGGCTGCCGCTGAAGGCGAAGCTGCAGCTGCTGCACCAGCTGAAGGTGCCGCTGAAGCTCAGTCCAGCTAACTCTTTTCTTAACGCTTTACGGTTAACCTTTATCTATGTTTGGCCGTAAATCTTCAGGCTCTGATAATCAATCAACTAATCGTTGGTTGATAGTTGGCTTGGGAAATCCCGGTCCTGAGTACGAGAAAACCCGACACAACATTGGTGCGATGGTGGTTAGTCATTTGGCGACTACCTCTGGAAGTAAGTTTTCCTCTCACAAAGCGCGGGCCAATGTCGCTGAGTTCAAATTAGGTCTTGGAGGCGATGCACCCGCCTTGGTGGTTGCGACACTTCGTTGTTACATGAATGAATCGGGTGGGCCGACCAAGGCGCTAGCTGATTTTTATAAGGTAAAGGGCGATCACATAATCATCGCTCATGACGAGTTAGATATTCCCTTTCAATCAATTCGGGTGAAATTTGGTGGTGGCGACAATGGCCACAATGGCCTCAAGAGCATCACCTCAGCGTTGGGCTCTGCAGATTACTATCGATTAAGAGTTGGAATTGGCAGACCTCCAGGGCAGCAGGAACCAGCTGATTTTGTCTTAAAGCCTTTCTCTAGTGCAGAGAAAAAGAGCATGGATGAGTTCTTAATTACTGGTGGGCAGGCGATTGAATCATTAGTGCAGTTTGGCTTGGAGAAAACGCAGCAAAACTTTAACTCGTAATCAGCCGGTATTGCGTAGGCCGGCGGCGACTCCATTAATAGTCAACAACAGCGCTCTAGTAATTATTGGGTCAGCGTTTTCGCCACGTACTTTTTTCAAAAGAGAGATCTGAAGTAAGTGAAGTGGAGCCAAATAAGCGTCGCGGATCTGCAAGGTGCGGGCCAGAATCTCTTGGTCGCCAAGGATTTCACTCTTCTTTGTAAGCAATAAAATCTCTTTGACGGTTAATTCAAACTCCCGCTCGATAGTGTCAAGAAAATGATGAAGCTCGGGGTCAACCAATGCAGTTACATACTTTCGAGACATAGCCAAATCTGTTTTGGCTAAAGTCATCTCAACATTGCTTATGAAGGTGCGGAAGAAATGCCAATCCCGCAACATTGCTTGCATAGTTTGTTCATGACCAGATTCGCGAGCGGCTTTCAAACCGCTTCCGACACCAAACCAACCCGGCACAATCTGACGGGATTGAGTCCAACCAAAAACCCAGGGAATAGCGCGTAAAGAAGATAGATCGGCGCTGGCATCGGGACGTCTTGATGGACGAGAACCTAGAAACAGATTTCCAAGTTGTTCAACTGGGGTGGATTGATAGAAATAAGCGGGTAGATCTGGATGCTCAACTAGAGAGCGGTAGGAAGTGAATGAGGCATCACTAATTGCGCTCATAGCAGTGTTCCACTTAATTAAATCCTCAGGGGATTGACGGGCAGCGCGGTTTAGAACTGTGGCCTCTAATGCCGCAGCGAGAGTTAGTTCGACATTTTCTCTGGCCAAGGAAGGCAGTGCATATTTGTCAGAGATGACCTCGCCCTGTTCTGTCATCTTTATTTGACCATCAAGGGTTCCCCAAGGCAACGCGATAATCGCATCGTAAGTTGGTCCACCGCCACGTCCGACTGAGCCACCGCGGCCATGGAAAAGTCTTAACTTGATTCCATGTTTACGTGCTACATCACGGAGTTTTCGTTGCGCTTGGTGAATTTCCCATTGGCTGGTGGCAATTCCCGCATCCTTATTTGAATCAGAGTAGCCCAACATCACCTCTTGAACGTTGCCCCGAAGTTCAACGATTTTGCGATAAGTCGGATTAAATAAAAGTCTTTCTAGGATTTCCCCTGCAGCGCGCAGCTCCGCAACTGTTTCTAGCAATGGTGCAACATCCACCCTCGCCACTTCCTTACTCAAATCAATCAAACCAGCTTGTTTAGCTAGTAATGCCGCAGCCAAAACATCCTCTGGCCCCTTAGTCATTGAAACTATGTAAGTTTCAACTACTGAAGGATCAAAAGTCTCCTGTAACTCTTTTATGGCGGTGAAGGTGCGCAAAGTCTTCGCATCCTGCTCATCCAGTTTTGCGCTCTCTACATTTTGCGCCTTTAATTGTTCAGTTAAGAAATCACACTTCGACATCGAATCTAAATCAACATAATTTTCACTTGGGTAAAGAGCAGCAATAGCGCGCTGGTGAGCCCCAGAATGCTCTCGTACATCCATCGTGGCGTGTGTTAAGCCAAAAGCCGCGATGGTTCTGATGGTTCGCTCCAATAATCCCTGAGCAATCAATTCACCCCTATTCGCAAGCAGGGAGTTGTACATCAACATCAAATCATCAATTAACTCTTGGGTATTTGCGTAATCTCGACCCGGTTCATGTGCGCTGCCTTTGGCATGTCGATCTCGAGTAAGAAGTAAGCGATGTCGAATCGCAGTTGCCTTTAATCGGTAGGGTTCTTCCACATTTATCCGCTTAAATCTAGGCTCAATCTCAGGCAGTCTATGTAGATCCTGTGCCACAGAATCCAACAATGGCTGTGAAGTGCCCGCTAATTTTGTTGAGATTGATAGCGCCTGACGCAGTTCATCTAAAGCTTCAAGGGTTACCCGTATGGCATGGCCCATCTGCAAAACGATGGCCTGCTTTGTTATCTCCGGGGTTATGTTTGGGTTGCCATCACGGTCGCCGCCAATCCAAGAACCAAATGTGAATGGTGTTGCAGTGGGAGGTAGCTTTATGCCTAGGCGTTTTAATTCGCGGGCAAAATCATCAAGCACCTCCGGAATTGTTAACCGGAACAGATCGTCTAAATAATAAAGAGCGTTAATCGCTTCATCCAATGGCTCTGGTCTTCCTAAGCGAAGCTCATCTGTCTGCCATAACAAATCAACTGCCTCTGCCAATCTTCTTTCTTGGGCGGGTGATTCTGTTTGATCTAGTAACTCTGAAATAGTGGAAAGTTTGCTTAAGACAGATCTGCGCGCCGCCTCAGTTGGATGGGCGGTAAATACTGGTCGAACCTGAAAATCTTCCAGCCAATTGCGCAACTGATCATCTGAAAAATCATGACCAGAGTTCTTTGCTTCCAAAATATGATCTACGGCGCGCGATAACCATGAACCACCATTGTTTCGCTCATCAGCTAAAACTCTGGAGCGATGCACCTGTTCGGCAACATTTGCCAGATTGAAGTAAACGTTAAAAGCACGTACGAGTTTGACTGCATCTGCAGTGGAGATGGATTTCAATAAGTCTTCGCCATTACCCTCTCGAACTGATTTGCGAACCAGTTCCACAAGATTTAGTAGCGCTTCGCCATCTTGGCGGGCCAAGGATTGACCGAGAAGTTCGCCCAATCTTCTAACATCGCTGCGTAAAGAGGCGTTATCTTGAGATTTATCTAGGCCGGACACCGGCTAATAATGGCACGATAGAATTCCATCAAGTTCGTTAGCCCCCCTGGTTTTTTCAGGTGGGGCTTTAAGCCGTTTGTTTGAGCAGGTGGAGGAGGTTTTAGCAATGAGATTACGTTCTTTCATCTCGCTATCTGAAACAACCCAGAACCTACTGCAATCGAAAAATGCGAAGCTGATTGCAATTCCATCGGTAACTCCATTTCTAGTCGCAGACGAGGCCAAAGAGAAGCAGATCCTGCTGGTGGCGCATTCCAGTCAACGCGCGACTGAGTTAGCGCAAGAGTTAGCGGAGTTAATAGATGGGGTTATGGAGTTTCCGGCTTGGGAAACCTTGCCCCATGAAAAGCTGAGTCCTAACAGTGACACTGTGGCAAGAAGAATTAATACCTTACTAAACATAAATCAGGCCAAAGTAGTAGTTACCTCCGCACGTGCTTTAGTACAACCAATTGTTGCTTCTGCCATTGAACTACCGCTTTTGCAGATATCGAGAGGTCAAGAGATTGAATTTGAAAATCTAATCTCGGAATTGGTTTTAAGAGCATATAACCGAGTCGATATGGTGGAGCGACGAGGTGATTTTGCGGTTCGAGGTGGAATTATCGATGTTTTTCCTCCGCTTTCAGCACATCCAGTGCGTATCGAATTCTTTGGTGATGAGATTGATGAGCTTAAATACTTTGAGATCAGCGATCAAAGAAGTTTCGAGGCGATTAACTCTCAGTTAACTCTAATTCCCTGCCGTGAGGTGTTAATTACTAATGAAGTCAAAGCTCGAGCTAGCGAGTTGAGGGTTAAGTATCCAGAGCTGCTTGGTATGTGTAACAAGATAGCGGAGGGAATTTATGTAGAGGGAATCGAGTCTCTTGCAGCGGTTCTTACTCCAAATATGAAAACCTTGATGGAGTACATCTCAGAAGGCTCTAAAGTTATTTTGTTAGAGCAGGAGCGGATTAAATCTCGAGTGCAGGATCTAATCAGCACTAACCAAGAGTTCTTAGCGGCCGCTTGGTCCAATATCGCTTTAACGAGCAAATCTGATGCGGTAAATCCGCAAATACCGTTGCGTACTGAGCTACAAATCGGCGCTTTTGTTGAACTGGATAAGTTAAAGGATTTGGCTTCGGACAGAGGCATATCTTGGAGCAGTATCAACTCCTTTGGAATTGAATCAGATTCGGAGGTTAATCAGTTCGTAGAGATTGAGCCTTATCGGAATAAGGTTGAGAAACTCATCTCTGATGTGAAGAATCACTTGGCAGATGGATATCTAGTTGTTATTTCAGTTGCCGGGCATGGTCTACAGGAGCGATATAGAGATATTTTCCAAGAAGCTGATATTCCAGCGGTGCTAAAGGAAAAGATAGATACCAAGCTGGTTAGAGGTAACCTCTATTTGATTAGCTCAGCTTTTAGAAATGGTTTTAAAGATGTTGCAGAGAAGATTTTATTTATAACAGAGGCGGAGATAACTGGTTCTAGGGACAACCGAATCTCTGCTACCCGAATGCCATCGCGGCGTAAAAAGAGCATTGACCCCCTAGAACTAAAGAGTGGGGATTATGTAGTTCATGAACAGCACGGTGTAGGTCGATACATCGAGTTAGTGCAAAGAACAGTTGCTGGAGCTTCCCGCGAATATCTGGTTATTGAGTACGCTGCATCAAAACGGGGACAGCCTGCAGATCGGATATTTGTCCCAACTGATGCTCTCGAACAGATAACCAGATATGTCGGTGGTGAAACCCCTGCTGTCAATCGCATCGGAGGCGGCGATTGGATAAAGGCAAAATCAAGAGCTAAGAAAGCGGTAAAAGAGATTGCCGGGGAGTTAATACGTTTGTATGCAGCCCGTACTAGTTCACCAGGGTTTGCATTTTCTCCCGATACAACTTGGCAGCGAGAACTTGAGGACTCCTTTGCTTACGTAGAAACTCCCGATCAGCTGGTAACAATCAATGAGGTTAAGGCTGATATGGAAAGGCCCTACCCCATGGATCGAATAGTTTGTGGCGATGTTGGTTATGGCAAAACAGAGATCGCGATTCGAGCTGCATTCAAAGCGGTACAAGATGGTAAACAGGTGGCGGTGTTGGTTCCCACAACCCTATTGGCCCAACAACACTTTGCGACCTTCACTCAGAGGTACGCGGGATTTCCAATAAAGGTAGCTGGACTCTCTCGTTTTAACTCAACTAAAGAGATTAATGATGCTTTAAAGGAGTTGGCCTCTGGTGCGGTTGATGTAGTGATAGGAACTCATCGATTGTTATCTGAAGATGTTGCCTTTAGAGATCTAGGCCTAATAATCGTTGATGAAGAGCAGAGATTCGGAGTTGAGCACAAGGAAAAATTAAAGAAATTAAGGGCTAGTGTTGATGTTTTAGCGATGTCAGCTACCCCGATTCCACGCACATTAGAGATGGCAATTACCGGCATACGAGAAATGTCAACAATTGCAACACCACCAGAGGAGCGACATCCAGTACTTACCTATGTGGGCGCGTATGACGATAAACAGGTCGCAGCAGCCATTCACCGAGAATTATTAAGAGATGGCCAGGTTTTCTATATTCACAA
>Ga0075458_10000634_pt1 | contig 11492 bp, 10 predicted proteins | sample DEB3_08_DNA_FD_77576 | JGI IMG/M metagenome (GOLD analysis project Ga0075458, IMG submission 77576) | Aqueous microbial communities from the Delaware River and Bay under freshwater to marine salinity gradient to study organic matter... | ecosystem: Environmental > Aquatic > Marine > Coastal ... | reverse complement strand
GATAGCTTGGGCGTTCCTTTTTGGGCCACTACCTTGGTAATATTAATAATGATTTTATTATACACCTATGAAGGAGGTGTAAAAACCATTGTATGGACCGATACCTTGCAAACTTCCGGTATGTTAATGGGACTTATTATTTGTAGTATTTATATTTTAAGCAATATGCATTTATCTGTAACAGATGCATTAGGGGCTATGCAAGTAAAAGGTATTGCAACTGTTTTTAATACAGATGTGAATAGCAAATCGTTTTTCTTAAAACAAATTATTGGAGGTGCTTTTATTACACTTACCATGACTGGATTGGACCAAGAAATGATGCAAAAAAATATTTCAGTTAAAACTTTAAAGGATGCGCAGAAGAATATGGTAACCATTGGTTTTACTATGCTTCTGGTGATTAGTTTATTTTTATTCTTAGGAGGTTTGTTAAATTTATATGCAGCACAAAATAATATAACCGCTACAGGTGATGACTTATTTCCGAGTATTGCACTTTATCATATGCCTCCCTATATTGCTATCATTTTTATTTTAGCATTAATATCGGCTTTATTCCCTTCAGCAGATGGCGCCATTACTGCCTTAACTTCTAGTTTTTGTATTGACTTATTAGGCATGCAAAGAAATACAGACTGGGATGAAGCTAAAAAGAAAAAAATTAGACAAAGAGTGCATTTAAGTTTTGCCTTTTTATTTTTAATCATTGTATTAGTATTTAAATGGATTGATAATAAAAGTATTATTGATTTACTTTTAAAAATTGCTTCTTATACCTATGGGCCCCTATTAGGTTTATTTGCTTTTGGTATACTTACTAAAAGAAAGCTAGTAGACAAATGGTCCTTTATCCCTTGCTTTTTAGCCCCTATTTTATGTTTGTTACTTGATTACGCGCAACCCTTTATATTTGGGAGCTTTAGAATTGGTCAAGAGCTACTCATTATCAATGGTCTACTCACCTTTATAGGTCTTTGGGTAATTTCAAGGCCAAATACAGAAAAAAATTAGACCTTTGCTACATGGATTTTATTAACCCATTGGCGAACCATTATACAGAAGCATATTCTAATGCTACTCCTAGTTATTTAAAAAGTTTATACGAGGAAACTTTGTCATCTCATGAACATGGTCATTTACAGAGCAGCTGGACACAGGGTGGCTTCTTAAGCTTTATAAGCAAAATACTTGCACCTACTTATATATTAGAAATTGGCAGCTTTACAGGCTTTAGCGCCTTATGTTTAGCTGAAGGCATTACTGAACTAGGTGAATTACACACCATTGAATTAAGAGCAGAGGACGCCCAAAAAGCAAAAGCTGCTTTTGAAAATTCTAGAAAAGCGAAACAACTACATATGCATGTAGGAGATGCTAAAGAAATTATTCCCACACTTCATAAAAAATGGGATCTCATATTTATAGACGCAGATAAGACCAGTTATATTGAATACTATAACATGGTGCTTCCTCTATTAAACGATAAAGGCATTATTATTGTTGACAATGTACTGTTTCATGGAGAGGTATTGGAAGATACTGTAAAAGGCAAAAGTGCTAAGGCCATTCAGGCATTTAACGAGCATGTGCTTTTAGATCAAAAAACCGAACAAGTGATGTTAACAATAAGAGATGGCTTAACTTTGATTAGAAAAAAATAATAGCATGAATATAAGCAAACTTGCTTTTCTCTTCTTTATTACAATTCCCCTAACCACCAAAGCACAAAAAACTGCTACCTTAATATATATTGACCAGTATAAGGATATTGCCATTAGTGAAATGAAGCGTACAGGTATACCCGCCTCTATTACCTTGGCCCAGGGCATCATTGAATCCAATAGTGGTGAAAGCAATCTAGCCTTAAATTATAAAAATCATTTTGGTATTAAATGTAAAAGTGATTGGAAAGGAGAAACAACTTATCAAGATGATGATACAAAACAAGAGTGCTTTAGAGTTTACCCAAACTCAATTGCTTCCTTTATTGACCATTCAAATTTTCTTAAAACTAGACCTAATTACGCTCCATTATTTGAACTAGACCCGGTGGACGACTCTGCCTGGGCTTATGGACTTAAAAAAGCAGGCTACGCTACCGCTTCTGATTATCCTAAAAAGCTTCTTAAAGTCATTAACGATTTTGAACTTTCTCAATATAATTTTCCAGAACTTTCATTTTACGATGATGATGACACCCCTACTCAAAAAGTAGATACAAGTAAAAAAATAGCCCCTATTGTAATTGCGGATTCCATTAAAACTAATTCCGTAAGCAGCAACTTAATTAAAATAGATACTGTAAAAAAAATAGAAGATACCCTTATAGACAACATTCAGCTTTCTAGCGTAAAGGGAATTAGCAGCTCAGATACTGTACATACTACTACGCCTAAAGCTATGAATGGAATTGGCAGCATAGCCATTGAGCAAGCAAAAGAAATTGCACTAAAAATAGATACTGCCCTTGCAATAGACACTATAACGAATAAAAAAGACATAATCCTTAATGAAACAAGTATTATAGATACAAGTAAACAAGTAACCAAAACGCAAAGCAGTGCCGCTACATTTGAATATCCTAAAGGAAAATTTAAGGCCAACCAGTTACTTGCCATTTGGGCTAAAGCTGGGAGCTCCTTTTTAGATATTGCCAATACCTATAATATAGCCTTATACAAACTTTACGACTATAACGATTTAGAAGAAACCGATCTGCTTGCTAAAGACCAAATTTTATATTTAGTACCTAAAAGAAAAGAAGTAAGTAAGAAAGTGCATCTAGTAGTTGCTGGTGAAACTTTATATGATATAAGTCAAAATGAAGGTATTCAATTAAATTACTTAGAGGCATACAATGTTGGAGTAACAGACAAAAACTTACAAGTAGGGTCTACCTTGGTTCTATTTAAAACCAATGAAGCCCCTAAAATAATGACAGCTCCCCTAAAAAATATAAACATTCCCAGCTTTCTAAAGCCTAAAAAAAATAAATAAGTATGAATAGCATTAAAGTTTTAGATAAAGAATTTGTTCCCTACTTAAGTGAAAAAGAAATTCAAGAAAAAATTACCGAGCTAGCGCATCAGTTAAACAAGGACTATGCAGGTAAAAGACCTATATTTTTATCCATATTAAATGGTTCCTTTTTATTCACTGCCGATTTATTTAAACAAATTACCATTGAAGCCGAGGTTTGCTTTATTAAACTAGCCTCTTATAAAGGCATGTCTTCTTCAGGCAATGTGATTACTGCTATTGGACTTGAAGCCAATGTAAGTGGAAGAGAAATAATTATCTTAGAAGATATTATCGATACAGGAAAAACCTTGCACCACTATTTACCTCAACTAGTTTCAAGTAGTCCTGCCTCTGTTAAAGTAGCTGTCTTATTAAATAAAAAAGAGGCTTTACAATTTCCTGTACAAGTAGACTACAGTTGTTTTGAAATACCCAATAAATTTGTAGTAGGCTATGGCCTTGACTATGATGGCCTAGGCAGAAACTCCAAAGATATCTACCAATTAAAATAAATTATTTAGTTGGCTTCGGTTGGAAATTAGGGCTTTGTTGCATCTTCTCTAAAATGGCCTTTTCCTCTGCACTAACTTGTTGTGGTGTCCAAACATGTACATTAATGAGTTGATCTCCTTTTGCGTAGCCTTGTACTTCTGGGAAACCCTTGCCTTTTAATCTGAATACTTTTCCGCTTTGTGTACCTGGTGGAATTTTAATTTTGGCTCTTGCATCAATGGTAGGCACTTCCACACTTGTTCCAAATACCGCATCAGGTATGGTGATATATAAATCAAATGAAACATTTAAACCATCTCTATGTAAACTCTCATGTGCTTCTTCTTCAATCATGATAATTAAATCACCCGCACTTCCCCCTCTTTCTCCTGCATTCCCTTTACCAGACATACTTAATTGCATTCCATCTTGCACACCCCCTGGAATATCTATGGATATAGTTTCTTCTCCGTATACACGCCCTTCTCCTTTACAAGGAGCACATTTAGCAGTCACTGTATTACCTTCTCCATTACAAGTAGGGCAAGTATTCACTGTTTGCATTTGTCCTAAAAAAGTATTGGTGACTCTTTTTACTTGACCCGATCCATTACAAGTACCACAGGTTTGAACACTGTTTTTATCTTTTGCACCATTACCTCCGCAAGTAGTACATAAAACATGTTTTTTTACTTTTACTTGTTTATTGGCACCATTCGCAATTTCTTCAAAGTTCATCTTAAGTTTAATTCTTAAGTTGCTTCCTCTTTGTCCTCTTGATCTGGAAGACCTTGAACGACTTCCACCACCACCAAAAAATCCGCCAAACATATCTTCTCCAAAAACATCTCCAAATTGGCTAAATATATCATTCATGTCCATTCCACCGCCACTAAATCCGCCGCCGCCTGCGCCTGGACTAAATGCTGCATGTCCAAATCGATCATACTTTGCTTTCTTATCGGCATCACTTAAAACTTCATAAGCAGAAGCTGCTTCTTTAAATTTTTCTTCCGCTGCTTTATCACCCGGATTTCTATCTGGGTGAAATTGCATAGCTACTTTACGATATGCTTTTTTAATTTCATCCGTTGACGCAGATTTCGTGACTCCTAATACTTCGTAATAATCTCTTTTTGACATAGTCGATTTTTATTTGCCTACCACTACTTTTGCAAAGCGGATAATTTTATCATTTAAGAAATAACCTTTTGTAATTTCATCCACTACTTTACCTTTCTGCTTGTTATCGGTAACAGGTATTTCTGTTATAGCTTCATGTAACTCCACATTGAAATCTTTGTGCAAACTTTCCATTGGCGTAACTCCTTTAGATTGTAAAGTAGATCTCACTTTATTAAACACTAATTGAATACCTTCTTTTTGTAGGGAAATATCGTCTGTGCTATTCAATTGCTTTTCTGCTCTATCACAATCGTCCATCACCTCTAACATGGAAACAATAACGTCTTTTCCAGCTGTTTGAATTAAGTCCAATCTTTCCTTAGCAGTCCTTCTTCTGAAATTCTCAAATTCTGCCATTAAACGAAGGTATTTATCCTTTTGGTCGGCTAAATCGGCCTTTAGTTGGTCTAATTCACTTAGAGGTGCTTCTTCGACTTCAGGAGCAGTTTCTGGGCTGTTTTCAGCCTCATTTTGAGCAGGAATGGCTTGATCCGTGTTCTCCATTTCTTTATCTTCCATAGTTTTCATATTGTTACAAATATCTCCCAAAAATATTGCCAAATCTAGAAATAGAGCAAAATTGACAGAAATACACCTAAAATAGGCACAAGTTGTCACTCATTTGGGCGCTATATTTGTGCCATGACAAAGGTGTATTTAAACAAGAAAATTAACCCCAGAATTGCACAAGGCCACCCCTGGATTTATAACAATGAGGTAGATCGTATTGCAGGGCCCATTGAACCAGGTGATATTGTGGAAGTTTACTTCTTTGATGGCCAATTAGCCGGCAGGGGTTATATCAATCCCAATTCTCAGATTATAATAAGATTACTTACCCGAAAAAGAGAAGAAATTGATGCTCCATTTTTCTATGAGAAAATTAAAACAGCCTGGGCCTATAGACAACAATTGGGTTATACCGAAAACTGTCGTTTGGTATTTGGAGAGGCCGATGGATTACCTGCTTTAATTATTGATAAATTCAACGACTATTTTGTTTTGCAAACTTTATCCTTAGGTATTGATATTTGGAAACCAGCTATTGTAGATGCACTTCAAAAAATATTTTCACCCAAAGGAATTTATGAAAGAAATGATGTGCCAGTTAGAGAATTAGAAGGACTCACACAAGTAAAAGATTTTTTAACAGAGCCCTTCCCTACTGAAATTATTATTAAGGAAAATGATTTACAATTTTATGTAAATATTGATACAGGACAGAAGACGGGCTATTTTTTAGATCAACAAGATAATAGAAGAGCCATACAAGATATTGTAAAAGGAGCCGATGTATTAGGGGCCTTTACCTATACGGGTACTTTTGAAATTCATGCTGCTCATTATGGAGCAAAGTCGGTATTAGGTATTGACATTTCAGAAAGCGCCGTGGCACAGGCCAATAAAAATGCTGCTTTAAATAAACTAGATCATATAGTAAAATTTGAAGCCATGAATGCATTTGATGTATTAAAAAAATGGGGCAAAGAAGGTAGAAAATATGATGTGGTGATGTTAGACCCTCCGGCATTTACAAAAAGTAGAAACAATATAGATAAAGCCGTTACAGGTTATAAAGAAATTAATTTAAGAGGTATGCAAATGCTTCGTAATGGGGGCTTTTTGGTAACATCAAGTTGCACCAACCTGGTAAGCCCTGAATTATTTTTAGAAACCATACAAATGGCTGCCTGGGATGCTAAGAAAAGAATTCGTCAAGTGACTTATCAGTCACAGTCAAGTGACCACCCTATTATATGGGGTATGGAAAATACACACTACTTAAAATTTTTGATTGTAGAAGTTTGCGATCGATAGAAATGAATACTATTGTAATTAAATTTATATTCTATAAAAAATTACTCGAATTTACACGAAACAAAAAGGGTCTCAATATATTGGGACCCTTTTTAAAAATCATAAGAGGTCATAGTTGTTTGGGCTTATATTTTATAAAGCCCTAACAATTACCAAAAAGAGTCCCAATATATTGGGACTCTTTTTAAAATCATTAGAGAGCGGAATGTTAATTTTATATTTTATAAAAATTAACACGAAGCGACGTTTCAGTTCAATTTATTCAAAGTAGTTTGAATAGCTTCAAAATTAGGTAAGTCACCAGGGGTTGCACATATTTCTTCGTATTGAATAACTCCGTCTTTGTCTACTACAAATGCTGCACGTTTACTTACACCTTGCATTTCAAAAGCAGGGAATACATCATACTTCACACCATAATCAGCTATCGCTGTTTTATTAAAATCGCTCAATAAAGAGAAGTTTAATTTTTGCTCTTCTTTAAATTTACCTAAAGTAAATAAAGAGTCAACAGAAATACCTAACACCACTGCATTAGCAGTATTGTAAGTGCCGATATTATCTCTGATGCTGCATAATTCTGCAGTACAAACGCCTGTAAAAGCTAAAGGGAAAAATAATACGACTACATTTTTACCTTTATAATCAGCTAAGTTTACTGCTTTTTTCTCTGTATCAAAAAGTGTAAATGCCGGTGCGGGTTTACCCATTAAATTGCTCATGTTTATTGTATTTTTTTGTTTTAATGCTAAGGACACAAAAGTAAAATTCTTTAGCGAATTCTAGTTTAATGCCTATGTTATTATATTATTTTTTTTCTCTTTTCGAAAGCTCAATGACCGAATCCATTAATTCTTTAAATTCTAGGGGATGTCTTTGTAAATAATCGATGGTATTGTAAAACTCCACTCTGTCTACCTTATTTAAATCAAAAATTTGCTGGTAAAATTCGATATTTTTCTTGTCAGCCATCCAAGAACTATCGATAATAGATACCCTAGTATAATATTCATCGGCCTGCATTAACTGCCAAACTACCGTTTGCATGGTTTTCATATCAACCCGCTTGTCCTTAGTTGAAGGAGCAGAACAGCCCCATAAAATGCAAGAAAGTAGAATTAATTTTTTCACTCTAGTTTTTCTTTATACTTGTTAATATTGGCAATGTCTAATAAAGATAAAGTACTAAGTAGTTGTTTCCTAGTGGCTTTATCGGATTTATTAAAAATACCCACTATTTCAGAAAATTTAGCCTGCATGATGATAGGAATAAGCATTCCACTCACTGCTCCCTCATTCATCTCCTGTAAATTGATTAAAGCATTCAAGATATTATTCTTGGCTAGTGCTGGTTTTTCTATCATTTGATCTAAACCATCTCTATAATAACTATAAATAATATCATGTACTTTATCGTTGCCGCTTTTAGTGAGGTTATCAATTAAAACATATCTATTTCTTTGCCCATCATAGCTTTTCCAACCATTAATACCACTTCCCTCTGGCGCATTAAATACTATATTAAGGGCTTTATTAAAATAAGGCATACCGGCCTTTGGTGCAAAGGAATCATAATCTAGTCCTAAAATAATATAAATATAATAAGCTAGTGTGGCAGTTAAATTTGATACTAAGGGGTCGGCTCCTTGAATTCTATTTTCATTAAATTCAATTGGCTGAGAGAGTTGATATTTAAAAGTAAATTTAGCATCCTGCATATTTAATACAGCACTACTATAACTCGCATTATGAACTGGCCTATTGGAAACAATACTTAATTTGGCATCGTATACATTTGGGCCAATAACCGATTCAATGGTAATATAAAAGCTACAATCAATTTTTTCTTCGTTGGAAAATGCTTCGTTAGACCATTTACGTTGATTGATAAAATCCCTTAATTGTGTTTGTAATTGAGGGAATATTTTGGGATCAACCTGATTGTCCACTTTGTTAGACTGAATAGTGATAGAGGCTGCTAATTCTTGTCCAGACAATGATGAGGCAAAAACAGTAAAAATAAAAACGGTAAAAAATAATTTCTTAAACATAGTCTACCTAATTAACCCTAAAATACAAAAACGTCCCGATACCTCAATAGTAGGGGACGTTTTAATTTTGTAAAAGTAAAAACTAGCGGAATAAATCGCTTTCTTCGTTTTTACGGTAATATATTTTGTCATCAATAAATTCAGCAGTGGCTAAAATAGCGGGGTTCGGCATACGCTCATAAGCCTTAGAGATTTCGATTTGCTCCTTGTTCTCATGAATTTCTTCTAAGCTATCGGTATGACTAGCAAACTCTTCTAATTTACTGTGCAATTCTTCTCTTACAGAAATACTAATTTGATTGGCTCTTTTAGAAATAATAGAGATAGACTCATACAAGTTACCTGTCTTTGCCTTTAAAGCTTTCAAACTTTTTGTTTCTACAACAGAAGGGGTGTTGGCACCCATATTTCTTCTTAGTTTACTCATTTTATTAAATTTAAATAATTATCTGTTTGTTTCTTTATTTTTTTTGCTTCAGCCATTAATGGACTGTCGCTGTAACGATCTACAAAATCATTATACTCTGCTATCACTTTATCAAATCTTTCTTTTTGCTTATCTACAAAACTATTTTCAGCAAATTGAAAATATGCTTTTAAAGTAAGTAGTTTATACTGGTCTGCATTTTTTGAGTCAGGATAGCCATCAGACAATAAACCATAAGAAATAGCCGCCGCTCTATATAATGCAAGGTCTGAATACAAGGTAGCTGTTTTAAAATCTTTCGATTCTAGTTTAGCTCTTGATGCATCAATGACTTCAGTAGCGTCTTTTACTCTTGTACTCGTAGGATGCCCATCAATAAACTGTTGCATTAATTGGATGGTTCTAACGGTAGTGGTTTGATCTAATTCTGCTTTTGGTGAACGCTTAAAATAGGTATAAGCTCTTAAATAATCCACTTCTTCCGTATTGGGACTATTAGGGAAATACTCGACAAAAGTTTTAAATAAATTTTCTGCATTCTCATAGTCCTTATCAAAATAATATGAGTTCGCAAATTTTAAATATAATTCTTCATAGCGAGGTGTTCCTTTCACAAAAGGTATAACTGATTCAAAGAGCTGCTGTGCGTTAGAATATTTTTTTTGCAAAAAATAACTTTCAGCCATTTTTACCTTATAATCAACATCCTTATTCTTTAAAATTTTTTGGAATTTTGAAGTACAAGACGACAAGGCCAAAACAAGACAAAAAGCAACAAATATTCTATTCATACAGGGATGCAAAATTAACTAATAATCCTCAATTTATGACGAAAATCGTCCAATTTGGGGGATGACTCGTTAAGATAATTATAAAAAAAGCCCCGAATAGCAACGCTAAACGGGGCTATATCAATTACTTAGACTAGATTAAGCTTCTTTACCAGCTGCATCGTCATCCATTTTAGCTTTGATCTCAGCTAAAGCGCCTAGGTCACCTAAAGTAGATTTCTCCACTTTAGCCTGGATAGTTTTAACTGCTTTTTTAGTCTTCTCAGTTTCCACTTTCGCTTCTTTCTTAGCTACTTCTTTCTCTTCAGTGATAGCTTGTTCCCAAATTCTAGCATGGCTTACCACAATACGCTTTTCATTACGATCGAATTCGATCACCATGAACTTCGCTGTTTCTTCCGCTTGAACTTGTTTGCCATCTTCTTTCGCTAAGTGACGATTAGGTGCAAAACCTTCAAGACCATGTGGCAATTGAACAATAGCACCTTTTTCATCCTTACGGCTGATAGTACCATCATGAATAGATCCTATTGCAAAAGTTTGCTCTAATGCATTCCAAGGATCTTCTTCCAATTGCTTATGTCCTAATTGTAGCTTTCTATTTTCTTTATCGATGTTTAAGATAATGATATCGATAGACTCTCCCACTTTCACATACTCAGAAGGGTGATTGAAACGCTTCAACCAACTTAAGTCGCTGATGTGTATCATTCCACCAATGCCTGATTCTAATTCAATAAACACACCGTAAGGAGTGATATTTTTTACAAGCCCTTTGTGTTTGCTTTGTTCTGGGAATTTATTATCGATAGAGCTCCAAGGATCTTGAGACATTTGTTTAATACTCAAGCTCATCTTACGTGCATCTTTATCTAAGGTTACCACTTTTGCTTCATGCTCATCTCCTAATTTGAAGAATTCTTTTGCATTGATAGGAGTGTTAGCCCAAGTAATTTCAGATACGTGTACAAGACCTTCAACACCTGGTTGAATTTCTAAGAAAGCACCGTAGTCTTCAATGTTTACTACTTTACCTTTTACAACACTACCTTCTAATAATACTTGTGGTAATACATCCCAAGGGTGTGGAGTTAATTGTTTTAAACCTAAGCTGATACGTTTTTTGTCATCATCAAAGTCTAATACAACTACTTGAATTTTTTGATCTAATTTAACTACCTCACTTGGGTGAGAGATTCTACCCCAAGAGATATCGGTGATATATAATAAACCATCTAATCCACCTAAGTCCATGAAAGCACCGAAGTCAGTGATGTTTTTCACCACACCTTCTAATACTTGACCTTTCTCTAATTTGCTCATGATCTCTGCACGTTGTGCTTCGATATCGCTTTCGATTAAGGCTTTATGTGATACAACGGCATTCTTAATTGTTTCGTTAATCTTAACAACTTTGAACTCCATTGTCTTTCCTACGAATTGATCATAATCTGTAACAGGCTTCACATCAATTTGAGAACCTGGTAAGAAAGTTTCCATACCAAATACATCAACGATTAATCCACCTTTTGTTTTGCTTGTAACTAAACCAGTAACTACTTCACCAGTTTTATGTACTTCCATAATTCTTTCCCAAGCACGGAAAATACGAGCAGATTTACGGCTTAAGTGAAGATTACCATCACGGTCTTCTTTTTCTACTACCATTACTTCAACTGTATCACCTGTTTTAACACCATTGGT